>Ga0302314_10022599_pt1 | contig 10311 bp, 8 predicted proteins | sample III_Palsa_N2_3_FD_200533 | JGI IMG/M metagenome (GOLD analysis project Ga0302314, IMG submission 200533) | Peat permafrost microbial communities from Stordalen Mire near Abisko, Sweden - III_Palsa_N2_3 | ecosystem: Environmental > Terrestrial > Soil > Palsa > Peat permafrost | place: Sweden... | reverse complement strand
TCGCCTGGGTCAACGCCGAGACCACCCCGGCCATCCTCGACGGGCTGGCCGTCGTCGCCGACCGGCTCGGCCTGGAGCGGGCGGGCAAGACTCTGGAGGATCTCGGCCTCGAGGTCCGCAACCGCCTGGAAGCCGACGGCGAGCGCTGCCTGATCGTCTTCGACAACGTGGCCGACCCCGACGCTATCGGGCCCTATGTCCCGTCCATCGGCGATCCCCAGGTCCTGATCACTAGCACCGAGTCGGCCGTGACCGCGCTCGGCAGCCCGGTTGAGGTGGAGGTCTTCACCGAAGAAGAGGCCCTCGCCTTCCTCGGCGCCCGCACCCGTCTCGACGACCAGGCCGGCGCGCGCTCGCTGGCGAGCGAACTCGGCTGCCTGCCGCTTGCGCTCGCCCAGGCCGCCGCGGTGATCGCCGCCCGCCACCTGACCTATCCCGTCTACCTGGACCGGCTGCGCGCCTACCCGGCCGAGAGATACCTGCCGCCCGCCAAGGGCGAGCCCTATTCGCGCGGCGTAGCCGAGGCGATCGGCCTGTCCATCGACACGGTGGCGGCGGCCAGCCCGGCGCTACCGCCGACCCAGCCAGGGCTGGCAGCTGCCGTCCCTCTGTGCCGCGAGGTGCTGTCGGTTATCTCGCTGCTCTCCCCGGACGGCGTCAGCCGGCCGCTGCTGTATCTGGGAGCGTCGCCCAACGTCTTCGCCGTCGGCCCCGAGGAGCTCGACGACGCCCTGGCCGGCCTGGCCTCCGCTTCTCTGCTCGGCTTCACCCGCGCCGCAGGCGGGTCCACCGTCGACGCGTCCACCGTGACCGCGCACCGTCTGGTGATGCGAGTAGCCCGGGAACGAGCCGCCCACGACGGCAGCCTCAACGACGCGGCGACCAAGGCCGCCGTGCTGCTGCACGCCTACGTCCGGTCCATCGGCGAGCCCTGGCAGAACCGCCAGGCCGCCCGCGATTTCGTCCGCCAGACGTCCGCCCTGGTCGCGAACGTTGCCTCCGACCCGAGTGTCGCCGATGACGAGGGGCTGCTGAACCTGCGCGGCTGGGCCGTGTGGTGTGCCAACGAGCTAGCCGACGCCCCGTCCCAGGCGGTCGACCTAGCCGAGCAGCTCGCGGCCGACAACGAGCGGCTGCGCGGCCCGTCGCATCCGGACACCCAAGCGTCGCTCAGCCACGTCGCCGCTGCCTATGGGGCCGCGGGCCGGGTGCGGGATGCGGTGTCGTTGTACGAGCGGGTGCTAGCCGAGTCCGAGCGGCAGCTCGGACCGTCCGACCCGAGCACGATGGCGAGCCGGCAGAACCTGGCCGAGGGGTACCTGGCGGCCGGCCGGGCGGCGGACGCGGTGGAGCTGCTTGAGGGGGTGCTCGCCGAGCGCGAGCCGGCCGTCGGACAGTCGAGTCCAGAGCTGCTATCGATCCAGCACGGCCTGGCCGTGGCCTACCGGGCCGTTGGCCGGCAGGCGGACGCGCAGTCACTGTTCGAGCGGGTGCTGGCCGAGAGCGAGCGCGTGCTCGGCCCGTCGCATCGCGCTACGCTCAGCGCTCGCAGCAACCTGGCCAACGCCTACCGGACAGCCGGACGGCTGAGCGATGCGGTGCCGATGCTCGAGCGGGTGCGGGCCGAGTACGAGCAGGCGTTCGGCCGTTCGCACCCGTACGCGCTGATGGCGGGGGACAACCTGGCCAGCGCCTATCAGGACGTCGGCCGCCTCTCGGATGCCCTGTCGTTGTTCGAGCGGATGCTGGCCGAGTGCGAGCGGGTGCTCGGCCCGTCGCATCCCGAGACGCTGACGGTGCGGAACAACCTGGCCCTGGCGTACCGGGACGCGGGTCGCCTGGATGACGCCGCGCAGCTGCTCGAGCAGGTGGCGGGGGAGCTTGACCGGGTGCTCGGACCGGAGCACCCGAACACCGTCACCGCCCGCGCGAGCCTCGCGCAGGCCCGCGCGGCGGTGGCACAGCAGGCTCCCCGTCCCGGCCCGCGCGCGGACTCCGATCAGCGGTGGGCTGCGATACCACCAGCGGGTCCCCCGGACTGAGGGCGCAGGACTGGCGCGCTCCGTAAGATCGTCATGACGCGATGACGGGAAGGCGAGCGGATGGATCCGATAACGCTGATCGTGGGGGCACTGATGGCGGGTGCCGCCTCCGGCGCGCTTGACGAGGTCAAGGACGGGGCGAAGGCGGGCGTCAAGGCCGCCTACGCGAAGCTGCGCGCGCTGGCGACGAGGCGGGTCGCGGGAAACCCGACCGCCGAGGAGGCGCTGGCGGAGATCGGGGCCGACCCCGAGACCTGGCAGGCGCCGCTGGCCAGGAAGCTGACCCAGCTCGGCGCGGCCGACGACGCCGACCTCATCACCGCCGCCAAGCAGCTCATGGAGCTGATCGACGCCGCGGGCGCGCGGGCCGGCAAGTACAACGTGACGGTCAGGGACTCGTCCGGCGTCCAGATCGGCGACGGCAACATTCAGGTCAACCACTTCTGACCATCCCGTGGCAGCCGACGACCGATTCGCCTCTGATACCCGGCCGGCCCGGCTCGCGAGCCTAGCGGCCCCCGGGCGCCTTGGCGCCGTCAGCGCCGACAACCTGACGGTGGTCGGCGCTCGCGGCGTCTACATCGGCGACCACGGGATTCAGGTCAACCTCTTCACCGGGGAGTCGCCGCCGGGCCCGGTCGTGGCCGGGGACGTTCCGCAGGCGCCGAGGGCCTTCCGGCCCCGCGAGGGCCTGCTGGCCGGGCTCCGGTCGGCCGCGCCCGGCGTCCCGGTCGTCCGCGTGCTTACCGGGATGCGCGGCGTCGGCAAGACCCAGCTCGCCGCCGCCTACGCCCGAGAGCGCATCGACGCCGGCTGGCGTCTGGTCGCCTGGGTCAGCGCGCAGGACACGACCGCGATGCTCAACGGCCTGGCCGTCGTCGCCGCCCGGCTGGGCATGGACCGGCCGGGCGTGGCCCTGGAGATCGTCGGCGCCGAGGTGCGCAACCGGCTCGAGGCCGACGGCGACCGCTGCCTGATCGTCTTCGACAACGTGACCGACCCCGACGCGGTGCGGCCCTACCTGCCCTCGGCGGGCCGCGCGCAGGCCGTGATCACCAGCACCGACATCAGCGCGGCCGGTCTCGGCGACCCGCTGTCGGTGGACGTCTTCACCGAGGCGGAGTCCCTCGCCTTCCTGGCCGAACGAACCGGCCGCGGCGGCCAGGAAGGCGCCGCCGATCTGGCCGAGGAGCTCGGCCAGCTCCCGCTCGCGCTCGCCCAGGCCGCCGCCGTCATCGCCGCCCAGCACCTGACCTACCCGGTCTACCTCGACCGGCTGCGCGCCTACCCAACCGAGAAATACCTCACCCGGGCGAAGGGCGACCCTTACCCGCGCGGCGTTGCCGAGGCGATCGGCCTGTCGGTCGACGCCGTCACCAGCGCCGACCCACCCGACTCAGCCGGATTGGCCGGCGACCTGCTCAGCCTCATCTCCTTGCTTTCCCCGCAGGGCGTCTCCCGCGCGCTGCTCTACCTCGGCCCGTCGGCCGGCGTCTTCACCGAGGCGCCCGCGACCGCGACCGGCGCGGCGGCAGACGCACCGCCGCCGCACGGAGCGCCAGCGGCCCCGGCTGCGATCGACGGGGCTGCGATCGACGGGGCTGCGATCGACGGGGCTGCGATCGACGGGCCGGTCAGCGACGCGCCGACGATCGACGAGGCGGTGATCGACGAGGCGCTCGGCCGACTGGCGGACGCGTCGCTGCTGACCTTCGGCGGAGACGACACCGTCGTCGCTCAACGGCTGACCATGCGCGCGGTCCGGGAGCGAGCCGAGCGGCGCCCAGGCGGCGGGTTCCTCCTCGCCGCACGAGCGTGCATGCTGGTCGACGCCGCGCGGGCGGCGCTGGGGGAGCCCCGCCTCAATCGGGCCATGGTCCGGGTATTCGCGCAGCACGTGGCCGCCCTGACCGGGCATGTCTCATCCAGTCCCGCCTACCGCTGGCCCGACCCGGCCATGACCGAGGCGCTGGCCGTCCGCCTGCTCCACCTGCGAACCTGGGCGGTCGCGTTCCTGAACCTGGCCGGCGACGCGGTCACTCAGTCCGTCGGCATCGCCGAGCCGCTGCTGGCCGACTGCCAGGCCGCGTTCGGCCAGGCGCATCCGGCCACGCTGTCGATCAGGAACAGCCTCGGCTACGCCTACCGGGCGGCGGGCCGGCTCGACGACGCCATCGCGCAGTACGAGCGCGTGCTCGCCGATCGCGAGCGCCTGTACGGGCCGGACGACCCCGACACGCTGACGTGCAGAAACAACCTCTGCGCGGTCTACGCTCAGGCGGGTCGGGCGGATAAGGCCATCGAGCTGCTCCAGCGCACCGTGGCCGACCGCGAGCGCGTCCTCGGCGCCGATCACCCCGACACGCTGACGTCGCGTAACAACCTCGCCGACGCCTACCTGCGGGCCGGACGTCAGGGCGACGGCCTTCGACAGCACGCGGAAACCCTCACCGCGCGGGAACGGGTGCTCGGGGCCGACGACCCCGACACCCTCCGCTCCCGCCTCAATCTCGCCTCCGCCATTCTGAATGCGGGACGATCGGATGAGGCGTTCCCGCTCCTCGAGCGGGTGGTAGCCGACTGCGAGCGACTGCTCGGAGATGAGCATCCCGACACCCTCACCGCCCGCTGCCACCTCGCCAACTGCCACTACGCGGCGGGCAGGTCGGCCGAGGCGATCGCCCAGTACGAGAAGGCCATCATCGGCTTCGAACGACAACTCGGCCCTTCCCACCCCCTGACGGTCAACGCCCGCACCAACCTCGACCAAGCCCAGACCCGGCCGCCCACGACTTAACACGCCCCCAAGGAACCCGATCCCTCAGCACTCCTCGCCCACGCGCACCTTGCACCCCATGCACATCAGTAGTGTCGGCGCCCTCGTATCAGTTTTGACCACTCCGCGCGCCTTCCTATCTGTTCTGACCACTTACCTGTCCGATTTGTCGGGATCTCGTGGTCGAAACTGATAACAAGCTGTCAGGGTCCAGATAACAGCAAGAAGCGCCGCAGGCGCGATGGGTTTATTGGGGGTATTGGGGCTTATGGGGCTATTTTGACGGCGGTCGGTGGTTGGGCGGGGCGGGCGCGGGCCTAGGCTAAGCGGGTGAGCAGGCTCAGGGTTCTTTTCATCGGCGGTACCGGGGTTATCTCGTCGGCGTGCGTGCGGGAGGCGGTCGCGCGCGACGCCGAGGTGTTCGTGCTCAACCGGGGGCAGTCAGCCGACCGCCCGTTGCCGGCCGGGGTCCGGGAGCTGCGGGCGGATGTGCGGGACGCCGGGTCCGTTCGAGCTGCGGTTGACGGTCTTGACTTTGACTCGGTCGTTGACTTCGTGGCCTTCGCCCCCGAGCACGTGCAGGCCGACATTGACCTGTTCGCCGGCCGGACCGGGCAGTACGTGTTCATCTCGACCGCGTCGGCGTACCAGAAGCCGCCGTCGCGGCTGCCGATCACGGAGTCGACGCCGCTGCGGAACCCCTACTGGCAGTACTCGCGGGACAAGATCGCGTGCGAGGACCTGCTGGTGGCGCAGTACCGGGAGAGCGGGTTCCCGGCCACGATCGTGCGGCCGTCGCACACCTACGACGCGACCAAGACCGTGCTGCACGGCGACTGGACGTCCCTCGCGCGGATGCGGGCCGGGCGGCCGGTGATCGTGCACGGCGACGGGACGTCGCTGTGGACGGTGACGCACAACACCGACTTCGCGCGCGCGTTCGTGCCGTTGCTCGGGCACTCGCGGACCCTGGGGGAGGCGTTTCACATCACCTCCGACGACGTGCTCACCTGGGACCAGATCGCCCGCGCGCTCGGCGCCGCGCTCGGCGTGGAGCCGACGATCGTGCACGTGCCGTCGGATGCCATCGCCGCCGCCGACCCCGAGTGGGGGGCGGGGCTGCTGGGGGACAAGGCGCACTCGGTCACGTTCGACAACTCCAAGCTGCGGTCGGTGGTGCCCGGCTGGCACGCGGTGGTGCCGTTCGAGCAGGGGGCGCGGCAGATCGCGGACTGGTACCTGGCCCATCCCGCCTGGCAGGTCGTCGACGCGCGGGCCGACGCGCTGATGGACAAGCTGGCGGCCGACTTCGGCGTGGCCTAGCGGGGGCGTGGCTCGGAAGAAGCCGGTCCCGGTTGCCTGGGCGGCCGGGTTCCTCACAATGTGGCAGCTCTACGCGGTCGCGCTCACGGCCGGGGTCTGCACGGTGTTCTTCGACGTCTCGTACCAGAGCTTCCTGCCTGCGCTGCTGAAGCAGGAAGAACTGCTCGACGGGAACGGCAAGCTCGGCGTCACCCAGTCGTTCGCGCAGCTGGCGGGCCCGGGCTTGGGCGGCGGGCTGGTCGGTGCGTTCGGCGCGGCCGGGGCGATGTCGGCCGACGCGGTGTCGTACGCGATCTCGGTCGTGTCGCTGGTGGGCATCCGCTATCGCGAGCCTGCCCCGCAGCCGACCGACGGCCGGGCGGCCGGGCGGCGCAGCCTGCGGGCGGAGATCGCCGAAGGTCTCAGGTTCGTGGTCGGCGACCCGATCCTGCGCAAGGTCGTCGCCTGCACCGGGACCGCGAACCTGTTCTCTTCGATGGCGGGCGCGGTGGAGATCATCTTCCTGATCCGCGTGCTCCACGTCCGGCCGGCCGGCACCGGGCTGCTGTTCGCGCTGGCCGCGGTGGGCGGCGTCGCCGGGGGAGTGCTGTCGGGCCGGATCGCCCGCTGGCTCGGTTCGGCCCGCGTCATCTGGTTTTCGATACTGGTCTTCGGCCTGCCCCAGTTCCTGCCCGCGCTGGCGGAGCCGGGCTGGCGGGTGGCGCTGGTCCCGATCGGCTTCGCCACGGCGTTCTTCGCGGGCGTGGTCTACAACGTGGCCCAGATCAGCTATCGGCAGGCGATCTGCCCGCCTCGCCTGATGGGCCGGATGAACGCGGCCGTCCGCTGGATCGTCTGGGGGACGATGCCGCTTGGCGCGCTCATCGGCGGCGCGCTGGGCACCGCGATCGGCGTCCGTCCGACGCTGTGGATCGGGCTCATCGGCAGCTGGGCGGCCGGTTTCTGGGTCTACTTTTCTCCGCTGCGGCGGATGCGCGATGTTCCGCAGGCGCAGGAACCTGAGCCGACCGCCGCGCTCGCCTGACCGTGATCAGGCGGACGGGCCGGACCGGACGGGCTCGATGCGGAAGACCGGGTAGCCCGGCGCGATCTCGCGCAGCTTCTCGGTCGGGGCCTTGGCGTCCACTCCGTCGAAGAACACGCCGACCTCCCACTTCCAGTGCTTCAGGTACTCGCGCAGGATGGCGGGCTTGTCGTCGTCCTTGACCTCGGTCGCGCTGAACGACTCGGCCCGGTGCCCGACCCGCAGCTCGCCGGTGCCGATGACGCGCAGGTTGCGGACCCACTGGGCGTTGCCGCGGGGCGCGACCAGGTAGCGGGCGCCGTCGACGGTCAGCGGGTTGACCGGGGTGGTCCGCCATTCGCCGGACGAGCGGCCGCGGACGGCCAGCACCCGCGAGCCCGCGACGCTGATGCCCATCCGGGTCAGCCGGGCCACGACGGCGTTGAAGAAGAGGGTCCCGGTCTTCGGCTTGATGTAGCGGGTGTCGGTGGGGTTCATTTTTCTTCCTCCGGATTCGCTTTGCGAGATCGCTGCTCTCGATTAAGATCAGTGAACACCAGAACAGTGGCCCGTGTCAAGAGCAGTGCTCTCGTTTTGGTCAGGTGATCTCTGTTGTGAGGAAGGAGGCCGGTCATGACCGCCACGCAGAACGCACCGCGCACGGCGCGCGAGCGCGCCCGCGTCGAGCTGACCCGCGAGATCAAGGAGGCGGCCCGCCGTCAGCTCGCCGCCACCGGCGCGGACGGGATCTCACTGCGCGCCGTCGCCCGTGAGCTCGGCATGGCCTCCTCCGCGCTCTACCGCTACTTCCCCAGTCGTGATGACCTCCTGACGGCGCTGATCATCGACGCCTACGACGCCGTCGGCGAGGCCGCCGAGCAGGCCATCGCCGACGAGAAGCCCGATGAGTCCTGGGGGCGTGACCGGTGGCTGGCCGCCTGCCACGCCATCCGCGGCTGGGCGCTCGAGCACCCGCACGAGTACGCGCTGATCTACGGCTCCCCGGTCCCCGGCTACCGCGCCCCGGAGGCGACGATCGGCCCGGCCGCGCGGGTGCCGTTCGCGTTCGCGGGCGTGCTCGAGGCCGCGACCGAGGCGGGCGAGCTCGGCGACGACGCAGGCGCCCACGCGGGCCCGGGCGCCGCGGCCGACGCGCTGACGGGCGGGCTGGCCGAGCAGGCGGCGGCGCTCTCGGCGGCGCTGACGTCACCGGTCGCGCCGGAGGTGCTGGTGCGCGCGGTGATCGCCTGGACGCAGCTGTTCGGCATGATCAGCTGGGAGCTGTTCGGTCAGTTCGTGGGCTCGTTCGAGCCCGCCGACGCCCTCTTCGCGCATGCGGTCGCCCAGCTCGCGACGTTCGTCGGCTTCCCGCTCTGAGGCGCAGAACCACCGGATAACAGCAAGAATCAGCGACGGCGTTCCGGCCCCACTACGCTCTTATGGTGTGAACAAACAGGAGCGGACGTACACCGTTCTGCGCGACCGGATTCACTCCGGCGCATTCGGCCCGCAGGCCCGGCTGAACATCGACGCGCTTGCCCGCGAGCTCGGCGTGAGCGCGATTCCGGTGCGCGAGGCGCTCCGCCGCCTCGAGGCCGAAGGCTGGGTGAAGTTCCAGCCCAACGTCGGCGCGATCGTCGCGCCGCTCGACGCCACCGCCTGGGAGCAGCAGATGGTCGCGGTGGCGATCCTGGAGGGCGTGGCCACCGCCGAGGCCGCGCCGCACCTGCGCCCGGCCGACTTCGCCAAGGTTCGCAAGCTGGCGGCCGAGATGGAACAGATCGCGGCCGAGGGCGACATGACCAAGTTCAGCAGGCTCAACCGGCGCCTGCACACGGTCATCTTGGCCCGCTGCCCCAACGCCTACCTGCTCGAGCTCCTCGAGCAGACCAACCAGCGGCTGGACCGGATCCGCGACACGATGTTCACCTACCTGCCCGAGCGGTCCAAGCGCGCCGTCGCCGAGCACGAGCATCTCATCCGGCTGCTCGAGGACGGCGACCCGGCCGAGATCGAGCGCTACGCCCGCTGGCACAAACTGCAGACGGTCGAGGCCTACCGGGCCGCTCACGAGGAAGTGGCGGCGGCGGAAAGTTAGTCCTCGGCGTCGGGCGACGCTCGCCGCCGCCCGGTGATCGAGGTGGGCCTGATCCGCATCCACAGGCGTTCTTGGGCGGTTCCGCCCCAGGACTCCACGCCGGGGGCGTCCAGCCGCGTGCACGCCGCCTCGGATTCCTTCTCAACCAGCCCGCGGACCACCACCGACCACCCGGTCCCGGTCGCGGCGTCGTAGGAGTCAACCTCAAAGCAGGCGTAGTGCCCGACCTCGATCTTGGAGAGCTTGGACCCCACGTAGGTCCTGAACACCACGTCCTGCCCGTCGACCAGGAACCGCACCGGCAGGACGGCCACCTCGTCGTCGGCCATGAACCCGACCCGCCCGATCGCGGCGGTCGCAAGCAGCCGGAACATGTCGCCCAGGTGCAGGATCTCCAGCCCCGCTGCATCGGTCTCCCGCTTGCGCATCATGCCCTCCAATAACGCCCGTTCGGTCCGCTTCACCCAGTATCCGCCTGCCCTTCGCCGCAGCCGCCGGCGATTATGTTACTGTCGGGTAGCATGAGCGACGCCGCAGCCGGGTTCTCCCTCGAGCTAAGCAGTGACCTGCGCGAGATGCGCGATTGGGTGCATGAATTCGCGGCCTCGGTGATCCGCCCCGCCGCCGCCGAATGGGACGAGCGCGAGCAGGTCCCGTGGCCGATCTTGCAGGAGGCGGCGAAGATCGGGCTCTACTCGCTCGACTTCCTCGCAGCGCAGTTCTTCGAGGAGTCGGGGCTCGGCATCCCGGTGGCGTTCGAGGAACTGTTCTGGGGCGACGCCGGCATCGGGCTGTCCATCGTGGCCAGCGGGCTGGCGGGCATCGCGGTCGTCTCAAGCGGGACGCCCGAGCAGGTCGGGGAGTGGCTGCCGCAGTTGTTCGGCACGCCCGACGACGTCAAGCTGGGCGCGTTCTGCTCGTCGGAGCCGGACGCGGGCAGCGACGTGGCCGCGATCCGCACCCGGGCGGTCTACGACGAGAAGACCGACGAGTGGGTCATCAACGGCGTGAAGACCTGGGCCACCAACGGCGGCATCGCCAACGTGCACGTCGTCGTCGCCTCGGTCGA
>Ga0302314_10022598_pt1 | contig 10311 bp, 8 predicted proteins | sample III_Palsa_N2_3_FD_200533 | JGI IMG/M metagenome (GOLD analysis project Ga0302314, IMG submission 200533) | Peat permafrost microbial communities from Stordalen Mire near Abisko, Sweden - III_Palsa_N2_3 | ecosystem: Environmental > Terrestrial > Soil > Palsa > Peat permafrost | place: Sweden... | reverse complement strand
ACCTATGCCGACGCGCCGCTGATCGACGCGGCGACGCTCGAGCCTCTGTTCGCGGCGCGGGCGGCGGGCGCGGATCTGGTGGTGCTGGGCTTCCGCGCCGCCGACCCTGGCGCTTACGGCCGGCTGGTGCTGGATGTGGCCGGCGGCCTGAAGCGGATCGTCGAGGCCAAGGACGCCTCGCCCGAAGAACTCGCCATCGACGTCTGCAATTCCGGCGTGCTGGCCGCGCCGGCGGCCCTGCTGTTCGACCTCCTCGGTGAAGTGACCAACCAGAACGCCAAGGGCGAATACTATCTGACCGACGTGGTCGGTCTGGCGCGCGGACGCGGGCTGAAGGTCGCCGTCGTGTTCGCGCCGGAAGCGGCGGTGATGGGGGTGAACTCCCAGGCGGAACTGGCGGAAGCGGAAGCGGTTTTCCAGCACGCCATGCGACGTCGCCTGATGCACGCCGGCGTGACCATGCCGGCGCCTGGGACCGTGCAGCTGTCGTGGGACAGCGATGTCGCGGCGGGGGTGACCATCGAACCGAACGTGGTGTTGGCGCCGGGTGTCACGATCGAGAGCGGCGCGGTGATCCGCGCCTTCTCCCACCTCGAGGCCTGCGTGGTTCGTTCGGGCGCGATCATCGGCCCCTATGCGCGGCTCCGGCCCGGCGCGGATATCGGCGAGGACGCGCACATCGGCAACTTCGTCGAGGTCAAGAAGGTCACGGTCGGCAAGGGCGCCAAGGCCAACCACCTGAGCTACCTTGGCGACGGCAGCGTCGGCGCGGGCGCCAACATCGGCGCCGGAACCATCTTCTGCAACTACGACGGCTTCGACAAATACGAGACCCATGTGGGCGAGGGGGCCTTCATCGGCTCCAACACCGCCCTGGTGGCTCCAGTCAGCATCGGCGCGGGCGCCTACACCGGCTCTGGCTCGGTGATCACCAAGGATGTGGCGCCGGACGCCCTGGCGCTGGAGCGTTCGCCCCAGGTCGAGAAGCCGGGCTGGGCGGCGCGTTTCCGCGACATGAAGCGCGCCCGAAAAAAGTAAGCGAGATCAATGGCCAACGACGAACAGAAGGCGAAGGCGGGCGAGGCGGCGGCGGCGCTGGTCGAGGCGGGGATGACCGTCGGCCTCGGCACCGGCACCACGGCGGCGCACTTCGTCCGCGCCCTGGCCGCGCGCAAGCTGGATGTGCAGGGTGTCTCCACCTCGGAGGCCACCGAGGCGCTGGCGCACCAGCTCGGCATCCGCACCCTGTCGCTCGATGCGGCCAAGGCGATCGACCTGACCGTCGACGGCGCCGACGAGATCGGTCCCGGCCTGTCGCTGATCAAGGGCGGCGGCGCGGCCCTGCTGCGCGAGAAGCTGGTGTGGGAGGCCTCGCGGCGCTGCGTGGTGATCGCCGACGCATCCAAGGTGTCCGCCGTGCTGGGCGGCTTTCCGCTGCCGATCGAGGTGGTGCGCTTCGGCCATTCGCACACCTCGGGCGCCATCGCCGACGTGCTGGCCGACTTCGGCCTGCCGGTCCCGCGCCTCAGGCTCAAGGACGGCGCGCCGGTGATCACCGACAGCGGCAATGTGCTCTACGACGCCGGGCGCGGCGCAATCGAGGATCCGGCGCAGCTGGCCAGCGCCTTGAAGTCGATCACCGGCGTGGTCGACCACGGCCTGTTCCTCGACATGGCCGACCAGGCCTTCGTCGCCGGCGAGGCTGGCGTCGAGGTTCTGACACCTTAGATGGGCTTGACCACCATGACAGCGCGAATACGGACGAGGGTTTGATGGCCGGCTATGATTACGACCTGTTCGTCATCGGCGCGGGGTCGGGCGGCGTGCGGGCGGCGCGGCTCGCGGCCATGTCCGGGGCCAAGGTGGCGGTGGCCGAGGAGAGCCGGGTCGGCGGCACCTGCGTCGTCCGCGGCTGCGTGCCCAAGAAGTTCATGGTGTTCGCCTCGGACTTCCAGACCCAGTTCGACCTGGCCAAGGGGTATGGCTGGGATGTCGGCCAGCCGACCTTCGACTGGTGCGCCTTCCGCGACAAGAAGGACGCGGAAATCGCCAGGCTTTCAGGTATCTATGTCGCCAACCTGACCAAGGCGGGCGCCGACCTGTTCCACGGTCGCGCCGTGTTCACCGATGCGCACACCCTCGAGGTGGACATGCGCGAGGGCAAGAAGCGGATCACCGCCGGAAAGATCCTGATCGCCACCGGCGGCCGGCCCAAGCTGCCCGACGACGTGCCGGGGGTCGAGTTCGCCATCACCTCCGATGAGGTCTTCCACCTGCCGGAGCTGCCGAAGCGGATGCTGATCGTCGGCGGCGGTTATATCGCCGTGGAGTTCGCCTGCATCTTCCACGGTCTCGGCGTCGACGTGACCCTGGCCTACCGCGGCTCCAACCTGCTGCGCGGCTTCGACGAGGACGTGCGCTCGCACCTGGCCGACGAACTGCGCCGCCGCGGCGTCCGCGTGGCGCTGGCCTGCCAGCATGAGCGGATCGAGAAGCGCGAGGACGGCATACTGGTCAGCCATGTGACGGATTCGATGGTGATCGAGAGCGAGGTGGTGATGTTCGCCACCGGCCGCGAGCCGCACGTGAAGGGCCTGGGACTCGACAAGGCCGGCGTGAAGCTGAACGCGAAGGGGGCTGTCGAGGTCGACGATTTCTCGCAGACCGCGGTTCCGCACATCTGGGCCGTGGGCGACGTGACCGATCGGATGAACCTGACCCCGGTCGCCATCCGCGAGGCCCAGTGCTTCGCCGAGACGGTGTTCTACGACCGGCCGATGAGCTTCAGCTATGACGCGGTGCCGACCGCGGTCTTCTCCCAGCCGCCGATCGGCGTGGTCGGTTTGACCGAGGCGCAGGCCCGCCATGAATACGGCAAGGTCGACGTCTACCTCACCCGGTTCAGGCCGATGCGGACCCTGTTCGCGGGCAGCGAGACCCGGATGCTGATGAAGCTGATCGTCGATCCGAAGTCCGACAAGGTGCTCGGTTGCCACATCGTCGGCGAGGAAGGGCCTGAGACCATCCAGCTCGCCGCCATCGCCGTGAAGGCCGGCCTGACCAAGGCGCAGTGGGACGCTACCTGCGCCCTGCATCCGACGGTATCCGAGGAGCTGGTGACCATGCGCGACAAGTACCGGCCGCCCGAGCTCGCTGCCGCCGAATGAGCACCACCACAGAAGAGGCTGTCGCCTTCACCCCTGCCGCCGGATTAGGCCCCGCCGAACGGGCTTGGCCGTTGTGGCGCTCGCGCTGGGCCCTGGTTCTGGTGATGGCGGCCGCCGCCCTCACCGGGCCGGTGGGTTACGTCGGCCAGAACGCCTATGCGGCGGTGGTCGCGCTTGCCGGTATCGCCAGCCTTCCGTTGCTGGGGGTTCGGCGCGGCCCGCTGGTGGCGCTGGGCGTCCTGTTGGCCCTGGCCCTCTGGAGCGTGATCTCCATGGCCTGGAGCGTCGGCATGCCGGCCCATCCGGACTTCCATCGCTACAAGGCGGTGGAGGGCCTGACCGCCATGAAGCTGGTGCTCGAGGTCTGCCTCTATGGGGCGTTCGTCGTCCTGGCGCGCGAGGCGCCGAGCGGCTGGGCCGGCCGGGTCCTGGTCGCCCTGGCGATCGGCCTTGGCTTCGTGACCCTGCTGATGGCGATCGACGCTCTGAGCGGCGACGCGGTCTATCGCGCCCTGCGGCTGGCCGGCCACGCGGCCGACAAGCCCGAGATCGTCCAGCGCAATGCGGGACGCGGCTGTTTCACGGTGGCCGTGATGTTCTGGCCGACCGCCGTGTGGCTGCGCCGGACCGGACGCACCATCGGCGCGGTGGCCCTCGGCCTGGGCCTGGTCGTCGCCTCGATCGGCCTGCATGTGGACTCGCCGCTGGTCGCCCTGGTGCTGGGCGGCGCGGTGCTGTTCGCGGTTCAGCGGTTCGGCCGGCCGGTCATCTGGACCCTGCTGGCCCTGACAGTGCTCTATTTCGCCTTCACGCCGGCCTTCTTCACCCTGGCCGGCCAGGCCCTGCCGCACTGGCAGGGCGACCAGGGCCTCGCCAAGGCGTCCTGGGGGATCAGGCTCGACATCTGGCGCTTCACCGCCGCGAAGATCGTCGAAAAGCCCTGGTTCGGCTGGGGCATCGATGCGAGCCGGGTGTGGGACGCCATTCCACTGCATCCGCACAACGCCGCCCTTCAGCTCTGGCTCGAACTCGGGGTGGTCGGCGCCGCGCTCGGAACGCTGTTCTGGAGTTATGTCTGGGCTCAGATCGGCGCCGTCGCCGAGATCAGCCGTCCTACCGCCGGCGTGTTCGCCGCCGTCGCGGTCGCCTATCTGTCGATCGGCGGCATGAGCTTCGGTGTCTGGCAGGAGTGGTGGCTGGCGCTGGGCGCGCTGGCGGTGGTCATCTGCTGGACCTTCGCCGAGGCCTTCAAGGACTGGACGCCTGCCGAACGCTTCGCCGAGCTGACGCCGCTGGGCTGAGGCCGAATTTCCAAAGCGGCTCCACAAGCCGGCGATTTTCCCCTATACGGCGCCGTTTCGAGTGAAGACCCATGCCTGTTTCAAACCCGCCTTCGAGCACTGACCGCTGGACGCCCTCAAGCTGGCGCGCCCGGCCGGCGCGGCACGTGCCCGACGACTATCCGAACCCCGCCGCGCTTGCCGCCGTGGAGGATGAGCTGCGCGTGCTGCCGCCGCTGGTGTTCGCCGGCGAGGCGCGCCGGCTGACCTCGCTGCTCGGCGACGTGGCCGACGGCAAGGCCTTCCTGCTGCAGGGCGGCGACTGCGCCGAGAGCTTCAAGGAGTTCCGCGCCGACAACATCCGCGACACCTTCCGCCTGATCCTGCAGATGGCGGTGGTGCTGACCTTCGCCGGCGGCAAGCCGGTGGTGAAGCTCGGCCGCATCGCCGGCCAGTTCGCCAAGCCGCGCTCCGAGCCGATCGAGACCATCGGCGGCGTGACCCTGCCGTCCTATCGCGGCGACAACATCAACGGCGCGGAGTTCACCGAAGCCGAACGGATTCCCGATCCCCAGCGCCTGCTCAAGGCCTACACCCAGTCGGCGGCGACGCTGAACCTGCTGCGCGCCTTCGCCGGCGGCGGCTACGCCGACCTCTACAATATCCACCGCTGGACGCTGGAGTTCGTCAAGGACAGCCCCAACAGCGCGCGCTATCGCGAGCTGGCCGACAAGATCTCCGACAGCCTGTCGTTCATGCGCGCGGTGGGCGTGACGCCGGCGACGCACTCCGACCTGCACCGGGTGGAGTTCTTCACCAGCCACGAGGCCCTGCTGCTGGGGGTCGAAGAGGCGATGACCCGCGTCGATTCCACCTCGGGCGACTGGTACGACACCTCCGCCCACCTGGTGTGGATCGGCGAGCGCACCCGCCAGCTCGACGGCGCCCACGTGGAGTTCTGCCGCGGCGTCAAGAACCCGCTGGCGCTGAAGTGCGGCCCGACCATGGAGCCGGACGACCTGCTGCGCCTGATCGACGTGCTGAACCCGGCCAACATCCCGGGCCGGCTGACCCTGATCGGCCGCTTCGGCCACGAGAAGATCGCCCAGCGGCTGCCGGTGCTGATGCGGGCGATCAAGCGGGCCGGGCGCTCGGTGGTGTGGTCCACCGACCCGATGCACGGCAACACGCTGAAGGCCGCCAACGGCTACAAGACCCGGCCGTTCGACCGGATCCTGTCCGAAGTGCGCAGCTTCATCGACATCGCCGGCGCCGAAGGCGTGCACCCCGGCGGCGTCCACCTGGAGATGACCGGCCAGGATGTCACCGAATGCCTCGGCGGCGCCCGCGCCCTCACCGAACACGACCTCGCCGACCGCTACCACACCCACTGCGACCCCCGCCTCAACGCCGACCAATCCCTGGAACTGGCCTTCTTGGTGGCCGAGCGCCTGCGCGCGCGGCGCGAAGCGGAGCCGATCGCGGCGGCGGTATAACCTCTCGACCGTCATCCTAGGGCTTGTCCTTAGGATCCATGGTTCAGCCGCCGCGACCCCGAAAGGTGGATCCTCGGCACAAGGCCGAGGGATGACGGATTTGGGGGCCGGATTGCCTGTGAACCCATTAGTCCCAGTCGGCTGGCGATACGGCCACGGTCGCACAGAATATCCCGCGCGGGGTTGAGCCGGAGCGCCAACCCCATCATGGTCGCCGGCTTTTCCGGAGCGGACCCATGGACGGGAGCCTTCCGCCCCGCTCGCCGCTCGCCGAATCGCAGCGCCGGGCGCTGTGGCGATCAGACCTGAGCGACCTGTTGCGCCTCGCTGCGCCAGTGGTGGGCGCGCGCCTCGGCATCATGACCATGGGCTTGTCTGACGCGGTGGTCGTGGGGCGCTATTCGGCGCGCGAGCTCGGCTATCACGCGCTGGGCTGGGCCCCGACCAGCATCGTCGTCACCATGCTGGTCGGCTTCCTGGCCGGGGCGCAGGTGATGGCCGCGCGGGCGATCGGCGAGGGGCGGCCGGAGATCACCGGCGCGGTGCTGCGCCGCTCGCTGGTCTACGCCCTCTGGCTCAGCGCCGCCGCCACGGTCCTGTTCGCCGGGCTCGGACCGATCGGCCTGGCGCATGCCGGGCTGGCGCCGGACCTGGCGCGGGGCGCCGGCCGGGTGCTGATCGTGTTCAGCCTGTCGCTGATCCCCTATGCGATCTCCTGCGCGGCCGCCTTCTGGCTCGAGGGCCTCGGCCGACCGCAGCCCGGCATGTGGATCATGTGGGCGGCCAATCTGGTCAACCTGGCGGTGGACCTGGTGCTGGTGCCGGGTCGGTTCGGCCTGCATCCGATGGGCGCGCTCGGCGGAGCCTGGGCCACTTTCAGCGCGAGGACCTTCCTGTCCATCGCCCTCCTGGCCTGGATCGCGCTGATGCCCGACGCCCGCCGGCTCGGCGTGTTCACCCGCGCGCCCAGGGACCTGACCGCCGAGGCCGAGCAGCGCCGGATAGGCTATGGCGCCGGCGCCTCCAACGCCTTCGAGGTCACCGCCTTCGCCAGCCTGAACCTGTTCGCCGGCTGGATCGGCGGTTTCGCCGTCGCCGCCTGGACCGTGGCGCTGAACGTGGGCGCCCTGGTGTTCATGATCCCGCTCGGCCTCGGCACGGCGACGGCGGTGGTGGTCGGGCGGGCCTATGGCGGCGTCGATCCCGAGGGGGTGAAGCGGGGCGGGCAGATCTCCTTCGCTGTCGCCAGCGTGTTCGGCATCCTGGTTTCGCTGGCGATCTGGCCGGCGGCGGGCTTCATCTCCAGCCTCTACACCGCCGATCCATCGACCCGGGTGATGGCGGCCGGCGCCCTGGCGCTGGCCTGCCTGTTCTTCTGGCCCGACGCCCTGCAGACCGTCGCCGCCCAGGCGCTGCGGGCGCGGGGCGACGTGCTGGTGCCCTCGGTCACCCATTTGATCAGCTATGTGCTGGTGATGATGCCCCTGGCCTGGCTCCTGGCCCTGCCGCTGCATCAGGGCGTGAACGGCCTGATGGAGGCGGTGATCGTCGCCAGCTTCCTGGCCGCCGGGTTCCTGCTGGTCCGCTTCTGGCTGATGTCGCGTCGGGATGAGACGGCGGGGTAGGGGGCCTAAGCCCCCAGCACCCAGCCTTCTTCCTGCTCCACATCCACCACCGCGTCCGCCGGGAAGTCCTTGGCCGGGCCGAAGGCGGCGGCGAGTTTGCCGGCCTCGTCGAGGCGGGCGAAGTGGTGGCACAGGGTGCGCACCTGGGCCTGATCCTTGACCTCGCCGGGCTGGGGCTCAGGCTTGATCAGCGAGGGATAGACCTCGGCCGCAACCACATCGACGCCGTCGAGGTCCGCTTCCTTGAGCGCCTTCCATCCGGTGTCGAACGGCCAGACCTTGAAGCCCTCGCCTCGGGCCGCCTTCATCCGCCCCACAGCCGGGATGCCGACGATGGCCTGGCTGCCCACCGTGCCGTTGCCGAAGATCTGCCAGATCGACTTCGAGCCCTTGGCCGCGACCTCGGCGTGGCGCAGGATCGGCGGGACGTCGTCGCCGTGCTCGGCCGGCTTGGTCGAGGCCAGCCAGGTCTGCACGTCCTTGGGCGGCGAGCCCCAGAATGGCCGCGCCTCGCCGGTCATCAGCCGGTTCATCTTGTTGGCCACGGCGAAGCGGTTGTTGGTGTTGTCGGCCTTGTCGACCACGTTGGATTTCAGGAAATCCCAGATCCCGGTCCAGTGCTCATCCTTCAGCTTCAGCGCCCGGCCCGAGCCACGCGGGAAACCGAGCGGGAAGTCGAAGCCCAGCAGGGTGCGCTCATTGCGCCGCTTCAGATCGTCGAGGATCGCGGCCAGGCGCGACTCGGCCTCGGCCCGCGTCGCGGGATTGAAGCTCTCGAAGGTGAACTGGAAGCGGACGTCGCGCTTCAGGACGCCGATCCAGATGGAATCCGCGCCCGTCTTCGGCTTGGCGTTGGCGCTCCAGTCGGCGATCACATAGGCGTTGAACAGGCGCGCCACGGGGCTCTCCAGCTGGCAGTCGCGCCTTCTACAGCGCGGATGGCCCGGCTAGAAGCCGTCTTCTGACGCCGCCTGATGGTTTGGCGCCGTCTATGGTTTTGCGAATGGCCCGCGCGCGATAGAAGGCGCGCCATGACCAAGACCCTAAAGTGCGGCGTCATCGGCGCCGGCGTGTTCGGCGGCTATCACGCCCATCAATACGCCAGGCTTCCCGGCGCCAGCCTCGCCGCCGTGTTCGATCCCCACCTGGAGCGCGCCGAGACCCTGGCCGGCCCCCTGGGCGGGCAGGCCTTCACCGACCTTCAGGCCTTCCTGGACGCCGTCGACGCGGTCTCCATCACCTCGCCGGCCACCACCCACGCCGCCGCCGCTCTGGCGGCCCTGGCCGCCGGCAAGGCGACCTATGTGGAGAAGCCGCTGGCGGTGACCCTCGAGGACGCCGAGGCCCTGGTGACGCGCGCCCGCGCCGCCGGCCTGCCGCTCGCCGTCGGCCACCAGGAGCGGATGGTGTTCAAGGCCATGGGCCTGTTCGACGTGCCGGAAAAGCCGCTGCGGCTGGAGGCGATCCGGCGCGGAACCCACAGCCCGCGCAACCTCGACGTCTCCTGCGTGCTCGACCTGATGATCCACGACATCGACCTGGCCCTGGCCCTGTCGGGCGCCGAGGCGGTGAGCGTCGAGGCCGACGCCCGGACCCTGCACGGCCCCTACGCCGACGAGGTGAAGGCCGAGGCGGTCTTCGACGACGGCCTGATCGCCCTGTTCGAAGCCTCCCGCATCGCCGAAGCGCGCGAACGGCGCATGCGAATCACCTTTCCCTCGGGCGAGGTCGAGATCGATTTCCTGACCCGCGCCTTTCGCAACACCACGCCGTTTGCGCTGAACGCCAATTTCAACGAAACGCCGATCGGCAAGGATCCCCTCGGCGCCGCCCTCGGCGCCTTCGTGGCGGCCGCCCGCGGTGAACTCGACCATCTGCCCGCCGAAGCAGAGGAGGGCGCCCGCGCGCTGGACCTGGCCCTGGCCGTGGAGCAGGCGGCGGAGGAGGGGTGAGGCGCGCGGCCTCGGATCTTGGACGCTCTCCCGCGCTTGCCTCCCATGGCGGGCGCTGATAAAGCGCTCCGCTCCGACGAGGGCCGCGCGCCGGCGGGCACATGCCTTCCGGTGCGTTGATCGTCGTCTGGAGGAGTGTAGCTCAGCTGGTAGAGCATCGGTCTCCAAAACCGAGGGTCGTGGGTTCGAGTCCCCCCACTCCTGCCATTCAATCCCCCGCGTCGATCTGTCGGGGCGCCTGACGCGGGCGCTTTTTAGTCCCATATCTGGTGCATGTCCGGCGACCGCCGCCGGAGCGAAAAGGAACGATCGGCCCCCATGGCCAAGCAGGGTGTGAAGACTCCAAGCAATCGCAGCGCGACCGCGCCGGGACGCCCCGCTGCGCCGGCCAAGCCGCCTGTCGTGGCCGCCGTTCCCGCCGAGCCCAAGGTCAAGCGTCCGCCGTTCAATCCGGTGAAGTTCTGGAACGAGGTCCGGCAGGAAGCGCGCAAGATCACCTGGACCTCGTGGCGCGAGACCTGGATCACCTCGGTCCTGGTGTTCTTCATGGTGGCGATCACCAGCGGCTTCCTCTTCGCCATCGACCAGGTGATGGGGCTAGGCATGCAATATCTTTTGAAGCTCGCGCAAAGCTGAGCGGGCCCCGAGTGATCAAATGACCGAACAACAAGCCGTCAAATCCAACCCGAACCACAAGTGGTACATCGTCCACGCCTACTCGAATTTCGAGAAGAAGGTGGCCGAGAGCATCCGCGAGCAGGCGCACCAGCACGGGCTGGACGACAGCTTCT
>Ga0302314_10022596_pt1 | contig 10312 bp, 10 predicted proteins | sample III_Palsa_N2_3_FD_200533 | JGI IMG/M metagenome (GOLD analysis project Ga0302314, IMG submission 200533) | Peat permafrost microbial communities from Stordalen Mire near Abisko, Sweden - III_Palsa_N2_3 | ecosystem: Environmental > Terrestrial > Soil > Palsa > Peat permafrost | place: Sweden... | reverse complement strand
GCCGTAACCCGGCAAGAGAACTGGCCAGCAACCTGGACCTCAGATGGCCACAGGACTGGAAAACTGATGACCGCGCACCTGGAGCTAACTGACCGCACACCAGTATTTTCTCGTGGCCGCTAGCACCTGCGCTCTGGGGGGATTCTGCCCCATCTCATGGCCAACCAGAGACTCGGGAGCCTGCATGAGTGAGGCCATGTGAGAAGGCGACGCGTCTCCACAGGATCCCACCGCGCACCGTAAAATCGCTATGAGCAAGGGAGCGTGGTGACACGGTGCCGACACCGTCGCAGGAGATGCTGGGTCAAGCTTGGACGTGCCTAGGAGGGGCACCCTGGTTCACCGCGGGCGTGCGATGGACCCAAGCGGACGACCTGCTGCCCGCACGTCTGCAAGTTGCCGCATTGGCGGAAGCGAGTGTGGGGGCCGCGGCCTTGGCAGCGGCTGAGCTCGCAGCCGTGCGTAACGGTGGTGCGATTCCGGAAGTCCAGGTTGACAGCGCCGCGGTCGCCGCGGCATTCGCGAGTGACCGGTTCCTTCGGCTGAACGGCCGGGAACAGGTGAGCTGGTCTCCACTGTCGAGATTCTGGCGCAGCGCCGACGGCTGGGTACGCACGCACTGCAACTATCCCCACCACCAGGCACGGTTGCTCGACTCACTTGAGGTACGGGTCGCCAAGGAGAACGAGATCACGGCGGTTGGCGAGGCAATCGCAACCAGCCGGGCTGAGGAAGTGGCCGAGAAGGTAACCGCGTCCGGCGGTCTGGCCGTGGTGGTGCGAAGCCCGCAGTCGTGGGCACAGCATGAGCAGGGCTCAGCCGTCGCCGCGCTCCCGCTTCTTTCGCTGCGCAAGGCCTGCGGTGCCGTGAACAGGCCTCTGGAGCCGGTGCCGCACGGGTCGCTGCTCCCGGCCGCCGGGCTACGTGTTCTCGACCTCAGCCGAGTGATCGCCGGCCCGGTTGCCACGCGCACGCTAGCCTTCCTGGGAGCGAACGTTCTGCGGATCGACAGCCCCGACCTGCCAGAGCTCACCGCCCAGCACCTGGACACCGGGATGGGGAAACGCTCCGCGTTGCTTGACCTACGGAAGCCGACGGACCTTGCAGTGCTAGAGGAACTGCTGTCCACGGCCGACGCTGTCGTGACCGGCTACCGTCCAGGTGCCCTGGACCGGTTCGGTTTGGACGCCGAAGCGCTGCTGCGGCGCTGGCCCTCACTGGTGGTCGCCTCACTTTCCGGCTGGGGCCGGATCGGGCCCTGGGGCGGGCGGCGGGCCTTCGACAGCCTTGTGCAGGCCGCTTGCGGGATCGCGGACATCGAGGCGGTCCCGGACGGGACCCCGGGAGCCATGCCGGTCCAGGCGCTTGATCACGCCACCGGCTACCTTCTTGCCGCCGCGGTGCTCCGTGCGGTGGCCTGCCGTGCGACCGACGGCGGCGGATGGATCGCCGAACTCTCCCTTGCTCAGACAGCAGCCTGGCTCCTGCGTCAGCCGATCGCCCCTGAAGCGGATCGCCACGCTAACGCTGGCCAGGGCCATACGGCGCAGCGGCAGATCGCGCTTGGCACGCTCCGGTACGCGCTGCCCCCGGTCATGATCGACACAGGCCCCAAGGACTGGGCCCGTCCGGTAGGTCCATGGGGTGCGGACGCCCCCGAATGGTGATCTCCCGGTAACGGGTTTCAGAGCATCGGGCACCGCTTTTCGGCTGCCCGCCGGATCCTTGCCTGCGACCCGCAACCAGGCTGACCAGTGCCGAAAGAAACTCCAAAGGATCCCCAACGCGCGCTGTGCCAGCCTGGTCCGCGTACCTAAGTGACGGCGCGGAGGTTACCGATCAGTGAAGGTCTTGATCCTCGGTCACTACAAGTTGGATCGCTTGCTGGCGCCGCTGTTGGCCGGCGGGGCCACCGATGTCGTGCTCTGGTCCGACAGCGACCCCGGCATTGATACGCATGGCGCGTCGTTTCAGTACATCCCCATGGACAGGAGCGCATCGCCGGAGGATATCGTCGCGCTGCTGGCCGAGGTTAGACCCGATATCGCCGTGCCCAATGTGTCCGGAGAAGGCGAAGAGCAGCTCATCCTGGTGTACGCACAGGCCGCCGAGCGGGCGGCGCCGCATGGTCCGCTCCGGTGGCATCCCCCCTCCTTTGCCGAGCCCGCCACGGATAAGGCGTCGTTTCACCGGGTGGCGCGGTCGCTTGGCCTGCCGGTCCCGGATGGGGACGTCCCGGCGACACCGGAGGACGCACGGCGCATCGCCGGCCTCCTGGGCGGTCCGGTCATGCTGAAGGAGGCGCGCGCCCAGGCTCGGGCGGGCGTGCGCGCGGCGCTGACTCCGCGGTCGCTCGAAGCCGTCTTGTCCGGCCATGACCTGAGGTTCCCGCTGGTGGTGCAGCGCATGTGTCGGCGAGCATGTAATTCCCCAGCTCTGAGGGGATAGTGATCAAGTAATTCCCCGCCCCGATCACGTAATTCCCCGTGGGGACGGCGTGCGTGTCGTGGTGGACCTGGCCATCGAGAAGGTGCAACCTTGCCTCCCGTCTAGGACGGCGGGGGGCCGATGGCAAGGAGAACGTTCGACGTGATTGATGTCGCGGAGATACTCGTGCACTGGCATGCGGGCCGGTCGCTGAACGAGCTGTCGCAGAGCCTGGGGGCGGACCGCAAGACGCTGCGGAAGTACGTGGCGCCCGCGGTCGCGGCCGGGATCGCCCCGGGCGGCCCGGCGAAGAGCGAGGCGGAGTGGCATGAGCTGGTCCGGGAGTGGTTCCCGGAGCTGGCCGGTACGCGGCTGCGGCAGGTGACGTGGCCGGCGATCGCCGAGCACCATGACTACATCACCGAGCAGCTCAAGGCCAGGGTGCGGATGTCGACGATCCACCAGCGGCTGCGGGACGAGCGGGGGCTGGCGGCCAGCGTGGCGAGCTTCCGCCGCTACGTGAACGCGAACATGCCGGAGGAGGTCCGCCGGTCGCAGGTGACGGTGTGGAACCCGCACCCGGCCGAGGCCGGGGAGCAGGCCCAGATCGATTACGGGCAGCTGGGCCGGTGGCTGGACCCGGTCTCCGGGAGGCTGCGCACCGTCTGGGCGTTCGTCATGGTCCTGGCCTATTCCAGGCACATGTTCGTGCGGCCGGTGCTGACGATGGACCAGCGTGCCTGGACCGAGTGCAACACCGCCGCGTTCGAGTTTTTCGGCGGGGTCCCGGCCCGGCTGGTCCCGGAAAATGTTGCCCGCCACATTTTCCGGGTTATGTGCCCGGCCTCATTATGTGCCGCGAGCAGCAGGTTCCCGAGGTCATGACAGGAGTTGCCCTCGTTCTTTGGACGAGGGCGGCCACATAACGCGGTGGCCTGGCGGGATGGTTGCCTCCTCTGATCGCTCACGGGGAGGAAGCGCACGATGCTGGAGGAGTACTTCGTCAAGCCGCAGACCGTCGACCGGATCCGGGCATCCTGGATCGGGCCGCAGATCGAGCAGTACGTCACCTGGCTGGCCGCAGAGGGCTACGGGACCCGGTGCATCCTGCGGAGGGTGCCGCTGGTGACCGCTTTCGGGGAGTTCGCCGCGGCGAACGGCGCCCGCCAGCTCACCGACCTGCCCGTGCATGTCAGCGCGTTCGTCGCCATGCGGGTTAGCCGATCCCGCGATGCCCGGCGCTCGCAGGGGGACACGCTCGCCAAGGACATCCGCGGCCCGGTTGAGCAGATGCTCACGATCATCATCCCGGGTTATGAGGGCTCCGGGCGCCCGCGCCGGCCGGTCCCGTTCACCGAGACGGTCCCGGGGTTCTTCAAGTACCTGGTCTCCGAGCGCGGACTGCGCCCGGCCTCGGTGGAGTCCTACGTCCATTACCTGCGCCGGTTCGAGGCATGGCTCGACCGGACCGGGGTCGCCAGGCTCGAGGAGGTGTCGCCGCCGCTGCTCAGCGCTTATACCGCCGAGCGGGCCGGCCTGGGCCTGGCGAAGACTTCGGTGCGGGAGGGCTGCGGGGTACTGCGGGTCTTCCTGCGCTACGCCCGCCGCGAGGGCGTGATCAGCAAGGACCTGACCGAGGCGGTCGAGTGGCCGCAGGCCTACCGGTTGTCGACGCTGCCGCGGTCCATCTCGTGGGAGGACGTCGGCCGCGTCCTCGCGCTTCCCGACCGGCGCACTCCGGCCGGGAAGCGGGACTACGCGATCATGCTGCTGCTGGCCACCTACGGGCTCCGCGCCAGGGAGATCGTCGCCCTGACGCTGGACGACATCGACTGGAAGCGCGCCCGCCTGGCCATCCCGGAGCGGAAGGCTGCCCACTCGACCGCGTTCCCGCTGTCCGGCGCGGCCGGCGATTCCCTGGCCGACTACCTGCGCAACGGGCGCCCGCAGACTGATGACCGGCACGTCTTCTTCCGCGTGCTGGCGCCCTTCCGCCCGGTCAGCGGCGCGGTCGTGTCCGGCGTCGCCCGCCGCTACCTGATGCTCGCCGGGGTCGACGTTCCCCGGCCCGGCTCGCACACGCTGCGGCACAGCGCCGTCCAGCGCCTGTCCGACGACGGGTTCGACCTGAAAACGATCGGCGACTTCGTCGGCCACCGGTCGCCGGCATCGACCGATATCTACGCGAAGGTCGCGGTCGAGTCCCTGCGGGAAGTCGCCCTCGGCGACGGCGAGGAGGCCCTGCAGTGAGCGCGGGCATCAGCGTCGAGGACGCCGCCAGCCGGTTCCTCGCCCACAAGCGGGCACTCGGGCGCAAATACCACAGCGAGGAACGTGAACTGCGTCTCCTGTCGCGGTTCGCCGCCGAGCGGGACGCCGGTCTCGGGGACCTGACCCCGGCCCTGCTCCAGGAATTCCTCGGATCCCGGCCAAGGCAGAGGCCCCGCAGCTTCAACCACCTGCTCGGCGTCACCGACGGGCTGCTCGGCTGGGCCGTCGCGCAGGAACTCCTCGAGGCCGCCCCGGTGCTGCCCCGTCCGCGGAAGGCGGCCTCCGGGCGCGTTCCGTTCCTGTTCACCGCCGTCCAGGCCCGCGGGCTGCTGGCCGTCGCGTCCCGGCTTCCCGACAACGAGCGGGCCCGCGGCCGGGGCCACGTCTACCAGGCGGTCTTCGCCTTGTGCTACGGACTGGGGCTGCGGGCCGCCGAGGCGTGCGGGCTGAGCCTCGGCAGCATCGACGCCGGCCGGAGCCTGCTGACGGTCCGGGGCGGGAAGTTCGGCAAGGACCGGCTCATCCCGCACGGGCCGCGGATCGGCGCCCTCATCACAGCACAGGCACAACGGCGGCGCGATAGCGATCCCGCGGCCGGCCCCGGCTCGCCGCTGTTCACCTTCGACGGCCGGCGGAGCATCCATCCCGGCACCGCCAGCCAGGTCTTCCACCGTCTTGTCCCCGTGCTCGGCCTGCCCGTCCCGGACGGCGTCTCGCCCCCGACATTGCACCATCTCCGGCACTCCTTCGCGGTCGGGTGCCTTCTGCGCTGGTATCGCGAGGGCAGCGACCCGCAGTCGAAGCTGCACCAGCTGTCGACGTTCATGGGGCACGTCGACCCTGAGTCCTCGGCCGTCTACCTGACCATCACCGCGGACCTGCTGGCCGAGGCGAACCGCCGGTTCGAGGCATTTGCCGGGCCGGCCTGGCTGGAGGCCGCGCTATGAGCAAGGACAAGGCACTCGGGCCGGTCATCCACTCGTTCTTCGCCGATCACCTGATCACCGTCAAGGGCCTGCGGCCGGCGTCGGTGCGCAGCTACCGCGACACCGTCCGGCTGCTGCTGACCTTCACCGCGTCCGACAAGGGCTGCAAGATCACCCGGCTCACCCTCGGCGACCTGACTTACGACCGGGTCGTGAAGTTCCTGCGCCACCTCGAGCGTGACCGCGGCAACCACGTCCGGACCCGCAACCAGCGGCTCGCCGTGCTGCACACGCTCTTCGAGTACATCGCCGTCCGGTCACCGGAGATGCTCGCCGCCTGCCAGCAGGTCACCGCGATCCCGATGAAGCGCTCCGCCCCGGCCGAGACGCGGTTCCTGGAACGGGACGAGGTCGAGGACCTGCTGAAGAAGATGCCCCGCGACGGCCGGCACGCGCTGCGGGACCGGGCACTCATCCTGTTCCTCTACAACACCGGCTGCCGGGCCTCCGAAGCAGCCGACCTGCGGGCCGGGAACCTCGACCTCGGCGAGCAGCCGCTCACCCGGCTGCACGGCAAGGGCGACAAGTGGCGGACCTGCCCGCTCTGGCGGCAGACCGCCGACCTTCTCTCCGACCTGACCGGCCCGGCTGCCGGGCCCGGCGGCGCCGTCTTCGCCAGCCGCGGCCAGCCGCTGACCCGCCACGGCATCTACAAGATCGTCAGGCGGCACACAGCCCGGTTCGATGATCCCCGGACCGGGCGACAGGTCAGCCCGCACACTTTCCGGCACACCGCCGCCGTTCATCTCCTTGAGGCCGGCGTCGAGGTCAACGTGATCCGGGGCTGGCTCGGCCACGCCGACCTGAGCACCACGAACCGGTACGCCGAAATTGTCATTCCCGTGCAGCCTTGTTGTCATCTGGAGGGCCCGAGTATCCGCGCTCTGGTCCGGGAAGTTGTCATTTCCCTGAACGCCTGCTGTGGGACCGCCGGTTAGCTAGCATCCCGGCACTGTCTTGAGGGTCAGGTTCGGGGCATCGCGCCGGAGCGGTGTCGTTGCTGCAGAGGGGTCCGTGTGCGCTGGCTCTTGGTGGTCGTCGTGGCGCTATGCCGGCTTCGGGCTGGCGGGTATGCGAGGCCCAGGAACTGGCTGCGCTGCGGGAAGCTGTCACTTCCCGCGGCATGTTCTGCGGTTGCTGTCGTTACGCGGGCCGGAGTTCGAACAGCGGGTGACGCTGAGCTTCGGCGAGGTACTCCTGTGGCGTCTCGTCGATGCGTATTCGGACTAGGCGCAGAATCCCGACGGGCGGCCGCACGCGCGGGCCGAGCAGTCGGCGCAGGAGACGCGATCGGTGGTATGGCGCGAGCGCGCGCTGAAGGATGGCCGCTGCTTCCCCGGGCGGGATCTCGGCTGGGCGTACCAGGCTCCGGCGCCCGCCAGAGTGGACCACGGTCACCTTCTCGGCCGCCTTGAGGTTCCGGCCCCAGCCCGAGGCTCCATAGGTCGCCTGGACGTAGGTGTGCCCCTCGAAGTCGAGCACGGTGACCGGCATCGTGCGCTCGATACCCGACCGGCGCCCGGGCACGAGCAGAAGGACGTTCGGGGCACCTGTCGGCACGCCGGCCGGGATCATCCGGCGGGTTAGCGGATTGACCACGCGGAAGAACCGCACGGCGATCCGCTCTCGGACGTCGCGCTGATCGCGCGACGGGCGATCATGTGTCATCGGCTGTCAGTCCCTCTGCGCGCACACGCCGTCTCAGATCGTTCGTACTTAGCTTACGCCTCGTCGCGACTGTGCCTCGGAGAAAGATCCCGCCTCCTGGTCTCGCCACGCCGCCGTGTCGTAGATGACAAGCCCTGCGCAGTAGATGACATCTGGAATGACAAGTAGGCGGTTCAGATGGCATCTTCACCGGATCCCTACATGTAGGAATTCGGCGAAGATGTCATCTCTGCGCAGCCTTGTTGTCATCTGGAGAACCCGGATTCCCGCCCTGCGGTGCGGGGAAGTTGTCATCTCCCTCATCTGGTCAGCTGCGCAGCCCGGGCGTCTTGACCTCGCCCCAGGGGCACGCTTCATGATCGCGTCATGAAGGAACTGGGACCCGCCGAGTTCTCCGCGGCTACCGGGCTCTCGGTCAAGGCACTGCGCCTCTACGACGAGCGCGGCCTTCTGGTGCCCGCGCGAGTCGACCGGGCCACCGGATACCGCCGTTACACCGAAGACCAGATCGCCACCGCGGGCCGCATCGCGCTCCTGCGCAGGGCCGGCATCGGCCTGGCCGACATCGCACGATTCCTGCCGGCACCGACTGGGGTCGTGATCGAGCGGTGGCTGGCGGATCTCGCTGCCGAAACCGGAGCCCGCCGGCGTGCCCTGGACGCACTCGCGTCCGCGCTCGGCTTCGGGGCCTCGATACCGAAGGAGCCCGCCATGGCAGTCATCATTCGTCCCGTCGATTCGCCAACTGAGCTAGTCACCGCCTTCGACGTCGCAGGCGCCCAGTTCGACCCGGCTATCGATCACACCGACCGGCGTTTCGCCGACCTCGAGGCCGCCTACCCCGGTGAGCGCGAACTGCTGCTGGTTGCGGAGGAGGCCGGCTCGGTCGTGGGTGTCGCCATGGGCTTCGCGTCCCCGTGGCCGGAGGTCACCCTGAGGATCCTGGCCGTTGCCGCCAGCCGGCGCCGGCAGGGCATCGGGCGCGCCCTCCTGCGGGCTTTCGAAGCCAGCGCTCTCCGCTTGGGCGCGACACGCATCTCCCTGGGCGCCGACGCCGAAGCCGGCTTTTACATCCGGCACGGCTACCAGACGATGCTGCTCCTGCAATGGGACTATGACCCGGGCCGCTTTGACGCCGAGGTGGAGGCCCTGGCCGCCGGGCCCCTGAAGGAGATGACCCTGCACCGGGAGTCATTCGGCGGCGTGCCCCAGCTGTTCGTGGATCTCGACGAACCGAGCCCGGTCGTGCGGGCCCAGGTCCAGGACCTGGTCTCCGGAGCACACGTTGGCTACTGCATGACCAAGGCGATCAGCGCGCAGAACGAGCCGGCCACGCCCGTCCTGGGCTGACCACCAGGGTCGTCCACGTCGAGGGCGAACACGGCAACGCCGCGCGGCGGATGACAAGTAGTTGTGACGCCCAGCGATAGATGTCACCGGGGATGTGCCTTGTCCTGGACTTCCGTTGCCGGTTCCCAGCGATAGATGTCACCGATTCCCAGGGATTGTTGTCACCTGGATGGGTTCCCAGTGTTGTTGTCACCAGTCGAGCGCCGGGAGGGACACGCCGCAGGAGCAGCTTTGATGACCAGATACGCATGATCGAGCACGAAGAGTTGTATTTGTAGTGGCGTGATGCCATCACGGGGGTTCACCGGGTCTGGGCCGATTCACTCTGGCTCGTGCGGTCTGGCGGATCTCGTCACGGTCACCCGGGCGGTCGGGGGCGAGGTCCTGGACCTGAGCGATGGCTGGGCGGGACGGTGGTCCGCGGCCTGGAGGGTCTCGGGCTCGGAGGTGGTCTGCCCGGTCCGTGATCTGGGGTCGTTTCCTGTGCCCGGGTGCGGGCCGGTACGCAGGTTTTCCTGGAGCAGGGGCCAGCGGCATCGCCCTGGCCTGCAGTTCATGGTGAGTACCGGGCTGCATCACGGGTTCGAGAGCCTGGAGGAAGCCAGGCTGCTGCTGGCGCTGGATTTCGCGGGCGCGGTGACAGAGGTGATCTGCCAGCCATTCCGGCTGCGGTTCGCGACTGCGGATGGCCCGGTCGAGCACATCCCGGACGTCCTGGCGGTGGCTGCCGACGGCACGTGGCTGATCGATGTCCGCCCGTCGGACCGGATCGGCGAGGCCGACCGGGTGAAGTTCGCGGCCTCGGCGGAGGCGGCGCTTGCCTGCGGGTGGCGTTACCTGGTGGTGCCGGGCTGGATGCCTTACGTGACGGCGACGCTGGATACCCTGTCCTCGCAGCGACGGCCGCTGGCTGACCCGCTCGGCCTGCGGGGCGTTCTCCTGGACAGGGCGTCGTCGGGGCCGCGGAGCTTCGCGGACCTGGTGGCCGGCACCATCGCGCCGCCGGTCGCGCGGGCGCAGCTTCTGCACCTTCTGTGGCACCGCAGGCTGAGCATCGACCTTGCCCTGCCGCTCGCCGACGCCACTGTGGTGCGGCTGGCGGACGGGAGGCACCGATGACGGCGACTGTGCTGGACCTGGCGGTGGGATCTGGTCTTGTCCTGGACGGGGCGGAGTGGACCGTCGAGCAACTGGAGCCCCAGTACGGCATCGTCGCGCTCACCCGCGCGGACGGCGAGCGGATGCGGGTGAGCGTCCGGTTCCTGGCCGGCCATCCGCAGTGCCGGCCGTCATCGCGATCGGCGGTCGCGGCGGCGGACCGGGGACGTCAGCCCAGGACACTGCGGGATCTGTCACCGCACCAGCGTGAGCTGGCTCATCTGCGGCTGGCGCACGTGCTGGAGGCCGGCACCGGTTTCCGCAGCGGTGATCCGTCCTCGTGTTTCCGAGTTAGGCGGCGGTAGCGTCGCAGGCCGGAGTGCCTGTGCCGTTTTGCGGTGGCTGGTTCCTGCCTGGGCTGATGCCGGAAATTCGGGCGTCGAGGAGCTCGGCTCGCAGCGCGGCGTGCATGTCGGCGGGCGCGGGCGTGGCCTTTGACCGGTACCAGGGGC
>Ga0302314_10022595_pt1 | contig 10312 bp, 8 predicted proteins | sample III_Palsa_N2_3_FD_200533 | JGI IMG/M metagenome (GOLD analysis project Ga0302314, IMG submission 200533) | Peat permafrost microbial communities from Stordalen Mire near Abisko, Sweden - III_Palsa_N2_3 | ecosystem: Environmental > Terrestrial > Soil > Palsa > Peat permafrost | place: Sweden... | reverse complement strand
TTGGTGACAGCTGTGTAGAGCAGCTTGTGCGCCTGATCGTCAATCGCGTCCTCGGCCACGCGCCCGGCCAGCAGCGCCTTGACCTTGGCCAGCGAAATCACTGCCGAGCTCTCCTCGACCACACGCGCAGCCCAGCCCGCGGGATCAACCGCAACCGTGCCTGAGACGATCAGCAAGCTCCCCGGCGAGTAGCGCATCCGATGCTCGAACTGCAGAATCCGGCAACGAACTGCGACATCTACAGGCCGGCCGCCGGTCTCGCCGTCACGGCGCGGACGCTCAGAGGACCAGCCGGTGCGCTCATCCGCACCAATCTTGACGCTGCGTGTTTGGGGTGTCTCGGACACGCCGCCTCCGTTTCAGGCTTACGCCCTAAAGGTTTTTGAACAAACCGGGCCGGCTACAGGACCGGCAGGTACCGCTTGAGCTCCCAAGGAGTCACCTGGACACGATAGTCGTCCCACTCCTGGCGCTTGATTTCTATATAGCGGTTGAACATGTGCTCGCCCAGCGTTCGCAGCACAAGCTCGGACTGCGCGGTCAGCTCGATCGCCTCCCCGAGGGTCTCCGGCAGCTGCTCGATCCCCAGCCGCCGGCGCTCATCCGGAGAGAGGTGGTAGAGGTTCTTCTCCATCGGATCCGGCAGCTCGTAGCCGTGCTCGATCCCCTCAAGGCCGGCCTGCAGCAGCACGGCGAAGGTCAGATATGGGTTGCATGCGGGGTCCGGGCAGCGCAACTCCATCCGCGTCGCCTTCTCCTTACCGGGGTGATACATCGGCACGCGCACCAGCGCGGAGCGGTTACGCCGTGACCAGGCGACGTAGACCGGCGCCTCAAAGCCCGGCACGAGCCGTTTGTAGGAATTGACCCACTGGGCAAAGACCGAGCTGATCTCGCGCGCGTGGCGCAACTGGCCGGCGATGAACGCCTTGCCGACATCGGAGAGGAAGTACTGGTCGTCAGCGTCGTAGAACGCGTTATGGCCGTCCTTGAACAACGACTGGTGCGTGTGCATCCCCGAGCCGTTCTCGCCGAACAGCGGCTTCGGCATGAAGGTCGCGTGCAGGCCGTACTTCATCGCGTATTCCTTGACCGTGATCCGATAGGTCATGCAGTCATCGGCCATCTTCAGCGCGTCGGCGTAGCGCATGTCGATCTCGTGCTGGCTGGGCCCGACCTCGTGATGCGTGTACTCGGTGTGGATCCCGACCTGCTCAAGCGCCAGCACCGTCTCGCGGCGCAGATCGGAACCCGCGTCAAGCGTCGTCAGATCGAAGTAGCCGCCCTCATCGAGCACCTCGGTGGACTTCGAGTCCTTGAAGTAGAAGTACTCGAGCTCCGGCCCGACGTAGAAGTGCTCAAACCCCATCGCCTCCATCCGCTGCAGCGCACGGCGCAGAACGTGGCGCGGGTCCCCTTCATACGGGGTGCGCTCGGGCGTCTGGATGTCGCAGAACATCCGTGCCACGCCGCCGCCGGTGTCGTTCGGCCGCCACGGCAGCTCGACGAACGTGCTGGGGTCGGGCATCGCGATCATGTCCGACTCTTCAATCGCGTTGAAGCCGGTGATCGAGCTGCCGTCGAAGCCCATTCCGCCCTCAAACGCGTCCTGCAGCTCGGAGGAGTTGATCGAGAACGCCTTCAGCTGGCCGAGGATGTCCGTGAACCACAGGCGCACGAAGCGGATCTTCTTGTCGGCGACGATTCCAAGGACATCGTCGGCAGTCAGCGCGCGGTCGCTCATCGAGCCGAGAACCTTACTTGCTGCACGCCCGCCACGCCGGCGCGGCGCCCAGCCGGGTCCTGGCTACTCACTCACACAGCCAGCGGTTGGCCCAGCGCTGGATCTCGGCTAGCGCCGGTCCCAGCTCGCGGCCCATTGCCGACAGCGCGTACTCGACCCGCACCGGCGGACCGGCGTAGACCGTGCGTACGACGATCCCCCGGCCCTCAAGTTCCTTCATCCGCTCTGACAGGAGCCTGTCGGAGAGCTCGGGAACCGCCTGGGCGACCTCCGAGAAGCGCATCGGCCCGTCCATCAGTACGCGCAGGATCGCGCCCGTCCAGCGCCGCCCAACCAGCTCGACAGCCTGGTGGTAGCGCGGGCAGCACGGCTCGCGTACCGCGGGCTCCTCGCGCGGTACGGACTCCTCGCGCGGCGCAGTCTGTGCGCCAACTGCTGTTTGGCTGCCAACCGGCATTTGCCGATGGAACTTTACCGACGCGACTACGCGGCCTTCAGCGTTCGAGATTCCTCGGTCGAGCCGTCGGCCGGGATCTCACCGGCGACGTTGACCATCGCCACGAAGCCCTCAAGCGCCACGGCGGCGATCGCCTCAAGCAGCTGCTCGTCGTCCCAGCCCGCCTCGCGCGCCTCCTCGTGCAGGTACATTGCGGGCCGGCCATCGCTGACCAGCGCGTGCAGGTAGCGCAGCAGCGCCGCCTCACGTGGGTCAGCTGAGGTGAAACGCCGTGCGGCTGCGATCTCATCGACACCGAGTCCGGCACCGCGCGCTGCGCGCATGTGCATCGCGACACCCTGCTCCGAGCCATGGCGCTCGGCGACAGCGAGCGCGATCCGCTCAAGCGTCGCCAGATTCAGCGTGCCGTGACGCAGTTCTGAGCGGAAACGGGCGTACGCGCGTAGCGCCGCAGGTGAGCCGGCAAGAACCCCAAGGAAATTCGGGAGCTGACCGGCGCCGGACAGGGCACCGCGAAGGACCGGTGCGCTGCGTTCAGGCGCCGTCTCTTCGTCATGGATCTGGAACCTGCTCATTGTCGTCTTCATATCGATCACCAGGTTCGGGGCGGTTTTCAAGTTACTTACCGTTGATAAGTCTAGGACGGGCGAAGCCGCCTGACTCAAGTAGTCATCTAGCCAGCCTTCCCTAAAGAAGGCCTGAGCATGCATTCGGTCCTGAATAAGAACCCGCACAACAGATACGGGTTGCGGTCGCCGGCGGATCAGCGAGCGGCGGGCGGGTCGCTTAGTGCGAAGTCGCTGCGACCAGGACCATCAGGATGCCGAGCGTAAAGGCCCACATCGCGACACGATCCGGCTTGAACCCACGCCGTGCGTGCACGGGCAGGCTCGACTCATAGGTACGGCGCCGACGCCCCTCCGGACGACCGGTGATGACCACGGTCCGACGCTCACGGACAGCCGGCAGACGCTGCTGCGAGGGGTAATACTCCTGCTCAGCGGCGCTTTGGGCCCGCGATGCGGATTGGACGAACGCCGGAGGCTCCAAAGGCTCCGATGCCCCTCGCCGCGGCGAGTCGGTCCAGCTGATGTCGTCGTCGATGATCAAGATCCTCGAGATTTCAGGAGGTTAGCTGCGCGTTCGGACGTGTACATAACAATGCACGCGCTCCGCTATCCCAACAGCGGATTATGGGCAGATTTCTAGTGCCCGGCGACTGCGGCTACGAATTCTGCAACGTCTTTGGCCTGCTCGCCAGAGACGATGTCAGCAGGCATCGTACCGTAGCCAAGGCAGTCAGCGCTGGTGCATCCGGTGGCCAGCGTCGTCGCGACAAGCGCCTGTGACGGCCGCAGCTGATCGAGGTTCGGACCGACCTTGCCGACCGCGTTTGCCGCCGCCAGCGTGTGACAGAACCCACAGTGCTCGCCAAACAGCGTCTCGCCGGTCTCCTGCGCGGGGCTCAAATGCACCTGGGCAACCTCCGAGGAGGCCTTGTTGTGGTTGTGAACCAGAAACACGATCGGCACGACAACGCCGAACCCGACGTAGATCACAGCCAACCCCGTGTTGATCGCCCGACGCGCCGCCTTCGACTGCGAAAGCAGCGCGTTGGTGAAGACATCGAGCCGACCACGCGGCGCCGCCCAGAAAATCCCCCCGGCGATTCCGGTGAACAACACCAAGATGATGATCACGCCAACCATTGCGGCGTGGACCTTATCGTGAGCGGGCGCTGAACGTCACCGAAACCGCATGGTTGGGCCGGCGGCTCGTTCCCGGGACATATATGCGCGGGCGGGCTCGCCGACCCACTAGACGCCTTGGATCACCGCCTGCGGCCGTTCCCGAAGCTCATCACCGCCGGCGCGACCGCCCGGAAATCGTCCGCTTCACTGCCGCCACGGGCGGCCGCGTCCTCCGCCGCATTGGCCTTGTCCTCGTCCGCCCGGGCGATCCTGACCATCTCATCCAGCGGTGAGAAGTCCTTGACCTGCGCCAATAAGCGATCCGGCGCGCTGACCTGAGCAACCTTGTCGACCAGCACGTTGATGATCCCGCCGCCCTTGGCAAAGCGCTCGAGCTTGCCTTCGACCAGCAGCAGCGGTTCGGTCCGCACGGTCAAGCGGAAGCGCTCATAGACCTTCGGCGGGATGATCAGGTTGATCGTCCCGAACTCGTCCTCGAGCAGTACGAATACCACCCCACTCGCGGTCCCCGGCCGCTGCCGCGCGACCGTCATCCCCGCGACCCTGACACGCGCGCCGTGCTGGAGCACCTCAAGCGCGCGTGAATCGACAGTGTTCACCGGCAGCCTCCCGCGCAGCAGCGCCAACGGATGTGCCGACACCGTCAGCCCGGTCGTCTCGTAGTCGGCGAGCATCGACTCCCAGCCCGAGACCTTCTTCAACTTCGGCGGCGCCGGCAACCCCAGCGGCAACGCGAGCTGGACACCGCCGGGGACGCTGCGCCCAGGAGCCGCGATGCCGAGCTGCCAAAGCACCAGACGTCTGGGTGAGCTGAAGAGCACGTCTGCTCCCGCCCCCGGTCCAGTCAGACCGGGGGCGGATGCGAGCGAGTCGCACGCCCCAGCCCATGCCAACAGCTCGAGTGCCGGGCGTCCGGCTCCCGCACGGGAAGTGAGATCGGCGAGGCTGCGAAACGGCCCGACCGCGCGGGCGTCGACAAGCGCTTCAAGTTCGTCACGGCGAACGCCACGGACGTAGCCGAGGCCGAGCGTGACCGTGCCGGCGGCGTCGACATTGCACTCGACGCCGCTGGCGTTGACGTCGGCCGCGAGCACCTCGATCCCGCGGCGTTGGGCCTCGTGGACGAGCGAATCGGGCGGGTAGAAGCCCATCGGCTGCTCGTTCAGCAGCGCGCAGAGGAACTCGGGGCCGTAGTGGACGCGCAGCCAGGTCGACTGGTAGGCGAGCAGGCCGAAGGCGGCGCCGTGGGCCTTGGGGAAGCCGAAGCCGGAGAACCCCTTGACCATCCCGAAGACCTTTTCGGCGAGTTCGCTTGAGACGTTGTGTAGCGCCTGGGCGCCCTCGATGAAGCGGCGGTGGTGTGCCTCGATCGCGGCGTCTGAGCGTTTGCGGCTCATCGCCCGGCGCAGGCCCTCCGCCTCGCCCGGCGAGAACCCGGCGAAGGCACGCGCGACCTCAAGCACCTGGTCCTGGAAGATGATCGTGCCGAGTGTTTCTTTGAGGACGGGTTCAAGTGAGGGGTGGTCGTAGGGGACCTGGAAGCCGGGGTCCTCACGCAGTCTTTGCAGGCGGTCGATGTAGGGGTTCACAGCGCCGCCCTGGATCGGGCCAGGGCGGACGATCGCGACCTGGATCGTGATCTCCTGCAGGTTCTTCGGGCGGGTGCGCCGCAGCGACTGCATCTGTGCGCGGCTCTCGATCTGAAAGACGCCGGTGGTGTCGGCGTTCTGGATGCAGTCGTAGGTCTCGGGGTCGTCGTAGGGGATCTGGCTGAGGTCGATCCGCTCACCGCGGGTGGCCGCGATCATCTCGACGCAGCGCTCAACCGCCGAGAGCATCCCGAGCCCGAGTAGGTCCATCTTCAGAAAGCCGGCGTCGCCGCAGGAGTCCTTGTCCCATTGGACCATCTGGCGCCCCGCCATCGCCGCCGGGACGATCGGGCAGCAGTCGATCAGTGGGCGGGTGGCAATGATCATCCCGCCCGAGTGCTGGCTCAGGTGCCGTGGCAGCCCGTGGGCTTCGGCGGCGAGTTGCGCGAGCCAGCGCCAGCGTCCGGTCGAGCCGCGGCGGCCACCGCCAAGCGCGGCGTCGATGTCCTGCGCGACCTGGCGGGCGTCCCAGCCCTCACTGTTACGCGCGACCCGCTCAAGCTCGCCGGGCGGCAGGCCGAGCGCCTTGCCGAGCTCGCGGATCGCGCCGCGGGCGCGGTAGGTGGGGAAGGCCGCGACCAGCGCCGAGCGCTCGTGGCCGTAGCGCTCGTGGACGCGGGGGATCAGCACCTTGCGGATGTCACGGGGAAAGTCGAGATCGATGTCAGGCAGCGCGTTTAGCTCTTCGTTGAGGAAGCGGCCGATTAAGAGCTCGTTCTTAATCGGGTCGACGTGCGAGAGGCCGGTCAGGTAACAGACGATCGAGGAGACGCTCGAACCCCGCCCGCGGCCGGGCGGTAGCAGTGAACGGGCGGTGTCGGGGCCGCGGACCTCGGCGGCTACTTCTCTAGCGAGCTCGAGCATGTCGTGGTGCAGCAGGAAGAAGCCGGCCAGGCCGAGCTTGTCGATGATCCGTAGCTCCTCGTGGACGCGGACCGCGGCTTGGTCTCTGAGGGCGCTGGGCGCGTCGGCGTAGCGCTCGGTGTGCCAGTGGGCGCAGAGCTCGGTCAGCTTGCGCATAGCGCCGTCGTCCTCGGCGCCGGGGTAGCGGTAGCCGAGGTCTTGGCGCAGGTCGAAGTTCAGTTGGTCTGCGAGTTCTTGGGTTTCGTTGATGGCGTTTGCGTACTCGGGGAAGCGCGCGGCCATCGCTTTCGGCGAGGCGAGGACGTGGCTGAAGTTGCCGCGCCTGATCGGTTCGGAGGCGTCGAGCGTTGTGTGGTTGCGGATCGCGACGAACGCGTCCTGCAGTGGCGCGCGCGTACGGGAATGGGCGTGGACGTCACCGGTGGCGACGGTTTTCAGTTTGAGTTGTTCGGCCAGGCGGTTTAGGCGTTGATTGCGGGCACGGTCGTTTTGCAGGAACGGGCGCTGCAGCTCTACGCGTAGGCGTTCGGGGGTGAACGCGGTCTTCAGTCGTCGGAGGGTCTGCTCGTCGTGGACCCCGTGGTTGGCACAGCCGCTCAGGCAGACGAGCCCCTCGTTGTGCTCAAGGACCTGGTTCAGGGTCGCGTGCGGGGGCGTCGCCGGGGCGCCTTCCCGCCCTTGACGGGTGTGGGCGAAGGCGAGTGTGAGGATCCGGCAGATGTTCGACCAGCCCTTCGCGTCTTGCACCAGGAGCGTGATATGGCGTCCGTCTTTGAGATCAAGTTCGGTCCCGTGGATCGGGCGGATCCCCAGCGACTTGGCGGCGAGATCGAACTCCATCGAGCCCGACACGGTGTTGTGGTCGGTCAGCGCCAGCGCCTCGTAGCCGAGCGTCGCCGCCTGGCCGGCCAGCTCGTCAGGAAGCGAGGCTCCATCAAGGAACGAGAAGGCTGAGTGGGCGTGAAGTTCGACGTACATCCTGACGCGAACACACGTTCGCATTAATCGCCCGAGGATGCAACCCTCGACTGCACGATCCGCCAGGCCCAACCCGAACGCCGGCGTCAACTGCGACTGGGTGCAGTGCTGGCGAAGTAGCTAAGCGCTGAGCAGTGCGACGGCGTCCGGCACGCCCTGCTGGGCGCTCGGGAACCGTAGGGTCCAGCCAAGCTCACGCTTGATCTTGGCGTTCGAGCTACGGGCGGAGCGGGCAACTGCCGTGACGGTGTCCGGACCGGCCACGAGGCGGGCCAGCGGCTTGGGGATGCAGCGCGGCTTGCCGACGCCGAGCGCCTGCGCAGTCAGCGCGACGAACTCGTACTGAGTCAACGGCTCGTCGTCGACAACGTGGTAGATCGCGCCGGCCGGTGCCTCCTCCACCGCGTCAAGACAGGCGCTCGCGACGTCCTCGACGCGGACCACGTCCCACAGGTTCTTGCCATCGCCGATCACGACCAGGCGGCCGGGTGCCTGCAGCCGTTTGACGATCTCATGCGCATACCAGCCACCAGGCCCGTAGACGTGCGAGGGACGGATGATCACCGCCGGAAGGCCCGATTCAAGGACGAACTGCTCGCCGACTCGCTTCGACTCGCCATACGGGGTTTCGTAGGGAAGCGCGCTCTCCTCGGTCAGCACCGCCCCATTCGCCTCGCCGGTGACGACGGTTGAGGTGAAAAGGAACTTCGGGTTGCCGGTCGCTTTGCATGCCTCGAGCAAATGCTTGGTGCCGGCGACGTTGACGGCCGCGATCTTCGCTGCATCGCGCTGGGTGGCGATCTCGGCAGCGAGGTGGATCACATAGTCCGGCTTGATCGCGTCGAGCGCTGTGGTCAGCAGCGCGGCGTCGGACAGGTCACCGGCGACGGCGATCGTGCCGGTGGGCTCAGAGCCGGGTCGGCGCACGAGCGCGTGGACCTCGTGACCGCGGCCGAGTGCCTGCGCACAGACCACATGGCCGAGGAAGCCGCTGGCGCCGGTGATGAAAACCTTCATCTAGTGGCCTGCCCGTAGTTCATCAAGTGGCCCCGCCGCGGGTCATCTAGCGGCCCGCCGCGAGTCATCTAGTGCGAGAGGACGAGGTCACGGGTGGGCTCGATGTCCCAACGCTTGGCGACCGCACTCAGGCGATCGTTCAGCCCCCACTTGTCAGGCGCTTCGTCGCCCTCGTGGGTTGGGCTTGCACCCTTCAGCGCCATGCAGCCGGTGTTGTCGCCGATGTAGCGGATCTGCTCGACCTCGCCAGGCGTCAGCCGCAGCTCTTCCGACAGCGCTGCCAGCTCGGCGCGCTTGTCCTCGACGGGACGCGCGTCTGGACCGGCCTCCTGGATCAGGGTCGGCACCACGCACTGAACGGCCTCGTGGGCGAGGTTCCACTGGCAGGCGAGCTGCGCGAGGGTGAGGTCGTGGCGCTCGGCGATCGGCCGCAGCTGTTGGAGCCGCTCGTAGCCGGCCTCGATCCAGCCGGCGGGGCGGAATGAGCGGTGATCACGGCGCGCAAGCTCGGTTCCCGGTTTCAAGTCGTCGAAGAACAGCCCGCCGTAGTCGACGACCCGCGTGATCACCTTGATGTCGTGGTCGGCGGCGGCGTCTAGGCAGAGCTCGCCGGGCCATGGCTCAAGCGGGTTGAGGATGATCATCGCCCAGTCGATCAGCTCGCCGAAGCGCTCAAAGCAGTCGATCAGATCGAGTGTGAAGCCGTTGGCGGGGCCGGGCGCAACGCCGATCCGCGTGGCCAGACCCTGCTCACGCAGCGCCGCCATCCCCTGCCATACGACCGGGCTCGTGTAGCCGATCCGATCGGGATTGTGCAACAGCAGCAGGTCGAAGTGATCGAGCCCGCAACGCTCGAGGCTCTGCTCGGTCGCCATCTCCAGATACGCCGCGTACTGGTCCTCGGAGCGCAGGGCGGGATCGGTGAACCGCGGGAACCCCTTCGGGCCGTTGCGCTCACCGGTGTAGAAGTCGTGGCCGACCGCACCGATCACGCAGATCTCGTCGCGCCCCAGCGCACCGGGCTGACCGGCCCGGGTGGCGATCGCATTGCCGAGCAACGTGTCGGCTTCGCCGGTGCCGTAGACGTCGGCGGTCAGCACCGTCGGGATGTCCTGCCCGGGCGCGATCAGCGCATCAAAGCGCGCATCATCAAGTGCTTCGCCGAAGTGCATGAAGCGCCCGCCGCTCCAGGTGCCGACGGCGGTGCGGGTTGGTTCAAGCGAGGGCATCGCTACCGATGGTAATTCACGCCGTCGGCAGCGATCCCCAGCCATGCTGTGTGGCTTTTGGTTGCTTCCAACCATTTCCCACACAGGACGGACCTTTGCCGCCACTAGCGCTGGCGCCACCACCGACCGCTGACGAGGTCATGGAAGACGACCTCGTTACGACCGTCGACGGTCACCACCTCCCAGTAGCGCCGGCGCAGCGGCCGCTCACTCCACCAGCGGTCCTCAATCAGCCACGACTCGCGGACCGCGTCGATCACCCGTCCGTCAACCAGTTCAGGCCGGCCGGCAGCGCCGGGCGTGACCGCGACCCGTCGCGGCACGGAGATCCGCTTGGGCCCGGTCATCCCTCAAACGGAGTCAGCACTGAACGGCGCTCAGGCAGTCGCGAATCAGGATCGACCTCAAGCACCCGCAAGGCGGCATCGGCACCGGCCGCCACGCGCGTCTGGCGCACCGCCTCACGCAGACGCCCGGCGCGCACCTCGGCCGGATCATCAAGCAGCGCCCGCTGATCACCGACGGCATGCCCGAAGCGCTCCACCTGCAGCGTCAGCGACTGGGCAGGCGCCGGCATCAACGCCAGCCGCGGGGTCAGCACCAGCCGCATCCGCAGCGGATCGGCAAGCGCCTCACGGAAGGTCACCACTTGGCGCCAGGTA
>Ga0302314_10022594_pt1 | contig 10312 bp, 12 predicted proteins | sample III_Palsa_N2_3_FD_200533 | JGI IMG/M metagenome (GOLD analysis project Ga0302314, IMG submission 200533) | Peat permafrost microbial communities from Stordalen Mire near Abisko, Sweden - III_Palsa_N2_3 | ecosystem: Environmental > Terrestrial > Soil > Palsa > Peat permafrost | place: Sweden... | reverse complement strand
TACGTGAAGGCGTTTGTCGTCGCCAACCGCGTCGGCGGCACAATCGGCGAGATTGGCCGCCCGGACTTCGAGCGCGGCATCGGCGCCAAGGTCGATTTCTCCGTTCCCAGCGACGCCAAGGGGGCGATGGCGGCGGCGGAGCGGGCAAAGGCGTTCGTCGAAGTGGCGCGCGACGCCAAGGCCCTGGCCGAACTGCGCAAACTCGCGGCCATGCTGGCCGGCGCCGGGCAGATGCGGAAAACCTCCCTGTTCAAACGGATGCTCGGCAAATGAGAATGTTCGGCAAGGGCGTCGGCGGCAGCCGGCTGCGGGAGCGGATCGACTTGGTCGCCTCGCGCCAATCGGCATCGGCCATGCCGTCACCGGCCCGCGCGGAGGCGATTGAGCCGCCGCCTGCCCCGGTCTACCAGCCCGACGACGGCAATGACTGCGACAGGGTCATGGCCCTGCTCCAGCTTTCGGTCGAGGCCCGGATCGAGCCCGGCATGGCGGCGCGCCAGCCGCGCGACGAGTTGATCCTGGCGACGGAGCAGATTGTAACGCGGCTGGCCGAGCAGCATGCGATCCGGCTGACCGCGGCGCAACGGCGTGATCTGGCGTCCACCTTCGTCGATGAGCGCATCGGCCCGGCCAAGCCCAAGGATGCACGGCCGGAAAAGACCAACATTGTCGCCCTGTCGAGCCGCGCGAACATCGAAAATACGGTGCCGCGAATCTATCCGCTGGTGATGGAGCGCATCGACAGCGAGGTCGCGACCCGGCTGACGCGGCAGGAATTCTCGCATCAGCTGGCCGATGTCGTCGCGGAAATCCTGGTCGAGCTGAAGATACAGCTGAATCGCCGGGAACAGCGGGACCTGATCGATATCCTACTGAACGACATGCTGGGCCTAGGGCCGCTCGAGCCCCTGCTCGCCGACGAGACGGTCAACGACATCATGGTGAACGGCGCCAAGCAGATCTATGTCGAGCGCCGCGGCAAGCTGGAGCTGACCGACGCCACGTTCCGCGATAACGGCCATGTCATGAGCGTGGTGACGCGGATCGTCGGCGGCATCGGCCGCCGCATCGATGAGTCGACCCCGCTGGTCGATGCGCGTCTGGCGGACGGCAGCCGCGTCAATATCATCATCCCGCCGCTGGCCATCGACGGCCCGTCGATCTCAATCCGCAAATTCTCGAAGAAGACCATCGATCTCGACGTCATGGCGCGGCAGCGGAATATCTCGGCGGCAATGGCGACGGTGCTGAAGATCGCTTCGCGCTGCCAGCTGAACATCCTGATTTCCGGCGGAACCGGCTCGGGCAAGACGACGCTGCTGAACGCGCTGTCGCAGATGATCGACACCGACGAGCGCATCGTGACAATCGAGGACGCGGCCGAGCTTCAGCTGCAGCAGCCGCATGTCGTGCGGCTGGAAACCAGGCCTCCCAACCTGGAGGGGCGCGGCGAGATCACGATGCGCGACCTGGTCAAGAACGCGCTGCGTATGCGGCCCGATCGCATCATATTGGGCGAAATCCGCGGCGCCGAGGCGATCGACATGCTGCAGGCGATGAATACCGGCCACGACGGCTCGCTCGGCACCATCCACGCCAACCGCCCGCGTGAGGCGCTGACCCGGCTGGAGAACATGGTCGGCATGTCCGGCATCCACCTGCCCAGTCACGCGGTGCGGACACAGATCGCCGCCGCCGTCCATATGATCCTGCAGGTCAGCCGCATGCGCGACGGCGTCCGCCGCGTGACCAGCATCACCGAGATCACCGGGATGGAGGGCAGCGAGGTCACTACCCAGGAACTGTTCCAATTCAAGTTCGAAGGCGAGGACTCGGACGGCAAGCTTGTCGGCCGCTTCGAATCCTCCGGCCTCAAGCCGTTCTTCGCGCCGCGTGCCGAATATTACGGCCTTGACGGGCTGCTGCTCCAGGCGATGGGCTGATGAACCTGCCGCTCCAATTCCTGCTGGTTTGCGGGGCACTCTGCGGCACCTCCTACGCATTGTTGATCTGGTGGGGCGAAGCGGGGAAACGGCGGCTCGCCAAGCGCGCGCGCCGCTTCAATCAAGTGCGGAGCGCCAAGCAAGACCCGGTCGCCGCCGGGCAATTGCGGCTCGAGACACGGGGCGGCCTGGACGCGCTGATTCTGCGTCTGGTTCCCCGCCCCGAGGCGCTGCGCGCCCGCCTGGCGGCCAGCGGCATGGGGTGGTCGATCGGCCGCTATGGCCTGGTCAGCGCGATTGTCGCGATCGCGGTTACGATCCTGGCGGTATTGCGCGGCTCGACGCCGGTCACCGCGATCCTTTTCGGCATCGGCGCCGGCATCATGCTGCCGCACATGCTGGTCAGTTCGCGGATCAAGCGCCGCCAGGCGCGCTTCAACAATCTCTTCCCCGAGGCGATCGGCCTCATCGTGCGGGGATTGAAGGCCGGGTTGCCCTTCGCCGACACGCTGCTGGTCGTCGGCCGCGAGGTCGCCGATCCGCTGGGCGAAGAGTTCCGCCGCATGAGCGATCAGGTCAAGCTGGGCCAGCAGATCGAGCATGCGATGTGGACGGTGGCGCGGCGCATCAACCTCGCCGAATTCAATTTCCTGATCATCACCCTGTCAGTCCAACGCGAAACCGGCGGCAACCTCGCGGCGACGCTGGAAAATCTCGAGGAGATGCTGCGCCGGCGGCAGCAGATGCGGCTCAAGGTCAAGGCGATGTCGTCGGAGGCCAAGGCCAGCGCCGGCATTATCGGATCGCTGCCCTTCGTCATGTCCGGCATGCTCTATCTGGTGAGCCATGACTACATCATGCAGCTCTTTACCACGCACATGGGCAACATGATGCTGTTCGGCGGCGGCGGCTTTCTGGGCGTCGGCGTGTTCGTGATGTCGCGCATGGTCAAGTTCGAGATATGAGCGCCGCCCTGGGCCCCGGCGCAGTCGAAGCCGTCGTCGCGCTGGCGAGTTTCGGCGCCGTCTATGCGTTCTATCGCGGCATCTTTCCCGAAGGGTCGATGAACCGGCGCGTGCGCGCCCACCACCTGAAACAGCGCCCGGATGGCGGGTCGGAGCAGGACGGGGCCGCCGCGCGGCGACAGAAGTCGGTCGGGATTGTGCGCACGCTGCTCGAATATCTGAAGCTGACGCGTGGCGAAGAGGTCCGCAAATCCACCGAGCTTCTCGTGCAGGCCGGCTGGCGCAATCCCGACGCGCTGACGATCTTCCTTGGCCTGCGGCTGTGCCTGCCGGTGGGGTTGGGGCTTCTGGCCTATATGCTCGCGCCCGGCGTGTCGCATCATATCAGCCCGCTGACCCGCGTGTGCGTGAGTCTGGGCGGGATCGCGCTCGGCGCCTATGCGCCGTCCATGATGGTGAAGAACACGATCCAGAATCGCCGCCAGAAGATTCAGCTTGGACTGGCCGACGCGCTGGACCTGTTCGTGATCTGCGCCGAGGCGGGGTTGGGGCTGGAACCGGCGATCACCCGTGTCGCGCGCGAGATCGGCGCCAGCGCGCCGGAGCTGGCGGACGAGCTGGGGCTGACTTCGATAGAGCTGGGGTTCCTGCCCAATCGCGGCGACGCGCTCGCCAACCTGACCCGGCGGGTCGATACCGCATCGATCCGCAGCCTGGTGAATACCCTCATACAGACCGAACGCTACGGCACGCCGCTCGCTCAATCGCTGCGCGTGCTGGCCGGCGAATTTCGCAATATGCGGATGATGAAGGCCGAGGAAAAAGCCGCCCGCCTGCCGGCGACGCTGACGGTTCCGATGATCGTCTTTATTCTGCCGCCGCTCTTCACGGTCCTGATCGGCCCGGCGATCGTCCAGATCATCACGTCGCTGCGGCACTAGCCCGGCGCGGAGCCTAAGGGCTCAGATTCGTCAGCTCCGCCTTGAAATCGAGATCCGGAACCTCACGTGCCGTGCCGGTGACTTCGCCGTAGTCGCGGCTGAAGGTTCCCTTCAGCGTGATATGCACGATGTCCCGGCCGAAGATCGACGGCTTGTGCGGCGCGATGGTATGGACGTTGGTGACCAGCTTGGCGACGAAATGTCCGTCATGCAGGGTATACGTGCCGGTGTAGAACATGCTCGAATCGCCGTCCCACAGATGCCCATCCTTCAGAACGACGACACCTGTCCCGTTACCGCGCGGCGTTTCAAAACGGACCTTGTATAATCCGTTGTCCATTGCGCCAGCCCCTCACCATATTTACCAGATGTCGGAACCTAGAACCGCCGGACTTGTAATTCTACAAGAAAATTCCGAACGCGCGCCTTTCCAGAAAGCATAACCATGTCGCATTTGTTCGATACATTACATTTACGCGATATTGTTCTGCCCAACCGCATCGCTGTATCGCCGATGTGCGAATATTCCTGCGCCGACGGCATGGCGAACGACTGGCACTTCGTCCATCTGGGCAGCCGGGCAGTTGGCGGGGCGGGACTGGTCTTTACCGAGGCCGCCGCGGTGGTGGCCGAGGGGCGTATTTCGCCCGAGGACCTGGGCGTCTGGAGCGAGGCCTATTTCGAGCCGTTGGCGCGAATCGCGCATTTCGTCGCGGCCCGAGGCAGCGTCGCCGGCATCCAGCTGGCCCATGCCGGGCGCAAGGCCAGCACCTTCCGTCCCTGGCCGGACGCCGGCACCGGCGCCATCCCCGAGTCGGAGGGCGGCTGGCAGACCGTGGCGCCCAGCGCCGTCGCCTTCTCCGATAGCTATCCGATGCCCTGCGCGTTGACCGCCGACGAGATACCGGCCGTGCAACACGCATTTGTCACAGCCGCGCGGCGCGCGGTCGAGGCCGGCTTCCGGGTGATCGAGCTTCATGCCGCGCACGGCTATCTGTTCCACGAATTCCTGTCGCCGCTCAGCAACCATCGCACCGACTCGTATGGCGGGTCGTTCGACAACCGCATCCGCCTGCTGTGCGAGACCGCAGCCTCGGTGCGCGAGGCCTTGCCCGACGGCATCCCGCTCTTCGTCCGCATCTCGGCGACCGACTGGACCGATGGCGGCTGGGATATCGAGCAGTCGGTCGAACTGGCGCGCCGGCTGAAGGCGGTCGGCGTCGACCTGATCGACTGCTCGTCGGGCGGCAATGTCGATGGGGCCAAGATTCCGGTTGGCGCCGGCTATCAGTTGCCCTTCGCCGATCGCGTCCGGCGTGAGGCCGACATCGCGACGGCGGCGGTCGGAATGATCACCAGCGCCGCCCAGGCCGACCAGATCGTCCGCAACGGCCAGGCCGATCTGGTGCTGCTGGCGCGCGAGATGCTGCGCGACCCGTACTGGCCACTGCACGCGGCGGCCGAACTTGGGGTCAAGGCGCCGTGGCCGGTTCAGTATCTGCGCGCCGCCCCGCACGGATCCCCGGCGCGGTCGTGAACGTGGCGCAAGATCGCCGCGCCTATGCCCCGGCCACGGCGCGCAACCGCGAGCCCATCCTGGCGGTGCTGTCCCGCGTCCTGCCGCTGTCCGGCCTGGTGCTGGAGGTGTCGAGCGGGACCGGGGAGCATGCCGCCTTCTTCGCCGCCGCCCTCCCCCATTTGACCTGGCAGCCGACCGACCGGGACGAGCGCGCCTTGCCCAGCATTGCTGCGCATCGCGATGCGGCGGGGTTGCATAACCTATTGCTGCCTGTGCTGCTCGATGCGTCATCCGCCGAATGGCCGGTCGCGCGGGCCGATGCGGTGGTCTGCATCAACATGATCCACATCGCCCCCTGGGCGGCCTGCGCGGGGCTGATGGCTGGCGCGGCGCGAGTCTTGCCGCCGGGTGGTGCATTATATCTCTATGGGCCCTATAAGGAGGGCGGCGTACACACCGCTGAGAGCAATCACCGCTTCGACCTGGATTTGCAGTTGCGCGATTCCGCCTGGGGCGTCCGCAATCTGGAGGATGTTGTTGCTCTCGCGGATGGTCACGGTCTTCGCCATACCGAGACGGTGACCATGCCGGCGAATAATCGCAGCATCGTGTTCGTCAGAAACAACTAGCACCCATGCGTGTGTGCGATAGCAGTTTTACCGGACTGTTCCTTGCATGTTCGCGGGTTCGGTTTTATCCGTCCGAGAGGACTTAAGTACGCCGCCCGGGCAGGCACTGCTTCAAGGCGCGGCGACATCAGAAGCGAAGAGAGATGAGCGGTTACAAGACAGGGTTCGACGATCGTAAGACAGCCTCGGCCGAGGCCAAGAAGGCGCAATTGGAGAAGCTGCGCGCCAAGCTCAATCAGGTCGATCCTGAAAAGGTAGAGGCCCGCAAGGCGATCGAGGCGGCGCGTGAGGAACGCGAGGCCAAGAAGCGCGCAGAGCGCGAGGCGCAACTGGCGGCCGAACGCGCCGCACAGGCCGCGAAAGAACTCGAAGACACCGCCAGGCGCGAAGCCGAACGGCTCGCGCAGGAAGCGGAGAAGGAGAACCTTCACGCCGAGGAACGCGCCAGGGCCGAGGCAGCCGAGGCGCTTCGGGCCGAGCAAAAGGCGGCCCGCGACGCCCGCTATGCCGCCCGCAAGAATCGCAAGCGCCGCGGCTGACGGAACTCTGCTAATGCACGACCGGCGGTTCCTTGATCGGCTTGGGATCGTCCGGCCGGGGAATGGGAACCTCTGACGGCGGTTCGCTGATCGGCGAAGGCTGCTCGGGGTCTGGCAGCACCGGCGGGTTGCCGGGCGGCGGCGTCGGTCCCGGATTTTGAAGCCAGATGACGGCAACCGGATCGAATCGCCGCATCATTCGTGGCGAATCTGCGAAGTCGTTGCGTTTTCCGGCCGGTTCAGCGTGCGGTCTTCCGTATTGCTCATCTGACTGTCGGTCCGGCTCGCCGCCTCGCGCTCCGGCTGTCCGATCTGATTGTCCTCGTGATGCAAGGACGTTCTGTCCTCAGCCTTGTCGTCGATCTGTGCATCCTGGCTGGCCAGGCGGGCGTCGGCCACAACGCGCGGCGGAAGGGTTTCCTGCCAAGTTTGCGCCGTCGCGGTCGCGCCAAGACCGATCAGCAGACCGGCGGCGGTAACAGCCATCGAGGCCTTCGTAAATTTCCGCATGATACACCCTCTCGAGCGTAAACCGGCCGGACTGAGCGGCCGGTACGTCAAATCAAACGCGCCAAGCTTGAAAATGTTACCTGCCTTTCACTGAAATTATTCCGTCGATTCCACGGTTTCGTTTCCGAAAACCGCCTGGGAACGACCCGGTGCGCATCGGGTTAGTCGGTCAATAGCGGGCGGCCGGTGCGGCCCGCCAATCTGAACCGACTGGCAGGGAGCCTTTCCATGAGCGAATTCATTTCCGACCTCGCCGCGATCCGCGAGCGGGCCCGCCGCAGCATCGAGGACGGCGCCGTCACCGGCGGCTACAAGGGCGACCGCGAGCAGGTCGTCAAGGTGCTGAACGAGGCGCTGGCGACCGAGCTGGTCTGCATCCTGCGCTACAAGCGTCACCATTACATGGCCAAGGGCATCCATTCGGAATCGGTCAAGGCCGAATTCCTCGCCCATGCCGGCGAGGAGCAGCAGCATGCCGACTGGATCGCCGAGCGGATCACGCAGCTTGGCGGCGAACCCGACTTCAACCCCAAGGGATTGGCGAATCGCAGCCACTCCGAATATGCCCCGGGCACCGATCTGATCTCGATGATCAAGGAAGACCTGATCGCCGAGCGGATCGCCATCGACACTTATGCCGACATCATCCGCTGGGTCGGCGACGACGACCCGACGACGCGCAAACTGATGGTCGACATCCTCAAGGTCGAGGAAGAGCACGCCGACGATATGGCGAACCTACTCACTCGGGTTGGCTGAACCCGGCGGCATGACGCGGATCGTCAGCACCTGGTGGCGCTGGCGCTTCAGTATCTCGAAGCGGAAGCCGAAGAAGGTGAAGGTCTGGCCGACTTCGGGAATGTGCCGCGATTCATAGATCACCAGCCCGGCGATGGTCGAATAATCGGTCTCGTCGGGCAGTTCCCAGTCGAACTCGCGGTTAAGGTCGCGCACCGTCACGGTACCGTCGACGATGTAGCTGCCGTCCGGCTGGGCAAAAACGCCGGCGACATGGGTGTCGAGCTCGTCTGTAATGTCGCCGACGATCTCTTCCAGAATATCCTCCAGCGTCACCAGCCCGAGCAGCGAGCCATATTCGTCGACCACCAGGGCGAAATGCTCGCGCCGCGCGCGGAAGGCCTGGAGTTGGTCGAGTAGGCTGGTCGCGTCCGGCACGAACCAGGGCTGCGACGCCACCTCCTCGATATCCAGCGTCTCCATCTTGCCGCGTGCGACACGGACCTCGCGCAGCAGCGACTTGGCATGAACCACGCCGATGATGTTGTCGGGCTCGTCGCGCCACAGCGGCAGCCTTGTGAACGGGCTGGCCAGCGCCGCGTCGACAATTTCGGTTGCCGGCAGGTCGGCGTCGATCATGACCATATGTCGGCGATGGGTCATCACCTCGCCGACCGTCACCTCGGCCAGGTCGAGGATCGAGCGCAGCATCTTGCGCTCCTGCTTGATCTCCGCCGCTTCTCCGGCATCGTCGCTGGTATGCTCCTCGATCGCACTGCGCAGCGCCTCGCCGGGATCGTCCGGCCTGATCCTGCGGCGCAGCCACAGCGCGCCCGGATAGAGGAAAAACCCCAGCAATATGCCGGCGGCCAGCACGATGAGCGTTTCGGCGATCAGCACGCGATGCCGATCACGCCGCGAGCGCGTGCGTCAGCGCGGTCTCGACGATGCTGGCGGGAACGTCCTTGGCGACGAAGGCCTGGCCGATGCCGTTTACCAGCACGAAGGTCAGCCGTCCGCGTTCGGCTTTCTTGTCGCCCTGCATCCGGCGGATCAGGGCATGCGGCGCGAAATCGACCTCGCGCGGAGGCGAGACCGGCAGGCCGTGGTTGCGCAGATGGGCACGCATCCGCATCAAGTCGTTGGGGGAGCAATGACCCAGCCGGACCGACAGGTCGAACGCCATCACCATGCCGATCGATACGCCTTCGCCATGGTTCAGGATATTGCCGAAGCCGCTTTCGGCTTCCAGCGCATGGCCGAACGTATGGCCGAGATTGAGCAGCGCGCGCTGCCCCCCTTCCCGCTCGTCCGCCGCGACGATGGCGGCCTTGGCCGCGCAGCATTTGGCGATGGCATAGACCTGGGCGGCGGGATCGCCCTGCAGCAGTTCGGCGCCATGCTCTTCCAGCCATTCGAAGAATTCGGCATCGCCGAGCAGGCCATATTTGACCACCTCGGCATAGCCGGCCTTGAGTTCGCGCGATGGCAAGGTGGTCAGCGTATCGGTGTCGGCCACCACCAGCAGCGGCTGGTGAAAGGCGCCGATCAGGTTCTTGCCATGGGCGCTGTCGATGCCGGTCTTGCCGCCGACCGAGCTGTCGACCTGGGCCAGCAACGTGGTCGGGATCTGGATGAAGTCGATGCCGCGCAGCAGGGTGGCGGCCAGGAAGCCGGCAAGATCGCCGACCACACCGCCGCCGAGCGCCAGGATCACCGTCTTGCGGTCGACGCCCAGCGCCAGGATTTCCTCGGCTGCCCGGGCGTAACTTGCCAGGCTCTTGCTGTCCTCGCCCGCCGGAATCAGCACGGCGGGCGGTGCCGCGATGCCGGCTGCTGCGAGCACAGCGGCGACCTTGGAACGATAAAGCGCGGCGACGGTTTCGTCGCTTACCAGGATCAGCGGACGGTCGCCGACGGTTTCCCTGATCAAGACCCCAAGCCGGCCCATCAGCCCCGGGCCGATCACGATGTCGTAGCCGCGGCCTTCGAGGCCGACGCGAATCCGCTCGGTTGGAGATGCGCTCATTGCCCAGACTCGCAATGCCCTGGCCCGCAACGTTGCCTGAGCGCGGCAAGGACCGCATTCACGGTCTGCTCGACCGGCCCGTGCAGACTTTCCACGGCCAGGTGGGCCTCGGCATAGACCGGATAGCGCAGCGCCATCAGCTCGGCCAACTTCGCCTCCCGGTCCACGCCGTTCAGCAGCGGCCGCTTGTTGCTGCGGGCGGTGCGGGCGACCAGCGTGTCGAGATCGGCGCGCAGCCAGACGACCAACCCGCTTTCCAGCATGGCGGCGCGCGTGCGCGGGTCGATGAAGGCGCCGCCGCCGGTGGCGATCACCGACGCGGACTGTCCCATCAGGCTCGCGATCGTGCGCCGTTCGCCCTCGCGGAAAGCCGTCTCGCCGATCCGGGTGAACAGTTCGGAGATGGTCATGCCGTTTTTGGCTTCGATTTCGTGGTCGGTGTCGACGAAGGGCAAACCCAGCCGTTCCGCCAGCCTGCGGCCGACGCGCGTCTTCCCCG
>Ga0302314_10022593_pt1 | contig 10313 bp, 6 predicted proteins | sample III_Palsa_N2_3_FD_200533 | JGI IMG/M metagenome (GOLD analysis project Ga0302314, IMG submission 200533) | Peat permafrost microbial communities from Stordalen Mire near Abisko, Sweden - III_Palsa_N2_3 | ecosystem: Environmental > Terrestrial > Soil > Palsa > Peat permafrost | place: Sweden... | reverse complement strand
TAGCCGATGAGCAGCGCGAGGCCAAATCCGTAGGCCAGCAGGAAGCTCGTGGCGCTCGCAACCCACATTGGGAATTTTGTACTTTGCATGATTGACGACACGCTCCCCGAGATGCTGTGGTGCTCCAGGTCCTCGCCGATCAGCGCTTCCGACACCACCAGCAAGGGCGCCGCAAGCCCCGCAAAAATCAGGGCGAGCGATATCTGGACCGGCCACGCGCGCCACGCCGGCCGCCAGCCAATCCGAAACGACGTTGCGACACACAGTATCAGGATCGGATAGAGGAACACGTGTTGCAGGACGCGTGCGTTCCAGGACGCAAAGAAGTGTTCTGCTCCCTTGGGGTCCAAAGATGCCGACATGCTGCGCGCATAAAGGACATTGGACAGCATGACGTACACCCAGAACGCCGTCAGAATTGCCAGCTGCGGCCACATCGTGGATGAGACGAGCATCGATTCCGGCTTGCCCTGGAAGGCAATGTCCGCATTCTCTTTGGCGGGCGCGGAAATCAGCGGCTCCGCCGGTATCACGTTCATCCCGGCATTTCCTCTAATGAATCGGTTTCGGTGGCGATAGCCTACCGCAGTTCGAGCGGCGTACCAGCCGGATGCTGCGGCCAGGGACGAGTCCGTCGATCCGAGGGATGAATCGGGATCCGATGCCTGCCACTGCGCGCACCGACCGCCGCAATCTCGAGCTCGGCGCCGCGCGCGCGGTACCAGTACGTTGCACGCCGGGACCACTTCGAGGCGCGCCTGCAGACGATGCCTGGGTCGCTGATGTCTCCTATACGCACGCCGTCAGACGGCGATCTGCAACGGAAAACCGAACTTCATGTGCTCTAGGAGAAACGTCATGACCACTGCCAACTCGAATATCCGCTCGGGCCGCCTCATGCGCTCGAGCATCGCGGCACTGGCCGCAGGCATCGTTGCGGCGACGGCTGTTGGCGTGAGCGCCGCAGCGATCCCCGCTGCGGATGCACCGTCGGTCGTCGTGCACTACGCCGACCTGGACCTCGCAAGCGAACAGGGGGCGCGAGCGCTGTACCGGCGCATCGCGATCGCGGCCTGGAACGTATGTCCGGAAGTGGACAATCGTAATCTGAAGGCGTCTGCTGAGAGCCGCACCTGCCGTGAGCAGGCCATTGCCCGGGCGGTGCGTGACGTCGGCACGCCGCTGCTCGCCGCCGTGTACGCCGACCACTTGAAGCGCAGCTGATCCGCGCCGCCGGTCGCTCGCGGACGCATCAGTCCGCGGGCGGCCTGGGCGCCCCGACCTCCTTCAACAGCAGATACCAGAACTCCAGGCCGTCGTAAAAAGACTTGACCGGTAAGCGCTCGTTCAACCCGTGTCGGAAGTCGTCGCTGTCCTTCATGAAGACCTCGCTGACGCCATAGGTTGGAATTCCAACCGAACGGAATAACGCGCCATCGGTGGCGTACGGCTCGAGTTTCGGCGCGATCGGCAGGCCCGGATAGAAGCTGTGGACGGTCTTCGTCACCGCCGCCAGGACGTCGGGTCGCAGCGGCGAGGGCTGGCTCAATATGGGCTGGTACGGCATTTTGATTTCGACTTTCGGCCCCACCACGGCCTGCAGCGCGGCTTGAATCGTATCGGGGCTGACGCCGGGAAATATGCGGCAATTGATCGTGACGGTAGCCGACTGCGGCAGCGCGTTATCGGCGTGACCGCCGCGAAGCAGCGTCGGCACGCAGGTGGTGCGCGTGACGCCCACGTAGGTCGGACTGGCATTGAGCGTGTCAGTGGCGGTGAGGTCCTGCGGGTTCACCGCAAAGCGGCTCATCGCGGCGCCGAGCTTGCCGGGCGTGCGCGGACCCATGATCCTGAAGAACTCGCGGGTCGAATCATTCCACATCACCGGAAAGCGCAAGCCGCGCAGCTTCTCCAGCGCGTCGGCCAGTTCATAGATCGCATTGTCGGCACGCGGCAGCGAACTGTGGCCGCCGGGGTTGTGTACCGTCAGCTCGTAACTCGCGGCGGCCTTCTCGCCCGTCTGCAACGCATAGACAACGGCATGACCATCCCCCTCATCAAGCGTGCCACGACCGGCATCGCTGTTGAGTGCGTACTCGGCGTCGATGAGGTCGCGGTGGTTGTGCGCGATGTCCATGGCCGTGTCCTGCGCCGTTTCCTCGTCGCCGGTAAAGACCAGGATCAGATCCCTGCTGGGCACGAAGCCCTCGGCCTTCAGGCGCAGGAAGGCATCGGTGATGCAGGCGACACCGCCCTTGACATCGTAGGTACCGCGGCCGAAGAAATAGCCCCCTTCCTCCGTGAGCATGAATGGATCGCGCTGCCAGTCTTCCGGCTTGGCCGTCACCACATCCATGTGGGCCATGGCGAGTACCGGCTTCCCGCCCGTGCCGTTGCCCCGGTAGCGGACGATCAGCGAGGCCGTCTCACCGAGCGGCAGCACGTGGATGTCCTGTTCCGCAAATCCGGCGGCGCGGAACAGATCGACCAGATACTGCGCCATGACCGGCACCTGCCGCCGCCCGATTTCCGTCTTGAAGGCGATGATGTGCCGGTAGATATCCAGGCCCTGGACCTGATATGGAGCACTCGGCTCCGCGGCAGCCGCAGGCGCCGCAGTTGCCGTAGTCGCCGCCAAGGCGACGGACAGGACCAGAACCGGGATCGAGCGCATCGTTGGCCTCATTGGTATTTGGTTTTCAGCCCTTCAGCCGAGGCAACATTATTTGTCCCCGGCCACTGCACCGCAATTGCCTCCCGGCGCATGGGTCGGGCGGCCGTCGCTTGCACCACCGTGTACATTTCATCCCATTCATCGGTCGAAGATAGAGCAGGCCTGACCACAACCGGGGTCGCGTTCGCCGGTCCGTTGGATCGCGACTTGGCGCGCCAGCAGCCTGGCGTATACTCGACAGCAACAACAAGGCGACTTCGAATATAGGGGCAAGATCGCGTGGCCGCGGCGATGCGCGCCGCATCTGACGGCTGGTGGAATCGAGGCATAACTCCCGTAATGTCCGAGGTGGCGCGGTTTTCGCAAGCTGCAGCATGAATACGATGTGGATCGAAACTGATTCCGGAGGGATCTGCTGAGGATCATGAGGGCGAGCACTACGACCAAAGTGTTGCGCGCGGCATACATTGTGCGCGCGGCCGGCGCCGGACAGCCGGGCAGCAGCCGACGGGCCGGTAGTCGGACGGGACGTCTATCGTGAACGGCAACTCGGAGCCGGTCGGCTCACTGGAAACGGCGCTCACGCATGCGATGCGTCTGCTGGCATCCCAGCCGGCGCTTGCGGCCGAGCAGGCCGCGGAAATTCTCAAGGTCAGCCCCAACCATCCGCAGGCGGTGTTGGTAGGCGGCGCCGCACGTCGCCTGTGCAATGACGCTGCCGGCGCGGTGGAGGTACTCCAGGCATTGTGTCGCGATCAACCGCAATGGGGCGCCGCGCAGTACGAGCTGGGTCTCGCGTTGGCGCAGGCGGGCCTGGGCGATGCGGCGCTCGCGGCGCTGCGGCGCGCGGTCGCCCTAGCGCCGAATCTGACCGACGCCTGGCGGGCGCTCGCCGATCATCTCACTGCCATCGGCGACGTCGCCGGGGCGGATGCCGCCTACGCGCGCCAGATCAAGGCGGCTACGCGCGATCCGCGCCTGCTGCGGCCGGCCGCAGCGCTGTGTGAGAACCGCATCCCGGTGGCCGAGGCGCTGTTGCGTGAGCATTTGAAGCAGTTTCCCACCGACGTGGCCGCGATCCGCATGTTCGCTGAAGTCGCCGGCCGCCTGGGCCGGTACCGGGACGCCGAAAGCCTGCTTGCGCGCGCACTGGAACTGGCACCGGGCTTCACGGCGGCGCGACAGAATTACGCGCTGATTCTGCATCGCGCGTCCAAGCCAGTCGCGGCGCTGCGCGAAGTCGAACTGCTGCTCGCACAGGATCCGCGCAATCCGAGTCATCGCAATCTAAAGGCCGTGGTGCTGGGCACGATCGGGGAGTATGAGCGGTCGATCGCGATCTACGCGAACCTGCTCGCCGAGTACCCGCATCAGCCCAAGATCTGGATCAGTTACGGACACGCTCTCAAGACCGCCGGCAAGCAGCCCGAATGTGTGGCGGCCTACCGCCGCACTCTGGAACTCGCCCCGTCGATGGGCGAGGCCTATTGGAGCCTGGCGAACCTGAAGACCTTCCGCTTCGAGGCCACCGACCTCGAGGCCATGCGAGCGCAGCTCGCGCGCCCGGACCTGTCGGATGAGGACCGGTGCTTTTTCGAGTTTGCGCTCGGCAAGGCGCTCGAGGATAGCGGCGAGCACGCCGGGTCGTTTGAACATTACCTGCAAGGCAATCGGCGTCGCCGTGTCCAGGTCGCCTACGATGCCGACGAGCTGAGCGATCTCGTGCGCCGCTCCAAGGCGCTGCTGGACAGCGCATTCTTCGCGCAACGCGCGGGTTTCGGCGCGCCGGCGCCCGATCCGATCTTCATCGTCGGGCTGCCGCGCGCCGGCTCCACGCTGCTCGAGCAGATTCTGGCGAGCCACTCGGCCGTCGAAGGCACCATGGAATTGCCCGACATGGTGGCAATCGCCCGTACCCTCGCCAGCCGCGCGCGCGGCGATGCGCAAGCCCCCTATCCGGAGGCGCTGGTCGACCTGAGCGCCGCGCAGTGCCGCGATTTGGGCGAGCAGTACCTCGAGCGCACGCGCATTCACCGTAAACGCGCAGCGCCGTTTTTCATCGACAAGATGCCCAACAATTTTGCGCACATCGGGCTGATCGCCCTGGCGCTGCCTAACGCCAGGATCATCGATGCGCGCCGGCACCCGCTCGGTTGCTGTTTTTCCGCCTTCAAACAGCACTTTGCCCGCGGCCAGAATTTCAGCTATACGCTCGAAGAACTGGGCCGGTACTACCGCGACTACGTAGAGCTCATGGCCCACTTCGACACGGTGTTGCCGGGCCGCGTACATCGCGTCATCTACGAAACGCTGATCGAGGACACCGAAGCTGAAGTGCGCCGGCTCCTCGGTTATTGCGGCCTGCCGTTTGAGGAACAGTGCCTGCGATTCTATGAGAACGAACGTGCCGTCAGGACGGCCAGCTCCGAGCAGGTCCGCAAGCCTATCTATCGCGAGGGCGTCGAACATTGGCGCAATTACGATCAATACCTCGGGCCGCTCAGGGACGCACTCGGGTCCGTGCTGGAGAGCTATCCCGCGGTGCCGATTTTTTAATCCATCTGTAGACGGAATTTTGTCGGTCTCGTGTTCTGATCGAAGGGGAAAATCATGACAAGAAGCAAACTGCGAAAGCTCAAGCGTGCCGCTGCGATTCTGGCGAGCATACCCTTGCCAGCGACACTGCTTACTGCAACGCCGGCGGCGTACACGCAGGAGACTTCGGAGGGCGGCACTCTGGAGGAGGTCATCGTAACCGCCCAGAAGCATGTCGAAGATCTGCAAAACGTCCCGGTCAGCATCAACGTGCTCGGATCCGAAGAACTCGAGCAGCAACATGTCGAGAGCTTCAACGACTATATGAAATTGCTGCCGAGCACCTCGGTGCAGGTGCTGGGTCCCGGCAACGACCGGGTATTCATGCGCGGCATCGCGACCGGGGACTATCCGAACCATTCCGCTTCGTTGCCGAGTGTCGGTACGTATCTGGACGAACAGCCGATCACGACCATTCTGGGCGCGATCGATCTGCACATGTACGACATCCAGCGCGTCGAGGCCCTCGCCGGCCCGCAGGGCACGCTCTACGGCGCGAGTTCCGAGGCCGGCACGATCCGCATCATCACCAACAAACCCGACCCGAGCGGTTTCAGCGCCGCCTATGACGTGGAAGCCAATGACGTGGCCCACGGCACGGCCGGTGGCATTGCCGAAGGCTATGTCAACGTGCCCATCGGCTCCAGTGCCGCGGTACGCCTGGTCGGCTGGTATGAGCGCGATTCCGGCTACATCGACAATGTGGCCAACACCCTGACCTACCCGGCCACCGCCAGCAGCCCGCCATTCACGATCAATAACGCCGGTCTCACCAAGAATCACTACAACGACGTCGAGACCTGGGGCGGCCGGGCGGCGCTGAAGGTGAATCTGAACGACACGTGGTCGATCACGCCGGTGCTGATCAGCCAGATCACAGAGTCAAACGGCATCTTCGCCGAAGAACTGGTGCAGCCGGCCGATACGGCGCTCAGCGCGCCGATAGGCCCCTACCAGGTCAGCCATTTCCTGCCCGAACAATCGCTGGATGACTTCGTCGATGCGGCACTCACCGTCGAAGGCAAGATTTTCAACATCGACGTCACCTATGCGGCGTCGTTCATGAAGCGCCACAATAGCTCGACGTCGGACTATACCGATTACTCGCTCGCGTATGACAGCTCGGGTGCCCTCTGGCACGACACTTCCGGCAAACCCATCAACCCCTCGCAGTACATCATCGGCGGTTACAACTACAAGTCCTACAGCAACGAGCTGCGCTTCGCGACGCCCACCACCGATCCCCTGCGATTTGTCGGCGGGCTGTACCAGCAACGCCAGCAGAACTTCATCCTCCAGCGCTACGAGATCAATGGCTCCAACGGCGACGGCCTCGATGCGGGCAATGGCACCGTGCCCTCCGAGTCGGTGACCGGATGGCCCAACACCTGGTGGCTGACAGACCAGCTGCGCGTCAATCGCGACTGGGCCGTGTTCGGCGAGCTGAGCTACGACATCCTGCCGAAACTCACCGGTACGGTGGGACTGCGCTGGTTCGATTACAACAATACGCTCGGCGGCTTCTACGGCTTCGGCTACAACAATCCCTTCGGTACGCCGGTGACCGATCCGGTTGAGGGCCAGCAAACCTGTACTATCGCCAAAGGGCTTTACGGCGGCCCTTGCCAGGATCTCGTGCAGCCGGCCAGCACTGGCAAGGGCACGACTCCCAAGTTCAATCTGAGCTACCACATTGACGACGACCGCATGGTCTATGCGACGTTTTCCCGCGGCTTTCGTCCTGGCGGCGTCAACCGCATCGCGAACGCCGGCGTGTCCGCACCCTACAAGCCAGACTTCCTGACCAACTACGAAATCGGCTGGAAAACCGCGTGGTTCGACCGGACCCTGCGCCTCAACGGCGCGCTGTACGTGGACGACTGGAAGAATTTCCAATATGACTTTCTCGGGCCCAACAGCGTCACCATCATCGCCAATGCGGCGCAGGCTCGCAGCAAGGGTGCGGAACTTGAACTGCAATGGGCAGCCACGCACAATCTGACGCTGAGCGCGAATGCGGCCTACACCCAGGCGAGGTTGACGGCCAATTATTGCGGAACGGTGGACGCGAACGGCAATCCGATTACCAACTGCGCGGCGCCACTGGCGCCCAGCGGCACCCAGCTGCCGACCACACCACCATTCAAGGGCAATATCATCGCGCGCTACACCTTCCCGCTCGGCAACTACCACGCCTTTGCGGAAGGCACCGTGGTGACTCAGGACGCCGTATGGTCTGACCTGCGGTTGCTGCAGCGAAGCGAGATCGGACAGCAGCCGGGTTACACGACGCTTGATCTTTCCACCGGCATCGACGAGAAGAACTACAGCCTGGAGATCTTCGCCAAGAATGTCACCAACGAGACCGTCCAGCTGTACCGGTACACGGAGTGTACGCCGCAGACCTGCGGTCCCTACACGGTCTATGCCGGACTCGGCCAGCCACGCCTGATCGGCATCAAGTACGGCCAGAAGTTCTGACCGGCCGTCGAACGACGTCCGACATTATCGAATCGCGAGCTCGAGCGCGGGCACGAGCTTCGCGACCGATTCGACCACCAGGTCCGCACCCGCGGCGAGCAGCGCCTGGCCGGCGCCCTCGATGCGGCGCTCGCGCTCGGTCGGGGGGAGCGCCCGCAATCCCTCGAGCGACAGGCCGAGCTCGTTTCCCGACGCCACGCCGACCGTGAACGCACCCGCAGCCTTGCCCTCAGCGATGCCGGCCGCTGCGTCATCCACCTTGACCACGCGTGACAGCGGCCAGACGCCAAGTTCTGCGCAAGCCTTGTATATCATCAGCGGCGAAGGCCGCCCCACCGGCGTCTCGCCGGCACACACAACATGCTCCGGAACGTAGCCCTGCTCGGCGGCCCGCGCCAGCACCGGCGCCATCATCTCGCGTGTATATCCGGTGGAAGAGGCCACCCGCAGCCCCGCAGCCCGTAACCGATCGAAGGTCTCCCGCGCCCCGGGAATCAGCGTGGAGGTGCGCGCCGCGTGGTCGCGCATCAGCGGCCCGAGACGCGCCATCAGGGCATCGACGTCGCCGGCGTCCGCGACGCAGCCGTGATGGGCCCGCCATGCGGCCGCAACTGTGGGTTCGAGCAGCAGGGCGCGGACGTGATCGATCTTTGCCTTGCCCATATCGCGTCGGGCGGCAGCGGCATCGATGTCCACGCCCTCAGCGCCAAACGCCTCGATCAGCGCCTTCACCGGCGCCTCGCAACCGAAGTCGACCATCGTGCCGGCCCAGTCAAAGATCACCAGATCGAAACGGCTCTTCAGATTCATGCTGCAACTCCGGTATCGAGCAGGCTGCCGATCAATTCCTCGCCGATGGCAAAGCCGGTCGATGCGCCCGCGCCACAGGTGACGATGGCAAGTCGCACCGATGGCTCCGGGGCGTCGATCAATACCGGCCGATCGGTAGCGGAAGCATACGTGCCAATCCAGCGCTCGATCGTCGGCGGCGGCTCGATGCCCAGCGCCGTGCGAAACTCGTCGAGGATGAGCGCATCGACTTCTTCATGCGAGACCGGGTCGGGGGTGGCGGCGTAATGATGGCTATCGCCGACCACCAGGCTGCCGTCGGCACTCTGCACGACGATCAGGTGGATGCCATGCTTGAGATGCTCGGCCTGTTCGACGGCAAGACGCGCCTTGAGCGGCGCGGCGGCTTGCAGTTGCGCATAACCGAGGTAGCGCCCGAGCCCCAGATCGGACATCAGCGCGCCGGGCAGCCTGAACCCGGGAGTGGCCAGCCTGAGCATCTGCAACTTGCAACGCGTGAGCGCGTAGGCCCCAAGTCGCTCCGCATACAGGCCGTTGAAGTCGTCCCCGGGACATACGGCCACCCTGTGTGCTTGCATCCGACCGCGCGACGTGTGGACCTGGGGCAGTTCGATGGCGCGTACGGTGGTGTTGCGCATGAAGACGACACGATGGTGGCTGCCGAGCCATGCCGCAAGACGCGGAATCGCCTCGCGCGATTCGACGCGTAGTTCCAGGGTGCTTTCAAGAACCGCCGCTATTGCCGGCGCCGCGAGCTGCGGGCAGCGACGCCGCGCTTCGGCAGCACTGAGCAGGCGGCAGCCGGCGGCCATTTCAGTCGTCATGAATGCCTCGAGTACGGCCACGGCCTCCGGGCGCCGCGCAGTCATCCAGAGACCGGTGTGAATGATCGGAATGCCGGCCGCCTCGGCGACTTCGCACCATACGTCGCGGCTGCGGCGCGCGCGGCTCCACATCGCCCCGCGTTCCTGCCCGCTCACCGTTATGAAGCCGAAATTGCGGACCGAGGCGCCGTTGGCCTGCGCATCCCGGTCGATCACGATTACCCGCAGTCCGCGCCGGGCAGCGGCGAGCGCCGTGGCGAGTCCCACGATGCCAGCGCCTACGACTGCCAGATCAAACCGCTCTGAAGACTGGGTACGCGTCATCGAGTCACGCATCCGGTAAACGGGGGCGGCAGTATACGCAAAGAGCGAACGGCGCCCGCGTGCCCCAGGGCAGCTCGCGTCAAGGGCCGGCTCACGCGATTGCGCTCAGCCGGTGGGTCGCGCGTCCCAGCCATTCGGGATTGATCTCCACGCCCCACCCCGGCGCGCACGGAATCGTCACCTGACCGTCGCGGATCGCAAACGGATCGCCGAGAAACAGGCTTTGCTGCCACGGGTAATAATCGGCGCCCTCAATCGAGAACTCGAGGTACTTTCCCGGATTCGGAATCGCGCCCAGAAAGTGCATGGTGCAGACCGTGACCAGCGACAGATTGGCGCTGTGCGGGGTGCAGGGCAGCCCGGCGCTCGCGGCCATCGCGGCCACGGTCAGCGTGCGACTCAGGCCACCCATGTACATGATGTCGGGTTGAACGATGTCGACCGCGTGCGTGTCGATCATGCGGCTCCACGTCGCCAGATCCCAGTCCTGCTCCCCGCCGGTCACGTCGAGGTCGAGCGCGTCGGTGACCGATTTCGTCTGCTCGAGCTCCCAGTAGGGACAGGGTTCCTCGAAATGCACGACGCCTTCGGACTCGAGCAGCCGG
>Ga0302314_10022591_pt1 | contig 10313 bp, 7 predicted proteins | sample III_Palsa_N2_3_FD_200533 | JGI IMG/M metagenome (GOLD analysis project Ga0302314, IMG submission 200533) | Peat permafrost microbial communities from Stordalen Mire near Abisko, Sweden - III_Palsa_N2_3 | ecosystem: Environmental > Terrestrial > Soil > Palsa > Peat permafrost | place: Sweden... | reverse complement strand
ACCGCGATCGTGGCATCGAACGCTCCCTCCATGCCGGACTCGAACAGTAACGGCACCTCGACAACGGCGGCCGGAGGACGCGACGGGCGACGGTCGACCTCATCCCGCCAGTCGAGCATCCGCCGCCCGACCCGCGGCCACAGGAGCGCCTCTACCCACTCGCGGTCCGCGATGCTCGCAAACATGCGATCCGCGACCGCACGACGATCGACTACCCCGCCTGGAGCCACATCCGGCCCCAGGCGGTCGACTACGGCGTCCCTGACCTCGGCGGTCGCGTAGAGATCGTGCACAATCCTGTCCGTCGACAGTACCGCCGCACCAAGCCGCTCGAGCGCGTCAAGCGCCGTCGACTTGCCGACGCCAATGGCGCCGGTCAGCGCGACAAACGGAACCCGGTCGACGCTCAGGCCGCCGGCTCGTCCGGGACGTCGGCGCCCTCGCCACCCGCCGGATCGGCGACAAGCTCAGGCTCAGCCTCGGTCTCGTCCGCCTCGGCCTCGGCCTCGTCCTCGTCCTCGGCCGCCTCAGCCTGAGGCGCGTCCACGGCCGCCTCGGCCTCCGACGACTCGGCGACATCCACAGTCGGCGCCTCAACGGACCCCTCACCACCCGCGAGTTCGGCGCCAACCTCACCACCACCATCCACCAGCTCGACCGAACTCGCAAGGGAGCCGGCCCCAGCAGATTCCGAATCGCCAGCAGATTCCAAACCGGCCGGCTCCCCAAAGACATCCTCCGAGAGGCCGAGCTCCGGCATGTCTTCGAGGTCGCCGGTGCCCGGCTCGATCGGCCTGACCGGCAGCACCTGATCCTCGACCCGCTTGACGGACAGCGACAGCCTGCGCCGCTCAGAGTCGATCTCGAGGATCTTGACCCGAACGTCGTCCCCCGGCTGGATGATCTCGCGCGGGTTCTCGACGTGCTGCTGGGAAAGCTCCGAGATGTGGACCAGCCCCTCGACGCCGTCAAGGATCTCGACGAAGGCGCCGAACGTGACCACCTTGGTAACTGTTCCCTCGAGCTCGTCGCCGATGTTGTAGGTGTCGATCACGCGCTGCCACGGGTCCTCTTGCGTCTGCTTGAGGCCGAGCGAGATCCGCTGGCGCTGGCGATCGATGTCGAGCACCTTGACGCTGACGGTGTCGCCGATCGCGAGGATCTCCGACGGGTGGTTGACGTGCGACCACGACAGCTCGGAGATGTGGATCAGGCCATCGATCCCGTCGAGGTCGACGAACGCGCCGAAGTCGACGATGTTCGAGATCGTGCCCTCGACTACCTGGCCCGGCTGGAGCCGGTCGAGGATCCGCTCGCGGTCCTCCTTGCGCTGCTCCTCGAGCACGGCGCGGCGCGAGAGGACGACATTGTTCCGAGAGCGGTTGAGCTCGATCACCTTGCACTCGATCGTTTGATCGAGGTATTCGTCGAGGTTCGGGACCCGGCGAATGTCGACCAGCGACGCGGGCAGGAACCCGCGGACGCCGAGGTCGATGATCAGGCCGCCCTTGACGACCTCGATCACGCGACCGTCGACCGGCTCGCCGGACTCGGCCGCCGCCTCGATCTTGCGCCAGGCGCGCTCGAAGCGGGCGCGCTTCTTGGACAGGATGAGCCGGCCGTCCTGGTCCTCCTTGGTGAGGACCAGCGCGTCGACCTCCTCGCCCAGCTCGACCTCGTCGTGTGGGTCGACGGATTTGCGGATCGACAGCTCGCCGGCGGGGATGACCCCTTCGGACTTGTAGCCGATGTCGACGAGAACCTCGTCGTTGTCGATGCGGACGACGTTGCCGGTGACGACATCGCCCTCCGCGAAGGGATGAATGGTTGCGTCGTAGTTGGGGACGATCTGCCCGTCGATCTCGAGCAAGAGACCGTCCGAGCCCTCGACGATCCGCGCATTGGGGATCTCGTCGAGGGGCGTCATAGTGGTTGTGGGTGACATCAGCGAAAGAGGTTACAGCGCCCCGGGCGACTGGTGATTCCTCATGTCCCGCGGGAACCGGGCCGACTCGCCCCTTTCCGGCGCCTCGCCGGGCCCGCGCCCACGAGCGTCGGGTGAACCTAGCCGCCCTATCATCACCGCCATGCCGACACGGGCAACGAAGCGCGGGCACGAGCGGACGCCGCTGCAGCGCGACTGCGACGTGCTGATCTGCGGTGCGAGCTTCGCTGGTCTCGCGGTCGCGCGCGAGCTCGCGGGCAGCGGCGCGGACGTCCTCGTCCTGGACCGCTACGAGATCGGCGAGCGCCAAACCTCCGCGTGCGGCATTCCGACCGCCTGGTTGCACGCGCTCGCGCTCGACGAGGCGTTGCAGCAGACCTTCGGAGAGCTCGTCATCCACACCCCGCACAACACCGTCCGCTTCGACCTGCCCTGGACCTTCTCCACCTTCGACTACAGGACGCTGTGCCGCGTCCTCGCCGGCATGGGTTCGTTCGAGTTCGAGACGGCGAAGGTGAACGGCCGCACGGCCGACACGGTACATACCGACCGGGGCGACATCAGCGCGCCGCTGATCGTGGACGCGCTCGGCTGGCGGCGGGTACTCGGAGCGGGACCGAACATCCAGCCGCCGGATGCGCTGCTCTCGCGCGGGCTCGAGGTGCATCCGTTCGGGTCGGGGGAAGATCTCGAGGTCTGGATCGACCGCTCCTACGTGCCGGCCGGGTACGGCTGGAGCTTCCCTGCCGACGGCGAGCTGCGAATCGGGATCGGCTCGTTCGATCCCCGCCACCACGTCCGCGAGCCAACGGAGCGTCTCGCCGATGATCTAAATGCCGACAAGGTCCGATACCAGGGCAACTGGATCCCGCACGCGCTGCGCGACGGGACCGAGGATGGGATCTTCTTCGTCGGCGATTCTGCCGGCCACTGCCTGCCGCTCACGGCAGAGGGGATCCGGACGGCGCTGTATTTCGGGCTTGCGTGCGGGCGGGAGTTGCGCGCCGTGATCGAGGGTCGCCACAGCCGCGGCACCGCACTCGTGAACTACCACCGGTTCTCAGCCGAGCATGCGCTGGCGTTCCGGTGGATGCTCCGCGTCCAGCGCCTCGTGCCCCGCGTCGCCCCGCGTCTGCTCGCCCCCTCGCTCCGCGCGATGGGCGCCAAGCGGTTCGTCGACTGGTCCTTCAACCACTACCTCGACATCGCCCACCCGGACTTCGTGGCAACCGGCCGCACCCCCGCCCGCGCGGCCGCCGCTTTGCCGGCCGCCTGACAACCGCGCGCCGACCCGCTGGCGCAGCGCAAAGCGGGGGGCGCACTGAGCCGGCGGCCACGAAGCCCTACTTGGCCGCCAGCCAGTTCACCGCCACCCCCGACTCGACAGCCAGCGGCGGGTCCATCTCGTACGCCCCCGCCATTTCCCGGACGGCCAGCTGCCTCACGTCTTCGGCCTCTTCGGCCGGACCTTCGAACAACAGCTCGTCGTGGATCTGCAGGATCATGCGCGACCGGAGTCCGGCTTCGGCCAGGGCCCGGTCGGAGTGGACCATCGCGATCTTCATGATGTCCGCCGCGGTGCCCTGGATCACCATGTTGACCGCGAACCGCTCGCCCTGCTTGCGCAGCTCCCAGCGCCGCGCTCGCAGCTCGGGCACCTGGCGGCGACGGCCGAACAGGGTCGAGACGTAGCCGTGCTCGGTTCCCTGGACGATCGTCTCCTCGATGAACCGCCCCACCGCCGGGAACCCGGCGAGGTAGCGCTGGATGAACTCGTCGGCCTCGCTTTGCGGGATGTCGAGACGATCGGCCATGCCGTACGCGGAGAGCCCGTACACAATCCCGTAGTTGATCATCTTCGCCTTCGAGCGCATCGCGGGGTCGATCTGATCGGGCGTGACGCCGAACACCCGGCACGCGGTCGCGGTGTGGACGTCCTCGCCGCGGCGGAAGATCTCCTTCAGTACGTCCTCGCCGGCGATGTGCGCCAGCAGCCGGAGCTCAACCTGCGAGTAGTCGGCCGAGACGAGCAGGTTGCCCGGCTCCGGGATGAAGCAGGCCCGGATCTCGCGCCCGAGCGGGGTGCGGATTGGGATGTTCTGCAGGTTCGGGTTGTTCGACGACAGCCTTCCGGTCGTCGCGGCCGTCTGGTTCAACGTCGTGTGCAGCCGGCCGTCGTCGGCGATCAGCTCGGGTAACGCATCGAGATAGGTCTGGGCAAGCTTCGTGAGCTCGCGCCAGCGCTCGATCTTCGGCACGATCAGGTGCTCGTCCCGGATCGCCTGCAGCACGCGCGCGTCGGTCGAGTACCCGGTCTTGCCGCGGCGTTTGCGCGACAGGCCGAGCTTGCCGAACAGGATCTCCTCGAGCTGCTTCGGTGATCCGAGCGTGAACTCCTCGTCGGCGAGCTCGAATATCTCTTGCTCGAGCTGGTCCGCCTCCTCCTTGACGCGGGTGGAGATCTCGGCGAGGCGCCCGGTATCGAGCTTCAGTCCCGCCAGCTCCATCTTTCGCAGGATCCGGACCAGCGGCAGCTCGACATCGTTGAACAGGTCGGTCAGCCCGCGCCCGCGGATCTCCTCTCGCTGCCAGCTCGCCAGCGCGTCCACGAGCAGCACATCGGCCGCGGCATCGTCATTCACCTCGGCGGCGACGCCGAACCCACGCTCCTCGCACAGCTCCCGGAACGGATAGGCGCGGCGGGCAGGCTCGAGCAGGTAGGCGCCGATCTCGGTGTCGTGCGCGAGCACGGCGGGTACCGTCCCGAGGCTCTTGGCATCGTGAGCGATCACGGGCTGCCGGCCGGCCGCGGCGACCAGCTCGTCGGGCGTCGAGCACGTCCCGGCGAGCACCTCCGCCCCACCCCCGTACGCGCCGAAGCGCCAGGCCGGGTCGGTGGCGAACAGCGCATCGTCGGGAACGGACGGTGCCCGCACGGCGATCGCGAGCTCGCGCCCTGCCATTCGCGCGACGTCCGACACTGAGCCCGCGCGCACGCGCGCAGTCAGGGCGCTCCCGGGTCCCGCCCCGCCAGCCGGCGCCGGAGCAGCCACGTCGGCCGAGCCGAGTGCCTCCTCGAGCCGTCGCAGCGGGTCGCGCAGCTCGAACTCGCGGAACACATCACGCAGTCGTGAGCGATCCGGCGGCGCGGACACGAACTCCGCGAGGTCGATCCCGACGGGGATGTCCCGCTTCGCGGTCGCGAGCTGCTTCGACATCCGCGCGTTGTCGGCGTGCTCGATCAGGTTCTGCTTCCGTTTCGCGCCCGAGACCTCATCGACGTGCTCGAGCACGCCCTCAAGCGATCCGAAGCGCTGGAGCAGGTCGGCGGCAGTCTTGTCCCCGATCCCCGGCACGCCGGGAATGTTGTCGCTCGTGTCGCCCTTCAGGCCGATGAAGTCGGGTACCAGCTCCGGCGGGATGCCGTAGCGGTCGACGACGCCGTCGCGGTCGTAGATGCGGGTGTCGGTGATGCCGCGCGAGGTCGTCATGATCCGCACCTCGTCGTCGACCAGCTGATAGGCGTCGCGGTCACCGGTCACGACCATGACGGGGATCGAGGCCAGCTTGGCCTGCTCGGCGATCGAGGCGATCACGTCGTCGGCTTCGAAGCCCGCAACAGACAGGTTGCGGTAGCCGAACGCGTCGACGAGCGGCTCGAGGTGCGGCCACTGCTCGCGCAGCAGGTCCGGCCGCGAGCTGCGCTGGGCCTTGTACTCCTGGTAGATCTCCTTTCGTCCAGACGAACCGGCGTCCCAGACCACAACCGTCGCCTTCGGGCCGTACTCGGTGAGGATCTTGACCAGCATCGACGCGAACCCGAAGATCGCGTTCGTCGGCACTCCGGTAGACGTCGCGATCGACTCCGGCAGCGCGAAGAACGCCCGGTAGGCGAGGCTGTTACCGTCGATCAGGAAGAGTTCGTCGGCCATATTCCAGAGCCTAGTTGGTCAGAGACGGACCGCTGGCCGGCAACGGGACACAGACCGCGACCACACGCTTTCCCCAGCCGTCATGCCCGCCACCACAGCCCAAGCCCGATGAGAATCACCATCACCGGCGCGACCGGGCTGATCGGCTCACGCCTCGTCGCCGCTTTGAAGGGCCGCGGGGACGAGGTCACCACGCTGTCGCGGGACCCGGCCAGAGCGACGGACCGGCTCGGCGTGCCGGCCGAGCGATGGGATCCGCTCGCAGGCCCGGCGCCCGCGGGCGCGCTCGCCGGACGGGACGGCGTGATCCATCTGGCCGGCGAGCCGGTCGCCCAGCGCTGGACCACGACGGCGCGCGAGGCGATCCGCGCGAGCCGGGCCCAGGGCACGGCGAGCCTGGTCGCCGGCCTCGCCGCTACCGACCCGCGCCCGCGCGTGCTCGTGAGCGCATCGGCCTCAGGGATCTACGGCGACCGGGGCGATGAGGAGCTCGACGAGGGCGCCTCGACAGGAAGCGACTTCCTGGCCGGGGTCTGCGCCGATTGGGAAGCTGCGGCCGACGGCGCCGAGGCGCTGGGCATCCGTGTGGCGAAGATCCGTACTGGGATCGTGCTCGACGCCGGCGGTGGCGCGCTCGCGAAGATGCTGCCACCGTTTCGCGCGGGCGTCGGCGGGCCGGTCGCCGGGGGCCGCCAGTACATGTCTTGGATCCACGTCGATGACCTGGTCGGGCTGTACCTGGCAGCGCTCGACGGCGACGAGTGGTCGGGACCGATCAACGGATGTGCGCCCGTGGCGGTGACGAACGCGGATTTCTCCCACGCGCTCGGGCGAGCGCTCCACCGGCCGGCCGTGCTGCCGGTACCCGCGCTCGCGCTACGCGCGATGTACGGCGAGATGGCCTCGATCGTGACCGGCGGCCAGCGGATGGTCCCGGCGCGCGCGAGCTCGCTCGAGTACCGGTGGGCCTACGCGGACCTCGATCAGGCACTGCGCTCGGCGCTCGCCGGCTGACGCCGGCTGTCGAGCGCTCGCCCCGAGATCGGTTCCGTCTACTCCGCTACCGGCGGCGGATACACCTCGCGCACGTACTCGTCGACCTTCTCGTCAGGCAGACGTGTGGCAAGGGCCCAGAAGTAGATGATCAGGCTGAACACGCCCGAGGCGATGATCCCGCCCCAGAGGCCGATGTCATCGGTGCCGCCCTGGTCGAGGACATGCTTGAAAGGCCCGATGCCGCCGATGATCCCGCCCGGGCCGAAGGCGCTCAGGTACGTGATCACGCCCATGCCGACGATCCACGTGATGATCCACGGCGCGGCCTGCCAGTCCATGGCGGGGGCGCGCGGGTTGAGCTTCAGCGCGTAGGAGACCGCGATCAGCGCGTATCCGAGCAGCAGGGCCACGACCAACGTGCTGTAAGTCTGCCACCCGGAGAACAGGATCACCCAGCCCGCACCGGCGAAGGCCAGCGGCGCGAGGATCTCGGCCGCCGGCAGCCGGTAGCTCCGCGCCAGGTCCGGCTTCTGCCGGCGCAGCGCGCCGAGTGCGACCGGCGCTCCTGCGTACATGAACACCGAAGCGCTCGTGACGATGCCGACGAGCTTGGCCCAGCTCGGGAACGGGAGCAGGAACAGGACCCCGATCAGAGTGGCGATGACCACTCCGAACACCGGGACCTTCGAGCCGCTCACGCTCTCGAAGGCGGTCGGGACGAACCCGTTCTTACTGAGGCCGAACGACAGCCGCGCGGAGGCCGTCTCATACATCAGCCCGGTGCCCCCAGGGGAGACCACCGCGTCGATCCTCAGCACCGTCGCCAGCCACGAGATGCCCGCGATGCTCACGACGGTGAAGAAGGGACCGGCCGCGATCTTCCCGGCGATCGCGCTCTTGCTCGTGCCCAGAGCGACCCACCCGCCGTTGGCGGCCAGCACACTCGGGTTCAGCGACCCGATGAACGCGACCTGGATGAGGATGTAGAGGGCCGCGCCGATGATGATCGACAGGATCACCGCGCGTGGAAGGTCACGCGCCGGATTGACCGACTCCCCGCCTAGCTGCACCGCCTGCTCGAAACCGAGCAGCGAGAAGATGATCCCGGCCGGCAGCGTCAGCAGGATGTTCTTGATCGCGTTGTGGCTGGTGAAGAAGCCGCCGCCGGCGTGGCCGAAGTTCGAGCTGTGGAAGTGACCGATCAGCAGGACCAGGACCGTGACCACGGGGATGGCCACCTTCCAGGTGGTGACCAGGTTGTTGATCATCGCGAAGTAACGGATGCCGAGGATGTTGATGATCACGAACAGGAGCAACAGGACTGCGGCGGCCAGGTACCCCCAGCCGTGCAGCGTCCCGCCGGCGGAGCCTGCAGCCGCGGTGCTGTGGAAGAACTTCCGAGCCCAATGGGCGGTCGAGAGGTACTCGACGGCGGCGAGGACCTCGATCGGCGCCACGCTCGCGGCCTGCAGGTAGGACGCCCACCCGAACGTCGCGCCGGCGAAGCTGCCGAACGCGTAGTGGGGGAAGCGGCTCGTGCCGCCACTGACCGGGAACAATCCCCCGAGTTCGGCATGAACGAGCGCCAGCACGAGGATGATGATCGAGCCGAGGACCCAACCGAGGATCGCCGACGGCCCAGCGATGACGACGGCCGTGAACGCTCCGAACAGCCAGCCCGACCCGATGATCGAGGTCTCAGAGGCCCACAACAGGCCGATGAAGCCAACGCCACGGTCGAGCCCGTCGGAGTTGAGATCTGCGGTGCGTTGAGGCGCTGAGACAGCCATCGAGACCCCCTGGCGTTCGTCGAATCAGGACGATGTGGCGCGCATCCTAGCCGCAACTCGCACTACCGGCGCAGATTCTTGCCAGAAGTAACCTGCCTGAAACCTGCGACCCGCGCCGGTGTGCTACTCGCGCCGGCGTGCTACTCGCGCCGGCCCGGCCGGAGCCGCTTCGGCAACGGCCCCTCGACCTTCCAGCGCGAGCCCGGCCGGCCGGGCAGGAGCAGCACGATCAGCAGCCCGGCCGCCGACAGCAGCAGCCCGAAGGTGAGCCCCACCTTCTCGCCGTACCCCTTGCGGTCGGACAGCCACGAGCTGATCGCCGCCGAAATCAGCCAGGCGAACAGCAGGTAGAGGCCGGTGGGGCCGATCTGGCCGTTGACGGCGAAGATGGTCATGTCCCGAGATACGCCCGTTGGACCTCGGGGTCGTCGCGGAGCTTGTCCGAGGCGTTGGCGAGCACGACGCGGCCGGTTTCCAATACGTAGCCGCGGGTCGAGATGTCGAGGGCGTAGTTCGCGTTCTGCTCCACGAGCAGGATCGCTACGCCCGAGCGGTTGATCTCGCCGATCGTGCCGTAGATCCGCTGAACCAGGATCGGCGCGATGCCCATCGACGGCTCGTCGAGCATCAGCAGGCGCGGCCTGGCCATCAGCGCGCGGCCGATCGCGAGCATCTGCTGCTCGCCACCGGACATCGTCCCCGCCTTCTGGCGCTCGCGCTCCTGCAGGCGAGGGAACAACGTGAACACCCGTTCGAGGTCCTGTGCCACCTCGGGACCCCGCCGGCGGTAGGCGCCAAGGTCGAGGTTCTCGCGCACGGTCATGCGGGAAAAGCAGTGGCGGCCCTCCGGCGAGAGCGCGATCCCGGCGCTGACGATCTCGTGCGCCGGCGTGCGCGTTATCTCCTCGCCGTCGAAGGTGATCGTGCCCGAGCTCGCCGGGGTCAGCCCGCAGATCGACCGCAGCGTGGTCGACTTGCCCGCGCCGTTCGAGCCGATCAGGGTCACCACCTCGCCCTCCTCGACGGTCAGCGACACGCCCTTCAGGGCCTCGATCGCTCCGTAGCGGGTGCGAATGTCGGCGACCTCGAGCAGGGCCATCAGTCCTGCTTTCCCAGATACGCCTCGATCACCCTGGGCTCGGCGCGCACCTCCGCCGGTGGGCCTTCCGCGATCTTCTCGCCGTAGTCGAGCACGGTCACCCGCTCGGAGACGCCCATCACGACCTTCATGTCGTGCTCGATCAGCAGGATCGTCAGCTTCAGCTCGTCGCGGAGCTTGCGCATGAACTCGGTCAGGGCCAGTGACTCCTGGGGGTTCATCCCGGCCGTCGGCTCGTCGAGGAGGAGCACCGTGGGCTCGGATGCGAGCGCGCGGGCAATCTCGACCCGTCGCTGGTCGCCGTAGGAGAGCTGGGCCGCGAGCTGGCCGAACAGCTGCCGGCGCAGGCCGACGTAGGCGAGCAGCTCGCGCGCGCGCTCGCGCACCTCGCGCTCCTCGCGACGTACCCACGGCGGCCGCAGGACCGAGCCGATCAGACCCGCGCGCATGCGACTGTGCCGGCCGATCATCACGTTCTCGACCGCGCTCATCGCGCCGAACAGGCGGATGTTCTGGAACGTGCGCACGACCCCTAAGCCGGTGATCACGTC
>Ga0302314_10022585_pt1 | contig 10314 bp, 8 predicted proteins | sample III_Palsa_N2_3_FD_200533 | JGI IMG/M metagenome (GOLD analysis project Ga0302314, IMG submission 200533) | Peat permafrost microbial communities from Stordalen Mire near Abisko, Sweden - III_Palsa_N2_3 | ecosystem: Environmental > Terrestrial > Soil > Palsa > Peat permafrost | place: Sweden... | reverse complement strand
CTCCTTGGCGACGGTCACACCGTCGTTGGTGATCGTGGGAGCGCCCCACTTCTTGTCGATGACGACATTGCGGCCGCGCGGGCCGAGCGTCACCTTCACGGTGTCGGCGAGCTTGTCGACGCCACGCTCGAGGGAGCGTCGGGCGTCCTCGTCGAACTCCAGGATCTTGGGCATTGACTTACCTCAACCTACGGTTGGATATCGGACAGCTACGGGCCCCCGGCCGCCGGAGCGGCCAGAGACCCGCATAGCGCTGGACTACTTCTCGATGACCGCGAGCACGTCACGGGCCGAGAGCACCAGGTACTCCTCGCCCGAGTACTTAACTTCCGTGCCGCCGTACTTGCTGTACAGCACCACGTCGCCGACCTTGACGTCGACGGGTACGCGCGCGCCCTTGTCGTCGAAACGACCCGGACCAACCGCAAGGACCTTGCCCTCCTGGGGCTTCTCCTTGGCGGTGTCCGGGATCACGAGCCCGGACGCGGTAACCTGCTCGGCTTCAAGCGGCTGGACCACGATACGGTCCTCGAGCGGCTTGAGAACAACTTTGGTGGCGGTCGTCACGATCTGACCTCCCCCTCCGGAAATGGCTAATGGGTGAGTGGCTTGTGCGAAGCGACCAGGATTCGGCCTGCCGTCGCGGGTGCCAGACCTGCCTCGTCGCATTAGCACTCTACCTCAGTGAGTGCTAATCCCAGACCCTAGTCGCCCAGCGCCGAACTCGTCAACACGGGCCCCGTACGACCCGGGCTGAGGCTCGCGGGAAGCCGCGTCCCCGGCTGCGGGCCACTCGACCGGCCCAGGGATGCAGCAGGTCGCCGCGCGGCCAGGTCCGACGTTTTAGCGGCTTGTGAGCGCTCGGACACTTTTAGCTACTACAGTGGTCGAACTCCATAGCCGGAGCGCACTAAGGAGCAAGATGGAACAGTCGGGCAACAACCACCTGCTGTTGCGCGCCAGCCAGTCCTCCCCTCCTGCCCCTCCTGCCCCTCCTGCCTACAACGGGCAGCCCCCCTACAACGGCGCCTCCGCCTACAACGGGCAGCCTGCCGCCTTTAGCGGGCCGCCCGCCGCCTACAGCGGGCAGCCCGCCGCCGACCGGATGCGGGAACTGCTCGCGCGCACCGTGCACGACCACATCGTGGAGGAGCGGTCGGTCGCCAGTGCGCTGCAGGAGATCCGGCTGCGGCTGGACAGCATCGACAAGACGAGCGCGGCCGGTCCCGCGGGCGCCGTCGACGGGCTCACCGCCACGATAGACGGGCTGGCCGCCACCCTCGGCGCACTCGACCGCAAGCTCACGGCCCGGCTCGAGCGGCTCGACGAGCGGCTCGACGATCAGTACGACCGGGTCCGCTCCATCAACGAAAAGCTGGAGGAGCAGGTCGCCGGCACCGAAGAGGCGGTGGCCAAGGCGGTCGAGGCCGCCATCGCCGACATCATCGGGCGCATCGCGTCCCTGGAGGACACGGTGCTCGCACTGGCCGAGGCGCTGCTGCGGCCGGCCATCCGCGTGCCGCACCCGGCGCAACCGGCCCGCGCCGAGCACAACGGCCGAAGCTAGACCGCGCCGTAGCCGCGCCTTCGTCCGCGCATGCGTGGACATCGGGGGGTCCCCCCGGGAGAGTGCTGAATTCGCGCCCGATACGATGGCGGTTTTTTGCCATCGGGCGCGAATTCAGACCGCTACTCCCATTCGATGGTGCCCGGGGGCTTGCTCGTGACGTCGAGTACGACCCGGTTGATCTCGCGGACTTCGTTGGTAATCCGGGTGGAGATCCGCGCGAGGAGATCGTAGGGAAGCCGGGCCCAGTCCGCGGTCATCGCGTCCTCACTGGTCACCGGCCTGATCACCACCGGATGGCCGTAAGTTCGGCCGTCGCCCTGCACGCCCACCGAGCGCACGTCCGCCAGCAGCACCACCGGGCACTGCCAGACGGCCTGGTCAACGCCCGCGGCGGTCAGCTCGGCGCGCGCGATCGCGTCCGCCTCGCGCAGGATGGCCAGCCGCGGCGCGGTGACCTCGCCGATGATCCTGATGCCGAGCCCGGGTCCGGGGAACGGCTGGCGCCAGACGATCTCGCCCGGCAGGCCGAGTTCCTCGCCCACCTTCCGCACTTCGTCCTTGAACAGCCAGCGCAGCGGCTCGACCAGGCGGAACTTCAGGTCGTCGGGCAGCCCGCCCACGTTGTGGTGCGACTTGATGTTCGCGGTCCCCGTGCCGCCGCCGGACTCGACCACGTCCGGGTAGAGCGTGCCCTGCACGAGGAACTCCGTCGCCTCGCCGTGCGCGCCCGCGGCGGCGGTGATGTCCCGCGCGGCCCGCTCGAAGGCCCGGATGAACTCCCGGCCGATGATCTTGCGCTTGTCCTCCGGGTCGGTCACGCCCGCGAGGGCGGCCAGGAACTCCTGCGACGCGTCGACCACGTGCAGGTTGACCCCCGTCGCCGCCACGAAGTCGTGCTCGACCTGCTCCGCCTCGCCCTTCCGCAGCAGCCCGTGGTCGACAAAAACGCAGGTCAGCCGGTCGCCGATGGCCCGCTGGACCAGGGCGGCGGCGACAGCGGAGTCGACGCCGCCGGACAGCCCGCAGATCGCCCGTCCGCCGCCGACCTGCTCCCTGATCCCCTCGGTCTGCTCCTCGACGATGTTCAGCATCGTCCACGTCGGACGGCAGCCGGCCGCCTCGAGGAACCGGCGGAGGATCTTGGTGCCGTACTCGGTGTGCATCACCTCGGGGTGGAACTGCACGCCGTACAGGCCGCGCTCGGGGTCCTCCACCGCGGCGGCGGGCGTGGCCGCGGTCTGCGCGGTCACCGTGAACCCGGGCGGCGCGGCGGTCGAGGTGTCACCGTGCGACATCCAGACGCTGAGCTCCGGGCCGAGCCCGGCGAGCAGCCTGCTGTCCGTTCCCGGCAGCACGAGCAGCGGCGTGCCGCCGTACTCGGCCGCGCCGGTCCGTTCGACCGCGCCGCCGAGTTCGCGGACAAGTACCTGGTGCCCGTAGCAGATGCCGAAGACCGGCACGCCCGCGGTGAACAGCCCCGCGGGTGCGGCCGGCGCGTCCTCGGCGTAGACCGAGGCCGGTCCCCCGGACAAGATGATGGCCTTCGGGTGCTTGGCCAGCATGTCGCTGACCGGCATCGTCGACGGCACGATCTCCGAGTAGACGTGGCATTCACGCACCCGGCGGGCGATGAGCTGGGCATACTGCGCGCCGAAGTCAACGACCAGAACGGTGTCGAATCCACCAGGTCCGGACACAGCTACCCCTTTCCACCAGGGCGTCTCCCCGTGTAACGGCACAGTCTAATTGCCGCGGCACGGACCGTGACGGGTTCGGCCATCCGGCGACCGGGATATCGGGCGCAAAAGTGATGCCGCTTCCCCCCGCGGGGTGCGCGGATGATTATGGTCGGCCAACCAACCACTATCTGTCACCGATAGTTACTAATCGTTACTGTCGGGAGCCGCACTGCGGGGTACGGTGGCTAGTGTCGCCAGACTTGGCCGGGCCAGCGGGCGAGCCAGGACCGGGGGATCCGGGGAAGCGGCTCATGTCCAGATGTGCGGGGTCTCCGTTGTGGTGATCCAGACGCGCTGGCCAGGTTGCGGAGCGGCCTGGCCGGCGATGCGGGCGGTGAGCGCCAGGCCATCTGGATCGGCGGCGAGGTCGACGAGCGTGTCGTGGCCGTGGTAGCGGACCTGGAGGACAGTCGCGGGTGTGCCGTCAACCTCGGGGTCGGTGCTGAGCCGCAGGTTCTCCGGGCGCACCAGGACCTGGCACGGTCGCGGCGCTCCTGGCGGCCCGTCGGCGACCTGGGGTGCGCGGAGGATGCCGAGTGCGCAGTGCACGCCCATCCCGGCAATCTCGCCCGGCAGGAGGTTGGCCAGGCCGATGGCGGTGGCGATCTGCGGGGTCGGCGGGCAGTCGTAAAGCTCGCGGGGCGTCCCGTAGGCGGTGATCTGGCCGGCCTCGAGGTAGGCGATGCGGTGGGCCAGTGCGAGCGCTTCGTCCTGGTCATGGGTGACGAGGATGGCTGTTGTGCCGCTGTCGGCGAGAATACGGGCGACGTCACCGCGTACGGTGTCGCGCAGGGCCGCGTCTAGTGCCCCGAAGGGCTCGTCCAGCAGAACGACCTGCGGCTCGCTGGCGAGTGCCCGCGCGAGCGCCACGCGCTGCTGCTGGCCGCCGGAGAGCTGGTGCGGGTAGCGCTTCTCGTACCCGTTCATCCCGACCATGCTGATCAGTTCCGGCAGCCGGCTCCGGTGGAGGCGGGGCATGCCGAAGGCGATATTCGCCCGGACTGTCAGGTGCGGGAACAGCGCGGAGTCCTGCGGCACGTAGCCGACGCCCCGGTGCTGCGGGCTCACTGTCCGGTGCCCGTCGTCGACGCGGCGGCCGGCGATGCTGATGCTTCCCGCGTCAGCCCCGTCGAACCCGGCGATCAGCCGCAGCAGCGTGGTCTTGCCGCTGCCGGACGCGCCGAGCACGGCGGTGATGCTGCCGCTGGTGACGCTGAGATCGACGCCGCGCAGGACCTCGGTCGCGGCATAGGCCTTACGCAGGCCGACGATTTCGATCGCGGGCCTGCCCTCGGTCGACGGGCTGGTACGTTCCATGTCTGCTGCGCGGTCCCCCGGGGGAGCGTACTTGGTCATGCGCTGCTCGCAATCGGCTGCCGGGCCTCACGGTCGAACCAGAGCCCGAGCAAGGCCCCCGGCAGGACGGCGATCGCCACGATGACTAGCGCGTAAGGAGCGGCGGCACCATTGGCGACCTCGCTCTGGAAGGCCCAGAACTGGGTCGCCAGGGTCTGCACGCCGATCGGGGCAAGGATAAGGGTAGCCGTCAGTTCGGTGATGGCGGTGAGGAAGACCAAGCAGAAGCCGGCGAGCAAGCCAGGAGCGAGCAGCGGCAGCGTCACTCGCAGGAAGACCAGCGCCGGATGGCGTCCGAGGGAGACCCCGACATCGGCAAGCTGAGCGGGCGCCTGGGCGACCGAGGCGTTGACGCAGACCAGGGCCAGCGGAAAGTGCATGATGGCGTAGGCGATGACCAGGGAAATGCTGGTCTGGTAAAGGCCGAACGCGTAGCGGGTGGTGAAGAACACGAGGCTGAGCGCGATGACCACGCCGGGCACGGCCTGGGTGACGAACGTGGACCGCTCGATGATGGCGCGGACGCGGCTGCGCCGACGCAGCGTCATCAGCGCGACCGGCAGGGCGGCGGCGACCGCGAGCAGCGCCCCCCACGCGCTGTAGGTGACCGTCGCCCAGGTCGCCTGGCCGAGCGTGGCGGCCGCGGGCAGCGTGGTCTCACGGCTCTGCGCGATCCAGTAGCACAGCGTCCCGACCGGCACGCCGACCCCGAGCCCGGCCAGGGCGAGCAGCCCGGCCACGATAGGGCCGGTACCCGGCCGCCACCGGGCCAGCGCCGGCCGTCGTGGTGGTGCCGACCTCGGCCTGCCGCCACGGCTGACGGTCACCCCTTCGACCGCCAGGGCGAGCAGCCCGAACAGCACCAGCGGGACGGACAGCGCGCCGGCGGCCGACGGCTCGAACCCGAACTCGTTGAAGATCTCGGTCGTGAACGTCTGGTAGCGCAGCACCTCGAACGCCCCGTACTCGGAGATGACGGTCAGCACGACGAGCACGCCGCCGCCGACCACTGCCCGCGAGATGAGCGGCAGGCTGACCCGGGCGAAGGTGGCGATCGCGCCCTTGCCGAGGCTGCGGGAGGTGTCTTCCATGGCCGGGTCGGCGCGGCGCAGCGCGGCCGCGACCGGCAGGTAGACCAGCGGATAGGTGCCGAGGGTCATCACGAGCGTCGCGCCGAGCAGCGGGTTCATCAGCGGCGCGATGGAGTGCCAGGCCCAGCCGACCACGAAGTCCGGCATCGCGACCGGCAGCACGAGCAGCACCGTCCAGGCCCGCCGGGCGGGCAGTGCGCAGCGCTCGGTCGCCCAGGCGGCCCCGACGCCGATGACCGTGGCGAACAACAGCACCAGGACGGCGAGGACCACGGTGTTAGTCAGCAGCATCAGCGACCGCTGCCGGAACAGCACCTGGCTCAGTTCCGGCCAGCCCGCAGAGTTCGCGTCGAGGGCAAGCAGCAACAGCGGCGCAAGCAGCACCACCGCGATGGCGGCGCCGACCAGGACGATGGCCTGGCGGCGCAGCCAGCGGCGGTGCGCCCGCGCATGCGGCAAGACGGCGGATGCCATCGGATCAGATCAGCCCGGCTTCCTGCAGGAGCTCCTTGGCGATCTCGCCGGTGCCGAGGTCGGCGGGGCTGAAGGAGTTCGGGTGATAGGAGGACAGCGGCGGAAGCTTCGGGTTGGCCGCGACGCCGGGCTTGAGCGGGTACTCGAAGCTCACGCCGGATTCGAGTACCTCCTGCCCGGCCTCGCTCGTGAGGAAGTTGACGAACTCCTGCGCCGCCGCCTGGTGCTTGCTCGACTTCAGTACCGCCGCGCCGGAGATGGCCTCGACGTAGCCGGGGTCCTGCGGGGCGAAATAGGCGAGCTTGGCGCTGCCGGTGCCGCCCGCGACCGAGGCCTGCAACCGGTAGTAGTAATAGTGGTTGATGACCGCGAAGTCGGTGACGCCCTGGCTGACGTCGCTGGTCAGGGTCTCGTTGTCCGGTACGTTGTCGTCGCTCGCGTTCGCCTTGAGGCCCTTGAGCCAGGCCAGCGTGGCCGCGTTTCCCTTGGCCTTGTCGACCGAGGCGATAAGCGGCCAGAAGTCCGTCTCGGACGGGGCGATCTCGAACTCGCCCTTGTACTTCGGGTTGGCCATGTCCAGGATCGACGTCGGCAGCTGCGCGGCGCTGATCTTGGCCGGGTTGTAGACGATGACGCTGACCCGCGCCGACACGCCGGCCCAGTCTCCGTCCGCGGCACTGTCGGCCGCGGGGACGTCGGCGAGCGTATTCGCGTCGATCTTGGCGAGCATCCCGCGGTCGGCCAGCTGCTGCAGCCAGTTCGTGTTCTCTGTATAGAACACGTCGGCGGGCGACCGGGATCCCTCCTGCTCGATCTGCGCGGTCAGCACGTCCTCGTCGTCATCGACCGTCCGCACTTTGATGCCGGTGTCCTGGGTGAAGGCGGCGATCATCGCGTCGGTTGTCTGCTCATGCTGGGCATTGTAAAGGGTGATCGTCTGGCCGCTCAGGTCCGACGATGCGTTAGTCGCCGCCGCGGACGAACTACTGCAGCCGGAGACCGCTGCCGCGGCGAGCAGCACCCCGGCGCCGCCGACGAGCGCGATCCGCCAGCGCGCGGCGAGGGCGGCACCGCGGAAATTCGAGAGCCTCGTTACCATGCCAAGTCATTCCTTCGTTAGGGCAGCGCGGGCGCGCCGAACGGTGATCGCGAGACAACATTGCTGTAGCTGGTTCAGGACAGCAGCATGCTGCCGATCCAGTCACCCGGCCCGGCCGCGCCCGGCGGGACGGCGAAGACGGCGCTGGCGGTGTGGGTGGTGAACTGGTTCATGGCGTCCTGCAAGGCCAGGGTCGTGTTGATCGGCACGAACGCGGTGCGGGGGTCCTGCTGGTAGGCGAGGAACAGCAGGCCGGCGTCGTACTCAAGGGCCTGCCGCCACGGCGGCCAGCGCTCGGTGAACGGGGTCGTGCCGTTGTTGTAGGAGAACGCGCGGCGCACGATCACCGCGCCCTTGTTGGTCTGCGGCGCGGCAAGCCGGACATGGGCGGTCGACGGGATGACGAAATCGCCGCCCCCGCCGCGTGCGCTCAGGTCCAGCGGGGAGAACTCGCTGATGCCGCCAAGTGGAGCCCCGTTGAGCTTCTGCCGGCCGATCACCTGCTCCTGAAGGTCAGGGGCCTGGCGGTCCCAGTTCTCCAGGGTGATCCTGATCCGCCGGTAGACCAGGTAGCTGCCGCCGCGCATCCAGGCCGGGCCATCGGACGCGGCCCATAGCGTCGCGTCAAGGTCAGCCGGCGGGTGGACGTTCGAGTTGATCGTCCCGTCCTTGAACCCCATCAGGTTGCGGGGCGTGCCCGCGCTATTCGAGGGCGAGTAGCCCAGCTGCGTCCAGCGCAGCGTGGCCACGTCAGGGGCGATCCTGGCGATGCTCCGCACCGCGTGGAAGGCGACCTGCGGATCATCCGCACAGGCTTGGACGAAGAGATCGCCGTCGCTGTCCGCGGCCGCGAGTTCCTCCCCGGGAAAGCGGGGAAGATCGATCAGCGCGTCGGGCAGCCTGTCCGCCAGGCCCATCCGGTCGCCGTCGCTGGAGTCGACGAACAGCGACCGCCCGAACCCTACTGTCAGGGTGAGCCGCTGGGGGCCCAGCTGGTAGGCCTCCAGCGAGTCGTCCGTGGTCGAGGCGCCGGTCGCGTCGGCATAGGCGTTGGCGTTGGCGGTGTCCTGGCTGGTGTAGATCGGCACCGTATTCGATGATCCGGTCACCAGCTCCGCGCCGAGTTCCGTCCAGCCCCGCAGCACCGACTCCAGGTCGGCCTTGTCGTTGCTGGTCAGGTCGAACGCGGCGAGCACCGTGTGCTGCTGGGTATCGGTGATGATCCCGGACTGGTGCGCCCCGTAGAACGGCTCCCGGCTGTTGGCCGTTCCCGAGGCGGCCAGGGCGTTCCCGCTGATGCCGCCGATCACGCCGCCGCCGATCACGCCCGCCCCGGTCAGTGCGCCGCCGCGCAGCAGCGACCGGCGGCTCACGCCCTTGCGGGGCTGCCCCGGCGCGCTCATGAGTGCAGCAGGGCCAAGGTGTTCTCGTCGTCCTTGACGAAGAGGATACCGGTGCCGGCCTGGTTGATCGCGATGCCGAACAGGTCGCCGTTGCCGGGCGGGTCCTGGCCGGTGTTCTCGATGGCGTAGTCCTCCCCGACCTGCTTGCCCGCCGTGGTGATCTCGACGATCTTGCCGTTGGTGGCGTTGGCCGCCAGCAGGTCACCGTCCGGTGCGAAGGTCAGCCCGAGCGGGTGCGCCAGCTGCCCGCCGCTGCTGAGCACGGTTCCGGTGCCGGCGGAACTGCCGCGGGTAAGCGCCTGCGGGACCGCCGTGATGCTGTTGGCCAGGTTGTCCGCGACGTACAGGGTCCCGTTGGCGCCGAGGGCGAGCCCAGTGGGGCCCTTCACGAACGCCGTCGGGTCGCCTGTCTCTGGCATCCCGCTGGCCACGACCTGTTCGGCGGTCACCTTCGGCGGGGTGGTCGCGGTCTGCCGCAGCGAAAGCCGGACCACGTTGCCCTGCGACGCCGTGGCGGTTGGCGAGTGTGCCAGTCCCACCAGCGTGTTCGTCACGAACAGGGTCGCCGTGTCGCCGTCGTCCTTGACCGCCGCATCCCAGGGACCGTCCAGGTAGGCGCCGGTCAGCGTCTCGGCCAGCTTCCCGGCCGGCGACACCACGAGCAGGCACCCCTGGCCCGCGGTCGTCGTAACGCCGTTCGTGCTCGGCAGGCTGCCCACGATCACCCACCCGGTCTTGAGCTGGACCATCGCGGTCGTCAGCCCGACCCCGCCGGGGCAGGCGGACTTCGCGCCGGCCAGGTCCGCGAACACCGTGGTCGTCCCGTCCGGGTGGACATCGACGATCGTGGTGCCGGTGCCCTGGTAGTTGGAGCTGTTGTTGAAGTTGTCGACGAGGACGTCTCCGGCCTTCACCGTCCCCACCGTCTGGGTCACCGGCCAGAGCGCGTACGGGTTCACGTCCCCGTTGGCCGGCGTGGTCGACCCGAGCACGGTCACCGTGCTCTTCCCCGCGAGGAATGAACCCGGTGCCGGCTTGAGCACCGTGGCCGCTTCCTTGTCCGCGATGGTGACCTGCGAGTTGATGTACCCGGCGGCCTGCTGGCCCGTCAGGCCCTGCGGCACCGCGGCACCGCCGCCCCCGGAACTGCACCCCGCTGCGGCGGCCACCGACGCAAGCGCCAGCGCCGCGAACGTCCAACCCCGCCAGGACCGGACAACACCCATCGATCACTCCACGTAACGAATCGGCAACTTTACTTCTACTTAGGTTAGGCTAACCTAAGTACATCGATACGTTAGCGCTTCACTTCCCGGGTCGCCACCCCGGGGGAGGAAATTCTCCGGATGCTTCAGAGTCCGTCTATGCAGCATATTAGGCAAGGCTCACCTAAGTGAAAGGGCGGGGGCGGCCCTGACCGGCATCCGGCACACATGACGACCGCGTCACCGCCGCAAGGCTGCCAACGGCAGCCCGACCAACTCAGCTCAACTGTCGGAGTCATCGACCCGAAGGGCCGCTAGGTCGCGTTGGAGGCGGGGCTGTCGGCGGCCGCGTCCGCCTGCGGCCGCGGCTCCGTCAC
>Ga0302314_10022583_pt1 | contig 10315 bp, 5 predicted proteins | sample III_Palsa_N2_3_FD_200533 | JGI IMG/M metagenome (GOLD analysis project Ga0302314, IMG submission 200533) | Peat permafrost microbial communities from Stordalen Mire near Abisko, Sweden - III_Palsa_N2_3 | ecosystem: Environmental > Terrestrial > Soil > Palsa > Peat permafrost | place: Sweden... | reverse complement strand
GCCGCGAAACTCAAACGCCACCCCCCGCAGGATCAGCGCTCCCAGCAGGACGATCATCGGCAGGTAGAAGGCGCTGAGCAGGGTCGCATAGACCCTGGAAAAGGCCCCGAACAGGGTGGCGGCGGTCAGCACCAGCCAGGTCTCGTTGCCGTCCCACACCGGCGCGATCGCCGCCAGCATGCGCCGCCGCTCCGGCTCGTCGCGGGTGAAGGCGAACAGCATGCCGACCCCCAGGTCGAACCCGTCCAGCAGGACATAGAGCAGGATGGAGAGGGCGAGCACGCCGGTCCAGAGCAGGATCATGACGCGGCCCCATCGGAGAGGGGCTGGCCGCCGCCGAGGCCCAGCGGACGGTTGGGGCCCGCCTCGGGGCTGGAGTCGGGCGCGGCGTCAGGGCCCCTTTCCAGCAGGCGGTAGATGTAGAAGACCCCGAAGCCGAAGATCAGAAAATGGATGCAGACGAACATGGCCAGGGAGGCCATCGTCTCGGGCACGGTCAGGGCTGGCGTCACGGCGTCGGCGGTGCGCAGCAGGCCGTAGACCGTCCAGGGCTGGCGGCCGACCTCCGCGGTGAACCAGCCGGTCAGGATGGCGATGAAGGGCAGGGGAAAGCTCAGGAAGGTCGCCCAGAGCATCAGCCGGCTCCGCTCGAGCCGGCCCAGGACCTCCAGCGCGGTTCCGACCCAGGCGATGGCCATCATCACCAGCCCGCAGCCGATCATGATCCTGAAGGCGAAGAAGGGGATCGCCACCGGCGGCCAGTCGCGGCGGGGAAAATCGGCCAGGCCGACCTCCCGGGAGTCCGGCCGCATACTGGCGATCAGGCTGCCGATCACCGGGATCTTCAGTTCAAAGTGGTTGGTCGCCGTGCGGGCGTCGGGCAGGGCGATGAGCACCTCGCCGGCGGGCTGCTCATCATGCCAGCGGGCCTCGATCGCGGCGAACTTGGCCGGCTGCCGGTCATGCACATAGTCCCCGTTCAGATGGCCGAGGAAGAGCTGGGCGGGGATCAGCAGGGCGGCGAGGACAAGGCCCGCCTTCAGCATCGCCTGGCCCTCGAGGGGGTGGGTCCCGCGCAGGCGATACCAGGCGCCGGTGGCGGCGACGCAGAAGGCGCCCGCCAGGTAGGACGCCAGCAGCATGTGTGGGAACCGGACCCATACGACCGGGCTGAAGATAATGTGGGCCCAGCTGGTGGGGACGTAGAGTCCGTTCTGGACCACATAACCCGTCGGCGCCTGCATCCAGCTGTTGTTGACCATGATCCAGAAGGCGCTGAGGGTCGTCCCCAGCGCCACCATCGCCACCGAGAAGAAGTAGAAGGGCCGGGAGACCCGGGCGCGGCCGTAGATGAGGACGCCGAAGAAGGACGCCTCCAGCGCGAAGGCGGTGAAACTTTCATAGGCCAGGAGCGGGCCCTGGATAGGCCCGGTGGCCTCGGACAACCGGCTCCAGTTGGTGCCGAATTCGAAGCCCATCACCACCCCGGAGACCACCCCAAGCCCGAAGGCCACGCCGAAGATCTTGAGCCAGAAGCTGAACAGCAGGCGATAGACCGCCCGGTCTGTCGCCAGGTGCAGGCCTTCCAGGAGGGTCAGCCAGGCTGCCAGGCCGATGGTGAAGGAGGGGAAGATGATGTGGTAGGAAATCGTGAAGGCGAACTGCAGCCTCGACAAAAGCAGGGGTGTTAGGGCCATCGGACGACTCCTGTTGTCGCCGCCCAAGCTCCAGAGCGCCCCGATCGCCAAGGCGCGGCGCAGGCGCCTGTCGGAGACGAGACTGTGTGCGGACATCCGCCGCCGAGGCTCTATGCCGGCGGTTGGACTGTTGATCCCCGCCTCCTCCGCGGTCTTGGACCAGCCGAGCGGGTTTGAACGGGTTCGCCGCGTTAAAGCCCCGCGGCCTTGTGCAAGCGGAGCTGTGGGCGGACATTCGGATCGGACACGACGGGGCAGAGGCCATGCTAAAAATCGACACAAGCGCGCGCGGCGCCGGCACGGCCGGCCCCGCTTTCCTGAAGCTGGGTCGGTGATGTCCAGGCGGCTGCTGCCGCTGACCGTGCTGGCCTGCGCCATCGACGTCATGGGTGCAGGCCAGGCGAACGCCCAGGCGACCCTGGACGGGCCCAGCGCAACGAAATCCACATCGGTTTCAGCCGTGGTCGTCACGGCGCGACGCCAGGCCGAAGCGTTGCTGACGGTCCCGGTCGCCGCCACGGTCCTGAACAGCGAAACCCTGGGACGCTACGCGGCGACAACCCTGACCGACATCAACGACCTGGCGCCGCAGCTGAGCCTCGAGCGCACCGTCACCGGTTCCGGCGGCCAGTTTTCGATCCGAGGCGTGCAGTCGACGGACCTCGACGCGGGCGTCGAGCAGCAGGTCAGCATCAACCTGGACGGCGTGCCGTCAAGCCGTGGCCATATCCTCGACCTGGGCCTGCTGGACGTGGACAATATCCAGGTGCTGGAGGGACCCCAGGCGCTGTTCTACGGCAAGAACAGCCCGGGCGGCGTCGTCGTCGTCACCAGCGTCAATCCCGGCAGCGTCCCCTCCGGCTACCTTCTCGCAAGCTACGGCGACGCTGACCAAGCCTACCGGGCTGAAGCGGCGGTGACCTTGCCCGTGAACGACGACCTCTCGGTTCGGCTGGCCTTTCGAACGACGACCTCGAGAGGCTATGTCGAGAACGAGGCCGCGCCCCAGGAAGACCCCTTCACCTTCGCGCCCTCGGTGACCGGCCATCCGCCGGTGATGACCGTGCCCGCCCGCAAATGGGGTCCGGCCGAACGCGGCGACATTGGACGGATCACGGTGGCTTGGCGCCCGAACGACCGGCTCGACGTGAACTTTAAGTACGCCCAGGGCTACGACGCCAACGACGGCCCCGCCGCGACGTCGAGTATTGTCGCCTGCGGCCCGGGCCAAACCCTGCCCGTCCTCGTCGGCGGCCCGGACCCGACGGGCCATTGCACGCCGAGCTGGACCCGATCGATCGCCCAGCTGCCGGCCGGCGTCGGCATCCCGCTGGATCCCAGCGGCAAGCCGTTTGAGCAAACCGATGTGACAGTGTCGGCGCTGACCGCGACCTATCGCTGGCATGACATCGTCTTCACAGAGACGACCGGCTATCTTGGCTACAATGATCGCAATGCCGACAATTACGACTTCTCGTCTCTCGCGGCCTTCTTTTCCGCCGCGCAGGAAAAGAGCACCACCCTCTCGCAGGAGATTCGCGCCTACTCAGACTTCGCGTCACCGATCAATTTCAGCGCGGGCGTGTTCTACGAGAACGCAAGCCGATCTTATGATCAGGATTCGAAACTCCTCCAGGTCCTCCCCGACCCGGCCACAGGGCGCTGGGATTCGGTCAACCTGCTCGCGAAGACCAACGACGTCTCCTATTCCGCGTTCGGACAGGTGAACTGGAAGATCCTCCCCGATCTCGAACTGGCGGCCGGCGCCCGCTACACCTATGAGCTCAAGCGGGGCGACCTCGGCGACACCTACATCAATCCGGTTCCGACCCCGGCCGATCCCACGCCCCTGCCGGTGGCGGACCGCATTGTCGCGCGGGTCGAGGCCAACAATGTGTCGCCCGAGGTCACGCTGACATGGCGCGCCGCCAAGGACCTTACGGTGTATGGCGCGTTCAAAACGGGTTTCCTCTCCGGCGGGATATCCAATCCTGGCGACGTGATGGTCGGCGCCAGCGCCAGTTCATTGATCTTTCGCCCCGAGACGGTCAGCGGCGGCGAGGCCGGACTCAAGGGCGGCCTGCTTAATGGCCGGTTTGACTTCGATGTGACGGTCTACAGCTATGGCTACGATAATCTGCAAGTGACGAGCTTCGATGCGACAACGGTCGCCTTCACGACGAAGAACGCGGCGGCCGCGCGAGTCCAGGGCGTCGAGTTGCAGGCGAGGTTCCAGCTGACCGGGCGCCTCAGCCTGCATGGCTACCTCGCCGGCAACGACGCCCGCTACAGGAGCTTCCCCAATGGCCAGTGCTACACCGGACAGACCGCCACGCAGGGCTGTGTCGGCAGCGGCCAGAATCTCTCCGGAACGCCGATTGGCCCGTCACCGGCGTGGTCAGGCGACATGGGGTTCACCTACGACCGGCCCTTCCTTGGCGACCTGATGGTTGGGCTGGTGGGCGACGCCTATCTGGCCAGTTCCTACAATATCACCGCTGGCGGCGCCTATCAGCCCGGAGAAACCCAGCGCGCCTTTGGCCATGTGAACGGGGCGGTGAAACTTTACCGGCCCCATGGACCGCGCTGGGAACTCGCACTGATCGCGCGCAATCTCACCGACACCAAATATGTCCTCACCGGCAACGACACGCCCGGCGGCGCCCCCGGGGTAGTGACCGGCATCCTGGCACCCCCGCGCGAGGTCACGGCTCAGCTGACCTACCGTTTCTGATCGCCTTCGGCAGGGCAGGGCTCCACCGCGCGGCGGCTGGAGGCTCACGTCGCGGGGCAGGTCCCAGGGCTCAGACCGGAGCCCTGCCGCCAAGCGGCGGCCTACCCGCGCCAGGTCTCAAGAAACTCCATGAGCAGGCCGTTCACGCGCTCCGGTTGCTCCTCATGGGGGAGATGGCCGCACTGGTCGATGACCTCGGCGCGAAGGTCGCTGGCCATCTCGGACCAGACCTCCCGCATGTCGAACATCTGCCCCACGGCGGCGAAGTCGGCGCCCCAGAGGGCCATGACCGGGCAGGCGATCTTGGTCTCGGCGTCGACCTGGTCCTGGGCGACATCGTCCGCGTTGGCGCGGTAGTCCGACATCGCCCCTCGGATCGCCCCTGGCGCGCGGTAGGCGCTGACATAGGTGTCGAAGGCCTCGCCGGAGATAGTATCGGGATTGTAGCACCAGTCCGAGAAGAAGTGCCGCAGCCAGACGCTCTCGCGCCCCGTGATCAGGGCCTCGGGCAGGTCCGGCACCAGGTGAAAGAAGAAGAACCAGTAAGCGCGGGCGACCTTGGCGTCGACGCGGCGGGCGACCGTGCGGGTCGGCACATTGTCCATCACCACCAGCCGGTCGAGCCGTCCAGGATGGTCCTTGGCGAACCGGGTCGCGACCCGCGCGCCGCGGTCATGGCCGACCAGGGCGATCTTGCCTATGCCTAGACTGTCAAGCAGGGCCACAAGGTCCTTGGCCATGGTGCGCTTGTCATAGCCGGCCGCCGGCTTCTCGCTGGCGCCGTAGCCGCGCAGGTCGGGGGCGATGACCCGGTGCCGCTCGCTCAGCACCGGGATCTGGGCGCGCCAAGCAAAGGAGGTTTCCGGAAAGCCGTGCAGCAGCACCACCGGTGGTCCGCTCCCGGCCTCCAGGTAATGCTGCCGGATGCCGTTGGCCTGGACCGTATGGTGGCGGATGTCAGCCATCGCGGCCCCTCATGAGCAGCGCCAGACCCAACGCCTCGCGGAGGCAAGACTAGGGTCGGCCGGCGCCGCAGGGCTTGGCCAAACCCGCCGCATTTGGCGATCTCGATCGCAATCCGCCCGCGGGTGAGCCAGATTGCGGACTGCCGCCTCACATTGTCGGCGTGTCTGCGCTAGGATGACCGGTCGAGCAGACCCAGGGGCTTAGAGTCATGCGGCCGTGAGCAGTCGAGAGCAGCCGAGGGTGGGGGAGTCAGCGGTCTCGTTTGGACCCTACCACCTTGATTTTTCGGCGCAGACGCTCTGGCGCGACGGCGAGCATGTCAGGTTGGGCAAGCGGGCTCTGGCGATCCTGTGCATCCTGCTGGAACGTCCCGGCAGGCTGGTGTCCAAATCCGAGCTGTTCGAGCGGGTCTGGCCCGGGAGCATCGTCGATGAGGCCAACCTGCGCATGCAGGTCGCCGCGCTGCGCAAGGCGCTGGCGGAGCATGCCGCCGACATCGTCTCTGTCACCGCGCTGGGATACCGCTTCACCGGCGAGCCCTCCGCGCCCCCCAGCGACGAGCCGACCTCCCGACCCTTTCGGTTTCAGGCGCCCGCTGCGGCCGAGGAGCCGCTGGGCCGCGAGCGGAATATCGCCTCGATCAGCGAAAACCTTGGACGCCATCGGCTGGTCTCGATTGTCGGACCCGGCGGGATCGGTAAGACCACCCTTGCCCTGGCCATCGCCAAAGAGCTCGGCGGGCTTTATCGCGACGGGGTGAGTTTCGTCGACCTCGGCCTGCTCACCGACGCCCGCTCGGTCCCCGCGGCCGTGGCGGCGAGCCTCCACCAGCCTGTCGGTCCCGGCGATCTGTTAGCGGAGATCCTCGTCTATCTTCGGTCCCGCAACCTCCTGATCATCCTCGACTGCTGCGACCAAGTCGTCGGGGACGCCGCTCTTCTCGCCGAACAGGTGCTGCAGGCGGCCCCCAACGTGCAGATCATCGCCACCAGCCGCGAAGCCCTCAGAGCCCAGGGCGAGTTGGTCGAACAGATCGAGGCGCTCGAGACGCCGCTCTGGACCACCGCCCTGACCGCCGCAGACGCGATGAGCTTCTCGGCGATTCAGCTTTTTGCCCGCAGCGCCAGATCCGGTTCGGGCGGCTTCCAGGTCGTGGACGAGAACGCCGGCCTGGTGGCCGAGATCTGTCGCCGGCTCGACGGCATTCCGCTGGCGATCGAGTTCGCGGCGTCGATGGCGACGGTGCTCGGCCTGGATGCGGTCCGGGAGGGGCTTGATCAGCGGTTCGCCGTTCTCACCCTCGGTCGGCGCACCGCGCTGCCCCGGCATCGCACGCTCGAAGCCACGGTCGCCTGGAGCTACGACCTGCTTTCGGCCAACGAGCGCACGGTCCTGCGGCGGTTGGCCAATTTCGTCGGCTGGTTCACCATGGACGCCGCGGTCAAGGTGGCGTCCGGCGACCTCATCGGCGAGGCGGAGGCCCGAGGCATCACCATCAGCCTTGCCGGCAAGTCACAACTGTCGGTCAACTGGCGATCCGGCCCGGCCCGCTATCGGCTGGCGGAAACGACGCGGGTCTTCGCGCATCAGCAGGCGGCGCCGGCGGGGGAGCGCGAAGAGGCCGCGCGAACGCACGCGCGCTACCATCTGGACCTGCTCGAGGGCGTCGACTGGGAGGCCTACGACGCGCGGGAAGAGCGCGGGATGATGGTCGGGCGCCTGGAAGAGGTCCGTGTCGCGCTGGACTGGGCGTATGGTCAGGGCGAAGACAAGGACCTCGCGGTCCAACTCACCCTGGCCGCGGAACGCCTGTGGCTGGAGCTGTCTCTGTTTGCGGAGTGCATCCAGCGCATGACCCAGGCGCTGGCCCTCCTGGATGACGCACCCGCCTCGCGGTCGTTCAGAATGCGCGCGCTGACAGGGATCGGGACGGCGAAACTCTACGCCTTCACACGGCAGGCCGGACCTCTGGAGTTCGAGGAAGCCTTTCAGCTGGCGGATGCGGAACATGACCATGCCCATAAGCTGAGAACCACCTGGGGGCTTTGCCACTATCACCTCTTGATCAGGGTGCATGCCAAGCCCCTGGTCTATGCGGATCGATTCCGCGAGATCGCCTCCGAACAACCGGGCTCGCCGGAGGTTTGCATCGGCGACCATCTGGCCGGTTACGCCTACTACTGCGACGGCCTGCTGAAGCAATCCCGCTATCATTTCGAGAAGTTTCTCGCGGATTACACCGCGCCGCCCCGGAGCCACGCGATCCTGATGGGGTATGCGAAAAGGATTTCCGGAGAGGCTGGCCTGTCCTGGTGCCTGCTCTTCCAGGGGTATCCGGAACAGGCGCTTGCCCACGCGGAGAACACCATCGTCGAGGCGCGGAGGCTCAACCACGGGCCGACCACCTTCTTCGCGCTCGGCCTGACCGCGGCCTGCATCGCGCTTTATAGCTGGGACACCGCCGCGGCCGACCGGCATCTGGCGGCGCTGGATGCGCTTGAAATTGAATACGAGCATTGGCGGCCGGTCATCCTCGCCTACCGGGGCATGCAGGCACGCCAGCAGGGCAATCCCGAGCGGGCGTGCAACCTGCTGGAAGAATCGCTCACCAAGGGCCCGATTGGCGCGGGTCCCCAGCACCCGCTCTTCCTGGTCGAACTCGCTGACGCGCGCCGGCTGTGCGGAGACTTCGCCGGGGCGCGCCAGGCGGCGGACCTGGCGGACGAGTGCCGCCAGGGCACCCATGAAATTGTCACCCGCTCCAACGTCCTGCGCGCCAGGGGACAAATCGCGCTCGATGAAGGTGGCGAGGCCAATATCCGCGAGGCCGAGGCGCTGTTGGTCGAAGCGATTACGCTGTCGCGCGAACAGGACGCCGTGCTGCTGGAAGTGAACGCCGCCGTGCCGCTGAGCACACTTCTATCCCGCCAAGGCCGTTTGCCGGACGCGCGGGACGTCTTGGAAGCGGCGATCGCCAGAACCGCCGAGGGCCACCATCTTGCGCCGGCGAAGGCCGCCATCGACGCGCTCCGGACCCTGACCCAGGACACCGCGGCGTAGGGCCGCGGGCTGATCCGCACCGGCGCGGGCGGTCTCCTGGAGAGGCTACTTCCGGCTAACCCGCCGGCTTCCCTCCGGATCGCCGGATCTGAAAAAGGACCGCGATCGCCGCGAACGCGCAGCCCAACCCGGACACCGCGGGCCATCCGGCGACATTCCAGCACACCGTCGCCAGGGCCGCGCCCAGGGCGCCGCCGAGGAACATGGTCCCCATGAAGAGGGTGGTCAGGCGCGACCTCGCCTCCGGCCGAAGGGCAAACACCAGATGCTGGTTGGAGATCAGCGCGCCCTGCACCGCGAAGTCCAGGACGACCACCCCGACGACCAGGCCGGCCAGCGAAGCCCACAGGCCGAACAGCAGCCACGAGACCAGGGTCAGGCCCGCCCCCAGCACGATGACAAGCCGTGGACCGCGCCGGTCGGCGACACGGCCGGCGATCGGCGCGGCCAGGATGCCCGCCGCGCCGACCAGGCCGAACAGGCCGGCGACGTCGGCCCCGAGATGGAAGGGCGGCCTCTGCAGCCGCAGCGCCAGGATGGTCCAGAAGGCGCTGAAGGCGGCGAAGATCATCGCCTGGGTCAGGGCGGCCCGGCGCAGTTCGCCAAAGGTCAGCCACAGGTCCCCGAGCGACCTGAGCAGCGCCCCATAGCCCAGGGTCGAACTCGGGCGGCTAAGCGGCAGGCGCCAGGCTAGCAGGCCGCCGGCGGCCAGGGCGATGGGCGCGCCGAGCCAGAACATGCAGCGCCAGCCGAAATGGGCGGCGACCTGGCCGGCCAGGGTCCGGCTCAGCAGGATGCCGCAGAGCAGGCCCGCCATCACCAGCCCGATCGCCGAACCGCGCTTGCTGGGCGCCGACAGGCCGGCGGCGAACGGAACGATCTGCTGGGCCACCGTGCCGGACACGCCGATCAGGAAGGAGGCCGCCAGCAGCAGGCCCACCGTGGGCGCCGCGGCAGCGGCGATGAGGGCGGCGGTCAGGACCAGGAACTGCACGCCGATCAGGCGCCGGCGCTCGACCTTGTCGCCGAGGGGCGCAAGCAGGAAGAGGCCGCAGGCATAGCCCAGCTGGGTCGCGGTCGGGATGAAGCCGGCGAGACGGCTGCCGTGGAAGTCGCGCTCGATCACCCCGAGCATGGGCTGGTTGTAGTAGATGTTGGCGACCGCCACCCCTGCGCCCAGGGCCATGAGATAGGCGAGCCCAAGGCCGAGGCCGGGGGCGTCCGCGTCTGCGGCCGCCACGACCGGGCTTGACGTCGTCACCGGCCGAGCGCCTTGGCGACGCCAGCCCCATACCCGGGATCCGCCTGGGTGCAGTGGGCGATGTGGCGATCTTGGATGTCGGTGCGCACCCCGTGCAGGGCGCGGCCAGTGTTGCCAAACAGGACCTGCTGCTGATCCGGCGTCATCAGCCGGAACAGGGCGCCGGTCTGGGAAAAATAGTCCTCGTCGACCCGATGGTTCCAGCGCGCGGCGGTCGCCTCGCCGAGATGGCTTGGGGGCTCGGCGAAATCGGGCTGGGCGGCCCATTCACCGCCGCTGTTCGGGGTATAGGGGGTTGCGGCGCCGTGGTTGCCGTCCACCCGCATCTGCCCATCGCGATGGTAGCTGTGCACCGGGCAGCGGGCGGCGTTGACCGGGACGGCGGCGTGGTTGACGCCCAGGCGATAGCGCTGCGCATCGCCGTAGGAGAACAGCCGCCCCTGCAGCATCTTGTCCGGCGAGAAGCCGATGCCCGGAACGATGTTGCCCGGGTTGAAGGCCGCCTGTTCGACATCGGCGAAGACATTGTCCGGGTTACGGTTGAGCTCCATGCGCCCCACCGGGATGAGGGGATAGTCCTTGTGCGGCCAGACCTTG
>Ga0302314_10022582_pt1 | contig 10315 bp, 12 predicted proteins | sample III_Palsa_N2_3_FD_200533 | JGI IMG/M metagenome (GOLD analysis project Ga0302314, IMG submission 200533) | Peat permafrost microbial communities from Stordalen Mire near Abisko, Sweden - III_Palsa_N2_3 | ecosystem: Environmental > Terrestrial > Soil > Palsa > Peat permafrost | place: Sweden... | reverse complement strand
CACGTGGAGGTGCCATGAAACGATTCCTTCCCTTAGCCTGCGCACTCGCGCTCGGCCTGCCGATCCTCAATGCCGAAGTCGTCGTGAATGTCGACGTCCCTGGCGATCCGGGACTGCGGATGCACTGGTACGACGCGCATCCCGACCAGCGTGAGCAGGTCTTCGTCGCGCATCCGGAATACCGCGATGAGTACTACCGCGCCCACCCCGACGAGCGCTGGGCCTACTACGATGACCACCCCGATGCGCGCGACCGCTATTTCCGCGACCATCCGGGCGACCGCGACAGCTATTCCGACTGGCACCACCATCGTGCGCATGCCGATGGCCCGACCGGAGACTACCACGAGCGCATGGCGTGGTACGCCAACCATCCGGACGAGCGCGAGCGCTGGTTCGAAAATCATCCGGATGCGCGCGAGGAATGGTGGCATGAGCACCATGACGGGCGCTGGGAGTGGTTCGAAAACCATCCCGAGGACCGCGACGCGTACTTCCGTGATCATCCCGATCAGCGCGACGAGTATCACCACTGGCGCGAGCACCACTAGGCGCACCGCGTCCGCGATGCGAACCGGGAGCGGGCGACCGCTCCCGGTTCGTTGGTGGGCGACCGCGCTGGTTGCAGCCTGACGCCTCGCATCTGGCGCGTCCTGGCAGCGCGGTGACGATGCCGGCCAAGGCAGCGCATGTCCGCATCCCTGATCGTCCCGGGCGAGGACCGCGAGCGCTGGCTGATCGACGAGCTGCGCAGCGTCAACAGCCGCCTCACCCCAGCCGATCGTGACGACAAGTTCGCGGTGATGGCCAAGTCGCCCACCGCCTTCTACCGCGGCTCGGCCCAGCTCTACTGGCATGACTTCGGACGCAGTCCGCTGGTCACGGCCTTCGGGGGCTCTGACACCTGCGCCTGGCTGTGCGGCGATCTGCACCTCGGCAACCTCGGCAGCTTCCATGACGCCGATGGCCAGGTCATCTTCGACATCAATGACTTCGACGAGGCGGTCGTAGCCGACTACCAGCTCGATCTGTGGCGATTGTGCGTCAGCCTCATCCTGACCGTCCAGGCGCAGTCCCATCCCACCCAGTCGCCGCAGCAGCTGGTGTCGGGGTGCGTTCGGGGCTACCTCGAGACGATGAAGGCCTGCCGCAAGCATCCGCATGCGGCACAGCTGTCGCTGACCCAGGAGCAGGCCTCAGGCCAGCTGCGCCGCTTCCTGGTCGCGGTCGAAGCCGAGCGCTCGCGTGCGGGGATGCTCGCGCAGTGGACGGCCTCAGGCCCGCACGGCACCGTCCTGGCGGTGCACGAGAACCGCAACCTGGCGCTGCCGACCCACGCCATCCTCGAGGACATCGCCGCCGCCATCCGCGACTACGCCAAGCGTCAGGCCACCGACCTGCGCCGCCACCACGGGCCGCACCTGGTCTCGATCGCCACGCGCCTGCACGCCGGACTCGGGGCCTATGGGCTGAACCGCTACTACGTGCTGCTCGAGCGCCCGCAGCGCGATGGACTGCTGATCCTGGATCTCAAGCATCAGCCCGAGCCCAGCCCCTGGCCGTACCTGCCCAAGGCCCTGCGCCGGCAGACCGACCAGGCTGCTGATGGCGACTGCGCGCTGCGCACCGTCCTGGGCCAGCGCCAGCTGAGCGTGCGCACCGATCCGTTCCTGGGCGCGATCCATCTCGGGGGCGCGGGCTACAGCGTGCGCGAGCGCTCACCCTGGAAGGCGGCCCTGCCCGATGCGGACCTGGACAGCGGCTGCGCCGAGCAGATCGGCGCCCTGGTGGCGCGCGCCCATGCCCGTGCGAACGAGGCGCTGCCGGAGGCGGTGCAGGAGCACCTGCACGGCGAGAAGGAGCGCTTCCTGGACTACACCTGGGAGGTCGCCGCGGGCTATGCGGCGCAGGTCACCGCCGACTGGAAGTATTTCCGCACCCGGTTGCGCCGCCACGCACTGTGAAGCCAGGGCGCTAGGAGCGCTAGGAGCGCTAGGAGCGCTGCAGCTCCTCGAGGCGCTTGAGCGCCTGGGTGCGCAGCTCGCCGACCACGTTGGGCCAGCGGCTGTAGAAGGAGTCCTTGGCGGCGACCTCGGTGGCATGCGCCAGGGTCGCATCGAGTTCGAGGATCCGCGCCTGCAGGCAGCGGATCAGGCCGTCGCGGGCCTGCGGATCGAGCGGCAGCTGCTTGGACGGCAGGGCGGCCTTGGGCTTGGATTCGCGCACCGCGTCGGCGGGGTGGACCTCGTGGTCGTGATCGTCGTCCTCGGCATCACCGGCATCACCGCCAGCCACGGGCTGCGCGTCGCCGACGGCCTCGGCGTCGAGTTCCGCTGGCGCTTCAGCATCGTCTGACTCATCCGGCGCGCTCGCCGCTGTCTCGACGTCCTCCAGGTCGTCCTCGTCGCCGCCCGTGCCCTGGCCAGCGCCGTTGCCACTGAGCTTCTCGTCGTCCAGCGATTGCGACATGGGACCCTTTCGGTCACGGAGAGTGCCGGCGGTGGCGCAGGCGTCGTGCGGCATGACCGCTGCGGTCGTGGCTGCCTTCAGGGATGTACCGCACATTCCGCAGCTTGGCAAGGATGGTCACGAAGCACGCGAACAACCGTCATCCACCGCCGCGACGCACGACGCGAAGGCCATCCCGCCGGCGTCCGGTCGGCCGGGCCAGGAGCGTCACCCGCCGCGGCTGCGACGTTATGCAAAACTATCGGATGCGTGCGCTGACCTGGTCGCAGCGCCCGGCCGCCGTGCCGCGGCTGGCTGCCTGCCGATGCCATCTGAGGTCATCTGATGTCATCCGATGGCAATCGGCGCATGGCGTTGTCCGGCGATGTCTGGCGGCTCGCCTTGGAGCTTGGGAGGCTGCACCGCCCCGCGACCATGCCGCCATGTCAGGACACGTCCCTCCACGCTGGGCGGCCACCGCCCTCCTGGTCGCGTGCTGCCTGGCCAGCGCCTGCTCCCCGGCGTCGCGCGCGGACCGGCCGGTGGCGGGTCCGCAGCAGCTGAGCGTGGCCGATGTCGAGCGCTGGCAGGCCGCCGCCGCGTGGCGCTCGCAGGAGGAGCTGCTGCAGTTCTTCGCCGACCAGGATCCGGCCTTCCGCCGCCGCGTGAGCGTCGACGTCGATGGCGAGACCCTCGCGCGCATGGGCCGGGAGCTGACCACGCTCTTCCCGCTGACCGCCTGCACCGGCATCACCTACCGCCACGACACGCTGACCATCTCCTTCTCCGCGCCGCAGCGCGTGCCGGTCCCCGGCGCCTTCCGCCAGGCCTTCCTCGCCATTCCCGCGACCATGACCCTGCAGGTCGTACCCCCGACCCCCGCCGAGGCGCGCTGGCGCTTCGTGGTGCGCGGCGATCCGGTGGTCTTGACCTTCTCCTGGCTGGCCGAGCTGGTCGGGCCGGACTACGTACGCGACTTCCCGATCGATGCCCTGCACTACCAGCTCGACGAGGCGGAGCACCACTCCGCGCTGCTGGTCGAGAACCTCTACAGCGCCGAGCGCGGCGGGGCGGTGCGCATCAATGGCCGCCTGCCCGCGGACCAGGCCGCCGCGCGTCACTATCTGCAGCGCCGCCTGGCCGATCTCGGGGATACCGATGCGGGCCTGATCGCCCACGACTGGGTCGGCTACCACGAGTCGTTCGCCTTCGACCTCGAGACCCGACGCCTGATCCGCACCCATCAGACCTACAGCCATGTCCGTCCCGCGGACCCAGCGCGCTGAGGAGGCCGCAGCAATCGCTTGCACGGCTGATTTTACCGGAACCCTGCCGCCATGAGCGCATCCTTCCGTCGTGGAGTTCCGGCCGTGTGGTTGCTGTTGGGCGCGCTGCTGCTCGGGCTCGGGATCACCGGCTGCCTGCGCGGGCCGCCCGCCACCCCCGAGGAGCTGAATCTCGGCAAGTACCGTTACGCCGTGTCGGTCTTCAACAACCATGGCGGCTACAACGACCGCGCCGAGGCCGATCTGGCGCTGCAGGGCCTGATCATCCTCGAAGCCGACGATGCGCGGCTGTCCCACCCCGAGATCTCGAAGCAGACGCTGTACTGCACCTTCGACATGGTGGTTGAGGGCATGGGCATGGCCGCGCGCATGACCATCCGCGATGACCAGGGCCGCGAGTTGCTCCAGGCCCATGCCCGGCGCATCGTCGACCTGGTCTCGATCGACGCCGTGATCTCCTCGCTGACGCCCTACCGCGCGGTCGGCGCGCCGCCGCCGCCCAAGCCGGGAACGATCATCGAGATGTGAGGTCGGCCGCGTGGCGGTGCCACCTGGCAACCGCTCCCGCTTTCGCTACCGCTACCGGCTCAGCTCAGCGCACGGAACGCGTGCCGGCGTCGTCCTGCACCTCGGCTGCGCCCTGATAGATGCGAAAGCGTAGGGGGTACTGGCCGCGCTGCGCGCGATCGCGCCAGCCGGGAATGCCCGCGGCCCAGCCGCGGATGATCTCCGCCTCGGCGGCGGAGAGCGCGCCGCACTCATGGGCCAGGCCCCGGCCGCCCAGGAAATGAAGCATCAAAAGCCGCCACGATGCCGGAGATTCGCGACCGTCCAGCCCGTGCAGCGCATGCCGCCACCAGGTGCTGGTGCGCGACCAGCTCGCCAGGGAGACGATGATGATGTCGCGGGCGGGCGTCGACGTGGGCGCAGGCGTTGGACTGGTCATGGTCGTGGTCGGGGCGCGGGCACGCATCGGGCATGGAGCCGTGGCCGCAGGGCGATCACGGTCGCACCCTAGGTCAGCACGCGCTGCGCGCCGCTGGCATCCTCGGCCATCACTTCGGAACTGACCGTGACGCCGTGCCAGACCACACCATTGCCGTCGGAGAGATCCGGGGCGGCGGCGATCGCGGCGCTGACGTAGGCCTTGGCGTTGAGCGTGGATTCGCGCAAACTCTCGCCCTTGGCCAGGCAGGCGGTGATGGCGGCGGAGTGGGCGCAGCCGGTGCCGTGGACCTTGGTACGCACCACCGTCTCGGCATCGAAGTGGCGCAGCCCGTCGAGGGCGGCGAGCACGTCGAGCGAGCGCTTGCCCATGCCGCCACCGGTGACCAGCACCGAGCAGCCGTGCTTGTGCATGATATTGCGCGCCGCCGCCTCCATGTCCTCGACCGAGAGGCACTCGTCCATGCCGGTCAGGAGGGCCGCCTCGAAGCGGTTCGGGGTGGCGATGGTGGCGCGGGCCAGAAGCTCGGTGCGCATCGCCTCGACCATGTCCGGCTGCAGCAGCTGCATGCCGCCCGGATCGAGCGACACCGGATCGACCACGACGCGCAGCTTCGGACGCGCCTTCAGCCAGGCGCCGACGATGCGGATCGCGCTGACGCTGGCGCACAGCCCGACCTTGACCGCCTGGATGGGCAGGTCGGCGCCGACCGCGTCGAGCTGGGCGCGGATCATGTCATCCGGCACCGCATGCATCTTGGCCACGCGCGTGAAGTTCTGCGCCAGCACCGCGGTCAGCACCGAGGCCCCGAAGCAGTTCAGGGCGGTGAAGGTCTTGATGTCGCCCTGGATGCCGGAGCCCCCGGAACTGTCCGAGGCGCCTATGGTCAGGCACACGGGTGGAAACTTCATGGCCATACGCTCTCCGCGTTCCGGCGAGGATACGTCATGGCGTCGGCGAAGGCACGGCTCGTCCTGCAGCAGCGCCCCGGCCCGTGCGACACGCATCCCCCCTGCGCCCGACGCCGCACTCCTGCCCAGACGTTGCGAGCGCGTCCTTCGTCGCTATCGCCTGGCGGGAAGCCCGGCATCCTGGGGCCATGACGACGCTGCCCGCCCTGCCGGTTCCCTTGGCCATGGTGGTCTGCGACGCGGTCTGGCGCGACCCGGCCACCGGCAAGTACTTCATCCTCGGCTGCTTCTCGGCGATCGGCGCGCACAGCTTCCCGACCGTCCATCCCAGCCTCTCGGCCTACATCGCCCTGACCGACGGCTACGGCAAGATGGGACTGATCCTGCGCCTGGTCGACACCAGCGCGCATGTGCTGCATGAGACCAAGGTCGATGTCGAGTTCGCCGATCCGCGCACCATCCTCGAGATCGCCCTGCAGTTCCAGCACCTGACCTTCTCCCATCCCGGAGAATTCCGCCTGCAACTGATCGCCGGGGATTCGTTCGTCATGGAGCGGCGGGTCATGGTCCACGATCTGCGGCCGCGCCCGGTCTAGATGGCGCGGATCAGGGGTCTCACAGCCCCTTGCGATCGAAGGCGCGTGTGATCACGCCATCGAGGTGGTCGCGGGCATTGCGCAGATCGCTGGGCTCGCCAGCGATGGCGGTGAAGAAGTCCGCGCCCGAGCCGGTCGACTTGATGCCGATCAGCACGAAGGGCATGCCGCTGGCGATGATGCCGATGGCCTTCTGCTGATCCTCGCTGAGCGTCGTCGCACCAAGCGCCCCGCCGGCGGGCGGCGCCTGCGCCGCGGCCGGCTTGGCGGCGTCGCCAGGCTTGGCCGCCTTTTTCGCGCCGGCACCGCCTCCAGGGAACTGGATGATCTTGTCGTCGCTCATGGAAGGCATGTTCGGGCGGCCTCGGTCGCGCACAAGCGGGGCTGCCGCTTCATTGCAGCGCAGGCCCCGCTACGGTCCCCGGCCCATGGCCGATGCGCTGCTTTCCTCCTCCTGCGTGGTCCTGGTCCGGACCCAGGGTCCGATCAACCTCGGCATGGTCGCGCGGCTGTGCGGCAACCTCGGGGTGACCGACCTGCGCCTGGTGGCGCCGCTGTGCGAGGTCAACTGCCCGGAGAGCCGCAAGTTCTCGACCCACAGCCGCGAGCTGCTCTTGCACGCGCCGATCTTCCCGACCCTGGCCGAGGCGGTCGCCGACTGCGGGCTGGTGATCGGTTCGAGCGCGCGCATGCGCGATGGCGAGCTCGGGCCGGGGCTGTTGCCGGCGCAGGTGCCGCGCCTGCTCGAGCAGCGCCCGGCGGCGCGCTTCGCCCTGGTGTTCGGCAACGAGGCCGACGGTTTGAACGATACCGAGCTGCGCTGCTGCCAGGCCTGGATCCACCTCGAGACCTTTGGCGAGAACGCCAGCTACAATCTCGCCAATGCCTGCGCCATCACCCTCTACGGGGTCGCGACCGCGATCCCGCCGGCGCCGACCGCGATGCCGCCCGGCGCCACGCGCGAGCACGTCGAGGACCTGTTCGAGAACTGGCAGGCGACCCTGGCGCGCTTCCAGTATTTCCGCCGCACCAATCCGGAGCGCTTCTCGCCGCTTTTGCGCAAGTTCATCTCGCGGCTGCACCTGAGCCAGCACGACGTGCAGGTGCTGCGCGGCATGCTCGCGCAGTTCAATTATTTCACCTTCGGCGATCATGGCCCCAGCCGCCTCGGGCAGGCGCCGGCGCCGGCCACCTCGCTCGACGAGCCCGGCGCGGCGGTCGCGGACGACCCTGTCCGTGCGACTGGCGATGCGCAGGCAGAAGCAGGAGCCGATCCAGATGCGGCTACCGGCGCGGAAGCGGATGCTGGTGCCACACCGCACGCCCGGCCACCTACGACCCCGTGAGCGGGCTGCGGGCCCTGCTCAGGCGAGCAGGCCCTTGGTGCTCGGCAGCTCGGTGCCGGTGACCTTGATCGCCTGGCGCAGGGCGCGGGCGAAGGCCTTGAAGGCGGCTTCGACGATGTGGTGGCTGTTGCGGCCGGCGCGCTGGTGCAGGTGCACGCAGATGCGCGCATTGTCGGTCAGCCCGCCGAAGAACTCGGTGACCAGCTCCAGGTCCCAGGTGCCGATCATCGCGCCGGGCGGCTGCAGGTCGTAGACCAGGTAGGGCCGGCCCGAGATGTCGACCGTGGCCTCGACCAGGGCCTCGTCGAGCGGGCAGGCGATATGGCCGAAGCGTTCGATGCCGAGGCGTTCGCCGAGGGCGGTGCGCAGGCACTGGCCGAGCGCGATGCCGACATCCTCGCTGGTGTGGTGGCCGTCGACATGCAGATCGCCCTTGGCCTGGACCTTGAGGGTGGTGCCGCTGTGCTTGCCCAGCGCCTCGAGCATGTGGTCGAAGAAGCCGATGCCGGTGGAGACCTCCGCCGCAGCGCCGCTGTCGAGGTTCCAACTGGCGGTGATCGCGGTCTCCTTGGTGATGCGCTCGACCGCGGCAGCGCGTCCGGGACCGGTGCGCACGGCGCCGGCAGCCGGCGCGGGAGGGACGGATTGCGGGGCATCGGCCATGGATGGCCACCATAGTCGGAATCCTTGCCCGTGCCATCGGCGAGCGCTCAGCGGCGGCGAGACCTGGCTTACCCTTGCCGAATGTCACCGAGCGGGGCACAGTGGCCGGTGACCCCATGCAGCTGCCGGCGACCACAGTTCCCCTGACCTTGTTCTGCTGTGCCGGCGCTTTGGCCGCGGCGGTCGGGATCGCGGCCCCGATCCTGATGCTGCCCGCGGCGATCGTGACCGTGGCGCTGGGGGTAGCCGGGATCTCGGTCGTGGGCCTGCCGTCGCTCTCGGCCTGCCTGCCGGCCCTGGCCCTGCTGCCGGGCGGCGGGGTGGTGGCGCTGTGCGGCTGGTCGGCGGCCGCCGCCACGGCCGCGGTCTCGAGCGCCGCGCTGGTCGAGCTCGAGCGCTCGGTGCGCCTGCGCACCCTGCACAACGAGCTGCGCGACGCCGAGCACGAGCACGGCCTGCTTAGCGGCACCATCGAGCGCTATCCGATCCTGCTCGAGGCCTGCAAGGAGCTGGCCAGCGCCCGCGACCTCGATTCGCTGGCGGGACTGCTGTGCTCCTACGCCACCTGGCTGGTGCCCGAGGCGCGCGCGGTCCTGGTCTTCATGGGCTCCCCGACCAAGCAGGTCTGCCAAGCCTCGCTCGACCGCCACGGCAAGCCCTGTCCGCGCCTGGCCGGCCCCGAGGAGCTGTTCGTGGCCAGCGAGGCGCGCTCGCTGACCTATCGCCAGGATGCGATCCTGCGCGTCTTCATCCCGCTACGCGCCGACCGCCGGCAGAACGACGGCAACGAGGCCTCGCGTGGGGTCCTGACCGTGGACATGGCCTTCGATGAGGCCGGGCGGGGCGTGAGCCTCGACCTGATCCAGGCCCTGGGCCGGCTCGGCGGCATGGGCCTGGCCACGGTCGACCTGGTCAACCAGGCGCGCTCGCTGGCCCTGCACGACGACCTCACCGGCCTCTACGGCCAGCACGAGTTCCTGCGCCGCCTCGAGGAACAGGTCGCGCACGCGCGCCGCCACCGCCATCCGCTGGGACTCATGATGTGCGACATGGACCACCTCAAGCGCTACAACGACCGCTACGGGCATCTCGCCGGCGACGCCGCGCTGAAGGCCATCGCCAAGGCCATCCTCGTCAGCCTGCCGAGCGGGGCGATCGCCTGCCGCTATGGCGGTGAGGAGTTCGCGATCCTCGCTTCGGTGCCCGATCCGGCGCAGATGATCACCCTGGCCGAGACGCTGCGCCGCACCATCGCCAAGACCCAGCCCGATCCCGCGCATCCGGACCGCACCCTGACCGCGGCGATCGGCTATGCGCTGCTGCGCAGCAACGAGGACGGGCGCGCGGCGCTGGCGCGCGCCGACCATGCCTGCTACCGCGCCAAGGCGGCCGGCCGCAACCGCGTCGAGTTCGACGCATGATCTCGCTTGCGCATCCGATCGTCCCGCCGGTGGTGGTGATGATCCTGGCCGGCGCGGCCGCGGAAGTCGCGGTCGGCATGACCCACGCCGGGGTCACGGCGCAGATCCTCGCCGCCTTCGCCGCCGGCATCGGCGGCGGCACCCTGGCCTACCGTCCCGGCAAGTCCGACCATACCCGCACCGCGCGCCTGGCGCAGTCGCCGCTGTTGCTCGAGCGGCGCCGCCGCGAGCTCAAGGAGGACCTGGTGCACCTGGCCGAGCGCCAGGAGCTGCAGCGTGGCGTCTTCGAGGTCTCGGCGGAGCTGGTCGGCTGCGTCGAGGAGGTCGACGCCCGCGCGCGCTTCAGCGCGGCGCTGCGCCGCTACTGGTCGTGCGCCTCGGTGGACCTGCTGCTGTGGGAGAAGGGCGCCTGCCGCAGCCTCGGCGGGGAGGCCACGGGCGAGCCGCCGGAGGTCACCAAGCTGGTGGTGCTGCCGGAGGAGAACCGCGGCGACCTGGTGCTCGACCTCTCGCCCGAAGTCGACAAGAAGACCGTGCTGGTGATGCGCTCCGCGCGCGAGCAGCCGAGTCTGCGCACCTCGCTCAACGAGCAGCAGCGCTATGTCGCCGACGTGCTGCGCAGCCAGCTCGCGCTGAGCCTGCGCCGGGTCCTGCTCTATGGCGATCTGCAGGCGCTGGCGCGCACCGACCCCCTGACC
>Ga0302314_10022581_pt1 | contig 10316 bp, 8 predicted proteins | sample III_Palsa_N2_3_FD_200533 | JGI IMG/M metagenome (GOLD analysis project Ga0302314, IMG submission 200533) | Peat permafrost microbial communities from Stordalen Mire near Abisko, Sweden - III_Palsa_N2_3 | ecosystem: Environmental > Terrestrial > Soil > Palsa > Peat permafrost | place: Sweden... | reverse complement strand
AGGATTGGCGCAACGAGAAGTTCGCGTTCGGCGAGGTGACCAAGGAAGCCGTTTACATGGTCCCCAACGCCAAGCGCGCGATCAAGATCCCGACGCCGCCGAACTTCAAAAACCACGGCAACGAGGTTGTCTCGGTGGCCGCGCTGGCGCGCTACCAGCAGCGCGTCGCCGAGGACGCCGGCGCCTACGTGCTGACCGAGACCTCGGCGACTCAGTTGATCGTTGAGGACGGCGCCGTGGTCGGCGTTCGCTCTGGCGACAAGGGCCGTGGCAAGGACGGCGAGCCGCTCGGCAACTTTGAGCCCGGCACCGACATCAAGGCCAAGTACACGGTGCTGGCCGAGGGCTGCTGGGGCCATTTGACCGGCGCCGCGATCCAGGAGTTCGAACTCGCTGACGGGCGCGAGCCGCAGGTCTGGGAGCTCGGCGTCAAGGAAGTCTGGAAGGTTCCCAAGCCGCTTGACCGTGTGATCCACACGCTCGGCCCGTGGCCGCTGAAGCTGTCGTCGAAGTACGGACAGATTGGCGGCACCTGGCTGTACCCGATGAAGGATGAGAAGACCGGCGATGACCTCGTCTCGATCGGTTTCGTGATCGACCTCGAGTACAAGGACGCGACGACCTCCGCCCACGACCTGCTGCAGACGTTCAAGACACACCCGTTGGTCAAGGAAATCCTTGATGGCGGCGAGCGGGTCGCCTGGAGCGCGAAGGCGCTGCCGGGTGGCGGCTACTGGTCGATGCCGAAGCTGTCGATGCCGGGCGCGCTGCTGGTCGGCGACGCCGCCGGTCTGGTTGACACCGTCGCGCTGAAGGGCGTGCACCACTGCATCCAGTCAGGCAAGCTGGCGGCCGAGGCGATCTACGCGTCGTTGAAGGGCGAGGCGCCGATCGACCGCTACGAAACAGCGATCGAACGTTCGTCAACTGGCAAGGAGCTGTACGCGACCCGGAATACCCGCCAGCCGTTCCAGAAGGGCTTCATCAAGGGCGCGCCGATCGTCAACCTGGCGATCGCGACCAACGGTCTGCTGCCCCCAGGGCGCTTCCCCTGGCACCGCAACGACGAGACGAAGATGTTCATCGGCAAGACCAAGGACATCTATCCGAAGGCCGATAACAAGTACATCTTCGACAAGCTCTCAAGCGTCTACATCTCGGGCAACGCGACCCGCGACGACGCGCCGAACCACATTCGGCTTGAGAAGCACGTCCCGCGGGAGATCGCCGAGACCTGGGTCTGGATGTGCCCGGCCGGCGTCTACGAGATCCCCGAGGACGCCCCCGCCGAAGGCGAAGTCGACGTGATCGTCAACTACACCAACTGTGTGCAGTGCGGTGCGATCACGGCGAAGGGTGGACGCCTGACCCCGCCCGAGGGCGGCGACGGTCCGCTCTACACGATCGCTTGATCCGCCAGTGGTCTGACTGGACCACTGGCGGGCCTTAGCGTGCGGCGGGTTGAGTTTGGGCTTGGGGCGGAACTTCTGCCTTATGGTGTTGTTTAAGTACGCATGAGACGTCTGTGGACGCCAATCGTCGTGGGTGGGATCCTTGCGCTGAGCGTTGTTGCTACCGCGCAGGCTGATCGCCTCGCGCAGGCGCAGGCGAGTTCGGCGCCGCGCGCCGCGCTTACCGACGTGGTCTGCACCAAGTCGGTGGACCTGGACGGCCGCGCGTTCTCGCTCAGCGCGGTAATGCGCCCAGTGACCGGCACACGGCACCTTGAAGTTCTGTTCGACTTGCTGCAGAAGCCGGTCGGCGGCACGTTCACCGCGTTGGTAGCGCCGGGCCTCGACATTTGGATCTCGCCGACCGACCCGTCGACGCTCGGGCAGAACGTGCACGATGTGTGGAAGATCAAGCACAAGGTCGAGGGGCTTCCCGTCCCTTACGTCTACCGTTTCCGCGTCGAGTTCAAATGGCTTGGCAAGTACGGCCGTGCGCTATCCACCAAGACGCTGCACACGAGCGACTGCAACGAGCCCGACCTGCTGCCCGACCTTGAGGTGACGGCCGTCAGCATTCAGCCTGATCCGAAGCACCCGAAGAGGTACGACGAGTACGTGACGACGTTGAGGAACACCGGCGGCAGCGCTGCTCGAGCGTTCGAGCTGGAGCTGGCCTACGGCACCTCGGAGTTCTTCAAGCCGATCAAACGGATCGGCGCGCACGCGACGCAGACGATCACGCAGATCGAGCCGAGGTGCGTAGACGGGGATGGGGTCGATGTGATCGCCGATCCGACCGATCAGGTCAACGTCTCAAGCCGCGCGAACGCGACCGACACGGTGGCCTGCCCGACGCCAAGCCCGACCCCGTAGGGCCGCTATATTTGATGTCAGCGATGAAGACTGACATTCACCCCACTTACGTTGAAGCGGACGTCTCCTGCTCTTGCGGGAACCACTTCACAACTCGCTCGACGAAGCCGGCGATCCACGTCGAGATCTGCTCTGAGTGCCACCCGTTCTACACGGGCCGCCAGAAGCTGGTCGACACCGGGGGACGCGTGGAGCGCTTCCAGCGTCGCGCCGCCAAGGGCCGCATTGCGGCTCGCACCACTTCCGGCGCATCCGCTTAGAGAGCTCCGACCGTCGGGTCGGGAGCGGTTGCTAGATGATCGACCTGGTTGAGCAGATTGAGGCACGCTTTCGTGGCCTCGAAGCCGAGCTGTCCGATCCGGTCGTGATCGGCGACCGTGATCGGTTCACGGCGACCTCGCGCGCCTACAGCGAGCTTGAGACGGCCGCGAAACTGGCCAGCGAGTACCGGCGGGCATCCGATGATGCCGCGGGTGCCCGTGAGCTACTGGAGGAGGGCGAGGATCCCGAGCTACGGGAGATGCTTGATTCCTCGGTGGCGCGGCTCGCGGAACTTGAGGACGAGATCCGTCTGGCGATGGTCGAGCGCGACCCCAACGACGACAAGAACGTGATCATCGAGATCCGGCCCGGCGCCGGCGGCGACGAGGCTGGGCTGTGGGCCGGAGACCTGTTTGCGATGTTCAACAAATACGCCGAGCGGCGCGGGTTCAAGACCGAGACGTTGGCGGCCGCTGACGGGTCCTACACGTTCGCCGTGAAGGGCGACGGTGCCTACTCGGTGTTCAAGTTCGAGGGTGGCACCCACCGCGTGCAGCGGGTTCCGGCGACCGAATCTCAGGGCCGAATCCACACCTCGACGGCGACCGTCGCGGTGATGCCAGAAGTAGACGATGTGGAGATCGAGATCAACCAGAACGACCTGCAAATCGACGTGTATCGCTCGTCCGGTCCGGGTGGTCAGTCGGTCAATACGACCGACTCGGCAGTGCGGATCACGCACAAGCCAACGGGGATCGTCGTTTCGATGCAAGACGAGAAGTCGCAGCTACAGAACCGTGAGCGGGGGATGCGCGTTTTGCGTGCGCGGATCTACGAGCGGGCACTCGCTGAACAGCAGGCTGAGCTCGCTGCCAGCCGCTCCGCCCAGGTCGGGACGGGTGATCGTGCCGAGAAGATCCGCACCTACAACTACAACGAGCGTCGCGTTAAGGACCACCGCATCAACCTGTTGTTGCACAACCTTGACGAGATCCTGATGGGCCAGCTGGACGAGTTCACCGACGCGCTGCAGGACGACGAGAAGCGCCGGCGACTTGAAGAGCGGGCAGCTGCCTGACCTTGGCCGGGGTCCTCACCGGCAGTCTGCGCGATCAGCTCGCCTGGGCTAGTGCGTCGCTTGCCGAGGTCGGTTGTCAAACGCCACGGCTTGACGCGGAGCTGTTGCTTGCCGAAGTGCTCGGCTGTGAGCGCGGCGATCTGGTGATCCGCAGCGGCGAGCAGCTGACCAGCGATCAGCGCACGCGATTCCTGGCGCTGTTGACCCGGCGGGTCGACCGCGAGCCGATCGCCTACATCCTGCGCCGGCGCGACTTCCGCCGGCTGACGCTGTCAATTGATCCGCGGGCGTTGATCCCGCGACCGGAGACCGAACTGCTGGTTGAGGTTGGCTTGGAGCTACCTGCTGGTTGGCGCGTGGCAGACGTCGGGACCGGATCGGGGGCAGTTGCTTTGGCGCTAAAGGACGAGCGGCCCGATTTGGAGGTGACCGGGATCGAGCTCGGGCGCGGGGCGCTGTCATTGGCGCGGGCGAACGGGTCACGACTGCGCTTGGACGTTTCCTGGGTCCAGCACGACCTGCTTGACGACGGCGTCTATGACGCGGTGCTGGCCAACCTGCCATACGTCGGCGATGGCGAGGTACTGCCCGTCGACGTGCGTGAACACGAGCCGGCGTCGGCGTTGTTCGGCGGGCCGGATGGGCTTGATGTCATTAGGCGCTTGTGCGATCAGGTGTCGCTGCGTCACGATGTCCAGTTGATGGCGTTGGAGATTGGCTTTCAGCAGGGGGAGGCGGTGGTGGTTTTGGTGTCGGGCGCTGGGTTTAGCTCGGTCGAGGTGCTGGCTGATCTGGCAGGACTTGACCGAGTGGTTGTTGGCCGTCGCGGCAGTGCCGCCGGCGAGGCGTGAGTGCGCTTTCGCCCTAACTGCACCGGCCGCGGCGCGGCGGAGTTGGAGCGGGTGATTGCTGCTGGCGGAGTGGTGTTGTTCCCCTCCGACACGGTCTATGGGCTGGCGTGTGCGCCAGATGACGCTGTTGCGATTCAGCGGCTCTATGCCCTGAAGGGGCGGTCGGCCGGCAAGGCTTCGGCGGTGATGTTCTTCGACCTGGCGACGGCGTTTGACGCGCTGCCCGAGTTGGGCGAGAAGACCCGCGCGGCGATCGCCCGCCTGCTGCCTGGCGGCGTGACGGTGCTCGTTCCAAACCCCGAGCGCCGCTATCCGCTGGCCTGTGGCGATGATCCAAGCACGCTGGGGGTGCGGGTCGTCGATGTGCCGGCATTGACCGGAGCGTCGGTGGCGGTGTTGCAATCGAGCGCCAACGTCTCGGGGGGACGCGAGGCGCGACGACTTGACGAGGTGCCGAAGGCCCTGCGCCAGGGTGTCGATCTGGTGATCGGTGGTGGCGAGCTGCCGGGGACGTCCTCGACGGTCGTTGACCTGCGCGGCTACGAACAGGATGGAAGCTGGTCGATCGTCCGTGACGGAGCTGTTGCCGAGTTGGTCGTGAGCGCCGCGCTGAACGGCCAGTACCACTTTGACCCCGCCACCTACGAGACGATGATGCGGGCGGAGCTGCCTGATTACGAGGTGCTGCAGAACGAGCTGATAGCGGCCTGCGACGGCTTGAAGGTGAAGCGGATCCTTGAGCTGGGCACGGGTACCGGGGTCACCGCTGGCAGGTTGCTTGAGCGTTTCGGAGACGCAACGCTGGTTGGGGTTGACGAGAGCCCCGCGATGCTTGCAGCCGCCAGGGGCGTGCTGCCGGCCGAGCGTGTGGAGTTGCGGGTTGCGCGGCTGCAGGACCCGCTGCCGGACGGCGGGTTTGATCTGGTCGCGACTGCGCTCGCGGTTCACCACCTCGACGGGTTTGAGAAGGCCGATCTATTCAGTCGGGTGCGTCACACGCTGGGCCGCAAGGGGCGGTTCGTGATGGCTGATGTGATCGTCCCGGAACAGCCCGGCAACGTGGTCACACCGCTGACCGAGGGCTATGACAAACCGAGTCTGGTCGCCGCGCAGCTGCACTGGCTCGGTGAAGCCGGCTTCTCCTTCGCCTCGGTTCGCTGGCAAAGGCGCGATCTTGCGGTAATCGTCGCGAGCCGCGGGCGCTGAGTGACCACCACCGCTGTTACCGTTTCAGGTCAATGAGCGAACTTCCGCCCGATTACTTCAACGCACCGCTGGCCGAGGTCGATCCGGAGATCGCCGAGATCCTGGCGCTTGAGCTGAACCGCCAGCAGCGGACGCTTGAGATGATCGCGTCGGAGAACTTTGTGCCCGTCTCGGTGCTTGAGGCGCAGGGATCGGTGCTGACCAACAAGTACGCCGAGGGTTACCCCGGTAAGCGCTACTACGGCGGCTGTGAGTTCGTCGACATGTCCGAACAACTGGCGATCGACCGCGCCAAAGCGCTGTTCGGTGCCGACCACGCCAACGTGCAGCCGCACTCAGGCGCGCAGGCGAACACCGCCGTCTATCAGGCACTGCTGAACCCCGGCGACACGCTGATGGGGCTTGAACTGGCCCATGGCGGCCACCTCACGCACGGGATGAAGATCAACGTCAGCGGCAAGCTGTACGAGATCGTCACCTATGGGGTTGATCGCGAGAGCTCGCGGATCGACATGGATGAGGTCGGGCGGATCGCGCGGGAGCGGCGGCCGAAGATGATCGTCGCTGGCTGGTCCGCCTATCCCCGTCAGCTCGATTTCCCTCGCTTCAGAGAGATCGCCGACGAGGTCGGCGCCTACCTGTTCGTCGATATGGCGCACTTCGCCGGGCTCGTTGCCGCCGGGCTGCATCCATCGCCGGTCCCGTATGCCGATGTCGTCGGCACGACGATCCACAAGACGATCGGCGGACCGCGCTCGGGGATGATCCTCTGCCGCGAGGAGTACGCCAAGCAGATCAACTCGGCCGTCTTCCCGGGACAGCAGGGTGGGCCACTTGAGCATGTGATCGCCGCCAAGGCGGTGGCGCTGAAGATCGCTGCGTCTGAGGCGTTCCGTGAGCGCCAGGCACGGACGATCGAGGGCGCGCAGATTCTTGCGGCAGAGCTACTGGGTGCGGGCGGTGGCATCTCGGTTCTGACCGGCGGCACCGATGTGCACCTGGTGCTGTGTGATCTGCGCGAGTCAGAGCTTGACGGCCAGCAGGCCGAGGACAGGCTGGACTCGGTCGGCATCACGGTTAACCGCAACGCGATTCCGTTCGATCCGCGGCCGCCGATGGTGACCAGCGGTCTGCGAATCGGGACGCCGGCACTGGCGACCCGCGGGCTGCAGGCGGACGACTTCGCCGAGGTTTCGCGGATCATCGCCGAGGCGCTGCAGCCGGGCGACTTCGACGCACGCCAGGCAGATCTGGCTGAACGCGCGGCGGCAATCGCCGATCGCTATCCGTTGTACGCGGGGCTACGCCCCCGTGTCACGGCCTAGCCGAGCCCAGGCGCGAGTACCACCCCCTTACGCCGGTGTCGCCAGCTGCTGGCATGCTATGGCGCGATCTAGATGAGATATTGGGATGCCGCGTACGCCTTTATCGCCGCGCTGGCGGTAGCGGCAGCACTGACTCCGCTGGCGGCGATGTTGGCCCGCCGGGTCGGCGCGATCTCGGTGCCGAATGCGCGCGGACTGAGCGAGAAGGCGACGCCACTGCTCGGCGGGCTGGCGATCTTGGCCGGGGTGCTGCTGGCGGCTGCACTGTGGCTGCCTGACACGATCACGCTCTCGCGGATCCCCCACGGCGGGAACGTGGCCGGTCATGTCCACACCTGGTGGGTGATGGCCGGTGCCTGCCTGATCGCGTTGGTCGGTGCGATTGACGATGCGATCGAGCTCAATCCGGCGGTCAAGCTGATCGGTCAGATCGCCGCAGCGATTGTCGCGGTGAGCGGTGGAGTTGTGATCAACTCATTGACGCTGCCGTTCGCCGGCTCGCTTCAGTTCCCCAACGGCGGCGATGACGTGCTGACTGTGCTGTGGCTGGTCGCGTTGATGAACGTTGTGAACTTCTCCGACGGCGTCGACGGGCTCGCCGCGGGCGTTTGCGCTATCGACGGCATCGCATTCACCGTGATCGCCTTCAGCGAGCAGGGCGGTGGCTCAAGTGCAGCAGTGATGGCAGCGATCACGGCGGGGGCAGCCGTGGGCTTCCTCTTCCACAACTTTCCGCCGGCCAAGGTCTTCATGGGCGACGCCGGCGCGAACCTGCTCGGCTACCTGCTCGGAATTGCCGCGGTGATCGGCTCGTTGAAGACCGGTGCGGTGCTTGCGTTGGCGGTGCCGCTGCTGATCCTCGCGGTGCCGTTCCTTGACACCGGCTTCGTGATCATCAGGCGGCTGAAGTACGGCAAGGCGCCGTGGCGTCCTGACGCTGAGCACTTCCACCACCGGATGGCGCGGATCGGTTTCAGCGCGCGGCGAACGATCGCCTATCTCTACGGGTGGTCATTTCTGATCGGCGGCACGGCCGTGGCACTCCGGCTGATCACCCACGATCACAAGTCAGGCCCGCACTACCACTCGCCTGAGGGCTGGCTGGTCTTCCTCGGCGTGCTGATCACGTTATGTGTCGCCGCCAGCATTTATCTGATCTACGTTCTCGAGATTCTGAAGTTCAAACGATTCAGATCCAGTCAGTTGCGGAAAGGGGATCCCGGCGTCAGTGAGGCCGAGATCGACGAGGCTGTCGGCCGCGACATCGAGACCGGTGAGTTCGAGAAGGTCGTGAAATGACGCGGCGGGAACAAGTGCTGCTCGGCACTGTGGCTCTGCTTGCGGCGGCGGCGGGAATCGGCCGCTACGTGGGCGGGATTTCGTCGATTGCCGCGTTCGTGCTGGCGGGCGCCGCGCTGGCTGGGCTTGCCTGGATCGTTTCCGTCGCAGTTGAGCAGGTCGGTGAACGCTTCGGAGCCCCCGCCACCAGCACCCTGCAGTCGACCGTCGGCAACCTCCCCGAGTTCTTTGTCGTGCTGTTCGCCCTGAACGCCGGTGACGAGACAGTCGCCAAAACGGCGATCCTCGGATCGATCCTCGTCAACGCTCTGTTGGTACTGGGTGTGGTGCTGATTGTCGGAGCACTCGCCTCCAAGGATCAACTGATGAAGTTCTCCTCGCGCCTGCCGAACGACGCGACGACGTTGCTGCTGGTGGCGAGCTTCCTGATCGTGTTGGTGGCGCTCGTCAACTCCTCGCACAACATCGCTGGGAAACACACCGAGACGATTTCGATTGTCGGTGCCTGCGCGATCCTCGTTGTCTACGCCAGCTGGCTGCGTCAGTACTTGCGCTCCGGCGGTGGGGCGGGGAACGCCCCTCGGGCGGCACCACGGGTGCCGATCGTGCTCAGCCTGGTGCTGCTTGTCGGCGCCGGGGTCGGTTCGGCGTTCGTCTCGGACTGGTTCGTCCACGCGCTTGAGCCGACGGTCCACAAACTCCACATCTCGCAGGCATTCGCTGGGCTGGTGATCGTCGCGATCGCCGGCAATGCCGTTGAGAACGTGGCCGGGATCGTGCAGGCCCACCGCGGCAACATGGACCTGGCGATCTCGCTTGTGAAGAGCTCTGTCGCGCAGATCGCCGCCTTCCTCTACCCGGCGCTGGTGCTGGTCTCGCTGCTGACGGCGACGCACCTGACATTCCAGCTGGCGCCGGTCTATGTCGGTGCGCTGATCGCCGCTGCCGTGCTCGTTTGGCAGATCACGGGGGACGGGGAGGCGACGCCGTTTGAGGGCGCCGCGCTGATCTCGACGTTCGTCGTGCTGGCGACCGTGGCCGCGTTCGAGCATTAGTGGCAGCCCGAAATAGTCGGGCCGACCACTAGTGCCGCGCTGCTAACCTTACGTTCACGTAAGGATCAGCTTTTGACGCGGGAGATGCGCTAGATGGCAACTGTGAGCAGCGGACGGACACTTGGCGTCAATCGAGAGCACCCGAACTACAAGTGGTGGGCACTCTCCTGTACGAGCCTCGGAATGCTGCTTGCGACGATCAACTCGGGCACGCTGATCATCGCACTGCCTGACCTCGAGCGTAGCCTGCACACCAGCCTGCTGACGCTTGTCTGGGTGATCCTGGTCTACATGATTGCCTCAACCGTGTTGGTGCTCAGCGCCGGCCGGCTGTCTGATCAGTTCGGCCGTAAGCAGGCCTACATCGGTGGCTTCGTCGCGTTCGCTGCCGCCTCACTCGGCGCCGGCTTTGCCGGTGGCGGAACCGAGTTGATCATCTGGCGCGTGCTGCAGGGCATCGGCGCCTCGTTCCTGTTCGCCAACGCCGCCGCAATCGTCACCGACTCGTTCCCGAAGGAAGAACTCGGCGTCGCGATGGGCACGAACACGATGGTCGCGGCGATCGGTCTGGTGATCGGACCGGTGCTCGGTGGTGCGCTGGTGGACATCAGCTGGCACTGGGTCTTTTGGTTCAACGTTCCGTTTGCGCTACTCGGCTCGCTGTGGGCCTATTACGTGCTGCATGAGATCTCCGGGCGCTCGGCTGATCGGCGCTTCGATCTGCCGGGAACGCTGAGCTTCCTGATCGGCTTGACCGGGCTCGTGTTCGGAGTTTCCAAGGGCGGGATCCAGGGGTGGGATAACCCTCTGGTGTTCGGCGGGCTGATCGCTGCCGCGATCTTCCTGCCGCTGTTCGTGCTGATCGAGCAACGCCACCCGCAGCCGATGCTCGACCTGTCGATCTTCAAAAGCCGACT
>Ga0302314_10022578_pt1 | contig 10316 bp, 7 predicted proteins | sample III_Palsa_N2_3_FD_200533 | JGI IMG/M metagenome (GOLD analysis project Ga0302314, IMG submission 200533) | Peat permafrost microbial communities from Stordalen Mire near Abisko, Sweden - III_Palsa_N2_3 | ecosystem: Environmental > Terrestrial > Soil > Palsa > Peat permafrost | place: Sweden... | reverse complement strand
AATACCGAGCGCTGCTGCGCCAAGGAGCTGGTGATGGTGCCGGGGCAGATCTGCCCGGAGCACCGCCATCCGCCGATCGGCGGCACCGAGCCGGGCAAGGAGGAGACCTTCCGTGTGCGCAATGGCCACGTCAGCCTGTTCGTGCCCGGACCGGCCGACGCGGCGATGCGCGAGGCGGCGCTTAGGCTCCTGCCCGCGGACAAGCGCTCCGCCGTGACCGTCTACCACCGCGTCGACCTCAAGCCGGGCGACCAGTATACGCTCCAGCCCAACACTCCGCACTGGTTCGCGGCCGGGGCGCAGGGGGCGATCGTCAGCGAGTTCTCGACCCGCTCGCGGGATGAGGCCGACATCTTCACCGATCATGAGATCCGCCGCGTGCCGGTGCCGGCATGAGCGCTGGCGCCGACGACCGCAGCGTCGCCGCGAGCCTGCACCGCAGCCTGGTCGCCCAGGCACCGCGCGTGGCGAGATTGCGCGCGGTCTGCGGCTTCGACGGCTTCGTCGACGAGATGATCACCGTGGTCGGCGAACGGCAGGGCCAGGGCGCCTACCGCGCCATGGGCTCGATGAACGATCTCGGGCGCATGCTCAGCGCGGCGGCCGGGCGCAACACCCTGCGCGAGATCGTGGTGCGCAGCCAGGATGCCGGTGGTTGCGCAGTGAACCTCGGCGACGGCCTGGCCTCACTCGGGGTCGGCATCGACTTCTGGGGCACGATCGGTACGCCCATGCATCCCGCCTTCGCGCCCTTCGCAGCGACCTGCCGCAGCGCGAACGCCCTGGGCACCGTCTACGGCCGCACCCTGGCCTTCGAGTTCGGCGACGGCAAGGCGATGTTCAGCGCCGTCGAGCAGCTGGGCGAACTCGATCCGCAGCGCCTGGCGGTGGCTTGCGCCGACGGCCGCTTCGCCGCCGACTGCGCCGCGGCGAGCGTCATCGCCTTCACCAACTGGAGCCTCTATCCGCACATGACCGCGTGCTGGCGCTACCTGCGCGAAACGGTGCTCAGCCAGCTGACGCACCTGCCGTGGCTGTTCATCGACCTGGTCGACCCCTCGGGACGCAGTGCCGCAGACGCCCTGGCCATGCTCGAGAGCCTGCGCGAGTTCCAGGTCGCGACCCGGCCCGTTCTCGGTCTGAACCTCACCGAGCTGGGCGTGGTCTCCACCCTCCTCGAACTGCCGGCGCCGCCGGCGCACGGCGAGGCCCTGGCGGCGCACGCCGAGCGGGTGCGCGCGCGCCTCGGCCTGACCCAGGTAGTCGTCCACCACGCACGCGCCACGGCGGTGGCTGATGGCGTCAGCCCCGTGCATGTGGCCTCGGCGCCGCTCTGCCAGCATCCGCGCAAGACCACCGGCGCCGGCGACCGCTTCAATGCCGGCTACTGCCTGGGGCTGATGCTCGGACTGCCCGCGGCCGAGCGCCTGGCGCTGGGCAGCGCCAGCGGCGGCTTCTTCGTGCGCGAGGCGCGCAGCGCCCGTTTCGACGAGGTCACCGCCTTCACCCACGCCTGGGCGCAGGGCCAGCTCGCGCTGGCGGTGCGCGCCGAGCAGTAGGAGCAGTGGTCTCGGGCGTCGCGCCATGCCCGCCGGGCGGCGTGGCGACGTCTCAGCGCGGCCGCTCGATGTGCGACCACAGCATGCGCGCGATCGCCGCATAGTCGCCGACGCTCTGCGGCTTGATCAGGAAGGCGCTGGCCTGCAGGCGCTCCGAGAGGTCGCGATCGCTCGGGCTGGTCGAGGAGGTCAGGACCACGGTCGGGATCGAGCGCAGGCGCGGATCGCTCTTGATGCGCGTCAGAAGCTCCGAGCCATTGATGATCGGCACGTTCAGATCGAGCACGAAGATGCCGTACAGCGGCTCCTCGGACGACGCGGCCTCCTCGATCAGGCGCAGCGCCTGGCGGCCGTCATGCGCGGCGATGATCTCGACGCGGTAATGGCCTTCCTGGAAAGCCTGGCGCAGCAGCTCGACGTCGCCGGGGTTGTCCTCGACCAGCAGGATGCGGGGCAGGCAGGACATGGGCTCAGACCATCAACGCTCGGTTGGCGAGTGCAAGCCGTAGGGCACAGCCTAGCAACCTCTGCTGAGGCCCATACCATGACTGCATGCAGCATTTCGATGTGATCGTCATCGGCAGCGGTCCCGGCGGTGAAGGCGCCGCGATGAAGGCCGCCAAGGAAGGCAAGTCGGTCGCCATCATCGAACGCCACCACGAGGTCGGTGGGGGCTGCACGCACTGGGGCACCATCCCGAGCAAGGCCCTGCGCCAGGCGGTGCTGCGCCTGATCGACTTCCGCACCCATCCGCTGGTCGCGCATCTCACCGAGGATCTCGAGATCGGCTTTGCCGAGCTCATGCAGACCGCGGAGAAGGTGATCCGCTCCCAGGTCAAGCTGCGCGCCAACTTCTACGAGCGCAACCGCGTGAAGATCTTCCACGGCAACGCCAGCTTCATCGACAACCACACCGTCGCGATCAGCAATCCCGACCAGGGCACCAAGGTCGAGCAGCTGCATGGCGACGGCTTCGTGCTCGCCACCGGTTCTCGGCCGTACCGCCCGGCGGATGTGGACTTCACCCATCCGCGGATCCGGGATTCCGACACCATCCTAGCCCTGCGCGAGACGCCCAAGACCATCACCGTCTATGGCGCCGGCGTGGTCGGCTGCGAATACGCCTCGATGATCCGCAACATCGGCATCAAGGTCAACCTGGTCAACACCCGCGACAAGCTGCTGTCCTTCCTCGATGACGAGATCGCCGACGCGCTGGCCTACCATCTGCGCGACCAGGGCGTGCTGATCCGCCAGGAGGAGGAGGCGGAGCGGGTCGAGCCCCTCGACGATGGCGTGGTCCTGCACCTGAAGTCGGGCAAGAAGATCAAGACCGACATCCTGCTGTGGGCCAACGGCCGTGCTGGCAACTCGCAGGGCATGGGCCTCGAGGAGATCGGGATCACGCCCAACGCGCGCGGCCATGTGCCGATCAACGAGAACTACCAGACCGCCCAGAAGCATATCTACGCGGTTGGCGACGTGGTCGGCTTCCCGAGCCTGGCCAGCGCCGCCTACGACCAGGGCCGGTTCGCGGCCACCCACCTGATCGAAGGGCATTGCGACCAGCGCCTCGTCCAGGACATCCCGACCGGCATCTACACCAGCCCGGAGATCAGCTCCCTCGGCAAGACCGAACGCGAGCTGACCGAGGCCAAGATCCCCTACGAGGTGGGCCACTCCCTGTTCCGCAGCCTGGCCCGGGCGCAGATCACCGGCCAGACGGTGGGCATGCTCAAGCTGCTCTTCCATCGCGAGACCTTGGAGATCCTCGGCATCCACTGCTTCGGGGCCGAGGCGGCCGAGATCATCCATATCGGCCAGGCGATCTACTCGCAGCGTGGCCCGGCCAACACCTTGATGTACTTCATCAACACGACCTTCAACTACCCCACCATGGCGGAAGCCTACCGGGTGGCGGCGCTCAATGGCTTGAACCGCCTCTTTTAAGCGCCTTTTTAATGTGGAAAAGTCGCCAACAAGTGGCCGTTCCATCCGCCTCGACCTGGATCGCGCCATGCAGCTACCCCCTAGTATCCCGCTTTTCCCGCTGCCTGACCACGTCCTGCTGCCCGGCATCCCGACGGCGTATCGAATCTTCGAGCCGCGCTACCGGGCGCTGGTCGTGGACCTCCTCGCCCAGCCCGAAGACGCGCGTTGGCTGGTAATCCCGCAGCTGTGCGCCGGGTGGCAGGAGGACTACGGCCAGCGCCCGGCCTTCCATGCGATCGCGGTGGCGGCCATGGTCCGGCGCATCGTCGCCGAACCCGCGCCTGAATTCCACATCGTGGTCGAAGGCCTGGTGCGCTGCCAGCTCACCGAGCAGGAGTCGCACAAGGCCTACCGCATTGCCCGTCCCGAGCGCCTGCCCGACCTGCCCGATGACATGGGCGATCTCAGCCTCGCCTTGAAGGCGATGCTCGGGCGCCTGGCGTCCCAGGGCAGCGGTTTCAGCGGTCAATTCCTCTCCGTGGATCCGAAGCTGGTCGATGGCGTGAATCCGCTGCTGCTGCTGGATCGCATCGCCGGGATCGTGATACCGACCAGCGCCGAGCGCCAGGAATGGCTGGAATGCCGATACGTATCACGCCGTTTGGCCTTGCTCGAGCAGGCCATCGAACGCCGGCGCGGTGATCTGCCGCCGGATAACCGCATGCAGTGGCAGCCGTCGAGCAATTGACCGTGCTCGCGCCGCGCCGCGGGCGCAGTCGCCCGTGCGGCGGCTGGCGCACCCGGGCTGGTGCGATCCTGGTCGCCGCGCAGCCGGCGGCGCTCATACGCACGCAGTCTGGGCCAAGGGACCTGGCCCGTCGATCAGGCCCGGCCGTATCCCGCAGGGGGCGTCAAGCGCGGGTCCCGCGCTCGGTGCTGTGGCATGGCGCAGCCATCGCAGCCAGGCCGCCCTGCCGGGGCTTGGAATGGGGCTGAAAGTTTTCCCCAGGGCTGGAATCGCTTCGGGCTCGGCGACAGCGGGTCCCAGCGACGTCCTCGCGTCTGGAGCCGCACGGCAGGGGGCGAGCAATCGCCTCCGAGTCCTCGGTGCGCGAGCGTAGGCCGTGGGGAATGGCCGGAGTGCAGGGTGATTTTCCCTCACTACGCCCGTGGTTTCTGCGCGCTGTCGGCGTTTTCGCCCGCTCGTCATGGACCGGCACTGAATCATTCGTTCAGGTCAGAGGAAATGTGGAGAAGATTGCGAAGCGCTCCTGAAAGAAAAGGTTTACCCCAGGGTCCGAACTCCTATTCCTGCCAGGAGCGGAACCGATCGGCTTCCTAGCTGTCTAGCAGATACCCGTGCCGAGGGCCCATGGCGACTTCATCGACTCCCCACGACGCCCCGGCCCCGATCAATCGGGAGCTGCCCAACAGCCGTGATCTCGAGCGCGCGGTGCTGGCGGTGCTGCTCGATGGCCGCCATGCGGTCGCGATGCAGATCGCCCGCTCGACCATCCAGCACCCGATGGCCTTCTTCCAGCGCGACCACCGCATGGTCTACCTGGCCTGCATGGAGCTCGATGACGCAGGGAACCGCATCGACGCCCAGTCGCTGATCGAGCTGCTCGGGCGCTATCCCTTCCAGATCATGATCGACCGGCTGCGCCAGCAGCAGATCCTCTTCGACAGCGACCAGCTCGACCAGCTCGACCGCAGGCGCCTGCGCGAGCTCTATCGGCGCTCACCTGAGGACAACGCCCGCGAGTTCGCCGACAGCGCCCTGGCAGCACTCGGCGGCCCGAACGCGGTCTTCGAGCTGATGCAGGCCTTCGGGCCGGTCGCCGGCATGAAGCGCAATGTCGAGCTGCTCTGGGACTGCTATCTCAAGCGCCGGCTGATCGTGCGCATGCAGTCGCTGTGCGACAAGGCCTACCGCACCACGGATGAGTTCCCCAAGCTCCTCGATGACGGCAACCAGGCCTTCCTCGACCTCAACCGCCTCAACCGCATCGCCACCGTGCACGCGGTGGCCGATGTCGTCGATGTGACGTTGCAGCGCATCCTGGAGCAGAACGCCAATCCCGAGGAATCGGTCAAGACCGGACTGCCGGAGGTCGATGACAAGATCATGTCGCTGCGCCCGGGCGGCCTCTACGTCCTGGCCGCGCGACCGGGCGTGGGCAAGACCTCGCTGGCGCTGAAGATCGTCTCGAACATCGCCGGCGCCGAGGATCTCGACCATGGCGTGTTGTTCTTCAGCCTCGAGGTCGACCGCATCGACCTGATGAAGAAGCTGCTGGCCGCGATCTCGAAGGTGGACTTCAAGTCCATCGACACCGGCATGGTCAAGGAGGAGGAGTTCGCGGCGATCCAGGAGGCGGGCAACCGCTGCAAGAACTGGAAGCTGCACCTCATGGACGTCTCCGACCTCACCGCCCAGGGCCTGCGCTCGGTGGTCAAGCGCCACATGCTCGAATCCCAGGGCAAGCTGCGGCTGGTGGTGCTCGACTACCTGCAGCTTTTGGGCGCGTCGAAGCCCGACTCGAACGAGTACGAGAAGGTCTCGGAGATCAGCCGCATCCTCAAGCTGATCGCCATGGACATGAAGATCCCGGTCCTGGCGCTGTCGCAGATGTCGCGCGAGAGCGAGAAGGGCCAGTCCTCGACCCCGCGCGAGCCGCGGCTCTCCGACTTGCGCGGCTCGGGATCAATCGAGCAGGACGCCGACGCGGTCATCTTCATGCACCGCGTCGACAGCGGCGAGGGCCAGGATGGTGACTCGGTGCGCCATGTGAAGATCATCATCGCCAAGAACCGCTTCGGGCCGACCGGGGCCTCGGACATGGACTTCTATCCGGCCAAGATGACCTTCGAGCCGCGGCGCATGGAGGCCATGGAGGACGATGACGGGGAGGCCGAGAAGCGCGGCCATATGAAGCGCCAGAAGCGGGCTTTCCAGGAGAAGCCGTCTCCCGACGAGGACAGCTTCGGGAGCCTCTCTGGGAGTGATGCGGAGAGCCCCGCCCAGGAGCTTTTCAATACCAAGGATCCCAAGCCCTGACGTGCGACTGACGCGGGTCACGGGGCTGTGGCCACCCCGTTTGCTATGTGACCATGGTCGCTAACGTTCCTCGCCGCTGATGTCCATGGATCCGCAATGACCGCGTCCCTGCCGGACCCGCAGGAGGGCCAGCCCCAGCCGGCTGGCCAAAGCCGCGCCTTTTCCCTGCGGGCCTGCGTGCTGGGTCTCACGGGCGTGGCGCTCATCGCCGGCTATTCCGATATCAATGGCCTGATCGTGCAGTCCGGCATCCCGCTTGCCGGTGACCATCTGCCGGTCCTGCCGATCGCGATCATCGTCGTGCTGGCGGGCATCTGGAACCCGCTGCTGGGACGGCTCTGGGCGCCCTTGCGCCTGCGGCTGGGCGAGCTCACGGTGGTCCTTTTGATGATGCTCGCGGCCTCCTGGATCCCGGGTTACGGGATGCTCAGGACCCTGCCGATCGAGCTGATCCGTCCATGGCTGATCGAGAAGCAGCAACCGTTATGGGAGAAGGAGCACACCCTCGACCGGATCCCGGCCCATCTCATCCCGTTGCAGCATCGCAGCGATGATCCGGCATATGCCCGGACCTTCGGGGACTTCGACAGCGGTGTCGTCGTCGCCGGCACGCATGCGCTTCCTGCCGCAGAGGTCCCGTGGCACGCATGGCTGCCGGTCATGGCCTACTGGGGGCCACTGATCGTGCTCTTTAGCATCGCGATGTGCGCCTTGGCGGCGTTCGTCCACCGCCAGTGGTCGAAGCACGAGCAGCTCGCGTATCCGCTGGCTGCAATCTACGCCAGCGTCCTGCCGCCGCCGGGAGGGGGGGTGCCGCCGATCTTCCGCTCGCGGCTGTTCTGGATCGGTACGATCCCGCCGCTGATTCTGCATCTGAACAACTGGGGAAGCATGCTCACGCATGGAGCCCACTTCCCGTGGATCAGTGAAGGCTTCTGGCCGGGAGCCGACATCACGCGGGTCCTGCCGATTCTGGGCAAGGCCGGCTACAACGGCTGCGGTTTCATCCAGTTCGCGATCATGGGCATTGCCTACTTCGTGCCGAGCGAGGTGGGACTGAGCATGGCCAGCGGCTACATGATCTTCATCCTGACCTCGATCCCCATCTACCTGTGCACCGGTCGGCCGATGCCGGGGCCGGACGCCAAGGATGTGATGGCGGGATCGTTCATCATGTATGCCGCGATCCTGGTCTATACCGGACGCAGCTACTATGGGCAGACCATACGGCGCGCCTGCACCCGCATCCGGGTCGATGACCCCGATCAGGCCGGTCCGTGGGCGGCGCGCATCCTGCTGCTGGCATCGCTGGGCTTGGTCGTGCTGCTGTCGACCTGCTTCGGGCTGGATTGGTTGATCGCGACGGTCTACGTGGCGGCGACACTGCTGTTCTTCCTCGTCGTGACGCGCGTGGTGTGCGAGACCGGCATCCCGTTCTTCCAGGCCGAGTTCGACATGGGGATCGCGATTTCGACCCTGCTGGGCTTCCCGGCCCTGGGGCCCAATCCACTAGTGATCATCACCTGGCTGGGAACGATCCTGAACTTCGACACCAGGGTCAGCCTGATGCCATTCGCTGCCAACGGCCTGAAGGTGGCGGAGACCAGCGGTCTGCGGCTGAAGCCGCTCGTGCCCCTAGTCCTGCTCTCGATCGTTCTGGCCCTGGGGATCGGCATGGCGGCCAAGCTCTGGACGACCTACGCGGTAGGCTCCCCCCGCGATAATTATCATGTGCTCAACGCCCTTCCGACTACCATGCTCGATCAGGCCAGCAACGGCTTGAGCCTGCTCGACCAGACGGGTCGCATGCAGATTGCTTCCGATACCAATGGCCTATCCAAGGTCGGACTGATCAGCCAGAACTTCGCGCATCAACGCGATCTGCTCTTCATGATCTTCGGAGCTGCCGGGATCTGCGCCTTTTGCGCGGCACGTTTTCGCTTTGCCGGCTTTCCACTGCATCCGGTCGTATTCCTGATGTGGGGGACCTGGCCGTCCCAGTACCTGTGGTTTTCCTTCTTCGTCGGCTGGGTCCTGAAGCGGCTGATCGTGACCTACGGCGGACCCGGGTACTACCACCGCGCCAAGCCGTTCTTCCTCGGGCTCATCCTCGGGGAGACCATGGTGGCGGCCTTTTTCATCGTCACCCAATTGTGCTACTACCTCATTACCGGCACGGCTCGCGGAAGTGGCATGGGGTATGGTTGAATCCGCCATGGCATCGCCACTCGACGATCGGGATGACCGCCCGTCACAAGCGTGCCCGGAACCGTTGATCTACGTCAGACGCCCCTGTGACGGGCGGCTGAATATGGGGTTGTACCCCCACCGGGTTCGGCACCATGCGGACCTTCGCACCGAAACCTATGACCTAGGTAGGAGGATCCGTTGCCAGGTTGGGAGGTGTATGTCCACACCACACACGCAGCGCACCGCGACCCTCCCATGAATGCACCCCCGGAAGACAAGCAGCCGCCCGCAGCAGGGACCCCGCCAAGCGCAGCAACGGAGGCCGGCGGATCCTCCGCTCGGGCGGTAACCATCAAGTCGGTGCTGGCGAGCATGCTCGGCATCGTCGCCATCGGACTCTACTCGAACACCAACGATCGGGTGCTGAAGCTTTCGCCGCTGGTTGGCAACCACCTGCCGGTCGCCGCCTTCTCTCTGATCCTGGTCCTTGCGATCATCTGGAACCCGCTGATCGGCCGCTGGTGGCAGGCGCTGCGCTTCGGGACCAAGGAGCTGGCCCTGGTGCTGGGCGTGATGCTGGTCTGCAGCTGGATCCCGGGCTCGAGCTTCTACCGCTACTTCCCCTATTCGATCATCACTCCGTGGACCTCGGCCAAGTCGCATGCGGACTGGCAGAAGGAGGGGACCCTCGGCTACCTGCCGCCCAAGCTCTTCCCCCTGCATCATGATTCCGGCGCCGATGCCGACATCGCCACGACCGACGAGGGTCCGCTCACGCCGCAGCAGCGCGCCTACGAACGGGTCTACGGCAGCTTCACCAGCGGTCTGAGGGAGGGGACCAAGAACCTGACCCTGTCGCAGGTGCCGATCCGGGAGTGGTCTCCGATTGCGGTATACTGGGGGCCGCTGCTGCTGGTCATGGGCATCTGCCTGATGGCGATGATCTGGATGCTGCACCGCCAGTGGGCGCATCATGAGCAGCTCGCCTACCCGATCGCGTCGGTGGCGACCGCGCTGATCGAGCGCACCGGCGCCCGGCTGACCTCCGACCTCTTCTATTCGCGCCTCTTCTGGTTCGGCTTCGTCCCGGTCTTCTGCATCCACATGGTCAACTACCTCTCGGCCTGGTTCCCGGATGTCGTCCCGCACATTGCGCTGGGGTTGTTCACCTGGGACGACCACACCGCCTTCCCGATCCTGCTGCACGTGCCGACCGACAAGCTCGGGACCTGGAACCTTTATTTCGCCGTCATCGGGCTGTCGTACTTCATCCCCTCCGAGATCAGCCTGAGCATGGGTCTGTCCCCAGTCATCTCGACGCTCATCGGCGTGCAGGTCTATCTCTTCTCCGGCTCCTCGCCGACTGGCGATGACGAGCACAGCGTCCAGGCCGGCGCCTACCTGACCTACTTCCTGATCCTGGTCTACACCGGTAGGCTCTACTTGAAGACGGTCTTCTCGCGCGCACTCGGGCTGAGCCGCTATCCGACGGTGGACGCGACCCAGGTCTGGGCCGCGCGGCTGTTCATTGGTGCTGCGGTCCTCTTCGTAATGCTGCTCATCGGCGTCTTCCA
>Ga0302314_10022577_pt1 | contig 10317 bp, 8 predicted proteins | sample III_Palsa_N2_3_FD_200533 | JGI IMG/M metagenome (GOLD analysis project Ga0302314, IMG submission 200533) | Peat permafrost microbial communities from Stordalen Mire near Abisko, Sweden - III_Palsa_N2_3 | ecosystem: Environmental > Terrestrial > Soil > Palsa > Peat permafrost | place: Sweden... | reverse complement strand
GCCGTCCCAGCTGGTGACCGCGGCGTCGTAGGCGCGCGAGTCGTAGAGGAAGGCGCCCTTGCCGGCGCGCAGGTTCCAGCACACCGGCATGCGCCCGGCATCGACGCCGAGCTGCGGCATGTCGAGGAACTGCTTGAGCTCGACATAGGCGTCGTTGATCACCGCCTGGCCCTGGCCGCGGTTCTGGGTTGGGGTCAGGTCGCCCGGGTAGGTCAGGACCTGGGGCGGCGGCTGCGAATTGCCGAGTTCGCTGTAGTAGCCGATGGTGATGACGGTGGTGACCTTCTCATCCAAGGTGACCTTGGCGCCGAGCTCGGCGCGCAGCAGCCCGAAGCCGCGATGGTCGGAGTTGTTGCTGTTGCCGTCCGTGTAATTGTTCTGGATCAGGCCATCCATGTCGATGAGGCCCTGGATCACCACCTGGCGCGGCGAGTTGACGCCGAAGCGCGAGCCGTTGCCGAGATCGAGGTTGTCCCCGCCCTGGGGGCTCGGGCCGCTGGTGCTGGTACCCGGAGCCGGGCCCGCGGGCACCACCGGCGGTGGCGGGGTGCTGCCGTTGTCCTCGGCACCGGCGTGGACGCCGGCGACCAGAAGCGCCAACGTTGCGGCCAGACAGCGATGATGATGGGACATGAGAGCTCCGCGAGGGAGGCACGCTAGCGCTGCGATGCGCAGGCGCCAGACGCCGCACCGTGCACACCGCTCAGCTGATTCAACGGGCGGCCTTGGGCCTTTCCAGGCCAGACCGCAGTGCCAATGTGGGCAATCCCTCGAACGAACGGAGCTGGACATGCGTCCCGTCCTGGTGGTGATGGTCATCCTGCTCGGTCTTGGCGGCGCGTGGTACTGGCATAGCCACCGCAAGGCCGCCCAGATGGATGCGGCTGCCGACGCGCTGCGCGGGGACCTCGGCGGCACCGGCACGGCCGCCGCGGATGCGACCTCAGGCGGCCTGACCGGCGCCGCGCCGGCCGAGACCCCGGCCGCCGACGCCCCGGCATCGGTCAAGGGCCTGCTGACCCAGGCCGACGCGCTGTGGGACAAGGACCATGGCGACGTCACCGCGCCGGATGCGCCGCAGATCGCGCTGCTCTACTCGCAGGTGCTGCAGGGGCTCTACAACCAGCCTGGCCAGCACGCGCGCGAGAGCCAGCTGGTCGAGACGCGGCTGTCCCCGCTCGGCCAGTCGCTGTTCTTCTCCCGCACCCGCTACAACGACGATCCGACCGGCACCTTCGCCTCGCACGTCACCGAGCCGGGCGAGTCGCCGGACGCCATCGCGCGCCACTACGGCATGAGCCAGCAGTTCCTCAACCGCCTGCGCGGGCACAGCGCCAACGATGGCAACCTCGACATCGGCGATGCCGTGAAGGTGGTGAATGTCCGCGATAAGGGCGGCTTCCTGCTGCACATCTCCAAGAGCGACTTCATCCTCGATTGCTATGTGGGCGGCATCTTCGCCAAGCGCTACGCGATCAGCCAGGGCTCGAAGTCGACCCCGACCCCGGTCGGCAAGACCCATGTCACGGTCCGCGAATGGCATCCCGACTGGACCAATCCGACCACCCACCAGGTCCTGCACTACGGGGATCCGGGCCACATCCTCGGGCCGATGTGGCTGGCGCTCGATGCCCAGGAGCTCGGCCAGGAGGGGATCGGCATCCACGGCTACACCGGCGAGAATACCGCCACCGGCCAGTATGCCTCCAATGGCTGCGTGCGCCTGCCCAATGACGATGCGATCCAGGTCTACGAGACCCTCTCCGCACCGGATCGCGCACCCACCGAGGTCGACATCGTCGAGTGACTGGCCGTGGACATACAACGAATGGAATAGTCGAATGGCGTCCGCCGCCAGGCTGCCGGGTCTTGCGAAAATCCCCCATCCATTACGGTAGCTCCCCCACCCTGGAGTTCTCAGTCATATGATTCGCGTCGAAGCTCGTAATGGTGAACCGCTCGAAAAGACCCTGCGCCGCTTCAAGAAGCGTTGCGAGAAGGAGGGTCTGACCAAGGACATCAAGAAGAACCTCTACTACGACAAGCCCAGCGAGCGCCGCCGCCGCGAGGCCCGCAAGCTCGAGAAGCGCATCCTCCAGGAACGCGCCGAAGCCGTCCTGCCCCGCTAAAGCTGCGACCGCCGCGGGCCCTGCCCGCCGCCGTCATCCGCCGCTAACGACACCGCTCCAGCGAGGGCGGTGTCGTCGTGTCCAGAGCGCACCTTCTCCGTGCAGGGCCGCCTGCTAGCCTGCGGGCGTGACCCCGTCCTGGCTGATCGAGCTGCCGCAGTGCGAGTCCACCAACAGCTGGGCCCTGGCCCAGGCCGAGGCCCTGGCGCATGGCGCCTGCGTCTGGACGCGCAGCCAGACCGCCGGGCGCGGCCGCGGCGCGAAGCGCTGGTTCGCGCCGCCCGGGGTCCTCACCGCCTCCTTCGTGCTGGTGCAGCCGAGCCCCCTGGCGGCGCGCCAGCTGGCGCTCGCCGCCGGGCTGGCGGTGGCGCATGCGGTCGAGGACCTCGCGCCGCGCGCCCGGGTCGCGATCAAATGGCCGAATGACTGCATCATCAGCGACCGCAAGCTGGCCGGCATCCTCTGCGAGCATGCGCACGCCAGCGAGCGGGTGGTGATCGGCGTCGGGCTCAACCTCGATCCGCACTGGGAGCAGGCTCCTGAACAACTGCCCTTCGCCCTCGACGGCACCGCCTCGGTCGCGGAATGCTGCGTCGCCGACCAGGCGGCGGTGCCGAGCATGCCCGAGATGCTCACGGCGCTGCGCCGCTACCTGATCGAGGCGGCGGGGCTGATCAGCGCCGACGGCTTCGACCGGCTGCTGACGCCCTTGCGCAACCGCGACTACCTGCTCGGCAAGCAGCTGCAAGTCGAGGACGGCGCGCAGCAGTTCACCGGTCTCGGCGCCGGGATCGACGGCGAGGGCCGCCTGCTGCTGCGTGACGGTGCGCGCCAGCAGGCGCTCAGCAGCGGCTCGGTGTCGATCCTCGGGCCGGGCCCGGACGCGCGCCGCCACTCGCGCTGGTTCCTCGCGGCCGACCGCACGCGCCGCCGCTGAGCGCGCTGCGGGTCCCGGTGCGGGACTTGAAGACGCGCATGCGATTCCTACGGTGCAGCCGGGAGCCGCAGCCATGGACGGCACATTGCAACAGCGCAGAACACATCGTCGCCGCGGGCCCCGTGCGTCGCGCCGGTGCCGGCTCGCGCGCCGCGCGGCCGGGGCGGGACGGCGATGAGCATGGCGTGGAGCGACACCGACCTCGAGCTGGCCCGCCTGCGCGGCGATGCGTCCACCGACGAGCTCGCCGGCCGCGTGCTCGGCGGCCAGGATCCGCATGCCGGCGACACGCGCCTCGGCTACAACCACCTCCTCGATCTCGCCGACCGCCTGCTCGAGGAGCCCGAGCTCTACCTGGTGCCGACCAGCTCGCTGCGCCAGGGCCTGGCCGGCGTGGACCCGGCGCTCGCCGACTACTTCGACCCCAGGCCGGTGCCGGCCTGGGTCGATGAGCAGCTGCTCGACCAGGCCGGCGCGGTCTGGGACGAGCATTCCGTGGCGATCATCTGCGCGCTCTACGCGGCGAGCCTGCCCAACTGCTACCTGATGGCCAAGGGCATCCCGACGCTCTATGCTACGCGCAAGCTCGGCGAGGGCCGCTTCATCTTCCAGCGCATCTACGAGACCGGGCTGATGCTCGACGCGGCGATGCGCCCGGACGGGCTGAAGATCGTGCGCGATGTGCCGATCGGCGACCTCAGGCAGCAGCTCGCCAGCGAGTGCCAGCGCCGCCAGCCCTATGCCGACTGGCAGTGGCGCGGCGAGGCGCTCGCGCCGAGCGCGGGCAACGCCAAGCTCGAGCAGGCGACGGTCGCCGCCGCGGTGCGCAACCAGCTGCAGGCGGCGCCGCGCTGGGCCTGGGGCGCCGGGGTGATCGCGACCCTCAAGGTGCGCTTCCTGCACGCCAGCATGCGCTACTACCTGATCAACCCGCCGCCGGGCCGCAGCACCGAGCCGACCACCTCCGGCGAGGCGCTTCTGAGCTCCGCGGGCACCGCCTATGATGCGAAGGTCTTCGGAGTGCCGTTGAACCAGGAGGACCTGGCCTTCACCCTGCTGTCCTTCGGCTACGTGCTGCCCGAGGCGCTGGCGCGCTGGGGCATCGTGCTGTCGCCGGCCGAGCGCGAGGCCTTCTGGCACCGCTGGCGGCTGATCGGCCACATCCTCGGCGTCGAGGAGGGTCTGGTGCCCGTCGACTATGCCGGGGCCGGCGTGCTCTACCGGCGCATCCTCGCGCGCCAGAAGGGCCCCAGCCCGATGGGTGTGGAGCTGACCGGGGCCTTGATGGGCTTCCTGGGCAGCTACCTGCCGCCCAACCTGCGCCGCGACCTGCCGGCGATGCTGATCGGCAGCCAGCTCGGTGACGATGCCACGATGCTGCTGCCGGCGACCCAGCCGGCCCCGCCCCGCTTGCTGTCTGTCATCTACCACTGGCTGGTGGTGCCGGCCTTGAAGCTGGTCAACCGCATGCGCCGCACCGCGCTCGCCGACCTGCCGATCGGCATCGGCTGGCTGAACCGCATCATGCACCATGCCGGGCAGGCGCTGATCGACAGCTGGCGCGACGCCTACGACCGCAAGCCCTTCTACGTCCCGGACTCGGTCGCGGGCGGCTGGCACCGCCTGCGCGGCGTCGATCCCGCCTATCTCGACAAGCTGATGCACTGGCGCTCGAGCCTGTTCATGACCTGCCTGGCCGGGGTCGCCGGGATGATCACCGGCACGCTGCTGTGGATCCCGGCGCTGATCCTGCTGCCCTTCAGCGACGGCCTGTCCTCGTTCGTGTTCGGGCTGGGCGCGATGTGCTGGCTGGCGGCGATCCTGCTGTTGAGCCTGTACCTGCCCTACCTGGTCACCATCCGGCCCAAGCGCGCCGACAACAAGGCGGTCCTGCACCAGCCGGCGGCGCCGGCCGCGATGGCGCGCGCCCCGTAGCGCCGCCGCACGCCTCCGGACCAAAGTTTCACCAGCGGGAGGCCGGAGGCAGGGCGCCGGGGCTGCTGTGCAAGCGGCGGACCGGCCTCGTTGACGCGGGCCGTGCCTGGCCAGGTTGGGACCACACTCTGCTACCGTCGCGGCCCGAGCGCAGCGTCCGGGCGCCACCACACAGGAACTCGACAGGAACGCTCCACATGCTCCGACCCGTCTTCCGCGCGCTGCTCATCCTGGCCGGGCTGCTCGGCGCCGCGCCGCAGGCAGCGGCCGCGGCGGTTCCGCAGTCGCTCACCGTCTACTGCCAGGCCACCACGCCGGGCACCCAGTATGGAGCGCAGTTCACGGCCCTGAACGACCAGTTCACCGCCGCCAACGCCTATACCCTGACCTTCAGCGACAGCGGCGCCGCGCTGAGCACCACGACCGGCACTGTGATCGCATCCAGCGCTCTGCCGCCGTCGCTCGCGTGGACGCCGCCGCTGGGAGTCTTCCTCTACCCGGATCCGTCCGCAGGCGCGTTCTCCGCGCTGGAGGGGCTGCCGCTTGCGCAGATCGCGATCACCGGCGGCAGCAGCCTCGGCATCGGACCGTACGGGATCACCGGCTGCACGCTGCAGTCGAGCGGCGATCCGCAGGACAGCGCCCGCTTCAGCGTCATGCCCACAGCGGCCATCCTCGCCGCCACGCCGGTGCTGTCAGGGCCCACCACGCCGAACGGCGCACTCATCAACGCGGCGGTGGGCGCGCCGCTCTCCTACCAGATCACCGCCAGCAACGCGCCGACCGCCTATTCATGTACCAGCCTCGATCTCCAGCCCACGCCGCTGCCGACCGGACTGAGCCTGAGTCCCACCACCGGCCTGATCACCGGCACGCCTGGCGCCGGCACGGCCGGCTCCTATGTCGTGGACCTCCAGGCCGCCAATGCGGTCGGCGTCGGCTCCGCCGAGGCGACCCTGAACATCGCGCCCAATGGCGCGAGCCCGGTCATCGCCAGCGCGCTGTCGGCGACCGCCACCGCGGGCAGCCCGTTCACCTACGCCATCACCGCCAGCAACACGCCGACCACCTACGCCGCGACCCCGCTGCCGACCGGGGTGACGTTCAACGCCTCCAGCGGCACGCTCGGCGGTTCGCCGGCCTATCCAGGCGTCTATCAGGTGGCCATCTCGGCCGGCAACGCCGCCGGCACCGGCCAGTCGCAGGTCGCCATCACGGTCGCGGCCGCCGCCGGGGCGCCGGCGATCACCAGCGCGATCTCCACCAGCGGCACGGTCGGGGCGCCCTTCTCCTTCCAGCTCACCACCTCGGCCAGCGCCACCGCCTACGGCCTCGAGAGCTATACGCTGCCGCTGGCGACGACCCAGGGCTCGCTGCCGGCGGCACTGTCCTTCGACGCCTCAGCCGGCGTGATCAGCGGCACGCCGACCCAGTCCGGCATCACCCAGATCGGCGTCTTTGCCAGCAACGCGGCCGGCACGGGCGGCATCAGCTTCCTCGACATCGTCATCGCCTCGGGGGCCGGAGCGCCGCTCATCACCAGCGCCGCGACCGCCACCGGCACGGTCGGTAGCGCGTTCTCCTACAGCATCATCGCCAGCGGCGCGACCGCCTACGGCCTGAGCGGCGCGCCGGCCAACCTGAGCGTCGCGACCAGCACCGGCGTCATCTCCGGCCAGCCCTCCGCCGCGGGCACCTCGGCTGCGACCATCAGCGCCACCAACGCCAGCGGGACCGCGGCCCAGACCCTGACCATCACCGTCAACGCCGCCGCCGCGACCACCCCGCCGGCGATCACCAGCGGCCTGACCGTGTCCAGCCTGGCCGGTGCGGCCTTCACCTACCAGATCACCGCCAGCCAGTCGCCCACCAGCTACGCGGCGCGCTTCGTGCCGATCGGCCTGACCCTCAACCCGACAACCGGCGCGCTGAGCGGGACGCTGGCGATCGCCGGCACCTCCTACGTCACCATCGCCGCGACCAATGCCGGCGGCAGCGGCACGGCGCTGCTGGTGATCAACGCCATCGGCGGCGGGGCCGGCACCACCAGCGCCTCGGCGACGAGCGGCACCGCCACCGCCGCGACCGGCACCGGGACCACCACCGGCGGCCAGGCCACATACGGTGGTGAGGGCGGAGGCTGCGGCCTGGGCGGCTCGGGCGCCGCGCTGATCCTCGCCACGCTGCTCGTGCTGCGCCTGGGCGTGCCGCGCCGGGGCCTCACGCGCGGCTGAAGCGGCCCGGCGGGACGCCAGCGGGTCCGCCGCGGGTGCGGCGCCGCGCCGCGCCCGCTCAGGTATACTGGTAGCGCACCAGGTGGAAGAAGACCGGAGCGGCGAAGCACAGGGAATCGATGCGGTCGAGGACGCCGCCGTGACCGGCGATGATCGCCCCGAAGTCCTTCACGCCGGCGTCGCGCTTGATCGCCGACATGACGATGCCGCCGCAGAAGCCCATGCAGGTGATGATCAGCGCCATGCCGGCGGCATGCAGCGGCGTGAAGGGCGTCATCCACCACAACGCGGCGCCGATGCCGGTGGCGGTGGCGACACCGCCGAGGAAGCCTTCCCAGGTCTTGTTGGGACTGAGGTGCGGGGCGATGCGGTGACGGCCGAGGAGCTTGCCCCAGACATACTGGAAGACGTCGCTGAGCTGGACGAGGATCGCGACGAAGAGGAAGGCCCACACCGGGATGAAGATCGCCATCATGCCGTACCAGCGCGAGGCGACGAACCAGTACTGGAGGGGGATGATGATGAAGAAGGCCCAGAACAGGGTGTGGTGGTCGGCCCGCCTGGTCGGCGCCAGGGTGATGAACTCGCGCAAGGCCAGGAATGAGAGCAGGGCGAAGAGAATCGTGGTGGCGATGGTCCCGGCGATGAGTGCGCAGAAGACCAGCGCGCACATCATCCACCAGGCGCGCACCCGGGCATTGAGGTTGGCGACCGTGGCGCGGGCCTGATCGCTGCTGGCGGTGCGCGACAGCACGGCGCCGATGATGCTTGCGGCAAGCAGGATGCCGAGGATGCCGCAGCCGACCGCGGCGATGCCCTGGTCCATGATCATGCCTCCTCCACGGCCAGGGCCGCCACCGCGCCGCGGGCGCGCTCGAGGAATGCCAGCTTGTCCTCGCCCTCCTGCAGCAGCAGCGGGGTGCCGAAGGTCACCGCGGCCAGCAGCGGGACGAGCAGGACGTCGCCCTTGGGCAGGATGCGGTTGAGGTTCTCGAGGTGCACCGGCACCAGTTCGACCTCCGGGTGGCGTCTGGCCAGGTGCCACAGCCCCGGCTTGAAGGGATTCATGCCGGTATCCTCATCGACGGTGCGGGTGCCCTCGGGGAAGATGATCAGCGAGGCGCCCTCGGCCAGCGCGGTCTCCATGGCGACCAGGGGATTGTTGCCCGCGGTGATCTTCTCGCGGCTGATCAGCACGGCGTGGAACACCGCATGGGCCAGCCAGCGCCGCAGCGGCCCCTTCTCCCAGTAGTCGCGTGCGGCGATCGGCCGGGTCCGGGCCCGCACCTGGTTCGGCAGGGAGGCCCAGATGGTCGGACCATCGAGGTTGCTGGAATGGTTGGCGAAATAGATGCGCTGCCGCAGCCCGGGCGTGCAGCCCACCCAGCGCGCCTGCGCTCCGGTGACCAGGCGGATGAGTCCCGCGATCACGGCGGCACCGGCTGGAGCTGGCGCGCCATGAAGCGGATGCGGCGCACGCAGGTCAGGAGCGTGCCGGCAGCGATGACGCCGAGGGCGAGGCCGAGGATCCGTCCGGACCAGGGCAGGGCGACCGCGCCGGCGAGCGCCGCGAGGGTCATGGCCGCCATGCGCTGCTGCTTGGCCATCGGTCCGAGGAAGCAGGCTCCGCAGCCGAGCGTCTGCCCGAGAGCGCGCAGATAGGCCGTGAGGATCGCCAGGCAGGCGCAGAGCCAGCCGAGCTCGGTGACGTGGGGCAGCGGACGCGCCGCATAGCCGGCGCACACCAGGATGACGGCGTCAGCGACCCGGTCGGGGATCTCATTGAACAGTCCACCGGTGGCGCTGCGTCGCTGCCCCTCGATCGCCACCATGCCGTCGAGCAGGTTGCAGACCAGGCGCAGCTGGATGCCGCACGCGGCGCCGACCAGCAGCAGCCGCGACGCGATCCCGGCCGGAGCCACCGGGCAGGCGAGCAGGCAGCCGCCGGCAGCGCTCGCGAACACCACGCTCGCCACCGAAATCGCATTCGGCGACACGCCGCTGCGCGCCATCCAGGCGGCGGTGCGGATCGCCCAGGGCGCATCACGCGACTTCAAGGGCCGACGCTGCAGGCTCGACTCCGGCATGCTGCAGGTCTTAGCGATGGCCGAGTGCCGCCCTACTGCCAAATGGCGCCACGGCGGTCATGGCATCACGTGAGGGTCTCGCCGCGCCCCGGGGTGGTGGCCGCGCGCTGCGCCGCATGCTGGGGCCGGTGCCGGGAGGGGTGCTGCGGGGACCCGGGCCCGCGCGCAGCACGTACAACGGGCGCCGTCGGGCCTCATCGAGGAGGCGTTGCATGGCATCAAGGATGATGGACAGAACGATGCAATGAACGCCGCTCATGCACGCGATCAGGACCGGCGCGGCGCATGCGGCGGGTGCGCGCCCGCCGAGGCTCAGGAGCCCCATGCCGAGCGCGCCCACCAGGGCGCCGGAGAACAGGATGATGCCGGCGACCAGGGCCACGCGCCCCGGCAGGTGCGTGCAGGACAGGAGCGCGTCATGGGCCAGGCGCACCATCCTGCGGCAGGTGAACGAGGTCGTGCCCGCGACGCGTTCGGCGCGTTCGTAGGTGACCGCGCAGTGCCGGAAGCCGAGCCAGGCGACGAGGCCGCGCAGGTAGCGGTTCTGCTCGCGCAGCTGGCGCATCGCCTGCACGACCTGGCGGTCGAGGAGCCGGAAGTCGCCGCAGTCGACCGGGACCGCCCGCTCGGAGAGCGCGGCCAGGAGCCGATAGAAGATCCAGGCGCTGATCTTCTTGAACAGGCCCTCGCCGAGCCGCCGCGTGCGCACGCCGTAGACGACCTCGAAGCCCATCTTCCAGCGCTCGACCATGCGCTCGACCACCTCGGGCGGATCCTGGAGATCCGCATCCATGCTGATCACGGCCTCGCCCTGCGCGGCGTCATAGCCGGCGGTGAGCGCGGCCTGGTGGCCGAAATTGCGCGACAGGCCGATCAGCCGGAGGAAGGGCCGGCTGCGGGCGTGCTCGCGGATCAGCGCGGCCGAGCGGTCCCGGCTGCCGTCGTCGATGAGGATGATCTCGGTGGGACGGTCGAGCCGCGCGACCAGGCGATCG
>Ga0302314_10022572_pt1 | contig 10318 bp, 9 predicted proteins | sample III_Palsa_N2_3_FD_200533 | JGI IMG/M metagenome (GOLD analysis project Ga0302314, IMG submission 200533) | Peat permafrost microbial communities from Stordalen Mire near Abisko, Sweden - III_Palsa_N2_3 | ecosystem: Environmental > Terrestrial > Soil > Palsa > Peat permafrost | place: Sweden... | reverse complement strand
CATTATCGTGACCAGTTAATGACACCGCAGGCCGTCACGCGGTCCGGTTTAGCTGACTGAGCAGGGTTCGGTGATGATCATTCGACGCGGCAAGATTCGTTAATGCCATCCATGGGCGGGGATGACCAGTACGGCGACAGAGCCGACGCCAGCGCGCACGACGGAGCCGAGGCGGCCAAGAGCGACGGCGGCCAGACGTTCGAGGCCAAGCACGACGCATATGGCGCCGGACGGGACATTGTTTTCAACCAGTCGCACATTCATAATGGCCAGGGCATCGACCCGACCCCGCTCGTGCGCAGAATTACCGCCGAGGACGTACCGGGGTTCGTCGGCCGCGCTGACGAGCTGGCCTGGATCGTCCGTATGCTGGCGCCGGGCGTATCCCGCGGGGGCCCGATCGTGCTCTACCCAGACAACTTTCAGGCCGGGATCGGCGTCACGTCCCTGGCGGTGCAGGCCGCGTCCCGGGCGCTGGCAGCGGGGTCGTTCCGCGGCGGCGCCGTGCTGGTCAGCCCGCACGCGGGGGGCGAACGCCGCGAGCCCGCCCTGGACCGTATGCTGGCCAGCGTGCTCGACCAGCTGGGCGTCCCAGCCGCGCGGCGCAGCGCCGGGTCCGGTGTCGAGCCGGCGATCTACCAGCGCGCCATGGACGCTCTCGCGGCGGACGGCAAGCCCGTGCTGATCGTTGTCGAAGAAGTATGGGAGAACGACGCGCCGCTGGTGGAATGGCTGCGCCTCGCCCGCGGCCCGCACCGGATGCTGCTGACTGCGTGGGAGCCGCAGCCCTGGATGGACAACCCGCGGCGCGTGCCGGTGGGCTACCTGAATGAGGAAGAGTCGCTCGACGTACTGACCAGTGCGCTGTCAGCCGACGGCGGCAGCCTTCGCGCCGCCGATCCACCCGCGGACCTGCGGGTGCTGGCCCGCTGCTGCCGGGGCGTCGCCGGGGCCCTGCGCCGCGCGGCCGGCGAGCTGGCCGCACGGCCCAGTCTGCCGGTCGCCGGCCTCGTGCAGGCCCTCGCGGACACCTACGACCGGGGCGCCGCAGCTCTTGCTCCGGCCGGACAGCCCGCCAGCCTGAGCCAGTCGCTGACCGACATGGTCAAGCTGCTGACCAGGGTATGGGGTCCGCCGCCCAAGCTGGACGCGCTCAGCCGCCCCTTCATCGGCCGGCGGGCACTGCTCACCTGGCTACTGGCCGACTTCCAAGCGGGACGCTCCTGCGCGTGGGATGTCATCGCCGCCCCCGGGACCGGGAAGTCCGAACTCCTCGTGGCCGCCCAGGCCGCGTTGGCGGCGGCCGGCGCCCGGGCGGCCGTCATCACCATGGACACGCCGGTCGACGACTACGAGCGGCGCCGGGCGGGCTCCGATGACCCGCTGGTCATCGAGCTGGCCCGCTTTCAGCTGTGCCGGGAGGTAGCCCGGGTCGCCGCCGAGAAGCTGGCCAACGCGCAGAATTCCGCCATCGACGAGCGCATCTACCTCGCCGACCAGAACATTCGCGGAGTGCTCGCCACCAGCCCGCAGGGCCAGCCGGAGCTGAATGTGGGAGACCTGCTCATCCCCCGTGGCGCCGGCGAGCCGACTCCGCCGCTGGACCCGGCGGTCAGCGCCGACTACGCGGGGCGGATACGCGCGATCCGGCTGGAGCTGGGCCGCCATGTCGCTGACGTGCTCCGCCGGCCAGCGGCCGGGACCGGCCGGCTCGCCGTGCTCATCGACAACCTGCACCTCGTCACCGACGCCAGCTGCCGCCAGTGGCTGGCCGGCCTGTTCTTCGACCAGCTCGGGGCCGTCACGGTCGTCACCCGCCATCCCGGCGAGCAGGTCTTCTGCGACGCCGCCGTCCCTTACCGGCTGAATGACTTCACCCCCGCGGAGACCCTGGAATACCTGGTGGTAGCCGGCCGGATCGACCCGCAGTCGATCGACGACCAGATGCTCGAGGTGATCGTCGGACTCACTCAGGGGCGGCCCCAGGAGGTCGCCGTCGGGTGCGAGGTGCTGACCGGCCGCTGGAAGGGCCCGATCAGCCACGCCGTCGGCCGCCCCGGGTTTCCGGCGGCACTGGCGCTGGCTCTCGGCCGGCCGGTGGCCGAGAGCGCCCGCTCGCTGGTCGCGCAGGCATGCCAGGAGGTACTCGGCCGGGACCTGCCGATCGTGATGGACTTCCTGGCGGTGCTCAGGCATGTCAACGCCGGACTGCTCGGCGAGGTGCTCGCCGAGCAGGGAGTCACCCGAGACCAGGCCTCCGCGCTGGCGGGCCGGCTGGCCAGGAACGCCCTCATGACGGGATCCGACGACGACGATCCGGAAAGCTTCCAGCTCCATGACCATATCCGCCGGTACCTGCTGGAGGATCTGCCCGCTGATGCGCGGCGCCACCGGCACGAAGTCGCGGAGCAGGTCTATTCCGAGCGGGTCGCCGGATACGAACCAGAATGGGACCCGCAATCGGGCGCCGTGTTCACCGTCTGGGCCCGGTTCGAGTCACCGGAGTTCCAGGGCCTGCTGCGGGAATGGCTCTTCCACGCGATGCGCAGCCAGGGCCGGCGCCTGAGCCCGCGCACCGGGCTCAGGATCACGCAAGTATTCCTCGAGGCGTTCGCCTGGTGGGGCTGGTACCTGCCCTTCGATGTCTGCGAGCAGCTGCTGCGCGAGTTCAGCCAGATCAGCGCGGACAAATCGGAGGCCGATCAGCAGTGGCTGGCCGACCTGAGCAGCTTCTACCGCAACTACCGGCTGGGCTTCTTCTACGGCCAGCAGGAGCAGCGGGACTGGGCCAAGGTCGGCCCCGCCATCGAGGAGCTGCGCCAGCGCGCCGGCCTGACCACGGGCAGCGCCCTGGACCGGGCCCGCCACTCCATCGACGTGGTCAGCAACATTTACCTGGCGCAGGCAACTGCCTTCCGTCATCCGGGCAGCAACCCGGAAGCCGCGGCCGCGCGTTTCGCCGAGGCGCGGGCGGCCGTGCGCCGCAGCGTCGCCGCCGGGCATCCCGGGCACGAATGGCATGACGCCTGGATCGTCTACTTCACCGGAGACATGTGGTCCTCCTGCGGCCGGCCGGACAAGGCGGCCGCGGCGCTGCGCGAGCTCGACGCACTGCAGGCGGCCGACGCGGGCGGTCTCCTGTTCGACCGCGACCTGATCATCCGGGCGACAAATCTGCAGGCCGAGGTCTACCTGGCCCTGGGCGACGACGCCCGCGCCATCGACGCCTGCGCCCGCGCCGCCCTGCTCGTCTACGCCTACCACGTCGCGCAGGAAACGCGCGAGCAGCCGCCCAACCAGTACACCTACACCGAGCACCTCGAAATCATCGCGCGGGCGAACGCCTGCCTGGCGGAGGTGCGGCAGCGCAACCACGCCGCCTGGCGAGCGGGCATCCAGCGGATGCGCGCGACGTTCGCGCCCTACTGGCGGCTAGCCGGCGGCCCGGAGGCCGGGCAGTACATCCCACCGGAAGGTCCCCCTCCCGCGGACGGTCCGGCGCTCCCCGCGGGCATCATCCCGCCACCGCCGCCCCTTGACGATCTCGGCCGCCTCACCACGCCCTTCACCGAGCTGGCGCGGCGCGTCGTTTACGAAATGCACCCCTTCCTCGACAGCTGGGTGCCGTTCCACGAACCTGGATCTGAATCGCAGTAGCAAGCACTGCGCGGCCGCCAGGTGCGCCTTAGGGCCTGGGCCGGGACGGCCCGGGCCGGGGTCCGGTGCCGGGGCGAGGGGTTCGCGGGCTGCTGGCGGGGGCGGTGATGGCCTGGGTGCCGTCGACGAAGGCGCGGGCGAGGTCGGACAGGCGCTGGTTGTGGTTGCGGGCCTGGGTGCGCAGGATGGTGAACGCCTGGCCGACGTCGACGCCGAGGCGCTCGGCGAGCTTGCCCTTGGCCTGCTCGATGATGACCCGGCTGTTCAGCGCGGCCTGCAGCTGCTCGTTGAGGGTGTCGCTGCGGCGCATGTTGCGCTCGTGCAGCAGGCTGATGGTGGCCACGTCGGCCAGCGCCTGGCCGACGTGGACGGCCTCGGCGTCGAAGGGCCCGGCGGTGGCGCGGAAGAGGTTGAGCGCGCCGATGACCTGGTCGCGCAGCCGCATCGGCACGGCCTGCACGGCGCGGAAGCCGGCCTGCCCGGCTGCGGCCGCGAACCGGGGCCAGCGCTGGTCGGTGCCCAGGTCGGCGGCTGCCACGGGCTGGCCGGACCGGAAGCAGTCCAGGCAGGGTCCCTGGTCGCTTTGCAGCTGGAACAGCTCAAGCAGCCGGGCGGCCTCGGTAGAGGCGGCCACCACGCGCAGCTCCCCGCGCGGGTCGGCCAGCAGCAGCCCCGCAGCGGACACGTCCAGCAGCTCGGCGCTGCGGCTGGTCAGCACGTGCAGGAAGTCGATGATGTCGAAATCGGCGACCATGGTGTCGGTCAGCTCGACGAAAGTATCCGACAGTAGGTGTCCGTCCACCGGGCTCACCCTCTCCACGAAATCAGCAAGGCCCGCTGCGGGGACCCGCAACGGCGAGCCGCGGACGCAGGCGGGTGCCTCACGCCCGGCCGCCCGGGGACAGGTCAGGATCGGGAAACAGCCGCAGACGGCGCGCCACGATATCGCGGGCGACCTCGGCCAGCTGGAGATCGTTGGCATAAGCATAGGCCCGCAACCGCACGAACGCATCGGTGATGCTGACGCCGAGCTGCTCGGTCAGCATGCCGGTCGCCTGGTCGACCTCCGCCCGGTACGAGGCCAGGCCCGCGGGCTGGCCGCCGGGGCCTTCCCCCGGCCCGGCGCCTGCCCCGGCCCGGTCCTGGGCGTCCAGCAGCAGCATGATGGCGGTATCGGCGAAGACCAGCGCATCCCCGAGCTGGAAGTCACTCAGCGGGCCGGGCCGGTCCCGGTACAGGCCGAGCACCCCGGCCCGGATCGCCCCGACCGCCAGCGGAAACGCGAAGACCGCCGCCGCCCCGGCCCGGCACGCCGCCGGCGCGAACGCCGGCCAGCGGGCCCCCGGTTCCGCGCCGGCCAGGTCCGAGGCCAGCACCGGGCCGCCGAAGGCGGACGCATCGAGCAAGGGTCCTTCCCCGAGGGTCAGCTGCAGCTCGGCGAGCTGCCTGCTGACCTCGTCGGTCACCTGCATCAGGTGACCCGCCTGCCCGTCCGGCGCGACGCTGAGCCAGGCGCCGGTGACCTGGACCCCGGGGACCACCGCCGCGCACGCGTCCGCAGCCGACACCTGTCCGCCCCGCCCGGCCGCGTGCTCCGCGACCAGTCCCCAGACCCGGCCAAGCCGTCCGACACCCGTCATCCGGGCCGCCGCCGCAGCCAGCCCGCGGCCGGACCCCGCCAGAACCGGTGAACCCAGGACCGCACGGGTCCTGCCCCCCGTGTGACGCGACCGCGGTACGGCGCGCGCGCTCGCGGGTATTGCGATCCGCGCTCCGGCATGGACCCGCCTTCCTCCCCAGCAAGGCGCGGTCCGGGCCCAGCGGCTAATTCCCCACCGCGGGCCCCGGGTGGTTCCCGTGACGGCAGTGCGGCGGTATGACGGCAGGGCGGCGGTATAGGGTGCCGCCCGGCCCTCACGGGTCAGAAGTAGTGCCTGCGGCCCCCGACGCCATGGCCGGCCATCCCGAGCAAAGCCAGGATGACGCCGATCACCAAGACGATAATGCCGATCGTCCAGAGGATGGAGATACCTGCGACGAACCCGATAATGAGCAGGATAACACCGAGAATAATCACGTTCAGCTCCTAGCGGTAATGGCAGTTCCAGGGCCAGGAGCCCTCTGGCAGCAATCCGTGCAGCCGAGGAAAGAAAAAGCTCCGGCCCCCCTGCCGCGCAGCCCGGGTCCGGAGCAACAGCCTCAGTCTACGCCCTGGAAACCAGCCGGATGCGGCGTGGGCGGACCCGGATCGCTAGGAGCTGCGGACGACCCGGAGCTGGTTGCTGACGTCCACCACGCCGGGGGTGTCCCAGCAGTCGTCGCCGGCCGCGCGCTTGGCCAGCACGGCGGACACATCGCCGGTCAGCACCACCACCCCGGTCTGGACGTCGACGACCAGGGTGTGGTCCCTGGTGTGCACGTTCCGGCGCAGCCGGTCCACTACCTCGGACTTGATCTGCCTGTCGGACTGGGGATCCGGCGGGGTGATCTCCGGCCGGCCGGTGTACCAGGTGTAGTAATAACGCTCGCTGGGAGACTGCCCGAGGCTTTGCGGAGTGGACATTGGCACTCCTTGTTCGACGATGACGGTAGCTGGCGGAGAGATTATGAAACTTGCCGACCGGCGCTTAGCCGCAGGCGGCGCGCCGCCCGGCGGTCCTAGCGCGCGCCTGCCCCGTCGTGCCGCCGGCGGCTGGCCGCGGTGATGAGTCCGGACAGCCTGCTGGCGTAATTCACGGCCGACCCGGCCCGGTACAGCGCTGATGACACGATCCCGGACCTGGCCGGCGAGGCAGCGGCGCCGCCCGCCGCCCCGGACATGACGAGCGCAGCCGGAGCGCTCCCGGCGCCGCTGGCGGCCTCGCCCACGCTGGTGAATACCAGCTCGTGACTGACCAGTTCGCAGAGGACGAGCAGGCGGAGCACCGTCGGCTGAGGGCCGGCCAGCACCAGGTCACCGCCCGCTCGCCGGGCCTGCGACCGGATTGCCATGAGCTCGCTCAGGGAGTAGCAGTCCAGGTAGATCAGTTCCGCCAGGTCAACGATTATCCGTGTCCGGGCGGCGGCCAGTGCGGAGAGCGCGCGCAAGCCGTCCGCGGCGGTGCACACATCGAGTTCCCCGCGCAGCGCGATGACTACGCTGCCTGCACGCGCGCTTTCCCCTGCATCGACCCCGGGCATGGCCCTCGCTGTCATCTCTGGGCAGCCTGCGGGGTCCTGGCACGCACCTACGGCTTCTAGCTTCTGCGCGTAAGCCTACGCCAGGAAAGCCGCGCCGTCGCCCGCGCCAGCGCCGCAATGTCCCGCACGGGCGGCGATTGTGCCGGCCGTGCGCTCCCCGCACGGGCGGTCGCGGAGAATGCGGCCCGGGAACGTGGCGCGGGCCGGCGGGTTAGCCGCGGCCGTACAGGCTCTCGGCCTGCCAGAAGTAGACGATGCCGACGGCGAAGATCACGACGCCCCAGAGTGCGGCGGCGATCCACAGCTGGTCGTTGGTGACGATGGCGTGGCAGCTGGCCTGCCACGCGTAGTCCTGGATCTTGGTGCCGGGCTCGTACGAGCCCTGGTGAGCCAGGAAGTACGAGCACTGCTTCGCGTTGTAGGGCGCGTTGCCCGCCGAGTCCTGCCGGTAGCTCGACATGAACGCGACGCGGACCAGGGAGATGTAGACCGCGAACGGGTTATACGAGAGGACCTTCCCCACCCAGCCGGGGAAACGGTAGGTCACCGTGAGGATCAGGTACATCACGCCGCAGAAGTACCGGGAGATCCGCAGCAGGAACGGGATCAGCTCGGACACGTCGGCGACCGCGCCGCCCATCCGCGCGACGATCAGCGCGGCCCCGGTGTTGAACATCGACTGCAGCAGCACCGCCGGGATCAGCAGCAGCCAGTACCAGCTGGGGTACTGGCCGCTCCCCAGCATGACGATGACGACCACCACCATGCCGATGAGCATCTGCTGCAGTTCCACGATCACGTAGGCGAGCGGCAGCGACGCGCGCGGGAAGTACAGCGCGCGGATCAGCTGGATGTTCGCCCGCATCACGTTCGAGCCGGTCACGATCGACCGCTCGGTGAACGCGAAGACGAACACGCCGACGACCAGGAACGCGGGGAAGTGGTCCACGGCCCGGGCCGTGTCGAATAGCAGGCCGAAGATCAGGTAGTAGACGCACGCGTTCAGGATCGGCGTGAGCACCTGCCAGACCTGGCCGAGCTTGGCCTCCGTGTACATGGAGATGTTGCGCGCGGTGGCGTAGCCGACGATGAAGTGCCTGCGCTGCCAGAGCGTCGCCACGTATTCCCGCAGCGGGGGGCGCGCACCGGACAGTTTCAGGCCGTACTGCGCGGCGAGCTGGCCCAGATCCTGGTCGGGCACCCGGGGTGCGTCGGGCGCGATGACGGCGCCCGCCTCCAGGCTGCCGGGCGCGCTGATCTGACCGCTGTTGTCCACGACGGGGAAGTCTATTGGAAGCGGTCAGAAAAACGGGCATCGAAGCCGCGGTTGTGAACCCGCCGCGCCCGTACCGCACCCTGACCGTTCCCCGGGAACCGGGCCCGGACCCCTGGCTGGACCGCTGGTCCGCGCAGGTGAAGGCCGGCCCGGCCGGGGTTCACGGACCCGCTGGGACTGACCCCTGATTGTGACCTTTACAGGCCGGAGTCGGCGGTCCTGACCAGGATCCTGCGGCACTCCTCGTGCCGGACCACCTCGTCCGGCGCGGCGGCGCGGATCTCGTTCAGCTCCACGGTGGACAGCGTCTCCCGGCAGCCGCCGCACTGGCCGCGGCGCAGTTCGGCCGCGCCGCGCCCGGACGACGCCCGGATCTTGTCGTAGAGGGCGAGGAGGTCGGCGGGCACCTCCGCGACCACCGTCGCGCGGGCCGCGGTCGCCTTGCCGGCCTGCTCGTTGATCTCGGCCAGGGCGGCGTCCCGGCGCCCGGTCACCGCCGCGATGTCGGCGCCGACGGTCTCCGCCTCCGTAGCCGCGCCGTCGCGCAGTCCCTGCGCCGTCTCGCGGCGCTCCATCAGCTCGAGCACGACGTCCTCCAGGTCGCCCTGGCGCCTGCGCAGCGAGACGACCTCGGACTGCAGCGACTCAAGCTCCCGGGCGTTCGACACCTGGCCCGCGGTGAGCCGCTGGTTGTCCCGCTCGATACGGACCCGGACCTGGTCCACGTCCCGTTCCGCGCGCGACAGCTCGCGGTCAACGTCGGCGAGGCTGGTATCCGCGATCGTGATCGCGTCCCTGGCCTTCGCGGCGCGCTCGGCGAGCTGGTCGAGCTCGGCGTTTTCTGGCAGGGTTCGGCGCCGGTGGTCGAGCCTGCCGAGCTCGGTGTCCAGGTCGGCCAGTTCAAGCAGCCGCAGCTGCGCCTCGGGAGATGCCTTCACGAAGGCCAACGTTAGTCGCCCGCGCGGTCGTTGTCGCATGGTAGACACTTCGGCATGGGGATCCCTCGGGTTAGCAGGCCCTACATGCCGGGATACGGCGTGGCGGGAGCCGAGCAAGGGACCGGGCTCCTGCACTGGTCCTGGGCGGCGGAACGGCTGACCGCCGCGCGGAACTACTGGGTAGTCAGCACCTGGCCCGACGGCCGTCCGCACGCTATGCCCGTCTGGGGCATGTGGGACGACAGCACGCTCTGGTTCACCTCGGCCAGCGGGTCCCGCAAGGTGAAGAACCTGCGGGCCGACCCGCGCTGCTGCGTGACCACGGAGGATGCGTCGGACCCGGTGATCATCGAGGGCACGGCCCGCTTCGCGACCGAGCCCGCGATCCTGCGCCGCGTGGTCGACCTGATGAACGCCAAGTACCACAGCGGCGTGGACCTCGATTTCCTCAACCCGGAGAAGAACGCGACGATCGGCGTGCGCCCGCAGCGCGTCTTCTCCATGCTGCACAGCGACTTCACCGGCTCGCCGACGCGCTGGGTGTTCGACGACGACCTGTGAGCGGCCCGCGCTGAGCGCCCGCGCATAGTCGCTCCGCCACGGTGCGGCACCTCCCCGAGCACGGTTGAGAGGAATTCTTAAGCTGCTCAGAGCAAACTCTCAGCACCCAGAACGAATCCGGGCTGAACCCGGCAGGTAGCGTGACCGTGTAATTGATTGAAGCCGCAACCGCGGCCTCGCGTAACGCTGGCGGATTGCGACGGACTGTACCTGCATGACTTCTAGGACTGGGTTTTCCCGCTGGTGGGGTGCCGCGTGCGGGCTGCTCGCCGCGGCGGCGGCGATGGGCATCGCGCAGCTGTTCGCCGGATTCACCGTTCCCGCGGCATCCCCGGTGGCCGCCGTCGGCGAGGTGGCGATCGCGCACACGCCGCTGGCGGTCAAGGACTGGGCGATCACGACCTTCGGGACGGGCGACAAGAACGCGCTGCTGACCGGCGTGTTCGCCGTGGTCTTCCTGTACGCCATGGTGCTGGGCGTGCTGGCGATGCGCCGGCTGGCCCTGGGCTACCTCGGACTGGTGCTCTTCGCCGCTTTGGGGCTTGCGGCCGCGCTGAGCAGGCACGGCGCCACCGGGTCGTGGTCGGTGCCGACGCTGTTCGGCGCCGTGGCCGGGGCGATCGCGCTGCGCTGGCTGGTCGTGACGGCCCGCGCGGCCGCCGCGGCGGCCCGGGCCCGGCGCGCGGAAGCCGGGCCGCGTGCCCGG
>Ga0302314_10022571_pt1 | contig 10318 bp, 7 predicted proteins | sample III_Palsa_N2_3_FD_200533 | JGI IMG/M metagenome (GOLD analysis project Ga0302314, IMG submission 200533) | Peat permafrost microbial communities from Stordalen Mire near Abisko, Sweden - III_Palsa_N2_3 | ecosystem: Environmental > Terrestrial > Soil > Palsa > Peat permafrost | place: Sweden... | reverse complement strand
GATTTCGAAACCGACCCCGAATTCCAAAAGAAACTCGACTGGATCGAGGAGTTCATGGAGACGGAGGTCGAACCCGTGTCCCACCTCGGCATGGCGGCCTATGGCCCCGGCGGCCGGGAAAAGTTCATCAAGCCGCTGCAGCAGAAGGTGAAGGATCAGGGCCTGTGGGCCTGTCACCTCGGCCCCGAACTGGGCGGCCAGGGCTATGGCCAACTCAAGCTCGCGCTCATGAATGAAAAGCTGGGCCGCAACAGCCTGGCCCCGTCCGTGTTCGGCTGCCAGGCGCCTGACACCGGCAATGCCGAAATCATCGCTCACTACGGCTCCGACGAGCAGAAGGAACAGTGGCTCTGGCCGCTGCTGAACGGCGACATCCGCTCGGCCTTCTCCATGAGCGAGCCCACCGGCGGCTCCGACCCGCTGACCTTCAAGACAACCGCCAAGCTGGAAGGCGATGAGTGGGTCATCAATGGCGAGAAGTGGTTCTCCACCGGCGCCCGCTGGTCGACCATTCTGATCGTCTACGCCATCACCGATCCGGACGAGAAGGACCCTTATCGCCGGACCTCGATGTTCATCGTGCCAACCAAGACCCCGGGCGTGGAAATCCTCCGCAATGTCGGCGTCGGCGCCAATGACGGCTCCGAAGGCTATGTTCGCTACAACAACGTCCGCGTGCCCTACGGCGCCCTGTTGGGTCCGCGCGGCCAGGCCTTCATCATCGCCCAGACCCGTCTTGGCGGCGGCCGCGTGCACCACGCCATGCGCACCGTCGGCGCCTGCGCCAAGGCGTTGGACCTGATGTGCCAGCGCGCCGTCTCCCGCAGCACCCGCGATGGCAAGCTGGCCGATTTCCAGATGGTGCAGGCGCAGATCGCCGACAGCTGGATCCAGCTGGAGCAGTTCCGCCTGCTGGTGATGCGCACCGCGTGGCTGATCGATAAGCATAAAGATTACAACAAGGTGCGCAAGGATATCGCCGCGATCAAGGTAGCGATGCCGACCGTCTATCACGACATCGCGGCCAAGGCCCTGCACATCCACGGCGCCCTGGGCGTGTCCAACGAAATGCCCTTCATGGGCATGGTGACCTCGTCCTTCGTGATGGGTATCGCCGACGGCCCGACCGAGGTGCACAAGGTCACCGTCGCCAAGCAGATCCTCAAGGACTACACGCCGTCCAACGAGCTGTTCCCGGCCTACCACCTGCCGCGCCAGCGGGAGGCGGCCCAGGACCGCTACGCCAGCGAACTGAAAGAGCTGAAGGCGGACTGGGAAAAGCGCAAGGAAACCGCGGACGCGTCGGCTTAGGTAACGATCAAGCCCCTTCTCCCCATGAGGGAGAAGGGAATCGTTTTCTGGACGACCTCGGTTTCCTGCGGCATTCGTTGCCTGAAGGCCTGCATTGGCCCCGTAACCGGACTCGTCGATGGCCTCTTCGCACCCCCTTATCGTCGGTATCGGCGGCACCACTCGGGCCAATTCCACCAGCGAGCGAACCTTGATCAAGGCGCTGGAAGTGGCTGAGCGGGCCGGGGCGCGCACCCTGTTGTTCAACGGCGCCTTCCTGTCGAAGCTGCCGATCTACGATCCAAGCGCCAGCGAAGCCTCGCCGGAATATTCCGAGCTTATCGAGGGCGTGCGCCAGGCTGATGGCGTGCTGGTGGCGACGCCCGGTTATCACGGGTCGGTCTCGGGTCTGGTCAAGAACGCCCTGGATAGCCTGGAAGGCCTGAGGACCGACACGCGGCCTTATTTTGACGGCCGGGCGATCGGCTGCATCGTCACCGCCGATGGTTGGCAGGCCGGCGGCACCACCCTGTTGGCTCTGCGCACTATCATCCACGCGCTACGCGGCTGGCCAACGCCCATGGGCGTGACCTTCAACCCCTCGGCCGGCAAGTTGTTCGACGATGCTGGAGAGTTCACCGAAGCGAGGGACGCCAATCAGATCGCGATGATGGTTGGGCAGGTGCTGGAGTTTGCGGCGGCGCGGCGCGGGATGTCTTTAGTCTAAGTCGGAGGGCGCCTTCGATGAGCGCGGCGCTTCAGTTCGGCGGCGCAGGCGAGGGGCTGACGGGCGTTGGCGACGCGAGCTGCGAACTCGCGGCCGGCGCGTCAGCGGTCGGCGCGGCAGGAGCTGGCGCCGGAACTGAACCTGGCGCTGGCGCGCTGGGCTGAGGCGCCATCGGTTGAGCGGGGACCGGGCCGTCGCTCGGCGCGGAGGCCAGCTTCAAGGTCTTGGCGGCGGCGTTGAAGGCCGCGCGGTCGGAGGGCTGCAGGTCGGCCGCGCCGATCACCAATCCGCCGGCGATCGTCCCCTGGACGAAGTAGGTCTCGCCGACGTCGACCTTCAGCTTGAGCTTGTCCTTCAGTTCGGGCTCCAGCACCGCCGTATAGTCATGGATGCCAGGGCTGGTGACCTGGACGAAGTAGGCGCCGTTGCTGAGTTTGCCCAGCGCCTTGCCGTTCTCGCGAACATTGAACCACTGGCCGGCGCCCATGAGGGTTTTGGCGCGGAAGAAGATCACCTGGCCCTGGCCGGGCGGCGGCGGCGTAAGGGCGATCGGGCCCGGCGCATTCGAGGCATCGCTGTCCTTCGACGCGGCGGCGGCGATGTCGCGTCGGCTGGCGCGCGCCAGCGGTGGCAGGGTGATGTCGCTCGCCACCTTGGCGCTGGCGACTGTGCCGGGCTCGAACACCACCTGGCCGCCCTGCAGCACAATACCCGCCAGGCCGAGGGGGGCGAAGGCGATCCCGGTGATGCCGAGCATGTGAGAGGTGGTGGAATTGTCCTGGCCGGGACGGGCCAGCTGTAGCGCATCCAGCTGCACCCGCCCGTGCCTGGAATTCAGATAGCTCGCGGCGAGAACCATCTCGGCGGGCTTGCCGCCAAGGCCTGGCGGCTTGGAATCGATCACCTCGCCCAGGCCCCGTGACCCGGCGCGCAAAACGATGCGGCCATCCACGATCAGCGGCGCGGCCAGGCGAATGGGGAAGGTGTCGCCGCGTTTCTGCGCCGCGCTGCTGACCCGACCGACCAGCTCGACCTTGACCATGGTCCCGGCCGTCACATGGCAGCAGCTATAGTGGACGGGCGGGCGCGCCGAAGCGGCGGGCGAGGCGGCGCCCAGCGCCGACATCGCCATGATCGCGATCGCCAGCGGTTTCAACAATCCGGTCCTGAGGCCGGACGGGATGGGCTGGGTCATGAGTGTTTCCGGGCGTAAAGCGACGCTAGATCTTTCAACGCACCATTGTGCAGCTTGTTCCACGGGTCAGCCTGCGCCGGTGGCTATCGGGTCGGCGCGGTCAGCGGCGCATCGGTTCTCCAGGTCTCGCCGCCCTGCTCTGCGGCGACGCCGGCGGTGTAGAGGGCGCTGAGATGGGCGGCGCTGAAGTCCAGCGGCGCGTCGCTCAGGGTAAGCGGCATGGACGCCACCATCAGATCGCATCCACGATAATGGCAGAACTCAAAGGTGTTCAGCACCAGGGCGCGAATGGAGGCCTTGGCGCCGGCCGCGATGGTGCGCGTGAGGATCGGGATGGTGGAGCGGGGCGTGACGGCGAAGGCGCTGTCCAGCTGGCCATTGATCAGCACATAGAGGCGTAGCCGGAACGGTGACATAGCCGTCGCGCCCTTATCGAGCAGCACGGTAAGTGGGATGGCGAAGAAGGCGCTGTCGGTCTGCCCGTCCACGTGCATCTCGGTGAAGTGGCGCCGACCGCTCTGGACGGGAATCATGCTCGGCGGGAAGACGCCCGGCACGCTGGCTGAAGCGACCAGGACCTGGATCATCAATTCGCGGGCGGGCGTCCCGCCCTTGGACGCAATCGCGCCCATATCCCAGATCACCAACTGGCCGGTATCCAGATCGGTCGTGCCAACGAGAAGCCGGCGTCCCTTGGCGTGTTCGGCGGCGATGGCGCTGACCAGGTCGTCCGTGACGAAACGGCGCACCAGCTGCTCCAGCGGCGCCTTGCTGAAAAGGCCGGTGTCGAACAGGCCGCCAAGGCCACGGCTCTGAAGCAGATGGCTGGTCTGCGGTCCGCTGAAGGCGTCTTCGAGCCCGTCCGCCCAGCGCCCTCCCGCAAAGACCAGTGGGGCAGTGAGGGCGCCGGTGCTGACGCCAGTGATGATCTGAAACTGTGGCTCCTGTCCGCTCCGCGCCCAGGCTTGAAGCAGGCCCGCGCCATAGGCGCCGTTCGCGCCGCCGCCGGATATCGCCAGAACATTGAAGTGTCCTTGCGCGTCTGGCCTGATCGCGGCTCGAAGGTTCGCCGCGTACTCAAGTTGGTCCTGGGTATAGCGGATATGAAGCCGGGCGGCGAGGCCTTGGCTTGGTCCGCGGCCGTGAAGGAAGCCCTAGGCAGGGTGACGCAAGCGCCAAGCAGGAGAGGTAGAAATAGCAGGATCGCAGCCGAGCGGACGCGTTTGACACTGTTGTCCAGTCGATCTCGCCACAATGACTTCAGGTTCATGAGGTTGGATCTAATGGCGCTCATGAAGGAATCCTGCGGGTCAGCTCGACCGCCGCAGTATGCCATGGCCTAGTTCGCCGGACCCAGTGATCTCATGTTACGGCGTCCGCTTTCAATCGAAGTGCGCGTCGGCGCGCCCTCCCGCCTATGCGGGAAGGCGCCGCCACCGTACTGGGTAGACCGGGAATCTTATGCGCTGGCGACCGCTTGGGCGGCGCTCTCGCGCGCCACGGCGGAACTGGAGTCAGGAACCTGACCGACCAGCTCTTCGAACAGGGCGCGGTAGTGGATCATCGCCTGACGCAGGGCCTCTGTGTCCGCCCCGTCTTCGCTGCGGCGGATCGCGATGTCGTGGCCGGCCCTATAGTTCGATACGACCTCGGCGTGATCCACCGAAAGGTCGGCGGCGCGCTGATCGAAATCGGCCATGGGATAGCCGCGCACGGCCATGACGTTGGTCAACAGCTCGTCAGCCCGCACCACGGCGCCCGCCGGATTGGACACGAAGGCGGCCTCGACATCGTGCCACGATGTGGAGAAGCGCGAGTGGTCCTCTGCTGTCAGAGGTGTGAGCGTATAGGCGTGAACTCGCTTTTCGCGCTCGCGAAGCTCTTCCTCGGCTTTACGGCGGCCGCCAACGGTCTCAACCGTGTGGTCGTACTCCGCGCCATAGCGGCTGTGCAGCCGGCGGCTGCGGGCGGCGCGCATGACCAAGGCGATCGCACCAATGACGACCGCAATGACGACGACGGCGATGATGATGGTGGTGGTATTGGCGTCCATGGGGCACTCCTTGGAACCGGCGTCAGGTTGCGACCAGGGATGGCGTCCGGACGAGCGTGCAGCTCAAACGACTGGCTGATGCCGCTGTTCCAATGGCCGAGCTTACGGACAACGCTCCGCAGGCCCGTGTCCTACCCGACCATAGCCCCTTCGACCTCGTCCACGCCGCCGGGGTGGACGCCGTCCATGGGCGAGCCGCCGGGGCCACGAACCGGCTCCAGCATGCGGGACTTCCGCCAGTTGCCGAACTTGTAATAGAGGCCGGTGAGAACGGCGGAGGTGATGGTCCCGAGCGGGAACGACCACCAGATAGCGTCGGAGCCGAAATGCGGGGTCATGAAGGCCGCGAACGGCACGCGGATGATCCACATAGAGACAGCCAGGATGATCAACGGGGGGATCACCGCGCCAGTCGAGCGGACGACGCCGGACAGGGCGAAGGTGGCGTTGAACAGCACGAAGGCCCAGATCACCTCGCGATTGATGTGCAGGGCGATCGGAATGGTTGGCGAGCCCGCCGGCAGGAACAGGTAGAGAGGCAGCGGGCCCAACAGATAGATGACCAGGGTGCAGGCGCCGGCGACCCCCAAGGCGGTGAAGACGCCGGAGCGGGCGATCTTCTCGACCCGGTCCCAGCGGTTGGCGCCGACGTTCTGGGCCGCCATCGACGAGACGGACTGGCCGATCGCCATGCCGGGCATCTGGATATAGTTCCAGACGAAGGACGCCCCGCCATAGGCCGCGGCGGTGACGGCGCCATAGCGGTTGACGAAGCTGAACATCACCACCGAGGCGCCCGACATCAGGAACATCTGCAGGCTCATTGGAAATCCGCGCCGGATCAACGGCCAGATGATGGTGAAGTCAGGCTTGAGCAGGCTGAACTCGCTGGGCCAAAGCACCAGGACGCTGCGCTTGCGATAGAGCCAGGCGCCCAGGAGCATGAAGGACACGCCCTGGCCGATCAGGGTAGATGTCGCCGAGCCGGCTATGCCTAGACGCGGAAAGGGGCCGATGCCGCGGATCAGCATCGGGTTCAGGGTGGCGTCGAGCACCGTGGCCAGGGCCATGAAATAGAAGGGCGTGCGGGAGTCGCCCGCGCCCCGCTGCGCCATCTGCATGAACATGAAGAAGTAGGTGAAGGGCATCGCCGCGAACATGATCCGCAGATAGATGACCGCCTCGTCGCTGGCCGCTTGAGGCGTATGCATCAGGCCCAGCAGGAAGGGCGCGCCGACCCACCCCAGCAGCGCCAGGGTCATCGCCAGGATCAGGAAGAAAAAGGTCGCGCTGCCCATGATGCGCTTGACCATCGGCAGGTCGTGGGCGCCGACCGACTGGGCCACCAGGATGTTGGCGGCCATGGTCATGCCCATGATCGAGCTCTGCAGCAGGAACATCAGGGTGTTGGAATTGGCCAGCGCCGTGATCGCCGAGACGCCCAGCGTGTGAGCGACCCAGAACTGGTTCACCGTGCCGTTCAGCGACTGCAGGATGTTGCTGCCCATCAGCGGCAGGGAGAAGAAAATCAGCGTTCGGGTGATCGGACCTTCGATCAGGTTCTGGCGCGATCCGCGCACCATACCCGGCGCACTATTGTTCTGCGGGGGTCCGCGCGGCGGCCCGGGCGGGGGCGGCGACTCTTCTGGCTCGGACATGGTCGAAATAGAACCTAATCAATCGAACAGACGACCGAACATGCGGTCGCGGCGGCAATGAACAACTCGTCCAAATCGGGCGATTGGATCAATTCGGACTCAAAAAAGACGAGTCCATACGCCCTTATCTAATGGTCCGGCGCTTCGGGGTAAACCGCACCGGCGGCGGCGAATGGTCCTTGGCTGGCTGTTTAGGGTGCGGTCATGCCGGTTTTGCCGCTGGCCATCACCTGGTTCGCCGCGGCGGCTGCGTCGCGAATGGCCGCGAGGTTCCGCTCGTGGGTGGCCTTGTCGATCCGGTAGAAGAACAGAACGATCAGAGAAAGCGCCACCAGGCCCGCGTACATGGGCAGGAACAGCAACGCCATGTGGCGCATGATGTCCCACGGCACGGTTCCCTTCATGGCGTGGGCCGGGAAGTGAACCACGGTCAGCAGGCTGTTGGACAGGAAGATACCCATGCCGGCGGTGACCTTGCTCACCAGGCCGTTGGCCGCGAACAGCAGCCCCTCTGAACGGGCGCCGGTCTTGGCGGCGTTGTCCTCGGCCACGTCGGCGACCATGGACGAGACGATCACATAGCCGGTGATGCTGAGACACAGCACGAACATGGAATCGACAACCAGGATCGGAAAAATCCAGGGCGAGCTGTTCGGCGGCATCAGGCCCAGCAGCTTCAGCGTCATGGGAATCAGCGAGACGATGGTGGAGGTGGTGAACAGCACGATCATCGTCATCTTCTTGCCCAGGGCCTTGGACAGGATCGGCGCAATGATCACCGCGACGATCGCGCCCAGGGCGCCGATCGACGTGACGCCGGCGATCTGCTGCGGCGAGAGCCCCCACATGTGGGTGTAGAAGTAGTTGTCCAGGGCGGTGCGGAAGCCATAGGCCACGCCGCCGAACATGCCGCACAGCATCAGCACGATGAGGGCCGGGTGGGTCAGGGCCTGCTTCAGTTCCCGAAAGAACTTGCTCGGCGCGAAGCCTTCGCGCGGGGGCAGGTGCAGGTATTTGATCCGTCCTTGAGTCCCCAAGGCTGACGTTATCGCCGACAAGAAAATCAGCAGGGCCGCGCAGGCGCCGAAGCGGGCGTAGCCCTGGCCGTTGAGCAGGCCCAGGTGGTTGGATGCGCCGGTGCGCAGGAAAACCGCGTTGAGCAACACGCTCGCGCCCACCAGGCCGAACATCAGGAAGAACCAGCGAAAACTGATCAAGGTGGTCCGTTTGTCGTAGTCGGGCGCGAGCTCGGGAACCAGGGAGTTGCTGGGAATGTCATGCACGCTGTTGGCGATCCTGACCCCCACCAGGGCGATCAGCATGTAGGCGAACAGAGATTGGCCGGAGAGCTGCGCGGGAGCGTGCCACAGCAGGTAGAAGGAGACGCCCATCAGGGCCGCGCCCACATACATGAACGGGTGCCGCCGCCCCCAACGGGTCCGCACATTGTCCGACCATTGGCCGATGATAGGATCCAGCACGGCGTCGATGATCAGGGAGGCCAGGATCAGGGTCCCGGTCCAGGTGGGCGAAATGCCCACCACCTGATTGAGGTAATAGTTGAAGGCGCCCGCGCCGAGGCCTGTCAGCAATATGCCCGCCGGCAGAGCGCCGAGCCCATAACCAACCTTGGTGGCGAAACCGATCGGCGGCGCGTTTGCCGCCAGTTGCGCCTCTCGAGCGGGGGCCTGTGGGGCGTCATCCAAGGCGACGGCGGACATGATGTTTCTCCCGGGTCTTTTTTAGAGCGGCGAGCTGGCTTCTTCGGCGGCTTCGGCGAGGGCGGCGGCGTCGATGAGCCGCCGCAGGTTGTTCTGGTGGGTGGTGCGGTCGATCCGATAGGCGCTGAGGAAGCCGATCGCGATCAAATAGGGCAGGATGAAGGTGGGCACATAGAAGAGACCCAGGTTGCGCAGCACCTCCGGCGCGACATGGCCGGGCTGGGCGTGGGCCGGGAAGTGAACCAGCGTCAGCATGACGCCGACGATCAGCGGCCCGGTGCCGGACACCGCCTTCTGCGCCAGGCTGTTGGCGGCGAAGAACAGGCCTTCGGAGCGGCGCCCGGTCTTGATCTCGCTGTCCTCGACCACGTCGGAGATCATCGACGCGATCAGAATGGCCGCGGCGATCCCAAGAGACGAGGAGATCGATCCGAACACCAACAGCGTTGGCAGCAGCGCCGGGGTGTGGTTGGCGGGGAAGACGCCTAGCAGTCGCAGCGCGATCGGCGCGATGGTGATCACGACTGATAGGGCCATGGCGGCGATCGCGGTGGCCCGCTTGTCGAACCGCTTGGACAGCGCCGGGGCTATGGTCATGGCCAGGATGGCGCCGGCGAAGCTCTGGGCGATCAGGATCAGCATCTGCGCTGAGCTCAACTCCCAGAAGAAGGTGCCAGTGTAGAGCGCGATGGCGAACTGAACCCCCTGGCCCATGGCGCCGAACAGGGCGCCCAGGGCGACCATGGCGAAGGAGCGGTGCGACAAGGTCGAGACCATCTCCTTGAGATAGGCCGGCAGGGAGCTGGGCCGATGCGCCGGCGGCTGGCGCAGCATCGGTATGCGCCGGTGGGTGCCCGCCGCCGAGATCAGGATGGCGAAAAACATGATGATCGCCGCCACAGTCCCATAGTGGGCGTAGCCCGCCGGGTTGAGCTGGCCGATCGGATAGCGCTTGGTCGGCGCCAGGAAGACCGCATAGGCGAGGAAGGTCATGCCCAGCCCGCCAGCCCAACCGAACATGTATCGGTAGCCCAGGATTCTGGTGCGTTCGTCGTAGTCGGTGGTCAGCTCCGGCGCGAGGGCCGAGGACGGGATTTCATAGAAGGTGATGAAGGTCCGCACGATGATCGAAATCACCACCAGATAGGCGAACAGGGCGCCGGTCGACCAATGCGGCGGGTTCCACAGCGCCAGGTAGGAGACGGCAACCGGAGCCGCCGCCAGATACATGAAGGGGTGGCGCCGGCCCCAGCGCGAGCGCCAATGATCCGACATCTGACCAACGATGGGATCCATCACCGCATCGACGATCAGGGCCAGGAAGATCGCCCCACCCGCCAAGCTCGCCGGCAGGCCCACCAACTGGTTGTAGAAGAGCAGGACGAAGGTCTGGAAGCCGTTGTCCTTGATGCCATAGGCCACCGAGCCGAAGCCGTAGAACAGCTTGGTGACCAGATCGACCGGCGCGGCCTTCACCTGATCGAGGGCGGGCGCGGACGCCTGTACGCCAGCGGACTTTGCGCCGGAAGACTGGGCCGGAAGGGCGATCGTCATGGCCGGCTACAGTCCTTCCCAACGCCGCGGACGTCTCACGCGTCCATGCGGGGATACTGTCCGGGCGTGAGCGCGCCAGGTCAAATGAACTTCCGGAAAGGGGTTGGCCGCGGGCCGTAG
>Ga0302314_10022570_pt1 | contig 10319 bp, 10 predicted proteins | sample III_Palsa_N2_3_FD_200533 | JGI IMG/M metagenome (GOLD analysis project Ga0302314, IMG submission 200533) | Peat permafrost microbial communities from Stordalen Mire near Abisko, Sweden - III_Palsa_N2_3 | ecosystem: Environmental > Terrestrial > Soil > Palsa > Peat permafrost | place: Sweden... | reverse complement strand
ATGCCGTTCTTGCCCGCGTTCGAGAAGAAGATGTCGGCGAAGCTGGGCGCGATGACGGCGAGGAAGCCGAAGTCGGTGAGGGCCCAGGCGGCGTGCTCGCGCGAGCTGCCGCAGCCGAAGTTCTTTCCGGCGATGAGGATCTTCGCGCCCTTGTAGCGCGGGTCGTTGAGCACGAAGGATGTGTTCTCTTTGCCGACCTGTTCTTTACTTACGCCGGGGCCTTCTTGAATGCGCCTCCAGTCGAAGAAGAGGAACTCGCCGTAGCCGGTCCGCTCGATGCGCTTGAGGAACTGCTTCGGGATGATCTGATCGGTATCGATGTTCGAGATATCGATGGGGGCGGCGATGGAGGTGAGGGTGTTGATGGCGATCATGCGTGGACCTCTTCGTTCGTGTACTTCCACTCGCGGATATCGGTGAAGTGGCCGGTAATTGCGGCTGCGGCGGCCATCTCGGGTGAGACGAGGTGGGTGCGTCCGCCGCGTCCCTGGCGGCCTTCGAAGTTGCGGTTCGAGGTGGAGGCGCAACGCTCGCCGGGCGCGAGGATGTCGGGGTTCATGCCGAGGCACATGCTGCAGCCGGGCTCGCGCCACTCGAAGCCTGCGGACTTGAAGATGGTGTCGAGGCCCTCTTCTTCGGCCTGCCGCTTGACCGACTGCGAGCCGGGGACGACCATCGCGCGAACCGTGGTCGCGATGTGGTGACCCTTCACGACCGAGGCGGCGGCGCGGAGGTCTTCGATGCGTGCATTCGTACAAGACCCGAGGAAGACGGCGTCGATCTTGATCTCTTCGATCGGCGTGCCGGGCTTGAGGTCCATGTACTCCAGGGCGCGCTCGAAGTTCTTCTGGTCGGCCTCGCTTGCCGTTGGGTCAGGCAGAGGTACCGTCGATTTGACGCCGGTGACCATGCCGGGCGAGGTGCCCCAGCTCACCGTTGGCGTAATGTCGGCGGCTTGGATGGTGAGCTCGCGGTCGAAGGTGGCGCCTTCATCGGTGACGAGCTGCGACCAGTGCTGCACGGCCTGATCCCACGCGAAGCCAGCGGGCGAGAAGCGGCGACCCTTGAGATAGGTGAAGGTGGTCGCGTCGGGCGCGATCATGCCTGCGCGAGCTCCGCCTTCGATGCTCATGTTGCAGATGGTCATGCGGCCTTCCATCGAGAGGGCGCGGATGGCGGAGCCAGCGTACTCGACGACGTAGCCGGTTGCACCTGCCGTGCCGATCTCGCCGATAATGTGCAGCACGATGTCCTTCGCCGTGACGCCGTTCGGGAGCGTGCCTTCGATATTGATGCGGAAGGTCTTCGGTTTGTCCTGCGGCAGCGTCTGCGTGGCCATGACGTGCTCGACCTCGCTGGTGCCGATGCCGAAGGCGAGCGCGCCGAAGGCTCCGTGGGTGGAAGTGTGGGAGTCGCCGCAGACGATGGTCATGCCGGGCTTGGTCAGGCCGAGTTCAGGGCCGATGATGTGGACGATGCCCTGGTCGGGCGACTGCACATCGAAGAGCTCGACGCCGAACTCCGCGCAGTTCTTGCGCAGAGCTTCGATCTGCTTCGACGAGATCTGGTCGAGGATGTGGAGGCGGTCTTCGACGCTCGTCGTGGGGACGTTGTGGTCGACGGTGGCGATGGTGCGGTCCGGGCGGCGCAGCGTGCGGCCAGCGAGGCGGAGGCCGTCAAAGGCCTGCGGGCTGGTGACCTCGTGGACGAGATGGAGGTCGATGTAGAGCAGCGAGGGCTCGCCTGCGGGCGAGGCGACGAGGTGCTGCTGCCAGACTTTCTCGAAGAGGGTGCGCGGTGTGGTGTGAGAGAACTCGTTCACTTCTTTGCTCCGGGTTGGTTCTGCTGATCGTTCAAAGTTGGGTAGGTCAGGTCGACCTGCTCGCCGGACGGTTGCACAAGCGTGACGAGGGTGAACTCTTCCGGGTAGCCCATGGCGGTATCGTTGGCGTGCCAGCGTTCGAGCGAAGAGCGGAAGTCTGGCGGCATGTTTTCGAAGTCGAGGTGTCTGCTGGCAAAGAGCCACAGATGCATGTCGGGATCGCCGTTGACGGTGCGTATCATCTGCGTGGCCACGAAGATCGACGTTGCGGGATGCGTGCCGGTGTCGATCCAGAGCATTCCACGATCGAGGCAGTCATGGGGGACGCAGCCGTCGGCTGTAACGTACCGATCATCGTCGACAACGGCACTGCCGGGAACGCCAAGAAAGATTCGTGCAAGATCGGAGAGCGGTGTAAACCTGTGGTGGTCGTACCAGAACCACTGCTGCTGGTGGAACGAGGAATGGAGTAGCTTGTCGAAGCGCAAGTCGTTGACGAGCTGGGGCTCGTGGCCCTGGCTATTGTCGGTCAGCGGCTTGGCGGGGATGTTCTGCCAAGCCGCTGCGTACGTTCGTATCCAGGAGGCATCGTCGGCTGCGGCTGCGGGCTGCGGTTTGGTCTGGGCATGCGATGAGGAAATGGAAAACGCTAGAGCGGCCATCAGGCAGACGGGTCTGGAGGATTGCAGATTCAATTGCCGCCTCCTTCCGCGGTTGTTTTGGGCGCGGTGACGCCGAGGGTTGCGAGGGGAACCTGATGAGGCGTGCCGTCGGGATCGACGACGATCGCGTGGGTGATGTTTTCGACGATGCCTGAGCCTGCGAGCGGCTCCTTTGTCCAGCGCGTGAGGCTATGGATGAGCGCGGGCGGGATACGGTTGGGCGCGTCTGGAGTTAGGCCGAAGGCTTGGTTGGCGAAGAGCCAGAGGGTGTACTCGGCTCCAGGTTCGGTGCTGGCCTTGCTCTCGCGGATCCAGTCGGTGGCGGCGAAGACGACGAGGTGCTCTGTGCTGGCGGACTTCTTCGCGCCATTGAGATCGACCCAAAGCATGCCGCGATTTGGGCAGAAGTGGAAGACGCAGCCAGTGATCGAGAGATAGCGATTATCGTCGGCGATGACCTTGCCGGGGACGGAGAGGAAGTCGTAGGCGGTGTCGGCGAGCGGCTTGTACTTCGTCCCCTGCACGCCCCAGAAGGACTGCGGCGCAGTGAGGGTGTCATCCAGGAAGGGAAGGAAGTGCGGGTCCTGGATGAGAGCGTTCTCGCGGCCGTCGGCGGGCGGCGGGCTGTACTGCCAGAGCCACTCGACGTCGGTGTGCTGCGGATGCTTGTCGTGCTTTGAGCGTGGTTCCGGCGGAGTTGGTGGGCCGGATTGCGGCTGCGTATAGACTTGAGCGCGCGTGGACGTCGTTGCGATCAGCAGGAGGGTTGCGGCGGCGAGTTGGAGATGGTTGCGCATGATCGTTTTGCGTGCGGTTGATGAGAAATAGGTGCAGCGTTCCTTGCTGCATTCGGCACAGCAAGGAACTATAGGTCAACGACGAAAGACTGGCTAGACCGCGTGCATAGCCTGGCGGCGATCGATCGACTCCGCGAGTGCCTGGTGGACGAGCTTGCCCATCTGCTGTGTCGTGACGGGCGTCTGGCCGGCGGCCTGGCCGCGCGCGATGTCTGCGGTGCGATATCCCTGGTCGAGCACCTTGCTGACGGCGACTTCGATGGCGGCGGCGTCCTGCTCGAGGTTTGCGGAATGGCGCAGGATCATCGCGGCGGTGAGGATCGCGCCGAGCGGGTTCGCCTTGCCCTGGCCCGCGATGTCGGGTGCGGAGCCGTGTACGGGCTCGAAGAGATTGACCGCGCCGCCGATGGTGGCGGAAGGCAACATGCCGAGCGATCCGGTGATGACGCCTGCTTCATCCGAAAGAATGTCGCCGAAGAGGTTTTCGGTAAGGATGACGTCGAAGTTACGCGGCGTATTCATGATGTGCATCGCCATGGAGTCGACAAGCTGATGCTCGAGGGTGACCTCGGGGTAGTCCTTCGCGACCTCGGTGACGGTGGCGCGCCAGAGCTGGGAGACCTCGAGGACGTTGGCCTTGTCGACGCTGGTAAGTTTCTTGCGGCGCTTGCTTGCGAGCTCGAAGGCGGTGCGGGCGACGCGGGTGACCTCTGCCTTGGTGTAGCGCATGGTGTTGATGGCTTCATTGGTCTCGCGGTTCCACCAGCGCGGCTCGCCGAAGTAGAGGCCGCCAAGGAGCTCGCGTACGAAGAGCATGTCGACACCTTCCGTCACCTCGGGACGCAGCGGTGAGCTGGCGGCGAGGCCCTTGTAGGCCATCGAGGGACGGAGGTTGGCGAAGCCGCCGAGCGCCTGGCGGATCTGCAGCAGGCCCGCCTCGGGGCGCTTATCTGGCGTGAGGTGGTTGAACTTGTTGTCTCCGACCGCGCCAAGGAAGACGGCATCGGAGTCGAGCGCGCCGTCGATGGTGGACTGCGGCAGAGGCGAGCCGGTCTCGGTGATGGCGACGCCGCCGATGAGGTAAGGCACGAAGGTGAAGTCGTGGCCGCCGAGCTCGGCGACAGCCTTCAGGATGTTCGTCGCTTCGTGGGTGACCTCTGGACCGATGCCGTCGCCGGCGAGGACTGCAATCTTGAGACGCATGGTGGTCGTTCCTTTTAGTTTGATGGTGCTCTTTAAGCGGCGGTGGCTTCTGAGCCGGATTCTCAATGGGTGACGGCGGTGACCTTCTCTGGCTGTAGCAGGCCGAGCAAGTCCTGGTCGTAGATCGACTTCTTGCGATCGGCGAGGGCGCTGAAGCGCTCGTAAACCTCGTCGAGCTGGATGCGGGTGAGCGGATGGCCGAGTTCAGCGAGGCGCTGCTCAAGGGCGCGGCGACCGGAGTGCTTGCCGAGTACGAGGTTGGTCGCGTTCGCGCCAACCGACTCGGGCGTCATGATCTCGTAGGTGAGCGGGTTGGCGAGCATGCCGTGCTGGTGGATGCCGGACTCGTGCGCAAAGGCGTTGGCGCCGACGACGGCCTTGTTCGGCGAGCAGCCGAAGCTGATGAGGGAGGAGAGCATCTGGCTTGTTGGATAGAGCTGATTCATCACGATGTTGTTCGTGTAGGGGAACCGGTCGCGGCGAACCATGAGGGCTGCGGCGACCTCCTCGAGTGCGGCGTTTCCGGCGCGTTCGCCGATGCCGTTGATGGCAACCTCGACCTGCCGGGCTCCGCCTTCGATGCCTGCGAGGGTGTTGGCGACGGCCATGCCAAGATCGTCGTGGCAGTGGGTGGAGAGGACAACGTTCGACTTGCCCGAGGTGCTGACCAGGCCGGGGACGCGCTCGCGCACTGTGCGGAAGAGCTGCGTGTACTCGGCCGGGGTGGTGTAGCCGACGGTGTCGGGGATGTTGATGGTGGTTGCGCCAGCCTGCACGGCGACGGTGATCATCTGCACGAGGAAGTCGATGTCCGATCGGGTGCCGTCCTCGGTGGAGAACTCGACGTCATCGACGAAGGTGCGGGCGAGACGAACGCTCTCGGCGGTCTGCTCGAGCGCCTGCGTGCGGGTGATGCGGAGTTTGGCCTCGAGGTGCAGATCGGACGACGCGAGGAAGACGTGGATGCGGCTCTTGTTTGCGGGCTCGATGGCGCGCGCTGCGGCCTCGATGTCGCCGGTCTTGCAGCGGGCGAGTGAGGTGATGACTGGGCCGCGAACCTCACGGGCGATCTCGCGGATGGAGTCGGAGTCGCCTTGCGAGGCGATCGCGAAACCGGCCTCGAGGATGTCGACGCCGAGGGTCGCGATCTGGTGCGCCATGCGCAGCTTCTCGGCTGGGTGGAGGGTACATCCGGGCGACTGTTCGCCGTCGCGAAGAGTGGTGTCGAAGAAGACGATTTTGTTCGATTCAGGCATAGGGAAAAGACTCTCGACTGCTGGACGTAATCATAACGCACGCTTATGATCGTCTCCACTGGCATCACGAAATCTAATCGGATCATTCGGATTCATAAGCGATTCATACGTCGCGAAAGGCTGGCTCGTGGATCTCTTTCAATTGGAGACATTTCTGGCAGTCGCCGAGGAGCGCAGCTTCTCGCGGGCGGCTGCGCGGTTGCACCGCACCCAACCGGCGGTGAGCCAGGCGATCGCGAAGCTCGAGAGCGAACTGGGCGAGGTGCTGTTCGAGCGCTCGTCGCGGGACGGCACTCTGACCGATGCAGGGGGCGTGCTGCGCGAGTATGCGCAGAAGTTGTTGAATCTGCGAACCGAAGCGGCGGGTGCGCTGACCGAGCTGCGGGAGCTGCATCGCGGCAAGCTGACGCTGGCGGCAAATGAGTACACCTGCCTGTACCTGCTCCCGGTACTCGACCTGTTCCGGCGGCAGAACCCGCGCATCAAGGTTGCGGTGCAGCGGTCGCTGGCCAGCCGGATCGCCGATGACGTGCTGATGCACTCGGTCGAGATTGGGGTGCTGTCGTTCCGTCCGGACGATGCGCAAGTTTGCTCGACGGTGGTGTATCGCGACGAGTTGATGCTGGTGGTGAACCCGTCGCACCCTTTTGCGAAGGCGGGCGAGGTGACGATCCGGCAGTTGGGGACGCAGAACTTTGTGGCGCATAATATCGCCTCGCCGCAACGCCAGAAGGTCATCCAGACCTTCCGTAAGTACAAGACCCCGCTGCAGATGGGGGTGGAGCTGCCATCGCTCGACGCGATCAAGCGTTTTGTCGAGATGGGCAATGGAGTCGCGCTGGTGCCGGGGCTGACGCTGCGGACGGAGTTAGAGCGCGGGTCGCTGGTGCGGGTGAAGGTGAAGGAGCTGCAGATTGAACGCAAGCTAAGGCTGGTTTACCGCAAGCAGGCGAGCCTGTCGCATGCGGCGTTGGCATTTTTGAAGGTGATTGAGACGTTTTCGGCGGCGCAGGGCGATCCGTACAGCTTTGTGGCGGAGCGTGGGTTGTAGCCTGCCGCTTCGTAAACGATTGGGAAGAACACGGGGATTGGGATTTGTTGCGCGGAACGTTTGACGCAGGTTCGCGTCTGTATGGGGTAGAACGACGGCCCCGGAGAAGATGCTCGGGAACGATGGTTGGTTGAGGTTTTTCGATGAACACGATGACGATTTTCAACAATGTAAAGGCGTCCGGGTTGCGCGTAGCGATGGTGGGCCTCTGTACCGTGACGCTGGCTGCGCCGATGGCGCTGCGGGCGCAGGACCAGGGCGCACCGCCTCCTCCTCAGAGCGATGGTACGCAGCAGGGTGGACGTCCGAATATGGAGCAGATGCGTGAGCGGCAAATCGAGCACATGACCAAGATGCTGAGCCTGACGCCCGACCAGGTGACCCAGGTGCGCGCGATCGATGCCGACTCGATGAGCAAGATGGCGGCGCTGCGACAGGATACGTCGACGCCGCGCGAGCAGAAGCGAGACAAGATGATGCAGATCCGCAGCGACTCGCAGGCGAAGGTTCGGACGATTTTGACCGACGAGCAGAAGCCGAAGTACGACGCCATGCTCGCGAAGGAGAGGGAACGTATGGAACAGCGGCGGCAGGGTGGCGGCGCTCCTTCGGACCAGCCGGCTCCTCCACAGCAGTAATGAAGTATCGAGATCGTTCGATTTTATCTCGATGGCTGGAAATCGAGACGGATTGAGGAGTGGTCCGTCTAAAGAGCAGATCGGGCAGGCTGGCCAGGAGTTTTCCTGCCAGCCTCGCTCGTTTCAGCACACGCGAACCCACTCGGAACCGGAAAACAGATACCTCTCGTGTACGGAATGCAATCTGAATCGGCCCTGAATTCTCCGTGAGGCGTGCGTACGGGTACAATTGGCAGAGCGACTTTGTCCGCAGGGGATTGCCCGGGGCGAGAGCACTCTAGGCGGACAGACACTGAGTCTCGCGAATGTTAAGGGGTTTGACGAAGAATGAAGAAGACGATGTTGTTGGGTGCACTGCTTCTGTCTGCGGTTACGGCGTTTGGGCAGGAGAGCCGGCAGGATGCAAGCATCAGCGCCACTGGAGATTTCGCTCCCGAGATTCACGGGGCTACCGGAACATACACGACGAGCAATACAACGCTGGGCGCGCTGGTGAGCTATCGGTACCTGCTGACCCCACGCAGCGGTCTCGAACTAAACTATGGCTTTACCCAGAACTCGCCCGTTTATACGATTCCGGGAACGTTGAAGAACACCGTGCACGCGCGCCAGCAGGAGATCAGCGCGGCGTACGTCTTCAGTATGACCTTCAAGCGTTACAGCCCGTTTCTTGAGGCTGGTCCGGGTGTTATGTTCTTCTCGCCGATCCACGACTTCGGATCGAACATCCTCGACACGAAGCGGACGACGACCATCGGCGGCGTCTTTGGTGGCGGTGTGGCGTATGAGTTGAGCCCCAGCTTCGATATTCGCGCGGAGTATCGCGGGTTTGTCGGCAAGACGCCGAACTTCGGGATCGACGACTTCAGCACGAACCGGTACCGAGTCATCTCTTCGCCCTCGATTGGTGTGGCGTACCACTTCTAACTTTCTTCACGGAAGAGAGAGATCCCCGGCTTTATGGCCGGGGATTTTGTCTTTAACGTTCTAACTCAGGAGGCGACTTCAGAGGTTGGATGTGTGCCCATGCTGCGGGAGGTCTTCCAGAGCTTCCAGAAGGCGAAGGCGAGGCTGATGAGGATGACGCTCCAGACGACGGCGAGGATGGTGTTGGCCCATCTGGCGGAGAAGGCGTTCCAGAGGTGGAGGACCTGCCTGCCGTAGTGGATGCCGAGCCAGGCGGCGATGCTGTGGCGGATGGCGCGGCTGATGGTGAAGGTGGTGAGGAACTTTGTCCGGGACATCTTGAGCACGCCGGCGGCGAGGACGAAGGGGCTGAGCGGCATCGGCGGAGGGAGCAGGGCCGGCAGGGCTACGGCGAGGATTGCATGTTTTTCCATCCAGCCGCAGACGCGCTTGAAGATGCGTGGGGGGACGTGTTTTTCGAGGAAGGCCATGCCGCCAGACTGGCCGACCTGGTAGCTGAAGTAGCCGCCGAGGGATGAGCCCGCGGTCGCGAGCAGGACGAGCAGGATCGCGTTCGTCTTCTGCGCGGCGAAGAGGATAATCATGATGTCGGTGAGGCCCGGGATGGGGAGCGGGACGAAGGATGAGTCGACGATCGAAACCAGGAAGACGCCGAAGACCCCGAAAGAGATGAGAATATGGACGAACTTCGGGAGGTGGTGATGCGGTTTCGCAGCGAGCAGATCAGCCAGCGTGTCGAACGCCTTGGGGCTCAACAGAGCGAGAGTGGGGTTGGCGAAAGGCATCTGGGTAATTGGACGCTAACTGCGGGGGACAAGTCGCTTAATGCGGCAAGAACTTGTCCTGCCCGACGGCACACTGCGCGCGGGGCGGTCTCTTTGTGACGGATATTAGGCTTCGCGGGATTCTGCCGTTGGTGGGCACGGACCTGTTTTGCAACCATCGGGAGTACCACGCAAGGCGATCACACACCACGAGGTGTCGCTGCCCGCGTAGGGCGCCTGTCCGGCAGGAGATGTCTTTGGGTCAGAGGAATAAGGGGTTAGGTATTGGCGGTAAGAGGCTGATCTCGGCGGCGTAGCGACGGAAGAGAGAGAGGGTTTCAAGGCAATCTGCGTCAAGGTGATAGTGGATGTTCCGGGTGAGGTAGCTGTGGATGGCGGCTGGGGTGAGGGGGATGCGGGGGGTCCACTCACGGACCAAGTCGTCAATGTGGGCCTGACCGTGGTCGCGGGACTGGGTGAGGTCGTCGATAAGCTGCGTGCGGGTGCGGGAGTGGGGGCCGAGGGATTCGGGCCGGACGGCCCAGACGGCGGCGACCCAGGGGAGGCCGGTGCGGGTGCGCCACTGGTGGGCGATGTCGATCCAAAGGCAGATGTGGCGCTCGATCTGGTCGCGGGATTCCAAAGCCAGGAGGGCGGGGTCGCCTATGAGAAGGGCGGCGTCGGCGGTTTGGAGCATCGCGATGGGGTTGGCGGGGGCGGGGTGGAACTCCGGCTCGATGCCTAGGAACTTGCGGAAGAGGATGTGGGTGTAGGCGAGGGAGCTGCGCGAGGCAGTGTCGGCGGCGATGGTGCGGACACTGCGGAGGGCGTCGTCGGGGTCTTCGTCGAGCGAGCCGGACTTTAGTTTCACGACGAGCTGGATGGAGCGGACCTCGTCGAGAGAGGCGATGGTGAGGCCGGGGACGATGGCTAGCTCGGGGGTAAGGGCGGCAATGGGGATGAGGCCGAGGTCGGCGCGGGCCGCGAGGAGGTTGGCGGCGCACTCGGCAGGCGCTGTGTAGTGGAGCTCGTAGTGCGGGGCGAGTTGGGCTGCGAAGGGAGGGTGCTCGAGGTCCCACATGAGCGGGGCGGGATTGAGGAAGTCGATGGCGGCTACGCGGAGAGGCTTATCAGTCATTGGTCATTCAATTGGATGGGGTTGGATAGGGGATGGGTGCAAGTGGGCGGTTGGCTGAGGG
>Ga0302314_10022569_pt1 | contig 10319 bp, 10 predicted proteins | sample III_Palsa_N2_3_FD_200533 | JGI IMG/M metagenome (GOLD analysis project Ga0302314, IMG submission 200533) | Peat permafrost microbial communities from Stordalen Mire near Abisko, Sweden - III_Palsa_N2_3 | ecosystem: Environmental > Terrestrial > Soil > Palsa > Peat permafrost | place: Sweden... | reverse complement strand
CCGAGGCCAGGGCTTCAATGCGGAAGCCCACGGTCACCGTGAGGCCTTGATGAGGCCTCTGTAAGCTTTCGCGGCGCGCGTCAGACTCGGAGATGGCGCCGGCGGATCGAGGATGGCGTCGGCGAACGCGCGTTGATCCTCGATCGACAGCCGAATGATCTGCGCCTCCTCGATCGTTCGGTTGGCGGCCTCACGCGCCGCCGCGACCACGAAGTCGCTCACGCTGCGGCCTTCAATTTCAGCCGCACGCTTCACGATCACGAAGGCGTCCGGCGCAATGCGCGCCTCGATGCGCGCGGTGCGGCCCTGTTGCTCAGCCAAAGGTTTGCTCTCCAACTCGGGCTTCATGTACGGCGTTTTTCACCGGACATTGCAACCGGCGACGACTGTGCCGAACACAAGCAAGCGTCAACCCGACCCGCCCGCCTGCGCCCCCAGCCTCTCCTCCCTCAGTTGTGTCCGCCGCACCTTGCCCGCGTCGTCGCGGATGTTGTCGGCGACGAATTCGTAGGTGCGCGGCTGTTTGTAGGTGACCAGGAGGCCGCGTACGTGCTCGCGCAAGGCCTCTTCGGAGAGGCCGGGTCTGGGCTGGACGATGGCGTGGATGCGGCTGCCCAGGTCCTCGTCGGGCAGGCCGATCACGGCGCTGGACTGGACCAGGGGGTGCTCGTCGAGCGCCGCCTCGATCTCCGCCGGATAGACGTTGGAGCCGCCGACCAGGATCATGTCGGTGCGCCGGTCGGCGAGGTAGAGATAGCCGTCGGCGTCGAACGAGCCGATGTCGCCCAGGGATTCCCAGCCGCCCGGCAGGGTGCGGGGGCTGGCGCCCAGGTAGCGATAGCTGGGCGGCAGGCCCTCGGGGCGGCGCATGTAGACCTCGCCGATCTCGCCGGGGGGCAGGCGCTCGCCGTCGGCGTCGAACGCCGCCATCTCGCCGAAGGCGACCTTGCCCACCGAGCCGCGATGCGCCAGCCACTCGGTCCCGGTGATGATGGTCACCGCCTGAGCCTCGGTGCCGGCATAGAGCTCCATGATCACTTCCGGACCCAGCCACTCGATCCACGCCTCCTTAAGCCACGGCGGGCAGGGGGCGGCGAGGTGCCAGACGGTCTGCAGCGATGAGACGTCGTACTGGCCGCGCACGTCGGCCGGCAGCCGCCAGATCCGGCTCATCATGGTGGGCACCAGATAGAGCCAGGTGGCCCGGTGGCGATCGACGGCGGCCAAGGTGGCCTCGGCGTCGAACCGCGGCAGGATGATCAGGTGCGCGCCTTGGCCGAGGCCGCCGAACCCGGAGGTGAACGGGCCGTTGTGATAGAGCGGCCCCGGCATCACCATGACGTCGTCAGGCGTCGTGCGGTAGGGGCCGGGTCCCGGGGCCGGCGTGAACACGCCCGGGCCGCCGGAGAGGATCAGCTTGGGCCGGCCCGTGGATCCGCCCGAGGTCGGCGCCTTCCAGATCGGCGCGGTGCGATCTTCCACCGGGCTGTCGTCGTCGGCCAGCGCCAGCAGGGCAGGAACGTCGAGCCGCGGCCGTCCGCCGCCGTCGACCGAGGCGCCGGCGATCAGGATCGGCGTGGCGGCCAGCGCCATCACCCCTTCGGCTTCCGCCGCCGGCAGGCGATAGGAGATGGGCTGCGGCGTCGCCCCCGCCTTCCACAGGCCGTAGCAGGCCTCGATGAAATCGACGGTGTTGGGCAGGCCGACGGTGACGAGGTCGCCCTGCTTGACTCCGGCCGCCTCGAGGCCGCGGGCGATGCGGTTGGTGCGCCGGTCGAGTTCGCGCCAGGTCGCGGTGCGGTCCTGGTCGGTCACCGCCGGCCGGTCTGGTCGCTCCGCCGCCAGATGCGAGAGGCGGGCGCCGATGGAGATGGGCTCGTCGGTCATCGTGGCGGGTCCAGGTCGGGTGATCAGGAGAGGTCGGTGAACGGGTTGAACGCCACTTCCCACAGGAAGCCGTCCGGATCGGCGAAATAGCCGCTGTAGCCGCCCCAGAAAACCTCTCTTGGCGTCTTCACCGCGGTCGCGCCCGCGGCCACGGCGAAGGCGAACACCGCGTCCACGGCCGCCTTCGAGGCCACGTTGTGGGCGAGCGCGAAGCCGGCGAACCCGGTTCCGCCGCGTTCGACCTCGGCGTCGTCAGCCAGAGCGTCGCGGCCATAGAGGCCGAGCCAGGAGCCCTCCAGGCGGAACATCACGTTGTCGTCGCCATCGGCGTGGTTGTGGGCCTCGAAGCCGAGACCCTCGCGGTAGAAGGTCACCGACGCCGCCAGGTCGCGCACGCCCAGGGTGATCATGCTGATCTTGGGTTTCATGCGCATGCGCGCTTCGCGCCCGATCAGGCCGCGCCGACGGCGAGCGCGTCGAACTCGCTCACCAGGTGCCCTGGCGAGATCTCATAGAGGCGCGGCACGTAGGCCGGGACGCCGCCGTCTCCGCCCACTCTGGAGGGCAGGAACCGCAGCGCCGCGTTGGGGTCCATCGGGCTGGGCGGCTCGCCCTCGAGGCGCACGCGCGGCCGGGCGCGCTCGCGCGCCGGATCGGGGATCGGCGCGGCGGCCATCAGGGCGCGGGTGTAGGGATGGCGCGGCGCGGCGAACAGCGCCCTGGTGTCGGCCAGCTCCATCACCCGGCCGAGATAGAGCACCATCACCCGGTGGCTGATCTCGCGCACCACGGCCAGGTCGTGACTGATGAACATCATCGCCAGGTCCATCTGCGCCTGCAGGCCGATCAGCAGGTCGATGATCTGGGCGCGGATGGTGACGTCCAGCGCCGAGACCGCCTCGTCGCAGATCACCAGGCGGGGCCTCAGGATCATCGCCCGGGCGATGCCGACGCGCTGGTTCTGGCCGCCGGAGAGCTCATGCGGATAGCGGTTGATCAGATCGCCAGAGAGACCGCAGGCCTCCATCATCGCCGCGGCGCGCTGGCCGCGTTCGGCCCGGTTCAGGCCCGGCTGGAACACCGCCAGCGGCTCGGCCACCGATTCGCCGATCGTCACCCGCGGATCGAGGCTGGCCAGCGGGTCCTGGAACACGATCTGCAGGTCCTTGCGCGCCGCGCGCATGGCGGTCTGGTCGGCGCCGGTGATGTCGCGGCCGAGCACGCTGACCGCCCCGGAGGTGGGGGCCAGGAGATTGATCGTCGCCCGCGCCAGGGTCGACTTGCCGCAACCGCTCTCGCCGACCACGCCCAGGGTCTCGCCGGCGCGGATCTGGAAGCTGACACCGTCGACGGCCCGCAGGGATTTGCGCGCCGCGAACAGGGCCGCGCCGACCGGGAACCACACCTTGAGGTCGTGCGCGTCCACCACCACCGGCGCCTCGGGCGCCACCGGCCCCAGGGTCGGGCGGCCGCCGCGTCCCTCGCGGTCGAGACGCGGAATTGCCGCCAGCAGCGCCCGCGTATAGTCGGTCGCCGGCGCCGAGAAGATCGTCTCGGCCTCGCCCTCCTCGACATAGGCGCCGTTCTTCATCACGCACACCCGGCCGGCCAGGCGGGCGATCACGCCCATGTCGTGGGTGATCAGGACCATGGCCGCGCCGGTCTCGTCCTTCAGTTCGGCCATCAGGTCGAGGATCTCGGCCTGGACGGTGACGTCCAGCGCCGTGGTCGGCTCGTCGGCGATCAGCAGGTCGGGATCGCACGCCATGGCCGCGGCGATCATCACCCGCTGGCGCATGCCGCCCGACAGCTCGTGCGGATACTGGCGCATGCGCCGGCCCGCCTCGGGGATGCGCACCCGGCGCAGCCACTGATGAGCCCGGTCCTGCGCCTCCGAAAGCGACAGGCCCAGGTGCAGGCGCAGCGGCTCGGCGATCTGCTCGCCGATGCGCACGTGCGGGGTGAGGGCAGTGAGCGGATCCTGGAAGATCATGGTCATGCGCGAGCCGCGGATGCGGTTGAGCGCGGTGGGCGCGAGACCGAGGATCTCCCGGCCGCGATAGCGCGCCGAGCCGCTGGCCCGGCCGTTGGCCGCCAGCAGGCCCATGACCGCCATGAAGGTCTGGCTCTTGCCCGAGCCGCTCTCGCCCACGACGCCCAGGCACTCGCCGGCGCGGATCGCCAGCGACACTCCCCGCACCGCTTCGACCACCGCGTCATAGGTGCGGAAGCGCACGGTGAGCTTGTCGAGCTCGAGGATCGGCTCGGAAGGCGATTGCGGCAAGGCGAGCGGACCCGGTGGAGCGAAGCTGGGGCACCATAGCCGTTCGCCGCCGCCGCCGCCCAGCCGTTCCTTGCGTGGATCTACGGACGGCACGCGCGGCGGCCACCGGCGGGTGCGGCCGGCTTGCCAGCGAGGGCCGCGCTGTCGGCGCCGCTGAACATCCATCGTCGCGACCGAGTGAGCGTAGCGCAGTACGCTACAAATTGCTTCCGATATGTAGCGTGTTGAGCTACGATCAGACCATTGAGTTGGATGCGTCGTGACGATCCAAAGCTGGACGTCCCCACAGGCGCGAGCGGTCTTCGAGGGCCGCGACCCTGGCAAGGGTTTCCCGGCTGACTTGATCAAGGTGACCCGGAGACGTCTTCAACGCCTTGATGCGGCGGCGAGGGTTGAGGATCTTCAAACGCCACCCGGTCATCGGCTTCACCAGCTCGCCGGCGACCGTATTGGCGAATGGTCGATCAGCGTGAATGATCAGTTCCGTATCACGTTCCAATGGGGGCCGGCCGGCCCGGAGGAGGCCTGGTTCGGCGACTATCACGAGCAACCAACAAGGATCGAAACCGTCCAAAGGAGAGGACTGACATGGCGACCCACGATTACACAAAATTCGCCGAGCCCCTCGCACACCCCGGTGAGCATCTTCGCGAGGATTTCCTGCCTGAATATCACCTCACGGCGGGCGCCTTGGCTAAGGCCATGGGCCTGAGCGACCGCACCCGCGTCGAGCGCCTGATCCGGGAGAAACAGGCGGTCACGCCTGACACGGCGCTCCGGCTCGGTCGCGTCTTCGGAACATCGCCTGAGTTCTGGATGAACCTCCAGGTTCAACATGACCTATCGATCGCTGCTATCGCGGTTCGCGATGAATTGGCCGCCATCACGGCGGTGGTGGCGGCGGCCTGATGGGAGTTTGAACACCGACCGGCATGCGCGGCGGGTGCTGCATCCAGGCCGCTCACCTTGGGCAGACCGCGGCCTCAAACGCCACTTCATCCCAGGTCGCGTCCCGGAGCACGCCCTTGCGGAATCCGGGAGGGGCGGAATCCGGAGAAATCCGGAGAAATCCGGGACATTACGTTCGACGGCGCCTCGATCGTGTCGCCGGCGCTCCAAAGGCCGCGGAGCGCTCTCGCCTCTCGCCACCCGAAGGCATCGCGGGCGTCTGGTCGGATCAAGAGCGGTAGCGCAGCGCGTCAACGAGAAGGGTGAAAGCGCGGGCCGGCTGTCTGCGGCTTGGGTAATAGAGATGGTAGCCCGACGACAGGGCTCTCCAGTCGGCTAGAACCCGAACCAAACGTGCTCGCGCGATATGCGCCTGCACGATGTCCGCGGGCAGAAAGGCAAGGCCGAGACCGGCCAGCGCCATGTCGAGGCTCAACGTGATCGTGTTGAACGCCAGCGGCCCATCGGTTCGCACCATCAACTCGCGGCCGTCCTTGGCGAAATGCCATGGCTGGAAGCCCCCGGACGTAGGCAAGCGAAGGTTGATGCAGGCATGCTCCGTCAATTGGTGCGGTGTCCGTGGCCGCGCGCGCCTCTCGAGGTAGGAAGGCGATCCAACCACCACCATGTCGAAGTCCGGCCCGATCCGCACTGCGATCATGTCCCGATCGACCTGCTCGCCCAGGCGTATGCCGGCATCGAACCGCTCGGCCACGATGTCGGTCAGGCGGTAGTCATTGATGATCTCGACCTTCAGGCCAGGATAGTCCGGCAACAGCGTCGCCAGAGCGGGCGCCAGTATCGTCATCGAGGCATGTTCCACCGACGTGATCCGGATGACGCCCGCCGGCTTGCCCCGCAGCTCGCTGAGCGAAGTCAGGCTGTCATCGAGGCTCTGGAGCGCAGGGGCGAGCGTTGCCAGCAGGCGTTCACCGGCCTCTGTCGGTGCGACGCTGCGGGTCGTTCGAGCCAGGAGCGGCAGACCGAGACTTGCTTCCAGCCGCCTTACGATCTGGCTGAGCGCCGATTGCGACATGCCAAGTCTCGCTGCCGCTTTCGTGAAGCTGCGGTCCTCGGCGACCGCCACGAAGGCCGTCAGGCCGGCCATCTCCTCCCGCTTCACTTATCATGGTTCCTTATGGGTTCATGCCAAATTCAGCATATAATCACTTATAAGGCCGAGGGCTACATTGGTGTTGCGGGCGAGAGGCTGGGCCCGCCGATGGCAGGCGCGGAGGATGAAATGAGCAAGGTCTGGTTCGTGACAGGGGCCAATAGCGGCATCGGCGCTGGCGTCGCCAAGGCTGCGTCGCAGGCCGGCCACCAGGTCGTGGCGACCGGTCGGAACATGGAAAAGCTGCGCGCGGCGTTCGCGGGCGACGAGGGCCCGAATCTCGCGCTGGCTCAGCTGGACGTCACCGACGCCGAACAGGCTGCTCCGGCGATTGCGCAAGCCCTGTCCCGCTTCGGACGCATCGATGTGCTCGTGAACAACGCGGGCAACAGCTACCTCGGCAATTTCGAGGAACTGGCGAACGCCGACATCGAAGAGCAGATGAACACCAACTTCTTTGGCGTGGTCAACGTGATGCGCGCCGCCCTGCCGGTCATGCGCGGCCAACGCTCCGGGCACATTATCAACATCAGCTCGGTTGCGGGCGCGGTCGGCCTCAAGCACTGCAGCGCTTACAGCGCCAGCAAGTTCGCCGTCGAAGGCCTGTCGATGGCTGTTGCCGCCGAGATCGAGCCGTTCGGCATCCAGGTGACCATTGTCGAGCCGGGTCTCTTCCGGACCAACCTCATCGATCCCACGAACGCCAGGTTCGCAGAAAACACGATCGAGGACTACGCCGCCGAAGGTTCAACCCGCGAAACCTGGGCGGCGTACGACGGGACCCAACAGGGCGACCCAGCCAAGCTGGGCGAGGCGATCGTCAAGATCGCCGCCATGAACCGTCCGCTGAAGCTTTACGTCGCAGGCAGCGACGCGGTGGCGGTGATCGCGCCCGCGGTCGAGGAGCGGCTCAAGACAATCAGGGACAACGAGGCGTTTTCAGGGTCAACCGACGGCTTGGCAGCACGGCTTAGATGAACATGCGCGTATTTGTGACCGGGGCCACAGGCTTCGTCGGCTCCTACCTTGTCCCGGAGCTTCTCGAGGCGGGTCACCAGGTAATCGGGCTTTGTCGTTCGGACGAGGGCGCGGAGAGGCTCGCCCGTGCGGGGGCGCAAGCCTTTCGTGGCGACGTGAACGACCTGGACTGTCTGCGTGCGGCGACCAAGACAAGCGACGCCGTGATCCATGCGGCCTTCAATCACGACTTTGCCCGCGTCAAACAGCACAGCGAGGAAGACCGTAAGGTGATCGAGGCGCTCGGCGAGGCGCTGAGCGGTTCGCAGAGGCCGCTGGTTGTCACCTCGGGCACCGGCCTGGTCGAACGACGGACCGGCGACTGCGTGGTGGAGACCGACGCCCACGCCAGCCTGGAGAAGACGCCGCGCGCCGCCACCGAGGAGGCGGCCGACGCCGTATTCGCCCAGGGCGTGCGCGTTATGGTGATGCGACTTCCGCAAGTGCACGACACGCGCCACCAGGGTCGGATTGCCCAGCACATCCGGCTGGCGAGAGAAAACGGCCACGTGGCCTATATCGGCGATGGTGGGAACCGGCTGCCGGCCGTCCACGTCTCCGACGCCGTTCGCCTCTTCCGCCTGGCGCTCGAACACGGGCGGGCCGGCGCGCGCTATCACGCGGTCGCCGAGGAGGGAGTGCCGATGCGCGACATCGCCCAAGTGATCGGCGCCGGACTGAACCTCCCGGTCGTGTCGATCGGGCCGGAGGCGGCGCCGGGCTATTTCGGCGTCCTCGCCAGGCTGGCCCTTCTCGACCTTGCCGCCTCGAGTGCTCTGACGCGTCAGGAACTGCGATGGGCGGCCACTGGACCGGACCTCCTGACTGATCTGCGCCAGATGAAATGGGTGGCTGAATAGGGCCCACCCCCGTGCTAGCCGGCAGAGGCGATTGGCCGGAGTGCGCATGAAAGAGATCATTATCGCCCAGCAGTTTCGCGGGCCGCCCAATTCCGGTAATGGCGGCTATGTCTGCGGCCTTATGGGCGCCCTGATCGACGGCCCCTCCACCGCCGTCCTACGTGCGCCGCCTCCGCTGGACACCCTGCTGGTGCTGGAGCGCGATGGCGAGCGCGTGCGCATCCGGTCGGGTCAGGGCGACCTGATCGGCGAGGCGCGACCGGCCGGCGACGATCCGCTGGCGACGCCTCCCGCCCCGCCCAGCTACGCCCAGGCCAAGGCCGCCGGCCTGCGTTTCCCGGGCCTGACGCGGCCGGCGACAAGCTGGATGAAGGCTTCGGTCTGCGCGTCTTCGTCGGCCAAACCGATGGCGCGCCGGAGGGCCATGTCTCCGGACCCTGGAGCGCCCACGCCGCCTTCGTCGACGACCAGGGGCTCGTAACGCCCGAGGTGATCTGGGCCGCCCTGGATTGCCCAGGTTCGGTCGCCTGGGTGGTGATGCAGGGCGGCGGCGGCCTCCTGGGCACCATGACCTGCGAAATCCTGCGCCGTCCCGGGCTGGACGAGCCTTGCATGGTCACCGCGTGGCCAATCGAGGAGAGCGGCCGCAAGCGGATCTCCGGCACGGCGCTCTTCGCCGCCGACGGCGAACTGCTGGCTCACAGTCAGCAAGTCTGGATCGGCCGTCCGCCGGCGCCGGCCGCGGCCTGATCCCAGGGCGTCTGAGGACGCTCGCGCAGCGTTTCGGCCCGGACGAACAGGCTGACCGAGCGTCTGGCGCCCGAAGCGGACGTCAGGTAGGTCCGCATCCAGCGCAGGCCGTGTCTTCTGCGGCGGCGGCCAAGCTGAGTCGAAAGCCGCCAGGCGGGCGTCGAGTTTTTCCCGTATGATTGGCCACTCGTCCGCGAGAATCGAAAGGACAACCAGGTCACGCACTCGACCTGTCCAGGTGACGCTGGCCTGCCGCGCGATGCCTTCCTCGGTCGCGCCGAGCTTGTTCATTGCTGCACGCGAGCGGGCATTTACCGGATCGACATTGAATACCGCCCGCCGAGCGCCGGCCGAAAACGCGTGCTCGAGCAGCAAACGCTTAGACTCAGGGTTCGCTGGGCCGCCGCGGACCTGAGGCCTGAAGTAGGTCCCCCCGACCAGGACAATCCCTGGCGCGCGTTCCGGCGCGAACCCCGTAACCCCGACGACGGCATCTGAGATGATGACCGCGAACAAATTCCATTCGCTGTCGGCGGCCAAGGTTCGCGTCCACCACGCGTCGAAGTTTTCGCCCACCATCGACCAGGGATAGATATCCCAAATCTGTTCGTCAGCGGCTTGCGGCAGAAGCAACGCGCCGTGACGCGATGTTGTCAGGACCAATGCTGGCTCTGACCGTCCTGATGGACCCATCGTCCTGCGCCCACTTGAGGAGCGCGACCAGGGCCGCGCGCGCATATCCCCTTCGGCGAAAGGCCGGATCGACCGCGTAGCCCACCTCCACGGCGCCGTCCGCGTCCGGCGGTCCGTGAAACCCGGCCCGACCGACCGCAATGCCGCGATCAGCATCAATGATGGCCCGAGTGATCCACACCGCGGACATGGGATCGTTCTCGACCTGCAAGGCGCGGCGGCGCCACGCGCCTCGGCATTCTGGACCGACGAAATAGGCTCCCAGAGGGATGGGCGCCGCCAAGTTTGCCGCCGCCAGGTCGCCACCGTCAATACGGTGTTTAACGGTGGCTGCCGCCGGCTCTCGAAGCCCGTCGCGCTCGGCGCGGCCCTGACGCGAAGGCCGGCTCACCACCGCAAATACGGTGATTAACGGTGGCTACCGCCCTCCCGTCGAACCCTCGAACGGAAACGAAAGTCTCCCAGTCTGCGGCCGTCGCCAACGCGGTGTTCAACGCCACCGGCAAGCGGATCCGCGACCTGCCCATCACCCTGGACAAGGTGCTTTAGATCAGGCGATCCCGGCGCGCAGGAAATCCTGGACGCCCACGGCGCCCACGAGGCGGCCTTCCTCGCAGGCGAAGATGAGCAGGATCGGCCGCGGGCGCTCGTTCATCACCCGAAGGGCCTCGGTGGCCAGGAGATGTGGATGCACGAACACCGGCTCGCGGGTCATGAACCCGGAGACCGGCGCGGCGAGATCGGCCGAGGGCAGGGCGCGGCGCAG
>Ga0302314_10022566_pt1 | contig 10319 bp, 8 predicted proteins | sample III_Palsa_N2_3_FD_200533 | JGI IMG/M metagenome (GOLD analysis project Ga0302314, IMG submission 200533) | Peat permafrost microbial communities from Stordalen Mire near Abisko, Sweden - III_Palsa_N2_3 | ecosystem: Environmental > Terrestrial > Soil > Palsa > Peat permafrost | place: Sweden... | reverse complement strand
TTCCGCCGTGTTCGAGGCGATGGACGACCCGTACCTGCGCAGCCGCAAGGAAGACGTCGAGCAGGTCATCAACCGGGTGATCTCCGCGCTTCAGCGGCAGACCAGCCCGGAGGAACGCAAGCTGGCTGCGCGCGTGGGCGAGATCCTGATCGCCGACAGCATCGCGCCGGCCGATATGGCACAGCTTGCAGGCAATGGTCTGCTCGGCGTGGTCGGTAGTTCCGGCAGTGCGTATTCGCACAGTGCCATTCTTGCGCGCAGCCTGGGCCTGCCGATGCTGGTAGGCACCCGCGACGCGCTGTCGAATATCCATGACGACGATCTGATCCTGCTCGATGCCGAACGCGGCGAAGCCGTGGTGCATCCGACCGCACAAGACCTGTCACGTTATCGAGCCTGGCAACGCGAGGCAGTGCTCGAAGGCCGGCGCCTGGCATTGTTGGCAAACGCGCCCACGCGCACCCGCGACGGGGTTGGCATCAGCCTGCTGGCGAACGCCGAAACCGCTGCCGACGTGGCGATGGCACGCGCCCGTGGCGCCGATGGCGTGGGTTTGTATCGCACCGAATTTCTTTTTCTGCGACACAAGGAACTGCCGTCGGAAGACGAACAGTTCATCGCCTATCGCGATCTGGTGCTGGGCATGGGCGGCCTGCCGGTGACGATCCGCACGCTGGACCTTGGCGCGGACAAGGCCGATGCCGCCGGCCTCACCATGCGCGGCGAAGACAATCCCGCCCTGGGCGTGCGCGGCGTGCGGCTGTCTCTGCGTTACCCCGCGGTGTTCACCACCCAGATCCGCGCGATCCTGCGCGCGGCCTGCTATGGCCCGGTGCGCGTGCTGGTGCCGATGGTGACCCAGCCGGATGAACTCATCGCCGTGCGTACGCTGTTCAAACTGGCTCGCCAGGATCTGAAACGCGAGAACATCGACCTGCCGGAGAAGCTGCCGCTGGGCGCGATGATCGAAGTGCCAGCCGCTGCGATCAATGTGCGCGCGTTGCTGGAGCACGCCGACTTCCTTGCGATCGGCACCAACGACCTGGCCCAGTATGTGCTCGCTGCCGATCGCGGCAACGACGCGCTGGAAAACATCTACAACCCGCTGCAACCAGCGCTGCTGCGGCTTCTCTCGCACGTAATCAGCGCCGGACGACGCGCAAAAAAACCGGTAAGCCTTTGCGGCGAAATCGCTGGCGACGTGAACTTCACCGCGCTGCTGCTGGTCCTTGGCCTGCACGAATTCAGCATGCATCCGGGTCAGATCCTGCAGGTACGCGACCGTCTTGCCACGTTCGACCACGCTCACCTGCGTCGACATGCCGCTCGTCTATTACGCGCCCCCACCCATGAAAAGGCCGAGGCGTTGTTGAACGAGATTGTCGGTTCTTTGCCACTGGCCTGCACCGGCTAGTTGATCGTCCGAATTTGCCTGATCCAACCAGGACGCCCTGACAACTAGCGCATGGCGATTTCCTTTCCAGGCACGCGAAGTCGCTTCTGACGCCCGCGATAGCAAATTTGTCACTAATTGTTCCGCCTTTCTTTACGCGCCAGAGCACACTTTGAGGAACTGGGGGCAATGAGGGGCGGGCGTTCAAAGTCACCGCAGCTCATCAGGCTGCTCGGGGACTTTGTGACTCCATCAACAGCTAGGGGAGTGGATCATGAAGAAGTTTCTTCTTGTAGGTTTGTTGGGGGCCTTGCTGCTGCCCTCGGCCGTCATGGCGCAGAGCAGCTTCGACGGCACCTGGAAGGTCGACTTGAGCAAGGTGCACATGCCGAAGAAGCCCGACGTTTTGCTTCTGCAGAATGGGGTCTATGAGTGCAAGACATGTGCGCCGGCCGTCAGCGTCAAGGCAGATGGCAACGATCACGCGGTCACCGGCCATCCGTACTTCGACATGATGGCGATTACCGTGGTGGACGATCACACGATCCAGGAAACCCAGAAGAAGGACGGCAAAGTCGTCGCTACTTCGAAGACGGTGGTAGCCCCGGACGGCAAAACCGCGACGTTTGATTTCAGCGATAGCAGCGACACCAATGCTGCCCCGGTAACGGGCAACGGCACCATGAGTCGCGTCGCCGCTGGACCGAAGGGATCACACGCCATTTCCGGTTCATGGCGCACAACCAGTTATGGAAATGTCTCGGACAACGCCTTGACCTTCACCTACAAAGTCGACGGCGACACGGTGAGCATGACCAGTCCAACCGGCCAGTCGTATACGGCGAAGCTGGATGGCTCCGATGCGCCGTATGCAGGCGACCGGGGAATCACCAGCGTGTCGGTGAAGAAGCTGGGAAAGAACGGCATGGAAGAGACCGACAAGCGCGATGGAAAAGTCGTCAGCGTCGCGAAGATGACCGTGTCGGCTGACGGCAAGTCGATGTCGATCGCGGTGAACGACATGCTGCGGGGATCGACTACCTCGTTCGTGGCGACCAAGGAATAGACCTCGGCCGGCCTCGCTGCTCAAGGCCATGGATGGCCTGTTACCTGCGCGATATCCGCGTACCGATACGACCCAATTTGCGGCACTGCTAGTGCCTGAGGAGCCCGCGAATCGCTGCGCTACACTCAGCGGCGAGGGCCATTGTCGTCAAGCTCTGTACTCTCAAGAAACGCATCGAGCAACGCGCCACGATATTTCTGTCGATGCAGCAACAACGAGAGCTTGCGTTGCAGATCGAGGAACGGCGTTTTCAACGCCTTCAACCGCCCCGCCGCGAGCGCATCGGTAACCGCTACAACGGGCAGGCACGCGATACCGAGTCCAGCTACCACGACCTGCTTGATCGCCTCGATCTGATCCAGCTCCAGCACGGTTTCGCCGGGCGGCAGCTGCGCCAGCACGCGTTCACTGGTCGCGCGCGTCGCTGAGCCAGGCTCGCGCAGTACCCATCGGGCGCCGGCGAAATCCGCCGGCTTCAGGCCACGCTTGCGCGCCAGCGGATGATCCGGCGGGGCGCATACCACCAGCAGGTCACTACGCCAGGGCCGCACCTCGAGCAGCGGATGAGCCACCGGCCCTTCGACGCAACCGATATCCAGGCTGTGATCGAGCACACCCGCCGCAATCGTTTCTGTATTCGCTACCCGCAAGCGAATCGCCACTTGCGGATGGCCGCGCACAAATGCACCCAGCAATTCACCGACGCGATAATTTCCCACCGTGTTGCTGGCGCCGATGCGCAACTCACCCGCCAGCGCAGCGTTGCCTTCGCTGCCGCGTCGGCTGAACTCGGCATGCCGCTCCAGCAGTTCCTGCGCCAGCGGCAAAAGTTCACGGCCGCGCGCGTTCAGCCGTAAACGACCGCGCTCTCGCGCAAACACTGGCGCGTCCAGCTGCCGTTCCATTTCGGCCAGCGCCATGCTGGCGGCGGGCTGGGTCAGATACAGGCGCTCGGCTGCGGCCCGCACGCTGCCGTGCAGCGCCACTTGCACGAACACCTCGAGCTGACGGGGACTGATATTGATCATCAGCTTATCTTATACACTCCATCAGATATTCCAAGTTTTCCTGATAGAAATGGGCGCGGACAATAGTGGAATTGTCGGAGTCCCTGTATGAGCGTGCCCTCGATCGACGTTGCAACCGCCTCCCCGCGGCAGACACTACCCGGCCTGCTGTTGGCGGTCGCGATCGGCCTGCTGGCGCTGGTGCTTGGACGCTACGCTCCCCTGATCGGCGGCCCGGTCATCGGCATCGTGCTGGGCATAATCGTGCGCAACTTTTTTGCGCCGGGCGATCGTTACCAGGCAGGCATCGCCTTCGCTGGAAAGCACGTGCTGCAGTGGTCGATCATCGCGCTTGGCTTCGGACTCAGTCTGAGCCAAGTCGCCAGGACAGGGCTCGAATCGTTATCGGTAACGCTGGTGACCATGACCGTGGCGTTTCTTGCCGCGTGGTTGCTTGGGCGCTGGCTGGGCGTGCACGACAAGCTGAAGATCCTGATCGGCGTGGGCACCGCGATCTGCGGTGGCTCGGCGATTGCCGCGGTGACGCCGATCATCCAGCCGGACGATCACGACACCGCTTTCGCGATTTCCACCATCTTCCTGTTCAACCTGATCGCGGTCCTGCTGTTTCCGCTGCTCGGTCACCTGATGCACATGTCGGACATGGGTTTCGGCCTGTGGGCCGGTACCGCGATCAACGACACGTCGTCCGTGGTCGCAGCCGGCTACAGCTACAGCAAGAGCGCCGGTGATTACGCCACCATCGTCAAGCTGACCCGCGCCACCCTGATCATTCCGATCTGCCTGGTCCTGGCCTTTCTGGTCGCTGCACGCGAAAAACGCAAACTCAATCAGGAAGGCAGCGGCGGCCATTTCAGCCTCGCAAAAATCTTCCCGTGGTTCATCCTGTGGTTTCTCGTGGCCTCGGCCGTGCGCACCGCCGGCCTGATCCCGACAGCCGTCCAGCCAGCGATTCACACAGCCGCTGAATTCCTGATCATCGTCGCACTTACGGCCATCGGCCTGTCCGCCGACCTGCGAAAAATGGCCGCCACCGGCATACGACCGATCCTCCTCGGCCTCGGCGTATGGATCGCCGTCGCCGTCAGCAGCCTGCTGGTGCAGATGGCGATCGGGCAACTGTGAGGCTTGGTCAACCAACGTAGGGCGAACGTTTGCTCGAAACGCACGACGCTCAATTTGCTTTCGGCTGCGAGATTGCCGCCTGGCCGCTCTGCCGCACAAAGTCCAGGGCGCCACATTCTTATTCGCCACGTAATCGGGCAAGGCGCTACGCTGAACCACTCTTTTAGTCGGATTGCCCAGGGCCCGCATAGGCCCTTTTTGGCAGCTCGGCCCCCTCCCCGTACAATCAGCGCTTTCCCCAAGATAAAGCGTGCGCCACTTGCGCGCGCCACCGAGTCCAATCCCGATGGAAAAGAGTTTCGAGCCCCGCCAGATCGAGTCGAAGTGGTATGCGCGCTGGGAAGCCAGTGGTGCGTTCCAGCCGTCGGGCAAGGGCGAGCCGTATTGCATCCTGCTGCCGCCGCCGAATGTCACCGGCACGTTGCATATGGGCCATGCATTCCAGCAGACCGTGATGGACATGCTGGTGCGCTACCAGCGCATGCGCGGCATGAACACGCTGTGGCAGGTCGGCACCGACCATGCGGGCATCGCGACACAGAAAATCGTAGAGAACCAGCTCGCTGTCGACAACAAATCGCGGCACGACCTGGGGCGTGATGCCTTCATCGAGCGCGTGTGGAAGTGGAAAGAGGAGTCCGGCTCCACCATCACCAACCAGATGCGCCGCATCGGTGCCGCGGCCGACTGGTCGCGCGAGCGCTTCACGATGGACGAAGGGCTCTCGGCCGCAGTGCGCAAGGTGTTTATCGACTGGTATCGCGCGGGATTGATTTATCGCGGCAACCGGTTGGTGAACTGGGATCCGGTACTGGGCACGGCAGTGTCGGATCTGGAAGTGAACAATGTGGAGCGCGATGGCCATATGTGGTCGATCCGCTATCCCGTCAGTGGCAGCGACGAGAGCGTAGTGGTCGCCACCACCCGACCGGAAACGATGCTGGGCGACGTCGCTGTTGCCGTGCATCCGGACGACGAGCGCTATAAGCACCTGATCGGCAAGATGCTGGCGCTGCCGCTGAGCGATCGCGAGATCCCGGTGATCGCCGACGACTATGTCGACAAGGATTTCGGCACCGGCTGCGTGAAGATCACGCCGGCGCATGACTTCAACGACTACGCAATCGGTCAGCGCCATAACCTGGCACCGATCGAGATATTCACGCTGGACGCGAAGGTCAACGGCAACGCGCCAGTCAAGTACCAGGGCCTCGACCGCTACGACGCGCGCAAGGCGGTACTGGCCGATCTGGAATCCCTCGGCCTGCTGGTCGAGACCAAGCCGCACAAGCTGCAGGTGCCGGTGAGCCAGCGCTCGGACGCGGTGATCGAGCCGATGCTGACCGACCAATGGTTCGTCGACCTGACCTCCGACGTGCAGAAGGATGGACGTCCAGGCGGCCGCAAGGCGATCACCGAACCGGCGCTGGACGCCGTGCGTTCCGGCGAGATCAAGTTCGTGCCGGAGAACTGGGCGACGACCTATACGCAGTGGCTGGACAACATCCAGGACTGGTGCATCAGCCGTCAGTTGTGGTGGGGCCATCGCATCCCGGCGTGGTACGACGAAGCCGGCAACATCTTCGTGGGCGAGGATGAGGCCGACGCGCGCAAGCATGCCGCTACGGCACCGATCGGCGCGCTGCGCCAGGACGATGACGTGCTGGACACCTGGTTCAGCTCCGCGCTGTGGCCGTTCTCCACATTGGGCTGGCCAGCTGATGGCCCGGTAAAGAACGAACGAGGCGAAGTCGTCGCGAATTGGGAGAACGACAAGATCTTCCTGCCCAGCGCGGTGCTGGTCACCGGCTTCGACATAATCTTTTTCTGGGTCGCCCGCATGGTGATGGCGACCAAGTACTTCACGGGCCAGGTGCCGTTTCGCGAGGTCTACATCAACGCGATCGTGCGCGATGCGGAAGGCCAGAAGATGTCCAAGTCCAAGGGCAATACGCTGGATCCGCTGGACCTGATCGACGGCATCGAACTGGAACCGCTGGTGGAAAAATCCACCAAGTCGCTGCTGATCCCACAGGTGCGCGAGAAAGTCGAAAAGCGCATCCGCAAGGATTATCCCGACGGCATCCCGGCGATCGGCACCGACGCGCTGCGCTTCACGTTCGCCGCGCTGGCCAGCTACAGCCGCACGATCAACTTCGACATCAAGCGCGCCGAAGGCTACAAGTCGTTCTGCAACAAGTTGTGGAACGCGTCGCGATTTGTATTGATGAACCTTGAGCCTGCAGAGGGTTCAGAGGGTGCATCAGCTTCCGGCACGTCGGCACCCTCATCCGTCGCTGCGCGCCACCTTCTCCCACAGGGAGAAGGGAAACCGCCGGTGACGGAGGCTGAGCGCTGGATCCTCACACGGCTGAAGCAGACGCTTACCGAGGTCGAGCAGAACTTCGTCAGCTATCGCTTCGACTACCTCGCGCAGGCGCTCTATGAGTTTGTGTGGAACGAGTTCTGCGACTGGTTCCTGGAACTGTCCAAGCCGGCGTTGAGCGGTGATGACATCGAAGCCGCCGCTTCGACCCGTCACACATTGCTGGTGGTGCTTGAAAGTGTGCTGCGCGCACTGCATCCTGTGATCCCGTTCATTACCGAAGAAATCTGGCAGACCGTGGCGCCCAAGCTCGGCCTTACCGAAGGCAGCCTGATGCAGCGGCCGTGGCCGAAGCCGGAGGAGATCGTTGCGGACGACGCTGCGACGGCCGAGATCGAATGGTTCAAGAACGTGCTCAGCGGTATCCGCAAGATCCGTTCGGAGATGAATATCTCGCCTGGCAAAACAATCCCGCTGCTGCTCGCCGATGGCGACGCCAGCGATCGCGCACGCGTGGCCAAGTTCGCCGCACAGATCAGCTTCCTCGCCCGCGTCGAAGCACCCCAGTGGATCGCCAGCGGCGCCGACGAACCCGCTGCAGCTGCCGCGGTAGTTGGCTCGATGCGCGTGATGATCCCACTCGCGGGCCTGATCGATCTTGGCGCCGAGAAAACCCGTCTCGCCAAAGAAATCACCCGCATCGAAGTCGAGATCAAGAAGTGCGAGGGCAAACTCGGCAACGCGAACTTCGTCGCCAATGCACCGGCAGAAGTCGTCACCCAGGAACGTCAGCGCATCACCGATTGGAACGTCACACTGACCGCATTGCGGGAACAGGCGCAGAAGCTGGGTTGAAGTCCCACCCTGAATAGCCTGCGCTATGGGCTTTGGGCTTTAGATCGTGGCTCTTGGCTCCTAGCTCGCGGCTCTTTCAAGAGTGCGCGCAGGACGCGCGCCCGCTCTACTCGGGTCCCCTGTGCGGCGGTGAGGCGGGGTCGACAGGCCCGCAGGGGATCGACATGGATGTCGATCCCTTTTCGTCAGGACAGGAGTCCTGTCGAAAAGCCCGGCCCCGCCTCACGGACTTGCCGGGCATGGATGCCCGGGAAGCGCCAAGCGGGGTGGCCTTCTCTTTTGGTTACTTTTCTCTGGCCACGCAAGAGAAAAGTGACTCGCCCTCCGCAGGAGGACGAAACGCTCTTAAGCTCTAAAGCAACAAACCCAAAGCAGAGCATCGCGACTGAAGTCGCTCCCACAGAGCATCACGCACAGGGTGCGCTGCTCCTACAAAAACGACGAAGGCTACAAGGCGAGCAGCAGGTGCAGTCCAAGGCACTGGGTCCCTGCCTTCGCAGGGATGACGAGAAATGGGCATTCCCGCGAGCACTCACCCCTCACCTCAATCCTCTCCCCGCAGGGGAGAGGAGGCAAACGCAAGAAGCGGTGAATTCTATAGACCCGTGCGAGCACCCCACCCTCACCTCAATCCTCTCCCCGCAGGGAGAGGAGGCAAATGTGGAGAGCATTTTCTTCAACATGCTCAGCGTCCTACGCAGGCAACAGCTCCAACGCCATCACGATCGCATCCTCACGCCCATTCCGCGCCGGGTAATAACGCGGCCGCCGACCTATATCGGTGAAACCCACCGATTCGTATAGCGTCTTTGCCAGCGGGTTGGACGGCCGCACTTCGAGGAACAGACGCTCCGCTCCGTTCCAGCGTGCGATGTCCATCAGTCGGCCCAGCAGATGTCGGCCGAGCCCTTGCCCGCGAAACGCTGGATCAATGCAGATGTTGAGCAAATGCGCCTCACCGGCGCCAATCGACAGGATGCCGTAGCCGGCGACCGCCGCGCCCATGCACAGCAGCCAGCAGGGGTGTCCGGTTTTCAGGCAGTCGGCGAAGATGCCGATCGACCAGGGGAACTCGTAGGAGGCAGCTTCCATCGCGCTGACCACCGGCAGATCCTCGATACGCATGGTGCGCATCTGGGCAACGGGCCGAACGACAGCAGCCATGGCGATCAGCCGTCCGTTGCGGCCAGCCCACGGCGCAACGTGCGCAGTGCGCTCCACAGCCGTCGTTTGGCGTCAGCACGGGTCAGTACCAGCGCCGGCTCGTCGGCCAGCACGATCTGCGCGCGATGCATCACCGCGGGCGACAACGCGCGACCCAACGCATGCGCCTGGGCCTCGCCGAACACCAGATAGGCCCGCGCCTCGGGTACGACGCCGGCAAGCTGTCCGTCTTGCACGGTGACTCGCGCAGCGCGCGCCAGCATTACCCCGAACGCGTTGAACGCGCGTCCCAGCAGATCGAGTTCGCGCGTGCTGCAGCCCTGCGGCAATACCACGACACAAGTCACTCCCGCGCCGGTGTTCGAAGCTGCGACCGGCTCTGCCGTATCGCTCGCCGCCGTACGCCGCACCCACGGAGTCACGCCCAATGCGCGCAATACGCGAGCGCGATGACTGGCACTGACGGGTTGGCGGGCGCTCAAGCTCATACCGCGCTGCGCCTTGCCCGGCGCCGATGGGTGGCCAGTCCCCAGATGGTCCATATCGGCCCGGACAACAGATACGCCGTAAAGCCGATGAACAGTACCCGCGCCGTATCCAGGATCAGCAGCGCCAACAACAACACGACCACCACCATCCATCCAAACGGTACCCGCCCGCGGTCGCCCATCGGCAACGACTTGAAGCTGAAATAACGAAACCGGCTGACCATCAGCAAGCCCACCACCACCGCAAGAATCGGCGTGACAAAGCAAAATTCGCTACCGTCGAGGCCGAACTTATCCACGCTCCACACGAACGACATGCACACGGCGGCCGCGGCGGGGCTGGCCAGCCCCTGGAAATAGCGCTTGTCAGCCACCCCGACCTGGGTATTGAAGCGAGCCAGCCGCAGCGCCGCGCAAGCCGCATAGATGAAGGCCGCGGCCCAGCCCAGCTTGCCCCACAGCGGGCCGAAGTCCTTCAATGCGGACAGCGACCACGTATACATGACCAGTGCCGGCGCCAGTCCAAAGCTGACCAGGTCGGACAACGAATCGTATTGCACCCCAAACTCGCTCTGGGTGCCGGTGAGCCGCGCTACGCGGCCATCCAGCCCGTCCAGCACGGCGGCGATGAATACCGCAACTGCCGCCTCGGTATAACGCCCACCGATACTGGCGATAATCGCGTAGAAACCCGCGAACATGGCGCCGGTAGTTACCAGGTTCGGCAACAGGTAAATACCTCGATGTCGAGGCGGGCGGACTGGCATTGCGTCGCTCATGAATCAAACCGTGACAGGATGCGCGCAGTGTAAACCATCAGGTGCTTGAGTCCGGGCCGCGGGAATGTGATAACTAGCCACCTTGTCGCAACCAT
>Ga0302314_10022564_pt1 | contig 10320 bp, 9 predicted proteins | sample III_Palsa_N2_3_FD_200533 | JGI IMG/M metagenome (GOLD analysis project Ga0302314, IMG submission 200533) | Peat permafrost microbial communities from Stordalen Mire near Abisko, Sweden - III_Palsa_N2_3 | ecosystem: Environmental > Terrestrial > Soil > Palsa > Peat permafrost | place: Sweden... | reverse complement strand
CGGGGCTGGAGCCGGCGGTGCGGGCGCGGGCGGAGCCGGCGGGGCTGGCGGCGGCGGCGCGGGTGGAGGTGGCGGCGGCAAGTAGGCCGCTATTCCACCGTCACCGATTTGGCGAGATTGCGGGGCTGGTCGACGTCGGCGCCCTTCTGTACGGCGACATGATAGGCCAGGAGCTGGATCGGCGCGGCGAGCACCAGCGGCGCGATCAGCGGATCGCAGGTGGGCGCGACGATGGTCCGCACGGTGTCCGGCGCGCGGGCGGCGCCGGCCGCGTCGGTAATCATGATCACCCGGCCGCCGCGGGCGATCACCTCGCTCATATTCGACATGGTCTTGTCGAAGAGATCGTCCGACGGGGCGATGACGATGATCGGGGTCTGTTCGTCGACCAGAGCGATGGGGCCGTGCTTCAGCTCGCCGGCGGCATAGCCCTCGGCGTGGATGTAGGAGATTTCCTTCAGCTTTAGCGCGCCCTCCAGGGCTAACGGATACATGGCGCCGCGGCCGAAATAGAGCACGTCGCGGGCCCGGGAGATGTCCAGCGCCAGGCCGTGGATCACCTCCTCGTCGAAGATGGCCTCGGCCAAAAGGCGCGGCGCCTCCATCAGGATGGCGACCAGGCGCGCCTCTTCTGTAGCGTCGATGCGGCCGCGCTGGCGGGCGGCGGCGATGGCCAGCGCGGTCAGGGCCGAGACCTGGGCGGTGAAGGCCTTGGTCGAGGCGACGGCCACCTCCGGTCCGGCATTGGTCGGCCAGAAGAGGTCGACCTCGCGAGCCATGGTCGAGCCGTGTGAATTGACCACCGCGGCGGTCTGCAAGCCTTTGGCCTTGCACCAGCGCAGGGCGGCCAGGGTGTCAGCCGTCTCGCCGGACTGAGAGATGCCGACAGCCAGCGTCTTGGCCGTCACCGCCGGCTCGCGATAGCGGAACTCGGAGGGGAATTCGACGTCGCAGGGCAAGCCCGCCAGCCGCTCGAACAGGTAGCGGCCGATCATGCCGGCGTATGAGGCGGTGCCGCAGGCGACGACCTGCAGGCGCTCGATCTGGGAGAAGTCGAAGCCGCCGGGGGCGAAGGCCGTCCCGGCGATGGGATCGATGAAGCTCGACAGGGTGTGCTGCACCGCGTCGGGCTGGTCATGGATCTCCTTTTCCATGAAGTGGCGATAATTGCCCTTCTCGACCAGGGCGGCGGAGGCCGGCACGGTCACGACTGGCCGTGTCACAGGCGCGCCCGAGGCGTCGAAGATGCGCGCGCCCTTGTGGTCGATGGCGACGTAATCGCCCTCGTCCAGATAGGCGACGCGCTGGGTGAAGGGGCCGACCGCCATGGCGTCCGTGCCGATGTACATTTCGCCGTCGCCATAGCCGACCACCAGCGGCGGGCCGCGCCGTGCGCCCATGACCAGGTCGCCGTCGCCCTTGATCAGGACGGCGATGGCGAAGGCGCCTTCGAGCCGGTCGAGCGCAGCCTTCATGGCGGCCAGCGGCTCAAGGCCGGCGTTCAGCTCGGCGTCGATCAGCTGGGCGACGACCTCGGAATCGGTATCGCTCTGGAAGATGCGGCCCGCCTCGGTCAGCTCGCGCTTCAGCTCGGCGAAGTTCTCGATGATGCCGTTGTGCACCACGGCCACGCGGCCGGCGATGTGCGGGTGGGCGTTGCGGGTGGTCGGCGCGCCGTGGGTGGCCCAGCGGGTGTGGCCGATGCCGGTCTGGCCGGCCAGTGGCTCGGCGGCCAGCACCGCCTCCAGGCCCGAGATCTTGCCCGCCTCGCGCCGGCGGCCCAGCTCGCCGGCGTCGATGGTGGCGATGCCCGCGGAGTCGTAGCCTCGGTATTCCAGGCGTTTGAGGCTGTCGATCAGCCGCTCGGCGACAGGCTTGGTTCCGACGATGCCGATGATGCCGCACATGGGGTTCGGTAATTCCTGTTTACATGCCGTGACGGGAGCGATTCTTCCGCTGGCCGCATCTTCAGTCTAACATCGAGCCTTAAGAGCCCGTTCGTTGGCCCGGATTTAGCATCGGCAGAGCTGGAACCGAATAAATCTGCATTTCGGATCGTTTCGCCAAGACTGGAGACCCTTCTCGATGAGTGCGCGCGCCTATTTCGGCACTGATGGCATCCGCGGACAGGCCAACCGGCATCCGATGACCGCCGAGGTGGCGCTGCGCGTCGGCCTGGCCGCCGGCAAGCTGTTCCGCTCCGGCGGCGACCGGCGCCATCTGGTGGTGATCGGCAAGGATACGCGGCTTTCCGGCTACACGATCGAGCCGGCCCTGGTCGCCGGGTTCGCCAGCGTTGGCATGGATGTGCGCCTGTTCGGGCCGCTGCCGACGCCGGGCGTGGCGATGATGACGCGCTCGATGCGCGCCGATCTCGGCGTGATGATCTCGGCCTCGCACAACGACTTCGCCGACAACGGCATCAAGCTGTTCGGCCCCGACGGCTACAAGCTCTCCGACGAGATCGAGCTCAGCATCGAGGCCCTGATGGACGAAGGCCTGCAGGAGGGCCTCGCCGAGCCGACCGAGCTTGGCCGCGTGGTGCGCAACGACGAGGCCGCCGCCCGCTATGTCGAGATCGTCAAGGGCACCTTCCCGCGGCGGCTGAACCTCAACGGCCTGCGCGTGGTGATCGATTGCGCCAATGGCGCCGCCTACAAGGTCGCGCCCACCGCCCTCTATGAACTGGGCGCCGAGGTGAAGGAGGTCGGCGTCACGCCGAACGGCTTCAACATCAACCTGGAATGCGGCTCGACCTACCCGAAGACCCTGACCAAGGCGGTGCGGGAGTACCGCGCCGATATCGGCATCGCGCTGGACGGCGACGCCGACCGGCTGCTGATCTGCGACGAGCGCGGCGAGGTGGTGGACGGCGACCAGATCATGGCCATCATCGCCTCCGCCTGGGCCGACACCGAGCGCTTAAAGGGCGGCGGGGTTGTGGGCACGGTGATGTCCAACCTCGGCCTCGAACGGTTCATGCAGGGCCGCGGCCTGACCCTGGAGCGGACGGCGGTGGGCGACCGCTATGTCTCGGCGCGCATGCGCGACGGCGGCTTCAACCTGGGCGGCGAACAGTCCGGCCACGTCATCCTGTCGGACTTCTCGACCACCGGCGACGGCCTGATCGCCGCCCTGCAGGTGCTGGCCGTGCTGGTCCAGTCGGACAAGCCGATGAGCGCCTTGGCCCGCCAGTTCGAACCGGTGCCGCAGAAGCTGGAGAATGTGCGCTTCGCCAACGGCGCCAAGCCGCTGGACAGCGCCGAGGTGAAGGCCGCCATCGCTGACGGCGAGGCGCGGCTGAACGCGTCGGGGCGGCTGGTGGTGCGCGCCTCCGGCACCGAGCCGCTGATCCGGGTCATGGCCGAGGGCGACGACGCCAAACTGGTCGCCCAGGTCGTCCGCGACATCGCCGGCGCGGTGAAACAGGCGGCGGCCTAGGACCCTGGGCGCCTAGGCCCGCCACGAAGGTCTTCCGCGGCGGGTCCGGCTTTAGGCTTTAGTTCGCGTCGTCGAATTCGTCGCCGATCGGCGCCTGGACCATGGCGCGGCGGACGGCGGTGGAGACGCAGGGTGGGTCGTCCGGGGCGTTGATGGCCGTGGCGTCGCTGTCGAGCTCGTCGCAGGCGTCGCGGGCGGCGCTGACCACCCGGGCATGCAGCTCATGCACGCCCCAGCGGGAATTCAGGTCGAGGTCGCTGTAGCTGACCACGCGCGAGGTGCTCACGCGGTCGTAATAGCCGCCGGTGGCCGGGTCGCGCTCCTCGTGCGGTCGGGCGGTGACGGTGATGTCGTCGTCGGGGCCGGTCCGATAGCTGTCGTCGTGGCCATAGCCGTAGTCGTGGCCGTAATCCTGGGCCTGGGCCGGCAGGCCGGGGGCGACCAGCGCGAGGCCGGCGGCGGCCGCGGCGCATAGCGCCAGGCGATAGCGGGGGAGGGTGGAAAGTCCGGACATGAATTCGCTCCTTCGCGATAAGTCCTCCGCGCACGGCGCCGGATCTGCCCGGTCTGCGGCGAAGGCGTCCTGATGTTGAAGTGCGCCCACGGAAAAAACGAATGCGGCAGGGCTGGGTTCCTACGGTCCCGCTCAGAGCGCTCTATGAAGCGCAACGCGGCCCTCTACGGCGTCGACCTGGAAAACCTGGCGCGGTGAACGCGGCGCTTCAGGGCGCCGCCATCTCGCGCCGGCCGACGCTGACATAGCGGAAGCCATCCCGCCGCATGTCGGCGGGCGTGTAGATGTTGCGCAGGTCGACCACCAGCGGGCCGCGCATCAGGGCCTTGATGCGTTGGAAGTCCAGGCCGCGGAACTGGTCCCATTCGGTGAGCACCAAGAGGCAGTCGGCGCCCTCGGCGGCCGCGTAGGGATCGGACTTGAAGTCCACCTCGCGCAACAGCTGGCGCGCTTCGTGGTCCTCCGGATCGAAGGCCTGGATGTGCGCGCCTTCGGCCTGCAGGGCGGGAATGATCTCCAGGCTGGGAGCGGCGCGCATGTCGTCGGTATTGGCCTTGAAGGTCAGGCCCAGCACGCCGATCGTCTTGCCGCGCAGGTCGTCGCCGAGGGCGCGGAAGACCTTGCCGGCGATGGCCGCCTTGCGCGCGTCATTGGCCTTCAGCGTCGCCTCTATCAGGCTGATGGGGCTGCCGGCGTCCACCGCCGCGCGCACCAGGGCCAGGGCGTCCTTGGGAAAGCACGAGCCGCCGATGCCGGGGCCGGCATTGAGGAATCTGAGGCCGATGCGGTTGTCCAGTCCGATGCCGCGCGAGACCTGCTGGACGTCGGCGTCCAAGGCCTCGCACAGATCGGCCATCTCGTTGATGAAGGTGATCTTCATGGCCAGGAAGGCGTTGGCCGCATACTTGATCAGCTCCGATGTGCGCCGCTCGGTGAACAGCAGCGGGGTGTTCTTGGCGCTGAGCGGCTCGTAGAGGGCGGTCATGGTCGGGCGGGCCCGCTCGTCGTTCAGGCCGACGACCACGCGGTCCGGCTGCTTGAAGTCCTCGATGGCCGCGCCCTCGCGCAGGAATTCCGGATTGGAGACCACGGCGACATCGGCGTCCGGTCGCTTGCCGCGGATGATGGCCTCGATCTGGTCGCCGGTGCCCACCGGCACGGTGGACTTGGTCACCACTACGGTGAAGCCCGCGAGGAAGGGCGCGATCTCCTCGGCGGCGGCATAGACGTAGGACAGGTCCGCCCGTCCGTCGCCGCTGCGCGGCGGCGTGCCGACCGAGATGAAGACCGCGTCGGCCTCGGCGACCGCGGTCGCAAGCTCCGTCGCGAAGCAAAGCCGGCCCTCGTCGACATTGCGCGCCACCAGGCTGCCCAGGCCAGGTTCGTAGATCGGCATGTGGCCGGCCTTCAGCCGCTCGATCTTGCCGGCGTCCTTGTCGACACAGGTGACGATATGGCCGAAGTCGGCGAAACAGGCGCCGGAAACCAGGCCGACATAGCCGGTTCCGATCATGGCCACGCGCATCGGCTGTCAGCTCCCAAGTGTCCTGAAGTTAGAGCGTGATGCGAGCGGAAAACCGCCTCGCAGCGCTTTTCCCCATCCCGCTCGGGTCTTAGATTTCCTGGTTGTATGCCCCGATCTCGGGATGTTTGGCCAGCCTGGGTTTGACCTCTTCGCGGAAGAGGGCGCGCATGTCGGCCTCGGACTGCGTGCTTTCCACCACCACCACCATTTCCGGCTTGTTGGACGAAGCGCGGACCAGCAGCCAGGAGCCGTCCGCGAGGGCCACGCGCACGCCGTTGACGGTGATGACATCGGTGATGGCGCGGCCGAGGATCTTGCCGCCGGACGCGGCGAAGGCCTCGTATTCCTTCACGATCTTGTCGACCGCGGCGTATTTCAGCTCGTCGTCGCAATGCGGCGACATGGTCAGCGAGGTCCAGGCAACGGGCAGGGCGTTCTTGAGCTGGCTGATGGTCTTGCCCGGATTGCGGTCGAGCATGGCCAGGACCATGGCCGCCGAGGTCAGGCCGCAGTCATAGCCGCGGCCGAGCGGCGGGTTGAAGAAAAAGTGGCCGCTCTTTTCGAAGCCGGCCAGGGCGCCCAGCTCGGCGGTCTTGCGCTTGATGTAGCTGTGCCCGGTCTTCCAATAGACGGTGGTGCAATCGTTGGCCTTCAGCACAGGGTCGGTGGCGAAGAGGCCGGTGGATTTGACGTCGACCACGAAGGTCGCGCCCCGATGGGTCGGCGCTAAATCCCGCGCGAGCATCAGGCCGATCTTGTCGGCGAAGATCTCATCGCCCTGGTCGTCGACCACGCCGCAGCGGTCGCCGTCGCCGTCGAAGCCGAGCGCCATGTCGGCGCCGGTCTCCAGCACCCGCTTGGCCATGGCGTCGAGCATGACGTGGTCTTCGGGGTTGGGATTGTAGCGCGGGAAGTTCCAGTCGAGCGTGCAGTCCATCTCGATGACCTCGCTGACGCCCATGCGGCGCAGCGCCTCGGGGGCGAAGGCGCCGGCCGTGCCGTTGCCGCAGGCCGCGATCACCTTGATCGGCCGGGTCAGGCGCACGCGGCCGGCGACGTCGGCGATGTAGCGCTCGATCATGCCCTCGATGCGGGTCAGCCGTCCGCCCGGCCGCTCGCGCCAGGCGCCGGTGAGCACGATCTCCTTCAGCCGGCCGATCTCTTCAGGACCAAAGGTCAGCGGCGGCGCCGCGCCCATCTTCACACCGGTCCAGCCGTTCTCGTTGTGGCTGGCGGTGACCATGGCGACGCAGGCGACGTCCAGGCTGACCTGGGCGAAATAGGCCATTGGGGTGATGGCCAGGCCAATGTCGCAGACGTCGCAGCCGGAGGCGATCAGGCCCAGCGTCAGGGCCTGCTTCACCGCCAGCGAATAGGAGCGGTAGTCGTGACCGACCACGATGCGCGACTGGCCGAGCTCGTGGATATAGGTCCCGAGACCCAGGCCCAGCGCCTGTATGCCGAGCAGGTTGATCTCGGAGCCTAGGAGCCAGCGCGCGTCGTATTCGCGAAACCCGGTCGGCTTGACCAGGGGCTCCGTCTCATAGGCCGCGGTGTTCTCGGCGATGTCGGCGCGGGGGATGGGCAGCATGGCGTTCTAAATCACTCCGGCGCGCAAAAGGTCGTGCATGCTGAGAATCCCCACAGGGCGCTCGTCTTCGACCACGAACAGAACGGTGACCCCGGCGATAAGCTGCATGGCCTCGGCCGCGAGCGTGTCGCGGGCGGCCACGCGCGGCGTGCTGGTCATCACATCGGCGGCGCAGCGACCCAGCAGGCCGTCGATATGGCGGCGGATGTCGCCATCGGTGACGATGCCGACCAGCTTGCCTCCGGGCTCGACCACCCCGACGCAGCCGAAGCGCTTGGCGCTCATCACCGCGATCGCCTCGGCCATCGGTGTTTCAGGCGCGACCAGCGGCAGCTCGTCCGGCCCGTGCATCAGGTCGCCGACCATGCGCAGGCCCGCGCCCAGCTTGCCGCCCGGGTGCAGCACGCTGAAATGGCTGTTGGTGAAGCCGCGCCGCTCCAGCAGCGCCACGGCCAGTGCGTCGCCTAAGGCCATCTGCAGGGTGGTCGAGGTGGTCGGCGCGTCCAGTGGCTCGGCCGCCTCCGGGACTTGGGGCAGGCAGAGCACGATGTCGGCGGCGTGGCCTAGCGCCGAGTCGCGCTCCGCGGTGATGGCGATCAGCGGGATCGAGAAGCGCTTGGCGTAGGCGACGACCTGGGCCAGTTCGCGGGTCTCGCCCGACTTGGAGAGCGCCACCACCACGTCTTCCGTGCCGATCATGCCTAAGTCGCCGTGGGCGGCCTCGGTGGCGTGGACGAACAGGGCCGGCTCGCCGGTGGAGGCCAGGGTCGAGGCGATCTTGCGTCCGACATGGCCGGACTTGCCGATGCCGGTCAGCACCACCCGGCCCTTGGCGGCGGCCATGGTCTCCACCGCCTTGACGAAATCTTCACCGAGGCTGGCGGCCAGGGCGGCGAGAGCTCCGGCTTCGACGCCCAGCACGCGCCGGCCGGTGGCGACGGCGTCGAAATCGCTCATTTGCGGGTCCGCAGGCCGAGCACGGCGGCCGCCTGGCGCGGATCGGCGGCGATCTTGGCGGCGGTCTCGCGGGTGATGGCGGCGCGCTGCGCCTCGGCCGTCTCGACCACCGGATGGCCGAAGGGTCCCGGCGAGCGCACGCCCAGGCCTTGCGGCCAGACCGCGGCCAGCGCGACCAACACAATCGCCGCCAGGGCGGCCAGCGAGAAGAAGACCCGATCGGACATCGCGGGGGATATAGCAGCGCCGGCGCGGCCATACAGCCCCGGCCGCGCGCTTGACGTGGCCAGGCCTGCGCTTGACGCGGATGAACGGCGCCTCTAGCCCCGGCGCTGGCTGGAGGTCCTCGATGCCCACACTCGTCTTGCTGCGCCACGGTCAGAGCGCCTGGAACCTGGAGAAACGCTTCACCGGCTGGGTCGATGTCGACCTGACCGTCCAGGGCGAGGCGGAGGCGGCGCGCGGCGGCGAACTGATGAAAGCGGCGGGCATAGAATTCGACCGCGCCTACGCCTCGGTGCTCACCCGCGCAATCCGCACCGCCGACCTGGCCCTGGCCAGGGCCGATCAGCTGTGGATCCCAATGGCCAAGTCCTGGCGGCTGAACGAGCGCCATTATGGCGGCCTGACCGGCAAGACCCATGCCGAGGTGGCCGCGATCGAAGGCGACGAACAGGTCAAGATCTGGCGGCGCTCGTACGATGTGCCGCCGCCGCCGCTGGCGCCTGGCGGCCCTTACGATTTCACCAAGGACCGCCGCTACGCCGGCGAGCCGATTCCCGCGACCGAGAGCCTGAAGACGACGCTGGATCGGGTGCTGCCCTATTGGATCGGCGAGATCGCGCCGAAGCTGAGCGCCGGCGAGACCCTGCTGATCGCCGCCCACGGCAATTCCCTGCGGGCCATCGTCAAGCACCTGTTCGCCGTGCCGGACACGGCGATCACCGCGGTCGAGATCCCGACCGGCAATCCGCTGCTGATCACGCTCGATGCCGGCTTGAAGCCGACCGAGGCGCGCTATCTGGACGGGGATCGGGCCGAGCGCCTGCCGGCCGCGGCTTAGGCATGGACCGCGCGCTCGACGAGCGGCTGATGCGCCGGGCGATCGGCTTGGCGCGCGCCGCGCTCGGGACCACCGGCGACAACCCGGCCGTCGGCTGCGTCATAGCGCGCGGCGAGATGGTGCTGGCCGAGGCGGCGACCGCGCCCGGCGGCCGTCCGCATGCTGAGGAGCAGGCCCTGGCGATAGCTGGCGAGGCGGCGCGCGCCGCCGCCGCCTACGTCACCCTCGAGCCGTGTGCGGAGCGGTCGTCCCGCGCGCTGTCGTGCGCGCAATTACTGGCGGCGGCAGGAATCGCGCGGGTGGTCGTCGCCGCCGCCGATCCAAGCCCGAAGGCCTCGGCGCGCGGCGATGAGAGTCTGCGCAAGGCCGGAGTCAGTCTGGAAACCGGCTTCCTGGCCGACGAGGCCGACCCTCTCTACGCGGAATATCGCAATCGATTCTGATTCTTGGGGCCCCGAGGAAGGGATGCGTTAACGGGAGGCCGGGCATAGTCACGCTCGATATCGTCGCCACCTGGATCAGCCCCATGCCCGCGTACAGCACGGCCGGCAACTATCGCCGTCTTACGCAAGACGAAGCGGACGCCATCTGCGCCAAGCATGACCGCCTGTGGACCGCGCGGCCCGGCGGCGCGCGCGCGGTGTTTTCGTGGATGGACCTGACCGGCCTGAACTTCCGCGGCCGCAACCTGTCCGACGCCGACTTCACCGGCGCCATCCTGCATGGCTGCAAGTTCGCCAACGCCCGCCTCGACCACACCGTCTTCTTCGCCGCCGACATGCAGGAGGCGGACCTGAGCGAATGCTCGCTACGCCGCGCCGACCTGCGGGGGGCCTGCCTGCGCGGCGCCGACCTGACCGGCGCCGACCTTTTTGAAGCCGATCTGCGCGAGGGCTCGATCGCCGCCGTCGACCGCGGCCGGGGCCTTCGCCTGCTCGAACACACCACCCGGGTTTCCGAGGCTCAAGGCGCGACGCTCGTGGGCGCCAATCTGGAGCGCTCGAAACTGTCCGGCGTCATCGCCGTGCGCGCCGACTTCACCGACGCCATCCTGAAGGACGCCAAGCTGGTCCGCGCCAACCTGAAACAGTGCGCGATGAACGGGGTGAACCTGGCCGGGGCCGACCTTTCCGGCGCCGACCTTTCTGGCGCCGACCTGCGCGACGCGGTGCTGGTCGGGGCGACCATCTATGCCTGCAACACCACCGACGCCCGCATGGAAGGAGCGC
>Ga0302314_10022563_pt1 | contig 10320 bp, 17 predicted proteins | sample III_Palsa_N2_3_FD_200533 | JGI IMG/M metagenome (GOLD analysis project Ga0302314, IMG submission 200533) | Peat permafrost microbial communities from Stordalen Mire near Abisko, Sweden - III_Palsa_N2_3 | ecosystem: Environmental > Terrestrial > Soil > Palsa > Peat permafrost | place: Sweden... | reverse complement strand
GTGCGCAGGCTTTCGACGCCCGGCGCAGACGGGCTACTTCGCTTTGCGGATATTAGCGGGCGCTGCGGCGGCAGTCGAGGGTGGTATGCAACGTGTTACGTGTGTGTGGGTGGGTGTTTGCGCGGGGGGTGAGTGCGCAGGGCCTTGGGCTGGTTGGCGAGGGAGGGCGAGCTGCCCGCCGCGCGTTTTGATGCGGCTGTGAGTAACAACTTGTTACGTGCGGGCGCATAAAGGGCTCGTGAGGGAGCGGGAGCCCGCGATGGAGTGCTGCGAGGGCTCGCTCGCGCGAAGAAAGCGGGCGAGCCGAGCCGCTAGCTATGCGGCCGCGCGCCCGCCGGAGGCCTCATGCCACGGCGTCAACACACGCGGTCCGGAATCGGTAACGGCGATCGTGAACTCGAAGTGCGCCGACAAAGACCCGTCGCTCGAGTAGATCGACCAGCCGTCATCGTCCATGCGGACCTTGTGCTTGCCGACGTTGACCATCGGCTCGACCGCGAGCACCATGCCGGCCTCGAGCAGAACCCCCGACCCGGCCTTACCGAAGTTCGCGACCTGCGGGTCCTCGTGCATGTCGCGCCCGACGCCATGGCCGACCAGGGTGCGGATGATTGAGAAGCCGTTCTCCTCGACGTACTCCTGGATCGCATGCGAGATGTCCCCGAGGTGGTTGCCGGGCACGCACTGCGGGACGGCGCGAAACAGCGACTCCTCGGTGACCGCCAAGAGCTTCTGGGCGATCGGGCTGATCGGCCCCACCGGGAAGGTGCGGGCGGCGTCCGCGACCCAGCCGTCCTTCACCACGCCGATGTCGACCGAGAGGATGTCGCCGCGATCGAGCTTGTACTTGCCCGGGATCCCGTGCACGACCATCGAATTGGGTGAGGCGCAGATCGAGCCTGGGAAGCCCCGGTAACCCTTGAAGGCCGGCTCGCAACCCTGCGAGCGGATGAACTTCTCGGCCGCCTCGTCCAGCTCGAGCGTGGTCACGCCCGGACGGATCTTGGCCTGAATCAGGTGCATGGTGCGGACCAGCACGTCGCCGGCGGCCGCCATCTGATCGATCTGCTCAGGTGTCTTCTTGATAATCGCCATCGACTGCCTGCCTAGGAGCTAAACGTTGTCTTCGAGGCGCAGGGTCGCGATCACGGCCCGGATGTGATCGTGCACCTCGGTGGGAGTGCGCGTGCCGTCGATCCGGCGCAGCAACCCCCGCTGGTCATAGAAGTCTACGAGCGGCCTGGTGAGTTCGTGGTAAACGTTGAGCCGGTTCTCAACCACATCCGGCTTGTCGTCGTCACGCTGCATCAGCCGCGAACCGTCCTGATCGCAGATACCCGGAGTCTTGGGCGGGTCGTAGTCCACGTGGTAGTTGTGGCCACCCTTGACGCAGACGCGGCGACCCGCGATCCGCTTGACGATCTCCTCGTCGGGCACCTCCAGCAGCAGCGCCGCGGTGATGCGCCGGTTTTCACGCCCCATCTGCTCGTCAAGTGCCTCCGCCTGAGCGATCGTGCGCGGGAAGCCGTCGAGGATGAAGCCGTCACGGGCATCGTCCTGCTCGAGCCGATCTGCAGCCATCGCGACGATCAGATCGTCGGGCACCAGGCCACCGGAGTCCATGTGGGCCTTGGCGGCCTTGCCGAGCTCGGTGCCCTCGCTGACGTTGTTCCTCAGCATGTCCCCTGTCGAGATGAACGGCATATGGAAGTCATCTCGGAGCCGATCGGCCTGGGTGCCCTTACCGGCGCCGGGTGGACCAATCAAAATCAGGTTGAGCTCATACGGCATGGACGGGTGATCTTATCGGGCCACCCCAGACACGGGCGACCGCTTGCCGACAAGCTCGCGCGAAGCGCCGCTGCTGCGGGCGCCCGCAGAGGTCCGCGTCCGAGGTACTGGTACGCCCGCGCGCCGCTGCTGCGCGGGCTGAGCGGCCAGCACGCGCGACTCGATCAGCCGCCAGGAGAGCGTCGCCGCGAGCACCGCCAGAGCAAACGTCGCTATCGCGGTCTGGTCGACCCAGGCGTCGGGCATGAAGTGGCGCAACAGGTTGTAGATCGGCAGGTGCAGCAGGTAGAGCGCGTAGCTGATGCGGCCCAGGTAGCGCAGCGGCTGGCAGCCGATCACCCTCGCCAGCAGGCTCGTGGGCAGCGCCATCAGGTTGACGATCAGCAGCACGCCGATCACGCAGGCTTCGAGGTAGGCGGTGCGCACCGGCAGGTTGACGTCGACCACCACCCGGTAGAAGAGGTAGACCAGCACCCAGCAGAAGAGCAGGCGCGTGGGGCGCGCGCAGCGAGCCGCTGCGCGCGCCCCACGCGGACTGAAGCGAGCCAGAAGTGCCGCGGGGCTCGGCAGCAGCCGGCTGCGCCAGACGACGGCTGCCAGGCAGCCCAGCAGCAGCTCGCTGGCGCGGTCGACCGGGGAGTAGTAGATCGCGTAGCCCTTGACCGCGGCGGCCACGTGCGGGGAGGCCAAGAAGAGCGCGAGGATTGCCGCCGCCAGGATCGCCGCCACCGAGCGCGGGCTGAGCTTGTTGCGCAGCATCCAGACGAGCAGCAGCGGCCAGACCAGGTAGAACTGCTCCTCCTGCGCGAGCGACCAGGTCGGGTTGAGACCGCCGAGCGCCTTGTTGTGCCCGAGCGCGGCAACCCAGTTGTTGACGAACAGGAAGGTCGTCAGCGCCTTCTTCGGCAGTGGCCAGCCGGTCAGCTGGTAGACCACGGCGCCGGTCAGCGCGGTGATCAGCACCACCAGCACCAGCGCAGGCAGCAGCCTGCGGGCGCGGCGCTCGTAGAAGCGCCGCAGACTGACTGTGCCGCTGCGATCCCACTCTTCGTAGAGCAGGGTCGTGATCAGAAAGCCGGAGAGCGCGAAGAACAGATCGACGCCCACGAATCCGCCCGGCAGTACGCCGGTGTGCGTCAGGATCACGAGTGTCACCGCGATCCCGCGCAGGCCATCCAGGACCGGTCTGCGACCCAATTGCCGAGGCTTGAGGTAGCCCGTGGAGCTGGCTTCCATCCGGGCCAGGGTAGCGTCACCCAAACGCCGGCCCAGTAAGAACTTTAATCAGTATTTACGCCGACGTTATCTTCCGGCGGCGAGCTTCGCCGCCCACAGCTACTTGAGGAAGCCCTCGTAGTTGCGCATCTTCAGCTGTGCCTCGAGCTGTCGCATGGTGTCCAGCGCGACGCCGATGACGATCAGAATTGAGGTACCACCGAAAGCAAAGCTCGCGCCTGTGCGGGCGATCAGAATCGCCGGCAGGGCCGCTATCAGGGCCAGGAACAGGGCTCCTGGGAAGGTCAGGCGCGCGAGGATGCGATCGAGAAATTCCGCCGTAGGTCGGCCCGGGCGCACACCCGGTATGAAGCCGGAGTTCTTGCGCAGGCCGTCGGCGTAGTCCACCGGGTTGAACATGATCGCCGTGTAGAAGTACGTGAAGACGATGATCAGCAGGCACTCAAAGACGATGTAATGCCAGCCCCCGGGCGATAAGAAGGTCGAGAGGTTGGTCGCGAAGCCCTTGCGGTTCTGGCCGAGCAGCTGCCCGACGGTCGGCGGCAGCGCGGCGACCGTGGCGGCGAAGATCACCGGGATCACGCCGGCCATGTTGACCTTGAGCGGCAGGTAGGTCTGCTGGCCGCCGCTCATTCGCTGGCCGATCACGCGCTTGGCGTACTGGATCGGGATCCGGCGCTCACCGGTCTGGACGAAGACGATCGCGGCGACTACGCCGAAGGCGATGAACGGCATCATCACCTTGAAGACCTGGCTCGGGTTGTCCCACCAGGACTGGAGTCCGCCGGGGATGCGTGAGACGATCGAGGCGAAGATCATCAGGGAGATGCCGTTGCCGATGCCGCGCTGGGTGATCAGCTCGCCCATCCACATCAGCAAGACCGTGCCGGAGGTCAGCGTGATCGCGATCAGGAAGAGCTTGCCGATGTTGAAGTTCTCGATCAGCGGGGCGCTGCCGGACGAGCTCTGAAGGCTCTTGAAGAGGAAGACGTAGCCGATTGACTGGGCGAACGCCAGCCCAACGGTGAGGTAGCGCGTGTACTGGATGATGCGCTGCTGGCCGACCTCGCCCTCCTTGGAGAGCTTCTCGAGCGAAGGGATCGCGACGGTCAGCACCTGCAGGATGATCGAGGCGGTGATGTAGGGCACGATGCCCAGGCCGAACAGGGCGATACGCCCGAGGCCACCGCCGGAGAAGGTGTTGAGCAGGCCGATCACGCCACTGCCGGACGTGGTCTGCTGGATCTGCTGCAGCGCCGCGGTGTTGACCCCCGGCGCCGGGATGTAGGAACCGAGCCGGTAGAGCGCCAGCAGGGCGAAGGTGAAGAGGATCTTGTTGCGGATGTCCTTAATCCGGAACGCGCCGAAGATCGTGGAGATCATCGCTTCACCGTCTCCCCTGCTGAGAAAGCGTCCGCGGCCGACAGCCTCACGACTTGGAAGTCGTGGTGCTGTCGATCAGCTCAACGGTGCCACCGGCCTTGACGATCGCTTCCTGGGCGCTCGCGCTGACCTGGTGCACATGAATCGTGAGTGCCTTGGTGAGCTCGCCCTTGGCGAGGATCTTGACCGGAATGTCCTTGCGCGTAGCCAGGCCGACTGCCTTCATCGCCTCAACGGTGACGACGGCGCCCGCGTCAAAGCGGTCCTCAAGGTCCTTGAGGTTGACGGGCTGGGTGTGCGTACGGAACGGCTCGAACGGCATTGACTTCTTCATGTGCGGGCCGCGCAACTTGCGCATCCGCATGTGAATCGGCATCTGGCCACCCTCAAAACGAGCGCGGTCCTTGGAACCGGTGCGCGAGCCGTAGCCCTTCTGGCCACGACCGGAAGTCTTGCCAGTGCCTGAGCCCTCGCCGCGGCCAACGCGCTTGCGCTTCTTGCGGGAGCCGGGGGCCGGGTGCAGGTTGTGCAGGCCGATGGGCTCGTTGCTCTCCGGCTTTTCAATCTTCTTCTTGCTCATGCCTGTTCAACCTCGATCAGGTGTCGGACCTTGTGCAGCATGCCCTGCATCTGGGGCGAGTCCTTGACCTCGACCGTGTGGCCGATCTTGCGCAGGCCGATCGAGCGCAGCGTATCCAGCTGGCTCTTGTCGGACCCGACCTTGGACTTGAACTGCGTGACTTTGAGTGTGTCGCTCATGCCACAGCCTCAGGGGCTTCCGGGGCTGCAGGAGCTTCGGGCTCAGCAGAAAGCGTCTCGCTGGCCTGCTCCTTGGGGGTCAGGCCGAGCACTGCGTTGACCGAAAGGCCGCGCAACTTGGCGACCTCTTCGGGCGTGCGCAGCGACTCAAGACCAGCCATCGTCGCCTTGACGAGGTTGATCGGGTTCTGAGTGCCGAGTGACTTGGAAAGGATGTCGTGAATACCAGCGAGCTCGAGTACCGCGCGCACGCCGCCACCGGCGATCACACCGGTACCGGGCGCAGCCGGCTTCAGGAAGACGCGACCGGCACCAAAGATGCCCATCGTCTGGTGGGTGATGGTCGAGCCGTGCTTGGGAACCCGGTAGAGGTTCTTCTTCGCGCGCTCGACGCCCTTCTGAATGGCAACGGGGACCTCGTTGGCCTTGCCGTATCCGATGCCAACCACCTCGCGCTCATCGCCAACCACGACCAGCGCGGTGAACGAGAAGCGACGGCCGCCCTTGACGACCTTGGCGACGCGGTTGATTTCGACTACTCGCTCCTGGAGGTCGAGCCCTGCTGCTGAAACTGTGCGATCACGTTGCATGAATTTGATTCCAGAGTAGCGTCAGAGACGCCTTAGAAGGTGAGCCCGCCCTCGCGAGCACCGTCGGCGAGCGCTGCAACGCGCCCGTGGTACAGGTAACCGCCACGGTCAAAGACGGCAGCGTCGACACCGGCAGCCTTGGCGCGCTCAGCCAGCAGTTCCCCGACCTTCTTGGCCTGGTCACTACCACGAAGATCGCCGACGGCGGCCTCGCTCCAGCTGACGGCGGCCAGCGTGCGACCGCTGACATCGTCGATCAACTGGGCGGAGATGCCCCGGTTGGAGCGGAATACGGAGATACGCGGACGCGCGGCGCTGCCATGGACCTTGGCCCTGACACGGCGACGGCGCTTCAACCGCGCAGCTTCCTTTGTTTTCACGCTCATGCTCGCTTACCAACCTTCTTGGCGACGTATTCGCCCTCATAGCGGATGCCCTTGCCCTTGTACGGCTCCGGCTTGCGCTGCTTACGGATCTGGGCGGCGATCTCACCAACAACCTGCTTCGAAGAACCCCTGACCGTGATCCGGGTGGGCTGCGGAACCTCGAACTCGATTCCGTCCGGCGCCTTGATCTCAACCGGGTGCGAGTAACCGAGAGCAAGCTCCAGATCGCGGCCCTTGAGGACCGCTCGGTAACCGACGCCCTGGATCTCCAGGCTCTTCTCGAAGCCGGCGGTGACGCCGGTAACCATGTTTGCCACGAGCGTGCGAGTCAGGCCGTGCAGGGCACGGTGCTCGCTGCGGTCGGTCGGACGCGTTACGAGCAGCTGCTGCCCGTCGCCGCCCTCGACCTCACTCTGCGCGACAGTGATGTCGCGTGAGATCCGCTCGGAAAGCTCGCCCTTTGGTCCCTTGACGGTGACGAGCTCGCGCTCGACCGTTACGGTGACGCCGCTGGGCAGCGGGATGGGTTGTCTACCAATTCTCGACATTGATGCTTGGTCCTCGGCTTACCAGACCGACGCCACCACTTCCCCACCGACGCCGAGCTTGCGCGCGTCGTGACCGGTCATAACGCCACGTGAAGTGGAGATGATCGCGGTGCCAAGTCCGCCCTGGACTTTGGGGATGTGTGCGTGGTCAACGTAATCGCGACGGCCGGGGCGCGAAACGCGCTTGATGCCGCTGATTACTGGCTTACGGTCGTTGGTGTACTTGAGCGTGACGACGATGCGGGCACCGGGGTGCTCTGCATCGGCCGGCAGCATGTGCCACGCCTCGATATAGCCCTGTTCCTTGAGGATCCGGGCGAGCTCCTGCTTGAGCTTCGACGAGGGGATCGTGACTTCGTGGTGCTGAGCCTTGGCGCCGTTACGCAGGCGCGTCAGGAAGTCAGCGATCGGATCAGTCATAGACATACGATCACCAACTCGACTTGGTCATACCGGGGATGTAACCGTTGTGCGCGAGCTCGCGTAGGCAGATCCGGCATACGCCGAACTTGCGATACACCGAGCGGGAGCGGCCGCAACGGCGGCAACGGGTATAGCCCCGGGTCGGAAACTTTGGAGTCCGCGCTTGGCGAACTCGCTGTGAGGTCTTAGCCATGCGGGTTCCTTAGTTCTGACTAGGGGTCGCCCATTTCGGGCGACCCTCCTTGGCAAACGGCATCCCGAACGCCTCGAGCAGTGCGTAGCACTCCTCGTCGGTGCAGGGGCTTGTGGTGATCGTGACGTCGAGACCGCGCGGGTTGTCGATCTCGTCGTAGTTGATCTCCGGGAAGATGATCTGTTCTCTGATCCCGAGCGTGTAGTTACCGCGGCCGTCAAAGGCGCGCGGGCTGACACCACGGAAGTCACGGATACGAGGGATCGCGATCGAGATCAGTCGGTCGAGAAACTCGTACTGGCGCTCACCGCGAAGGGTCACGGCGAGACCGACCGGCATGCCTTCGCGCAGCTTGAACTGAGCGATCGACTTGCGGGCACGGCGGACGTTTGGCTTCTGACCGGTGATCTGACCGAGCTGCTCAGCAGCCGCATCAAAGATCTTCGAGTCCTGCTTGCCGTCGCCAACACCCATGTTGACGGTGACCTTGAGGATCTTTGGAGCCTGCATCGGCGAGTCGTAGCCAAAGCGCTCAATCAGCGCCGGGCGGATCTCGTCGTTGTATCGGGTCTTAAAACGTGCGGTAGCCATCAGTCAATCCTTGTCCCACTGCGGCGCGCGATGCGGAACCGCTTGCCATCAACAATCTCAACGCCAACACGGGTCGGCTTGTCGTCCTTCGGGTCGATCAACGCCACGTTCGAGACGTGGATCGCGGCTTCCCGCTCGATGACGCCACCCTGCTGCTGGCTGGCGGGGCCGGTCTGCTGCGCCTTCTGGTGGCGCTTGATCATGTTGAGCCCCTCGACAATCACCTTGTCGGTGGTGGGGTCGACACGCAGAACCTTGCCGCGCTTGCCGCGGTCCTTACCGGCGATCACAACCACCTGATCGTCTCTCTTGATACGCGCGGGCATTAGAGCACCTCCGGCGCGAGTGAGACGATCTTCATGAAGTTGCGTTCACGCAGCTCGCGAGCAACCGGTCCGAAGATGCGGGTGCCACGCGGGTTGTTGTTGGCGTCAATGATCACTGCGGCGTTCTCATCAAAAGCGATGTAGGTGCCGTCTTCGCGACCGTGAGCCTTCTTGGTGCGTACGACGACGGCCTTAACCACTTCGCCCTTCTTGACCGAGCCCTGGGGGCTGGCCTGCTTGACGGTTGCGGTGATGACATCCCCGACACCGGCGTAGCGACGGCGGGAACCGCCGTTGACGCGGATCACGAGGATCTCACGAGCGCCGGTGTTGTCGGCGACGCGCAGTCTGCTCTCGTTCTGAACCATTTACTTGGCCCTCTCTACGACCTGCACCAGGCGCCAGCGCTTGAGGCGGGACAACGGACGCGCTTCACGGACCACAACGGTGTCGCCCGTGTTGGCGTCGTTGGTCTCATCGTGAGCGTGAATGGTCGATGAGCTGCGAACGATCTTTGAGTAGCGGCGGTGACGACGAGCCACGTCGATGCGGACCGTGATCGTCTTGTCAGCCTTATCGGAGACGACGATGCCCTGACGGGTCTTCTGCAGACCGGTCTCGTGCTCGCGCGGCGGCGTGGCGTTGCGCTCGTGCGCGCCGGCCTTGTACTTCTCACGCGCCTGGGCGCGCTCAAGGCGGCGGGCAGCAGCCTTCTTGGCCCGCGCTGCGTCACGCTCGGCCTGGCGGTCCTCGTGGGTCACCTCAGCACGCTGACCGACCTTGGCGGCCTTCTTGGTCTTGATCGCGACCTTGCGCTCTTTCGGAGTCAGCTGCTTGACCGGCGCTGCCGGTTCGGCCTCTGGCTCCTCAACAACAGCAGCGACTTCGACAGCCTCGACCTCTTCCTCCGCTTCGGAGTCAGCGCCGGCGTCGTCAGCAGCGGCTTGCGTCGATGCATGCGCAGAGGCATCCGAGGCCGCGGCCTCGGCGGAGGCGTCCGCTACTGCGGTCTCCTCCAACTCTGTGTTTTCGACTTCTTCAGCCATAACTAGCTCCGGGTCTCCATTCCACGCTCGCCGGCAATGCCGAGCGCACGTGCAATCTCTTTCTTGGCACGACGGAGGCCCGCCGTGTTGTCCAGCTCGCCGGTGGCGTGCTGGAAGCGCAGCCCGAGAAGATCTCGGCGCGCAATCTTGATGTGCTCAGCGAGTTCAGTCTCGGTGAGGTCACGCAATTCAGTGGGCTTCATGTTTAGCCGTCTTCCCGCATCACGAACTTGGTACGAACCGGCAGCTTGTGACCGGCGAGGCGCATCGCCTCACGGGCCAAAGGCTCCGGCACCCCGGCGAGCTCGAACATCACACGGCCGGGCTTGACCACGGCCACCCAACCTTCGGGCGAGCCCTTACCGGAACCCATGCGGGTTTCGGCCGGCTTCTTGGTGACGGGCTTGTCGGGGTAAACATTGATCCAGACCTTGCCGCCTCGGCGGATCTTGCGGGTCATCGCGATACGGGCGGCTTCGATCTGACGGTTGGTGATCCAACCGGCGTCGAGCGCCTTCAGTCCGTACTCGCCGAACTGAACCTTGACTTGACCACGCGAGAGCCCGGCACGACGGCCGCGGTGCTGCTTGCGGTGCTTTACACGCTTAGGAGAAAGCATTAGCTCTGACCACCCTGGGGCGCATTGCCGCCAGTTGAAGGACCATTGCCACCAGTGGAAGGACCACCGCTGCCGGCGGGACGCGGGCCACGGTTGGGACCGCCCTGGCCGCCGCCACCCTGACCGCCGCCACCCTGGCCGCCGCCACGGTTGGGACCGCCCTGGCCACCACGGTTCGGACCGCCCTGGCCGCCCTGGCCACCACCACGGTTGGGACCGCCGGTGCCTGGACCACGGCCACCGCCGCCACCCTGGCCGCCACGGTAACCACCGGGAGCGCCACCCTGGCCACCCTGCCCGCCACCGCGGTTGGGACCGCCGGGACCACCAGGACCACGACCGGGACCGCCTGGGCCACGACCGGGACCACCGGGACCGCGACCACCAGTGCCGCCCTGGCCACCACGGCCGGGACCACCGGGACCGCCG
>Ga0302314_10022562_pt1 | contig 10321 bp, 9 predicted proteins | sample III_Palsa_N2_3_FD_200533 | JGI IMG/M metagenome (GOLD analysis project Ga0302314, IMG submission 200533) | Peat permafrost microbial communities from Stordalen Mire near Abisko, Sweden - III_Palsa_N2_3 | ecosystem: Environmental > Terrestrial > Soil > Palsa > Peat permafrost | place: Sweden... | reverse complement strand
TTGCGCCGCCGACGACACCGTTGGCAATCTTCGCGACCGTCCAGGTGGAGGTGTTGACGACCGCAAGATAGGAGCCACTCCCATTTGAGCTGCTGCTCATTGCGGCAACGACGAGGTACTGCGAGTTGGGCGACCACGCCAACGGGGTGGCTGAGCCAACCCCCTTGAATAGGTATCGGACACCGCCACTGACGCTGAACACCTTCAGCTGATAGACGCCCGCGAAGTTCTCCGCGGCAACAAAGGCACCGTTCGGCGAGATCAGCGGCTGCGAGCCGGTCCCGAGATTGCGCTGATCGGCACCGGTGGCGGTGGCGACCCAAACGCTCGTCGAGTTTCCGCTGTCTTTCACATAGGCGAGCTGCACCGGCGGCGAGCCTGCAAACGCGCTCCTCACAGCGATAACCGCAATGGCAACAACGGCGGTGGCAACAACAAGCGAAATCCGTTCCATGCGCCCCACCCTACCCCGCTTCTACAGCGGGCGGGTAATTGTTCCCCAGCCGACCACCAGATCGCCGTCCATCAGGCAGGCGAGCTGCCCCGGCGCCGCGCCGTACACGGGCTCCTCAAGCTCCAACGTCAGGCTGCGGTGCTGCCCGGCTCCGGCCTCCTCGCAGACCCGTGCCGCCAGCGCCGCCGAGCGGTAGCGCAGCTTGACCCGGTCAACGGCGCCGCCATCACGGTGCAGCCGCGCACCCCGCACGTGCACACGCGTCGCCGCGAGCGCCTCAAGCGGTCCGACCACGACACGGTTGCTCGCCGCGTCCTTTTCAACGACATATAGGGAGTCGCCGGAGGCGACTCTTGTGCCACGACGTTGCCCCACGGTGAACAGCTCATGACCGTCATGGGAGGCGAGAACGTTGCCAGCCTGGTCGACTACTTCCCCCGTGTGCGGCGCGATTCCGCCGTGGCGCTCAAGGAACCGCCCGCGGTTAGTGCCGGCAAGAAAGCAGAGGTCCTGCGAGTCGGCCTTTGACGCGACCGACAGGCCGGCGGCAGCGGCGAGCTGACGGACCGCCGGCTTGGCCAGCTCGCCGAGCGGGAAGCGCATCCGCGCAAGCGACCGCGCTGACAGTGCCGCGAGCATGTAAGTCTGGTCCTTGCCGGGGTCGGCCGCCGCGCGCAGCAGCCCGTCCTTGACCCGCGCGTAGTGCCCGGTCGCGAGCGTTGCGCAACCAAGCCGATCGGCCAGCGTGAGCATCCCGTCCAGGCGCAGATGCCCGTTACAGCGCACGCAGGGGTTCGGCGTCTCGCCCGCGCGGTAGGACTCGATGAACGGCTCAACGACCCCCTCGCGGAACTCGGATCGCAGATCAAGGGTGAAGTGCGGCAGTCCCAGCGAATGCGCGAGTGCGCGCGCCTGCGACACGGCGCTTGAGGAGCAACAGCTGCGTTCAGCATCCCCCTCGAGGTCGGACCACAGCTCGAGCGTGACGCCAACCGTCTCCCCCGCCTCGGCGCAGTTCAGCGCCACAACCGAGCTGTCAACGCCACCCGACATCGCGACCAGGGTCCGCTCGCCTGACACCGGCGGCGTCAGCGCACCAGCGCGATAGGCGAGCGCGCCAAGCGCTCGCGCCAGTCCATCGGCAGCGACATCGGCAGCATGAAACTTGCCCGGACTCAGTCCGCCGAGCTCGGCTGCGATTTCGCCCGGACCGATCCGTGCCGCATCAAGCAGACCCGTCCCGACCACAAGCGACACCATCGCGCTGGCCGCGGCGGTGGTCGCGCCACAGCCGTCGGCGCTGAACCCAGCGTCGGTGATCCGCTGCCCGTCGGTCGCCAGCGACACGCTGACGCTGTCGCCGCACAACCCACCCTCAGCGGTGATCGTCAGCGCGCCCGCGGGTACGTGTCCGCGGCCCTGCGGCGAACTCAGATGATGTTCAAAAACCTCGGGATCCATGACCCCCGGAAGGTTAGTCCCGGGTCGGCAGCGGCCGGAACGACGAAGCCCATCCAGCTTCTTCGCCTCTATATTTCACTTGCGCTTATCGGACGTTTGCTTAGGTAGCTCCTCAGCCTTCACCGACCCGCCCGCTTGGGCGGGTCGTTTTATGCCCGGTCGGAACTAGCGCGTCGGTCACAACTTGGCTCCTCGATGTGCATATACGCATATACGGAGCCGAGAACGGCCGTCAGGGGGTGACGGAACTGAACCCGGCCTGCTTGGCGGCCTGGTTCTGGGCAGCGACTGACTGCTGGGCCGCCTTGATCGCGTTCTCGTAAGAGCTGCCGCCGGTGCCGGAGGTACTCGACACACCTGCTCCGAATGACACCGCGGTCATGTAGACGGCGATTGCCATCACCACCAGCAGCGCGACCAACGAAAACGGTGAGAGCCGCATGGGCTCTCGATCGGCAAATAATTACCGAAGCTTGAGGCCGAGCTGGCGCAGCTGGACGTCGTCGACCGCGGCCGGCGCACCCGTCAACGGGTCAGCGCCGGAGGTCGCCTTGGGAAACGCGATCACCTCGCGGATACTGTCGCGCCCGGCCAGAATCGCGATCAGCCGGTCGATCCCCATCGCGATGCCGCCGTGTGGGGGCGCGCCGTACTTGAGGGCGTCGAGCAGGAAGCCAAAGCGCTCCTGGGCATCGTCGGCCTCCATCCCGAGCAGCTCAAAGACCTTCTGCTGGATCTCGCGCTGATGGATGCGGATCGAGCCCCCGCCGGCCTCAAAGCCATCGAGCACGAGGTCGTAGGACTGCGACTTGAGCGTTGCGGGATCGCTCAGGTCATCGCCGATCGGTGCGGTGAACGGATGGTGCTCGGCATCCCAAGCGCCGCGCTCCTCGTCCCACATGAACATCGGGAACTCGACGACCCAGTGGACGTCGTGGCTGCCGGCCGGGATCAACTCGAAGCGGCGCGCCAGTTCAAGCCGCAGCTGCCCGAGCACCGTGCGCGCAGTTGCCACTGCGTCGGCGACGACGAACAGGACGTCACCGACCTGCGCGTCAAGCGCGGCCTTGATTCCAGCCACCTCCGCTTCGCTTAGGAACTTCGCGATCGGCGAGCGCAAGCCCCCGTCTTCCTGCACAAACGCCCAGACCAGCCCCTTGGCGCCGTAGCCCTTGGCGAACTCGGTCAGCGCGTCAAGGTCAGAGCGCGGCAGCTCGCGCTTGCCGGCGTTGATCCCCAGGACCGCGCCGCCTGACGCCAACGCGCCGGCGAACACCTGAAACTCGCAGCCGGCGACAGCCTCACCGAGGTCCGTCATCTCAAGACCGAAGCGGCGGTCTGGCTTGTCGGAGCCCCAGCGACCCATCGCCTCGTCGTAACAGACCCGCGGCCACGGTGGCGGTGGCACATCGAACGCCTCGCGTTTGAACACCTCGCCGTAGACCGCCTCGAGCGTCGCGAGCACTTCCTCACCGGTGACGAACGCCATCTCGATGTCCAGCTGGGTGAACTCCTGGGTGCGATCTGCACGCGAGTCCTCGTCCCGGAAGCAGCGGACGATCTGGTAGTAGCGCTCAAACCCGCCGAGCATCAGTAGTTGCTTGAACAGCTGCGGCGACTGCGGCAGTGCATAGAACGAACCTGGGGCCGTCCGCGCGGGCACGAGGAAGTCACGCGCGCCCTCAGGCGTTGAGCGCGTCAGAAATGGGGTCTCGATCTCCAGGAAGTCACGTGCATCAAGCACTTCACGGATCGTCTTGACCACGCGGTGGCGCAGCGCCAGCGCCTCCTGCATCGGTGGCTTACGCAGATCAAGTGAGCGGTAGCGCAGCCGCAGGTTCTCATCGACCGGGGCGTCGTCGTCGATCTGAAACGGCGGCGTGTCGGCGTCGGCCAACAGATCAAGCTGACTGACCGCGAGTTCGATCTCCCCGGTGATCAGGTTCGGGTTGACGTTCTCGGCGCTGCGCGCAACTACCGTCCCGCCGGCGCTGATCACATCTTCGGAGCGAAGGTTGTGAGCAGCAGCATGCGCGGCCGCCGTCTCCGGATGGAACACGAGCTGAACGATCCCCGAACGGTCACGCAGATCGATGAAGATCAAACCGCCGTGGTCACGGCGGCGATGAACCCACCCGGCGACGCGCGCAGGCGTGTCGGTCCGCGCCGCGGTCAATTCGGCGGCCCAGGCGTCGCGGAAGCCGTTTGGCTGCGGCGGATGCTGCATCGCGGTCACAGGCGGTGCCCGCGCAAGATCGCAGCGATCACGGCGTCGGCGCTCAGCTCGTGCTGCTCACCTGTGGCCATCTCTTTCAGCGTCACGTGATCGGGGTCGCTCACGATCGCAACGTAGCGAGCGCCGAGCCGGTCCGCGTGCTTGAGCGCCGCTTTTAGCGAACGACCGGTCAGTTCAAGTTGGGCGGCCAAGCCGGCCCGTCGCGCCTCACGCGCCAGTTCGAACTCAGGGGCGGTTGCGCCGGCGAGCCGGTCAGCCGCCGGCGCGACGAGCAAGTCAACGGTGTCAGCTGCCACCGGTACCTCCGACCCCGCAAGCAAGATCCGCTCGATCCCGGCCGCCCAGCCGCAGGCCGGCGTCGACTGCCCGCCGATCTGCTCGATCAGCCGGTCGTAACGCCCGCCGCCGCCGACGCCCGACTGGGCGCCGAGGCCGTCGGCGGTGAACTCAAACAGCGTGCGGGTGTAGTAGTCGAGCCCGCGGACCAGCGTCGGGTCGAGCTCGTACTTAAGGCCGACCACGTCGAGCAGTGCTTTGACCGAGTCGAAATGGTCCTTGTCCTCGGGCGCGAGGCGGTCAAGCAGCTTCGGCGCGTCGGCCATCACGGCCTGCGTGCTTGGGTCACTTGAATCGAATGCGCGCAGCGGGTTCAGTTCGATCCGTGCCTTGACCTCGGCGGACAGCTGGTCTTCGTGCGCGCGGAGGTAGCTGGCCAGCTCCTCGCGGTACTCCGCCCGGGTCTCTGGCGTGCCGAGGCTGGCGAGGCGCAGACGCACGCCCTTGACCCCCATCGTCTCAAGCAGCTCGGCCAGCAGCACGATCAGCTCGGCGTCGACTTCGGGCCGGGGCGAGCCGATCGTCTCGGCGCCGACCTGCCAGAACTGGCGGTAGCGGCCACGCTGTGGCGCCTCGGCGCGGAAGAAGCTTGAGAGGTACCAGAACTTCACCGGCTGAGGCAGCTTGTGCATGCCGTGCTCGATGTAGGCGCGGCTGATCGGGGCTGTCCCCTCAGGACGCAGGGTCAATGAGCGGCCGCCCTGATCGCTGAACGTGTACATCTCCTTCTGCACGACGTCGGTCGCCTCGCCGACACCACGCACGAACAGCTCGGTCGATTCAAACGCCGGCGTTTCGATCCGTTTGAAGCCCGCGCGGCCGAGGATCCGCTGCGCGTGCCCTTCAAGAACCGCGCGCGCCTCCGCGGCCGCGGGCAGGACGTCATAGGTCCCCTTCGGTGCCTCGATCATCGACGGCCTAGCGGGAGTTGAGTTCTTGCAGGAACGGGTTTGTCGCGCGCTCGCGCGCGAGCGTCGTCGTGCCCATGTGGCCCGGGTAGACGGCGGTGTCGCCCGGGAACTCGTCGATCAGCGCCTGGATCGACTCGAGCAGAACCTGGAAGTCGCCGCCGGGGAGGTCGGTGCGCCCGACCGAACCCTGGAACAGCACGTCGCCTGAGAGCAGCGCGTCGTGGTCGCGCACCGCGTAGGTGACGTGACCTGGGCTGTGACCGGGTGTGAAACGGACGTCGAAGGTCATTCCCGCCAACTCGAGCTCTTCGCCGCCCTCGACCGTTTGCTCGGCGTCGTAGCTCTCAAACGGGCCAAAGCCGGGGATCCGCATGTATTCGTTGATGTTCGCGAGGATGTGCTTCTCGAGCGCGGGCACGTAGACCGGCGCCCCGGTGGCCCTGGCGAGCTCGGCAACCGCGCCGACATGGTCGAAGTGGGTGTGCGTCAGGAGGATCGCCTCAACCGTTTCGATGTTGAGGTCTTTCAGCGCCCGGAGCAGACGCTCGGCCTCATCGCCGGGATCGATCACTACGGCTGAGGTGGCCTGCGGACTGGCGCGCACCACGAAGCAGTTCTCCTGCACCGGGCCGACCGTGAACATGTGGACGTCGATCATCGCTTGGCGGTGGTCGGCAGGCCCTGCTTCTTCATTCGCCGCTTCCACAGGGTCAACTCGAGGTAGAAGCTCGCGGGCGTGTAGAAGGCGAAGGCGAGCAGGGCCAGGATCGCCGCCGAGGACGTGCGGTCTTTGCCCTTGCCGATCAGCAGCAGCGCGCCGAACATGACCAGCGTTGCCAGGCCGGCCTTGGTGAAAGAACTCTTCCACGTCGGGCGTTGGTTCATCCGCGTGATCCGGGCGTCCTCACGCGTCAGCTTCTTCTTCTCGGCGGGGGTCGGTTGACGGCCAGTGCGCCCGCGTGACTCGACGAAGCCGGCGGCGTTGCCGCGGTGCTTGGTCTTGCGCTTGCGCTTCGTCTGTGCCACGCGTGTGACTTTAGTTGGTGGATGGCACTGTCGGCGCGGCGAGCACGTCCTCAAGTGAGCGGCTGCTCACGATCTCAAGCTCGGCCGGGATCGTGGCGAGCGCTGCCCCTGGCGGCAGCCCAACGAATTCGGCGCGGGCGATCGTCGCGTGGCGGCGAATCGCTTCGATGACCGTTCGCAGTGGCGTGGTGTGGAAGTCCTCAACGTTCATCGAGACCTGCGGGCGGTCGGGGTTGTGGAGTTGGACGCCGAGTGCCCTGACGCCCGGGAGCCCGGCGGCGGCGCCTTCACGGATCATCGCGGCGATTCGCTGGGCGTCGTCAAGCGTCGCGGGCGGCGCGAGTTCGACGTTGAAGGCGATCAGTGGCGGGCGGGCGGACACCAGCACTGCGCCGGCGGTCGGGTGCAGCTCGGCCGGCCCGAAGTCAGGCTTCAGCTCTCCCGCTGCGAGTCTGGCTGCGAGGCCCGTCGGTCCGCCTTGGCGCAGCTGCGCCCGGGTGCGCGTGTTGGCGGTGAGGACGCCGTAGAGAAAGACCGGGAGGCTCAGTTGACTGCCGAGCATGTCGGCGAGCGCCAGCGCCTCGGCACAGGCGGCGCCACGATCCTCGGCGGTCAGGTAGACGATCGGCGCAACGTCGATCGCACCGATCCGTGGGTGTGCACCTTGTTGGGTGGTGAGGTCGATCCGCTCGATCGCGACCTGCGCAGCGCGGGTGACTGCGGCGGCGAGTTCCCGCGGGGCGGCGGCGATCGTCAGCACCGTCCGGTTGTGGTCGACATCGCTGTGGACGTCGAGCAGCCGGGCGGGAGCGACCGCTTTCTGCAGTGCTTCGATCGTTGGCTGTGCGCGCCCCTCGGAGAAGTTCGGAACAGCTAGAAGAGACGGCATCCAGGGCTCCTTGGCAGCGTCTGGCCCTCGCTAGACTCCTCGGGCCCCGCCGGAGTAGCTCAGTCGGTTAGAGCAGCGGAATCATAATCCGCGTGTCGGGGGTTCGAGTCCCTCCTCCGGCATAAATTTTAGCCCTGTAAAACGGGGCTTTTTTGGTACCCGGTCCAAACCGAACGATTGGCAGTGGAGATTGTGCCTCCAGCACGCCTCCACTGCCAGCCTCCAAAAGAGGCCACCATTTTCGACAGCACGTTCTCAAGAGCGCGGATCGCCGAGCTTGAAGCTCGTCCGCAGCTAGGATGCGATCGCCCATGCATCGGTTTCGATCGATACCCGCCGCGTTCTTCATCACCGGCATTGCGTTGATCCTGGGCACATTGATCGCGACCGCCGTGCAGAACTCGACCGATCACGGTCACAACTTCGCGAGTCCCGGGGTCAGAACCGCTATCGGCGGCGTCGCTGTCCTCGGTCTGATCTTCATCGCCTCGGGGTTCGTGTGGATCGTCGCATCGCGACGTGAGAGACGCACAGCCATGAAGCGCAGCGGCGAATCGGGGTAGTCAGTCCCGTCGGAGGGCGACAGCGGACTCGTCGAATCCGTTTAGGGACGGCAAGCTCGTGGTAGACGCCCGAGCGCCCAAGTGGACCCTGAGATTCGGCTCAACTCAGAGCGTGCCTGACGACCGGCGTCGAACGTAGTCTCGGCTCGTGGACCCCGCCGTTATTCCCGTGGTCGTCGCCCTAGTCGCTTCGGTGGCTTCGGTGGCTTCGCTCGTGATGGCCGACCAAAACTTGACTACCCCCACGGCCTTTGACTGAGCTCGTCGAGTTATCGTCGCATAAGCGACACCAGAGTGGATACCCCCTGGACGTCGGCCAAGGGTGTCCAACTTTTGGTCGCAAGCGGAGCTACCCGCGACTCCGCGCGGAGCCGTCCGCGGAGCCGTCCGCGGAGCCGTCCGCGGAGTGGTCGATCACGGCCCCGGAGCCGCTAAGTGGCCCGGTGCTGGCGGATCCGGCCAGACAGCGCCTTGGTTGATGCGGCGAGCGCAAGCGCGCCGCCGAGGGCGATCAGCGGCACGCTGGGAATCAGGTAACGGACCTCCTCGCTGGCCGTGGCGGTCGAGCCGACGAAGACGCCGAGGCCCATCCCGGTCAACAACAGCGTCTCGGCCGGCATCGAGATTCGTCGCCAGCCGCGGCTGACTGCCGCGAGCGCGATCGACAGCACGCCGACTAGGGCCAAGAGCCCGATCAGTGGGCGGGGAGTGTGGAAGACGCGTGAATACTTGCGCAACACCTTGTACGGAGCGGCGATGCGTTGTACATAGTGCGGCTCATACGCGGCCATGATGTTCCCCGTGACGTCGTTCTTGACACCCGGTCCCAAGAACTCGAGGGAGTTTGAGCCCCCACCTCCGTCTGGTTCGAAGACCCGCAGCAGCTCCCTGCCAACCTCCTTCACGTAGGCGAGCGGACGGCGCTCGAGCGCCTGGTGGGCGAATTCTCCGATCACCGCCGACTTGCGAGCGAGGCCCTTGGCATACATGCTGCCGAACTCCTCGCGCAGGGGCGAGGAAGCTAACCAGAGGTATCTGTTGGGTCCCCATAGGTGGTTGATCTCAGACTGTGTCGGGCATAGCTCGCGTAGCTCGGTAGTCGTCGGCCAGGTTTTGGTGCAGCGCGCGGTGGGGGCAACAGCTGCGTACAGGAACCAGTTGGTGGACTGCACGAGAGAAAAGCCGCGTCCGTCGGTGGCGTGCAGTGTGCAGTAGCCCAGCAGCGGTAGCGCTAGCGCGAGCAGGCCAGGCAGCACGGTGCGCCAGCCGACGCGGTTCACCAGCGCGAACGCGAACCACGCCGGCGTGGCGAAGATCGCCCCGGGACGCATCGTCACGGCCACGGCGATCAGCACACCTGAAAGCGCCCAGTACCAACGTGACCGCGGCCGGTAGATCAGCGCGAGCGCGGCGCCGACCAAACACAGCGCGAAGAACGACTCGGTCATCATGTACTGGGCAAGCGCGATCCACTCCGATCCGAGCGCGACGAGCCCGGCGATGAACGCCGATACCCACTTGCCCAGGTGAAGCCGCAGGCCGATCGCGTAGGCCATCACCGCTACCGCGAGTCCAGCTAGATGCTGCAACGCGGTCAGTAGGAACAGACTGTGGTTGTCAAGCGTCAGCAGCAATACGAGGAACGGGTAGCCGCTGGGACGGATCGGCGTGAAGCCGACGAAGGGGGAGTGAAACGCCATACCCACGTAGTTCCACGAATCTGGGTAGAACACGACCGGGTAGTACGCAATCTCGGTCGCCACCCGGAGCGCCAGGCCGATCAGCAGGATCAGCGTCAGTTGCCAATGCTCCCTCGCCAGCCCCCGGGCCACCCGCGCGCCACGCCCGATCGTGAGCAGCGGCGAGCCTACGCTCGCTCGACTCTGCTCCACTTCATCACTCTCAATTTGATGCATGCTGCGCTCCCCAGTTCGTTTCGTCCCCACGGTGCGATGCGCAGCCGGCGGTGGAGCCTAGCCAAGTCAACACGATCACGGACCAGCCGATGCGCACGGGCACCGAGCCATATGGCTCTCTTACAACTCGACAGCTGCTCAGCTCTCGCGCCCCCGCGAGGCCGCCAGCTGGCGGAACAGTTCGGTCACCCCGGACCGCCGCGCTAAACGCTCAAATGTCCGCGGCGCCAGTTGGCTCAGCGCGAGCATCGGCCTGATCGGCCCGCCCGTCACCATCACCTCCGGCAGGTCACGGCGAACGACGTCGATGACTGCTTGTGTGACCTTCACGGTGGTGGTCTCGCCCGCCAGGCGGCTCGACTTGAAGCCCTGATCAAGCATCCGCTGGTACATGCCGTCGCCCGCGGTAAAGCCGGGACAGACGACCGAGAAACCAACCGGGGCCTCGACGTACTCGGCCCGCAGCGATTGCGTAAGGCCGATCAACCCGGCCTTCGTGGCGGCGTAGGGCTCCCCGTACGCGGGCCCA
>Ga0302314_10022560_pt1 | contig 10321 bp, 8 predicted proteins | sample III_Palsa_N2_3_FD_200533 | JGI IMG/M metagenome (GOLD analysis project Ga0302314, IMG submission 200533) | Peat permafrost microbial communities from Stordalen Mire near Abisko, Sweden - III_Palsa_N2_3 | ecosystem: Environmental > Terrestrial > Soil > Palsa > Peat permafrost | place: Sweden... | reverse complement strand
TTGCTATCGCGGTGCTTATCGGATTGACGAGCGCGCTTGCGCGCCTGAAGGGTATTGGCCAAAGGAAAACTCCGGAAAAATTCAGTTAACAGGGTGGATCAAAGTCGCGTAGTATCAGCGTTATGCCGTTTTCTGTCAATCGCCGCGCCGCATTGCCGGCAGCCTAAACGCGAATAAAATCAAGGCGAATGTCCAAGGCCCTGTTCAAATCCACCAGCGTCGTCAGCGCGCTGACCCTGTTGTCCCGCGTTCTTGGCCTGGTCCGCGATGTGACCCTGGCGGCGGCTTTTGGCGGGAGCCGCCTGGATGCCTTCTTCTTTGCCCAGATGATTCCCAATCTGGGCCGGCGCATGTTCGCCGAGGGGGCATTTTCGCAGGCCTTCATTCCGGTGTTCACCGAGACCAAGACCCATCAGCCCCACGAGGATGTGCGCGATCTGACGGCGGTGGTGATGGGCACGCTGGGTGCGGTGCTGTCGGTCATCACGGTGATCGGTTGTGTGGCGGCGCCGCTGCTGGTGTGGGTGCTGGCGCCCGGGTTCAAGCACGATGCGGCGCAGGCGGCGCTCGGCACCGGCCTGTTGCGCTGGACCTTCCCCTATCTGATGTTCATTTCGCTGACCTCGATGGTGGGCAGCGTGCTCAACATGTACGGCCAGTTCGCCGTGCCGGCCTTCACTCCGGTGATTCTCAATCTGTGCATCATCGGCTCGGCCTTCATCGTCCCGGATTCGGACCCGCGCGCGGTCTACATGCTGGCTTATGCGGTGTTCGCCGCCGGCATTCTGCAGTTTCTGTTCCAGTTGCCCTGGCTGGCGCGCCTGCGCCTGTTGGGCCGGCCGCGCTGGGGCGGGAGCGATCCGCGGGTGCGGCGCATCGTCAAGCTGATGCTTCCGGTGATGGTCGGTTCCTCGGTGGCGCAGATCAGCCTGCTGCTCAATACCAGCCTCGCTACCCTGGTTGGCACCGGGGCGGTGAGCTGGCTCAATTTCGGCAGCCGCCTGATGGAGTTTCCCAACGGTATTTTCAGCATTGCGGTGGGCACGGTGATCCTGCCTTCGCTGTCGGCGCGCCACACCCAGCGTTCGCCGCAGCAGTTCTCCGAAATCCTCGACTGGGGCTTGCGCGTGATGCTGCTGCTGGGTGTACCTTCGGCCGTCGGGCTGGTGCTGCTGGGCGGGCCGCTGGTGGCGACGATCTTCGGTCACGGCCGTTTCAGCGACGAAGACGTGCGCATGACCACCTATGTGGTCTGGGCCTACGGCCTGGGTTTCATGGGGTTTTCGCTGGTCAAGGTGTTGCTGCCGGGCTTCTATGCGCGGCAGGAAACCCGCTTGCCGGTGCGCTACGCCATGATCGGCCTGTTTGTCGGCATGGCCGCCAGCCTGTTGCTGTTCGGGCTGGCGCGCTGGCTGCACTTCGGCGCGGCGCATGTAGTGCTGGCTTTCTCGACCTCGCTCACCGCCTGGATCAATTCGATGCTGTTGCTGCGGCGCCTGCGCCGGGATGGCGTTTACCGGCCGGCGGCCGGCTGGGGGCGTTTCTCGCTGCGCCTGCTGCTGGCCAGTCTGGCGATGGCGGTGGTGTTGGTCACCATGGCCGGCAGTCTGGATAGCTGGCTGGCCGTGGACAAATGGGCGCGGGCGCTACGCATCACGGAGATCGTGCTGGCGGCAGCAGCCGTGTATTTCGCTGTTCTCGGGCTTTGTGGCCTGCGGCCGCGGCATTTCCGCTCGGCGAGGAGCTGAAGGCGCGGGAAAGGTCCAGGAATCTCCCGGACGCGCGTAAAGCTTTATAATTTCATTCTTTTTCACACTCCGTCCCGTCGAAAATGGAGCTGATCCGCGGCCTGCACAATCTGGCGCCCGGCCACCGCGGCTGTGTGGTTTCGATCGGCAATTTCGATGGCCTGCATCTGGGCCATCAGACCTTGATCGGGCGCCTGCTGGCCTTATCTCATGAACACGGCTTGCCGTCGACGGTGATGGTGTTCGAGCCGACGCCGCGCGAGTTCTTCGCGCCGGAGTCGGCGCCGCCGCGCATTACCGGGTTTCGCGGCAAGTTACGCCTGCTGCAGAGGGCGGGGATCGACCGGGTGCTGCTGGTGCGCTTCAACCGCAGCGTGGCCAATCTCGATGCGGCCGAGTTCGTACAGCGGATTCTGCTCGACGGGCTCGGCGCGCGGGCGGTGGTGGTGGGCGATGATTTCCGCTTCGGCCACAAGCGCGGCGGCGATGTGGCGATGTTGCAGCGGATCGGGGCCGAAGCCGGGTTCAGCGTCGACGGGCTGGGCTGTGTGATGCTGGACGGCCAACGCTGCAGTTCCACCGCCGTGCGGCAGGCGCTGGCGCAGCCGGATCTGGCGCAGGCCGATCAGCTGCTGGGCCGGCGCTATCGGGTCTTCGGGCGGGTGCGCCGCGGCCTGCAACTGGGCCGCAAGCTGGGTATGCCGACCGCCAACCTGATGATGCGGCACAAGCCGGCATTGGCCCATGGTGTATACGCGGTCAAGGCGTACTGGCCGGAGCGGCCGCAGGGCGCGCCGGGTGTGGCGAGCCTGGGGGTGCGGCCGACGCTGGGCATGACGGCCTGCCTGCTGGAAACGCATGTGTTCGGCGGCCCGCTGGCGCTGTACGGTGTGGAGATGGAAATCGAATTGTGGCGCTATCTGCGCCCGCAACTGCGTTTTGATTCGCTCGACGCGCTGGCCGCGCAGATGCAGGCCGACGGCGAAGAGGCGGAGCGCTTTTTTGAGCAGTCCGGTCATGGATGACCGGGTTCCTGGACAGGATGTCGACGATTACGGACCGTGACGTGAACGACGAAGCAAAAGCGAAAGAGCAGGGGGTCGACTACAAGAAGACCCTCAATTTGCCGCAGACGGCATTCCCGATGCAGGCCAACCTGGCGCAGCGCGAGCCGCAAATGCTGGCGCGCTGGGAATCCGAGAAGCTGTATGAGCAGGTGCAGGCGGCGAGCCGCGGGCGCAAGCTTTACTGGTTCGTCGACGGGCCGCCGTATGCCAATGGCGACATCCATCTCGGTCACGCCGTCAACAAAACACTGAAGGATATGGTGGTGAAGGCCGCCCGCCTGGACGGGCATGATGCGGCGTTTGTGCCGGGCTGGGACTGCCATGGCCTGCCGATCGAACTGCAGGTGGAAAAAAAATACGGCAAGGTGGGGCAGAAGCTCGACGCTGCGGCATTCCGCGCCAAGTGCCGCGAGTACGCGCTGGAGCAGATCGATCGCCAGCGCAAGGACTTCAAGCGCCTGGGCGTGCTGGCCGACTGGGACCGGCCTTATTTGACCATGCAGCCGGCCTACGAAGCGGAGCAACTGCGGGTACTGGCGCGCATTGTCGAGAACGGGCATGTGGTGCGCGGCTTCAAGCCGGTGCATTGGTGTCTGGATTGCGGCTCCTCGCTGGCCGAGGCCGAGGTGGAGTATCAGGACAAGCAGTCGCTGGCGATCGATGTGCGCTTCCTGGCGGCCGACGCGGCGGAGCTGTCGCGGCGCTTCGGGCTGGGCGACGCTGTTTCTGGCGGTCTGGTGATCTGGACTACTACGCCGTGGACACTGCCGGCGAACCAGGCGATCAGTGCGCATCCCGATCTGGATTATGTATTGGCGGAGATGGGCGAATTCGGCCGCCTCGTGCTGGCCGAAGGTTTGCTGGAGGCGGTGGCGCAGCGTTATGGCGTCAGCCCGAAGATCCTGGGGCGGGCCAAGGGTGCCGCGCTGGAGGGCCTCCAGGCATTGCATCCGTTCGCCGATCGTCAGGTGCCGCTGATCCTGGGCGATCACGTCACACTCGATGCCGGTACCGGCCTGGTGCACACGGCGCCGGCGCATGGCGTGGATGACTATGTGGTAGGCAAGAGGTACGGCCTCCCGGTGGACAACCCGGTCGGCTCGGACGGCAAGTTCGTCGACGGCACGCCGGTGGTGGCGGGGCTGCACGTGCGAAAAGCGGAGGAGCCGATTATCGAGGCTCTGCGCAGCAGCGGGGCTCTGGTGCATCTGGCGAAGATCACCCACAGCTATCCGCATTGTTGGCGTCACAAGACGCCGCTGATCTTCCGAGCTACACCGCAATGGTTCATTTCGATGGACGAAAAGGGGCTGCGGGCGCGGACGGTGGAAGAGATCGGCCGCACCCGCTGGATTCCCGGTTGGGGCGAGGAGCGGATCCGCGAGATGGTGGCCGGACGTCCCGACTGGTGCATCTCGCGCCAGCGCTTCTGGGGCGTGCCGCTGGCAGTGTTTGTGCACCGGCAGAAGCAGACGCTGCATCCGCAGACGCCGGCGCTGCTGCAGCGCGTCGCCGAGAAGGTCGAGAAAGAGGGGCTGGAAGCCTGGTTCGGCTCCAGCGTGACCGACTGGCTGGGTGTTGAGGCGGCTGAGTATGACAAGTGCCCGGATACGCTGGATGTGTGGTTCGATTCCGGCTCCGCGCACCAGTGTGCCTTCGTCTCGACCAATTCGCAGGCGCTGGATCAGGATGGGCTGGCGCCGCAGGCGGACATGTATCTGGAAGGCTCGGATCAGCATCGCGGCTGGTTTCAATCAAGCCTGCTGACTTCGATAGCGATGCGCGGTCGGGCGCCGTACAAGACGGTGCTGACGCATGGTTTCACCGTGGACGAGCAGGGTCGCAAGATGTCGAAGTCGCTCGGCAATGGCATCGAGCCGCAGCAGATTTCCAAGACACTCGGCGCGGATGTGCTGCGGCTGTGGGTGTCGGCCAGCGACTACAGCGGCGAGATCACGCTGTCCGACAACCTGCTCAAGCGCATCGCCGACGCCTATCGGCGCATTCGCAATACGGCGCGTTTTCTGCTCAGCAATCTCGACGGTTTCGATCCGGCGAAGGACACGGTGCCGGTGGAGCAGATGGTGGCGATCGACCGCTGGGCGCTGGATAGTGCGCGCAAGCTGCAGGACGAGATCGCGGTGGCGTACCGTGATGCGCAGTTCCATCAGGTCTATCAGAAGCTGCACAATTACTGCGTGGTCGATCTGGGTGGTTTGTATCTGGATGTGCTCAAGGACCGGCTCTATACGATGCCGGCGCAGAGCCAGGCGCGGCGTTCGGCGCAGACCGCGATGCTGCATATCGCCGAAGCCCTGGTGCGCTGGATTGCACCGGTCCTGTCGTTTACCGCGGATGAAATCTGGCGCTTGCTGCCGGGTGAGCGCGCCGCCGCAGCGACTTCGGTGTTCGCCCAGACCTGGTATCGCTTCCCTGAACTGAGCCATGCGCCAGCCATCGCGGATGTGCACTGGCCACAATTGCTGGCGGTGCGCGAGGCGGTGAAGAAGGTGCTGGAAGACCTGCGCGTGCGCGCGCTGATCGGCTCCGGCCTGGATGCGGAATTGACGCTATATGCGGATGGGCAGCTCCACGAGGCGCTGGCGGCAGTGGGGCCGGAGCTGCGCTTCTGGTTCATCACCTCGGATGCGCGGGTGGCGCCGCTGGCGCAGAGGTCCGCAGATGCGGTCGAGGCCAGTCTGGATGCGGCGCTGGTTCCGACAGGTGGTACGGTGTGGATTGCAGCGCAGGCCACTACCGCTGCCAAGTGCAACCGCTGCTGGCAGCGGCGCCCGGATGTGGGCCAGCACAACGAGCATCCGCTGCTTTGCGGACGCTGTGTCGAGAACATTTCAGGCGCTGGCGAACAGCGTCTGTACATCTAGGATCTGACTGAAATGCGCCCTAACAATATTCACTGGTTGTGGTTGTCGGCTGCCGTTATCTCGGCCGACCAGCTGAGCAAGCTGCTGGTGGTGCGCAAGCTTGCGTACCTGCAGGAAGTGCCGCTGATTCCGCATCTCAACTTCAAGCATATGCAGAACACCGGTGCGGCTTTTTCGATGTTCAACAACGCACCCGCGGCGGTCTTTATCCTGTTGTGCGCCGTGGTAAGCGTGGCCATCCTGTTATGGCTGCGGCGGCATCCGCACGATCAGAAGCTGGTGGCTGCCGCGTTCACGCTGATTTTGGGCGGTGCCCTGGGCAATGCCACCGACCGGGCGATGCGCGGTTCGGTGGTCGACTTCATCGATTTCTATGTCGGCAACTGGCACTTTGCCGCCTTCAACCTGGCCGACAGCGCCATTACCCTTGGCGCAGGCCTGCTGATTCTGGACATGCTGCTCGAGTATCTGCGCGGCCGCAAGCGGACAGCGGCTGATTCCAGTGCTACGAATTAGGGAACAAAAGCCCGGCAGGCGAGGAGGGCTTTGCCCAGCAAGCCGTTTCGCCCTGCAAGCCGGTAGCGCCGACTTGGCCGGTGGAGGCCAGGCTCAGAACGCCGCATCGTGTCTCCTTGACCTGCTCATTCACCGGCTCGGCGGTAATCAAATAGTAGGCCCCAGAGTCACCTGCGCTGCCAGCCGACGATGCGCCGGCCGAGGGGGCACCCAGTGTGATGCTGATCCGGTAAATGGAGTCCCGGCTCGCATTTCCGGAATATGAGCCATCCTTGGCCAGATAGATCGCGGAAAGAGCCGAATCCACCGGATAGCGCAGCTGGCTCAGCGTGGCATAGGCTTTATGCTCACCGAACCACAGCGATTCTTCATGCCCGATCTGCTTCAGGGTGGCCTGGGCAGTTGCCAGCCGGCCTTGCCGGCCATATTTCAGAAAGGCCGGTAGTCCGAAGGCCCCCAACAGGCCCAGGATCACCAGCACGATCAATATCTCGGTCAGCGTGAACCCGCGCAGCCGGGTGTGTGGCCTGCCACGATAAACTTTCATTATGAAAATCCCTGAATGCCCTGCTTTTATACAGCATAGGCTATACCAGCCGGGGCAAGAAAGCAGGGATCAAGGCATAAATGGGGGGTAATGTGGAATCCTAATGCGGGCTCCAGCATTTTTCCGCACTGGAACTGCCGCTGATTCCTTGCTGCCCCGACGAACTCAGGCACAGCCTTGAGCATTGCGTGTCAATGCGCTGTGTCTGGATTGGCTCGGCCACCAGGACGAAGCCGGTCTGAACATCATCCGGCAGCAGGCCGCAGCTTTGCTCGGATTTGGCGGAGGGGAAAGACAGGCTGACGCGATAAATCGAGTTGATGTTCGCACTGTCGCCGCTGGTGCCATCCGAGGAGACATAGATCGCAAGCGCTGAATAACCCAGATCCTGCAGTGACGAAAGACGCTGCACTGGATGGGATTTCTGCCAGTCCTTGTAATGCAAGGCTACCTCCGCCAGCACGGTTCTGGCGAGCTTGCTGTGCTCGTGAAGGGTGTAATCGCGGTAGGTCGGCAGCAGTATTGCCGTCAGGATGCCGGCGATCAGGAATAAGCTCAGCAAAGTCAGGGGCGCGGACTCGCCAGCGGAGTAGCGCCGCCTGGACCAGCCATGAAATTGAAATAAGCGATGCTGAGCCATGCTGCGAATCGCCGGTTCCCGTATAAGTCAGCCTGTCAGCCCTTTACATCGATATGCCACCGGACTTTGCAGGGACAGACATTGCTCGTCCGCGCATTTTTCTGCTGAACCGATTATACGTCGTTGCCGCAGACTCCAGCATATCGAATGGTGGCCTGGGGAGAGTGCGAGGTGATGGAGGTCACTTTACCAAGCCGCCTGATCACTGGCTGTGTCGCCTTATTTTTCCCAGCAGGTGGTGGGATCTGAAACCAGACCGCCGGAATTTTGCGCCTGCCTGAGTCCGCTGGAATTCAGGATGAAAGCCGTGCAGGCAGTATCTCGAAGCTGCGAGCCTGAGCTTTGCGCCGTAAAAGCATACTGCGGGGAGGTGGCAGTAGGGATTGTCGAAAACGAAACAAGGTATATGGCGCTGCTATCCGTGGCGCTGTTTATGGCGCCGTTCTGATTGATGGAGAACGAGGTGCCCGATATGCCATTCAAATTCTGGAAGGTGGCGGCATAGCTGCCGTTCTGCATCAGTTGTACCTCCTGCTTTGCCGCGAGGTTCACCAGCGTGGCCCTGGCCACGGCGCGGTTGGCGCGCAGGATGTAGCTGGTATAGGTGACAAAGCCGATCCTCGCCAGGATCGAGGCTATTACCACGGCAACGATCAATTCAACCAGAGTAAAACCCTTGCTGGACGATTTCATCTATTGGCCGGGCTGGAAAATCCAGCCCTCCTCGGTGACTCCGCTGGGCGTCATATGCTGTTTGTCGTAGGCTTTTGTAAATCCGGTTGTCGACGGGTCACGGGGATCAACGGCCAGCAGCAAGGTTCCGTCCTTCGCCTGAGCGCCAATACCGCTTGCTCTGAGCACATAAATGGGGCTGGTGGCAGTCGGCGCCGTTTGCAAGTCCACTTCATAAAGAATGGTGTGGCCGTCGGAAGTGATCGGACAATTGGCCTTTAGATCCGCATTCGACGGATATCCGATCTGCGCAAGCGTTGGATATTGGTTGTTGCGCGTGTAGTAGTCCTCCATTCTTTTTTGCACCTCGACCAGGCACTCGGTTCCGTTGGGCCGGTTCGATTTGAGCGTTGCCTTGCGAAACATGGGGAAGGCTACAACGCTCACGATCGCCAGGATCGTGAGCGTGATCATCATCTCGACCAGGGTAAATCCGCGATGGCGCATGAGGTATCGCATCAAGGTCCGGAATTTGGATGCGTCTGCCGCCAGTCGATTTCCGAGTTGTTAAGCGGCGGCGCGGTTGTCGCGTTGTCGAGAACAATGGAGCCGGTGGATGTCTGCGTCACCACTGTGACCTGTCCATTTGCGCCGACGCCGGTGTCCAGATGCAGGCTCGGTGCCGCGCCGAGGCCCGCACCCAGGCTGACATAGCTATTGTAGGACTGGCTGGTGGTATTGAAGCCAAACGCCGCCGCGGCCGGATTCGCCGCCCCGGTGATGTAGTTGAGGCCGAACAGGCGGCTGGTGCCCGTTCCCAGGCAAAGGCTGGTGTTTGGAGTGTAGGTCGTGGCAAATAAAGTGCTACCTAGAACCGCCGTAGAACTCAACAGTCGCTCAGCGGCGTCGGTTGTATCGGTTGCAGCCGGCACGGTGAGCGATATTTTCCATCCGTGGGCGGTCTGTACGGTCGACTCCAGGCTCGGTTCGTCGGTAACACTGGTAACACCGGTAATCGAACTTGCGGAGGCGACCACGGCTTTGCTGACATCGGTCAGTGCGGAAAAAGTAGGGGTCTTTGTCCCATCAATGACGCCGAACAGGTATTGCTGGTCGTCGTTGGATTTGTCGCTTGAAACATAGAGGCGCCCGGTGCCGTCGTAGACCCAGTGGTTATTGCTGTTGTCGAAGGTTGCGGATGGCGCCGCCAGTACAGGGCGGCCCGGGACAGTCAGCGTCGAGAATAGCCAATTGCTGGGAGTAGAGCTTGCCTTTGTATCGATCTTGACCAACTGACCGGTGGCTCCGGTTACAGCGCCGGTGCCGGTGCCGGTGGCAAGGCCCACGTAGAGATTGTCGGCGACAAAATCAAGGTTCCAGTCAACCGCAATCGGATCTCCGACAAAGCTGGTGGTTGCTCCGGTGACACTGTTGTTGGTGAAGGTCGAGCCCAGGTCGAAAGTCGAATTGAGCGTCAAACTGGTGTTGCCGCTGCTGTTGGCCAACAGGTAAAGGTATAGCTTGGCGTCCGTGGTGCTGGTAGGCGCCGCATTGACGATATCGTTGGGGCCGTTGCCGAACAGGAAATACCAGGCATCTCCGGCCTTGGGGGCAGGTGACGCCGTGGTGTTGCCGGTGCCGCTGAAGGCAATAGCGGTTGGATATGAGGTGGTGTAGCCGAACACCTCGCCATGCAGGGGATCCGTCCCGGTGATCTCTCCCAACAACGTGGGCGGCTCCTCGGGATTGGTGACATCCAGCACGGCGTAAGCGGAGTGGGTCGTGATGGTTTGAGCAGTACCTGCCTTGCAGCTTATGCCCTTGGAAAAGCCCGAGAATTGCGAAGCGAGCACGCCGCTTGTACAGGCCGGCAGGCTCAGTTCGCCGCCGCCAAAGCGCATGCCGACGACAAGAATGGTGCCCCAGCCATAGGGATGGCAGGATTGAGCATTGTTGTCGCTGGCGGGATAGGATGCGCTGACCGTGATGCAGGTGGTGTCGTTGGCAAAAATATGTGCATCGAATACCCGCGGGGTTCCATCGAAGTAATAGACGTGGCTATTGGCGTTGTAAGTGGACGAGCTCAGCCAGATCAGATGCGGCAGCAGATTGAACGGAACATAGGCCCATAACTCGTCACCCAAAGGGTGGGCAGTAGCGGTCCGGCTATCCAGCGGAGAGGTCTGGAATGTCAAGGTGCTCGCATTGTAAAAGCCTGCGTTGAAGGCATGCAGCATGCCGTCGTT
>Ga0302314_10022556_pt1 | contig 10322 bp, 10 predicted proteins | sample III_Palsa_N2_3_FD_200533 | JGI IMG/M metagenome (GOLD analysis project Ga0302314, IMG submission 200533) | Peat permafrost microbial communities from Stordalen Mire near Abisko, Sweden - III_Palsa_N2_3 | ecosystem: Environmental > Terrestrial > Soil > Palsa > Peat permafrost | place: Sweden... | reverse complement strand
AGTAAAAACCAGCCACCTGACCGCCGGCCGCGTTATAAACGTAAACGTAAAACTGGTTGTATTGCGCACCCGCCGCGTTGACGTTGTTCAACGTCAATTCCAGGTTCTGGCCCTGCGTCGCCGTGAACGACAGATAGACGTTCTCGCCCGACGCATTGGCGCTGTATGAACCGGATGTGCCGTTGGTCGGAATGGTGCCAGTCGAACCAGCCACCACACCCACGGTGGCTGTCGCCGGCAGTCCATTGTCCGGCGCCACAATCACTGTGTACGTACCGCTCACCGGCAGATTGGACAGGTTCACGATCTGGCCGCTGGCCGTATCGAACGAGGTATAGGCCGGCGTGCCGGTCGTGATCGTGCCCGCATCCGGGCGATACACCAGGAACGTCACGCCGTTGCCGGTCGGGGTCGTCGTCACGCCCGTCACGTTCAACGCGATCGTGCTGCCAACGGTTCCGGTGAAGGTCAACCGCTCCACCTGGCCCGCACTCAAGTTCACCGCTGCCGTGCCGCCCGTGGCGATCGCCGGACCCACCACGTCCGCCTTGATCAGTGCATTGAAGCTGATCGTGCCGCCGTAAATCGGCGTCGCCAATACCGAGTACGTACCTGCTGCCAGGTTCCACAGATGCTGCGTGCAACTGCTCGCCGGATTGTTGGCGTAGCAGTAAAAACCAGCCACCTGACCGCCGGCCGCGTTATAAACGTAAACGTAAAACTGGTTGTATTGCGCACCCGCCGCGTTGACGTTGTTCAACGTCAATTCCAGGTTCTGGCCCTGCGTCGCCGTGAATACCTGACGCTTGCTCTGGTAGGGCGCTGCTGCCGCCACGGCCAGCACAGCGGATGTCGTGAGCGTCGGATTAGATTCGATGTTTTCAGTTAACTGCGCGCCCGCCGTATCGGGCGTAAAAAAGGCGATGTACGTGCCGCTAACCGTCAGCCTCGGCAAATGTATGGTCGGCGAGGAGGCTGAGATAGAGCCCTGCGCCACGAGCTGATTACCCGGACCGTAGATGCTGTAGTTGATCGCATTCGCGGTGGTAGTTATGGCACTGCTTTGCAAGCTTAGCCAAGCGCCCGACGTGCCTTGAAACGAGAGAGCTGCCGTTTGGCCGCCCTGTGCGATGCTTATATTTACCGCCGCGCCTCCAGCGGATGCGATACTCCGACTAGTGACTTGCGTCGGAGTTATGCCACTAGGTACCACGAGGATCTGCGAGGCGCTTTGGGCCTGCCCGTAAAGGGTTTGAACTTCGACATAACCACTACCAGCACCAGTAGGGACCAGAAACTGAAGCTGGCTGTCCGACGCAGATACCACCGACGCCGGAGTTCCTGCGACAAAAGCCTTTGTTGTGCCAGTCGGCGGATCAAGATGTGTTCCGGTCACCGTCACGGTCGAACCCACCGCCACGACCGAGGGGCTAAATTGAATGATCGTAGGTGGAGCGCCAGTGTCGTCCACCACGAAAGGCGTACTACTGGTAGCCGTTTGCCCGGCGACAGTCACGGAAATAACGCCGGTACTCGCTCCAGCGGGAACTTTCGTAATTAGCTGGGTGGCCGTTGCAGATGAAACGGTGGCCGCTGTGCCACTGAACTTGACGAGGTTCGATGCAGCCGTCGCACTAAAGCCTTGACCATATATCGTTACAGACGTACCCGCCGAACCGTGGCTAGGCGTGAAAGCGAAGATGGCTATCTGCCCGGCAGCGACCTGGCCGATTTGCACAATGTTGCCGACAGAATCGTAGGTATATTGCGCGCTGGCGCCATTGCCTTGAGTAACCGCGACCACGCGCCCATTGGCGTCGTAAACGTAAGTGGTAGCGTGCACAACGCCTAGTAGAAAAAGCAGCATGCTCCACACAAGCGCGCGAGCGATTGTGGATATTCGCGTCTTACCACGCTTGCCACATTTATCGGCGCCAGCATCCATGACATCGTTGCCCTGCGATTCCATGCGCACGTCCCTTAAGGTCAACCTGAGGTCAACCGACTGTGTAAGCATTTGCTGGTTTGCGGTACTACTTGTCGCCCCTAACGCACCGCGTAGTCGCTTGGATTATATGGCAGGGTACTTGCGCCGTTGCAAGCGCATCTTTGAAAATGCGACGACTAGCACAGGAATATTTCGTTCAACGTTATCTATCCACGCTATGTTTTGCCGCTAGAGGCGCGATCAACCAATCCGAGTTCGAACGTACAACGCGCTAAAAATTTGGCGCATAAAAGCTGCATTAACTTACGGAAAGCCCATGAAAAAAATAGGACTGATGCTCTCGCTGGCTCTCACGACTTTGGTCGCAACCGGCTGCTCGCAAAAAAATGCGGATGGCGCTCCGGCCTCGACGGCAAAGCCAACGGCATCGGCGAGCGCTGGTGCCGGTGGCCCTGCCAAACCTGCTGTTACGGCAGATGAAAATGTTTGGGGAACCTATCTCTCCGAAGAGGGCAAGCTGCACGGCAAGGATGTCCAGGGACATCCCTACATTTACCTCATCCCAGCGGGTGACAGCCCAACGGTGATTGCGCGGCGTACCCAAGAGCTGCAATCGGTAGACTTGTCCATCGGACCCATCGTGATCCCGGGGTCGCTATTGGTATTGGGAGGACCCAATGCCCAGCAAACAAATCAATTCACGATCGATGTTTCAAAAAAAATCAAAGAACATGCACTGAAAAATGTCGTCGTTTTGATTGTGAGCGATACCACTCAAAAAGATGCCATTACCAAGGCATTTAAACCGACCGAGGCGACCCTTCGCTTTGTGACAATGTGACTAGAAATTTCTTCTAGGAGGGGTGCCTTTCATCGTCATGCGGCGCAGTCCCCGATCTTCATTTTTTCATTTCCGATGGCATCGCCTGCTGACAACAGCGCTGGCCGTTATGCCGTGTGTGGGCGTGTCTGTTTGGGCGAGTGGGGCAGCAGTGATGGACAACAGTGCGCAACAGATCGCGCTGGGTCAGCAACTTTTCAATGACAAACAGCTGAGTCAGGACGGCACTATCAGCTGCGCTTCGTGCCACAACCCAAAGAAAAACTTTACCGATGGCCTGCCTGCGGCGATCGGTATAGGCCATAGAATAGGCACGCGAAATACCCCCAGCCTAACTGCGCTTGCTGCGTCGGAAGAAACGTCGTTTTTCTGGGATGGGCGTCGTGGTTCGCTCAAGGAAGCGGTGCTGGATCCCCTGACAAATCCGGTCGAGATGGGGCTCGACAATCAGGCTCAGCTCACAGAAAGACTAAGCCGTGCAACAGGTAATGACGGGAAGAATCTTGCGGTGCGCACGCTTGACCAAGCAGCCTTAGCTCTCTCGGCTTACGTCCATTCTCTCAATCAACCACCCAGTGACTATGACCGCTTTCGCTCAGGTCACGATCCACAGGCATTGAATCCCCGCGCACAAGAAGGTTTGGTGCTGTTCGTCGGCAAAGCGCATTGCGCTCAATGTCACTCCTTGCAAGGTTCGCCCGTCACATTGACCGATCACCGTTTCCATCGAACGGGTGTCGGCGTCAATGACGTGGAACAAAAACTCCCGCAACTCACGACGGATGTCATTAAGCAGTCACTGTCGGGAGCTGAACTTGGGAATCAGATTGCCACGCACCGCGACGAGGCTCAACTAGGGCGTTTCAACGTTACGCATGATGTAAATGATATCGAGACATTTAGGACTCCGTCACTGCGTGCTGTGGCTTCAACAGCACCATATATGCACGACGGCAGCGTGAAGACACTGGATGAAGCATTGGACCGCGAGGTTTACTACCGAGGCTTAAGTGCTGGCCAGCCTTTGAGCTTGTCAGTAGAAGAGCGCAAGGATCTTTTGGCATTTCTTCAAACGCTCTAATCCAATTGAAAAGCGCCGATAATTAGCGCCGTACAAAGATCACGACCGACGAACAGTACAAAGCCGGCACGATCCAGCGTGACTTCGCGGGCCAGAATTGAGGAATGCCAATGAAGGATGAATCGAAGCGATCCATGCCCTCAGTTACGCCTGTTTCCGCTAATGAGCGCATGCGACGACAGGCGGCTATGGAGTATGCAAGAGCATCGGTCGGCCTAGAAGGTTTCAAGCTCAGCAAGGCAGACGAGGCGCACTTCCAACGTCACATCAACGGCGAGATCGACATGGCCGAATTTGTGATGGGCCATATGGGCTATCGGCGCGACTGGTGACACAAACTCATGGTCAAATGGGGCCATATGACGATCAATGTATTGATGTCTTGCTACCGAAAAGGCTAGCCGATCAATCACAAACACTTGCATCGGCTGTACTAGCTGGCGGAGCTCAACTTGCATTCGCAGCGGCCGCGCCAGCGCGAGGAGCGACCGACGGGCTGGCTCGACCGTTATTCACCGCCTTACCCTGAGCTGGGCATGGACTTCGTGAGCGGAACGCGTTTTGACGGACAGCGCGTCCCCTCGCTGACTGTGGTCGACAACTCACGCCGTGAATGCCTAGCGGTCGTCCTGGACCAGAACCTGCGCGGGGAAGATGTCTTCGGAGACAGACGCGCCTTTGCTTAGAGCATCTAATTAAGCGCGAATACTGAGCTGTGAGCTCACTGGGCCGGCGAATCACATAACTTGTTCGAATAGCTGCATATGCATAGCTGCTTTGAAAAGGACGCTCACATGGATAGTTCTGCTGAAAAACTCGTCGCCTCAATTTGTAACGCATTTTCCGCGGATGAAGCGCTCTCAAGATATGCAATAGCAAAACCTCTATTGCGTCTGATAAAGGCACGCAGCTTGGTTTCGCAGCAAACCGAACTTTTGCAGCTGGTGCAGCTGTTCGCAGTATATTTAGTACTGATTGCGTTTTAGTCTTGGACAGTAAAACTATCGATGAAATGCGGAACGGTGTCGCGACATTCTCTATCGACTATTCCATTTCTCTCGATACCCAAGCCGTCAGCTACCTAAAATCCTTCATCGTCGGAAGCACTGGCGGGAGCCTTCCCAAGGACATAGCAGAAGTTCTAGGTTTTATTACGCGCGACGATGTCTATGTGGACCCAATACCCTACGTTCTAGAGAATCTTCATAATCTTTGAGAAAAGAAAAATGAAGACCGCATAAAGGATATTTTGAAGTCCTATGAAGTACTCAGAACGATTGACTCTGACTTTTTACAGTCTAAGAATTTGATGCGATCCAAACTATCGGATGACGATCTCGAAAGAGCAACTGACGCTCATTTCAAACGAATGTTGACCCGTAGGGCGGATGGCGAATTCTACGATGCGCTGACCTATCGCCATCGATGTATGTACGCATACCTTCTTAAAATGGTGGAAATTCAATTCCGCCCGCCGTCTTTCAACATCGACAAAAAGATGATTGAATTTTTGGATTTCTGCCACGGTGATATGGCTTGTATAGGCGGTCGGGAAGTCGCACTAGCTCGAGCCTATTTTGAAAAGGGGCAGAGACTAGGCTTCTTTGGAAAGATTCAAAAAAAACGTGACGACTTGTTTGATGAACTTAGCGGCATGGCGTGGGATCTCTATCATATTCGTCAACTTGAAGAAAACATGACCTTCAAACCTTCTCTACAAGCAAGATATTTCTTTCCCGCACTTCTGACTTTCGACAAACGATTTATAGAGATTATTGACCTCTATCCACTTAGATCCCTTGCCTACAAAGAAGGCGAGCACTCTCCCATGCCATTTTATGCCGGCAATTGGTTGGAGCTCATGGGTACGACTGAGACGGGAAGGCAACTAGCTTTTAGGCGTTTCTATTCAACCGAAGCCAGGGAAGAACGCGCGAGTAATAGAGACACCGCTAAAATAAGACTGGAATCTATAATCGATGAATTGACGAATTCCCTAAGTAAATTAGCATCCATCAAACCACTGAGCCGTGGATCGTAAATGACAGAAACGTCCGCGTTGAGTGTCTGGGTAATCCATCACGACGCCCCTTCTCTATTGACAAGCTCGCTGTCAGCCTTGGCTGTTAGAGCTGAAGGCTGACTTGGAAACTTGGTCCGTCACGCTCTAAATCGGCTGGGCGATGTAGTGGTCGAGCATAAAGCCGAGACGCTAGCTTCCTAGCGGCAGCTTTGGCGCATTCGACGAGACATTGGGCGGGGGTGCACGAACGATGGGCTATGTCGCATTCTCCAGAGACAATGCCGCCGCCCAGCGCAAAAGAATACCGCCGGGACCTCCGTTTTTTGTCGAGAACGAACATCGTCGAGTAAACCGATTCACCCTGTGACAAGATATAGCTTTAATTTGGACTCAAATACTGTCTTTGAAGCAGTAAAACGGACAGGTTTTGCGTTCAAAATCCTGACAGGTTATGGGTTCGTGGCTACCTAGCTGTTTTTTTCGAAGCGGCGCATAGAAAAAAAGTCCCTACGTGGTCCCTGCTAGCAGGAAAGTCAGCTTGCTTAAGCTTGGCTGTTTTTGCCGAAAGATATCTAAGAATTATCCGCGGCTATCCTCCAGAACTACGAAGAAGTCATTACCGCCCATTTCCAGAGTCGATTTCTTCAGGTGCTTGCCGGCTTTCGCCGATCAGCTTGCCCATTTCTAGAGTGATGATTTTCGCCAGATCTTCCACAGGAGATTCGATAATGTCTGCGAGTCTGTGAAGCACTTTGAGGCGCGGCTTGATCGAACCTTTGAACCACTCGGACTTGTACAGACTATGCGCCGCCGTCAACGCGTCCTCGATCTGCTTGTCGGTGTGGTTGGGGCAGGTATTGACCATTTTGTTTGTCGTCGGTTTGATGGTTTGGTATGCCATGAGAAACTCCAATTTCGGGTAAAGAACTCCCTTGGCATGCCGCTTACGCTGCACGCTTTGAGGATTCACTGTGGTTCCCCTCTTAGTTGAGCGGTACTGGGCTATCGCGAGGAATGGCTACGCTTTCTGCCTTTGCTTTCTTCGCGATTGGGGTTGCAGCATCCGGCGCGCGGCCGACGATACGTTTTCGAATGGAACGTGGCTGCACGTGATCTTCGCCATGACGCTTGCACCAAGCCATGTCCGATAAAAGCGTTCGCGCAACCTCCTGAGGTTCGTGGCCTACGGCATCGCCCGACACTAGACGATTTCGGTTTCGAATTCACGAAGAACGAGGTGCTCGCCCTTCGGACCTACCCGCGATGATGAGTTCATCTGCTCGATTTTGGCGGGGTAGCCAAGAGCCCGTCTATCTGTAAGGCCTCACAAGGCCAGGGAAGCTCCCGCTGAGGTTCGCTGTATGGATTGAGGCGGTTGACCAAAAGCGCGAAGAAACGCCTGCCGCATACGTTCGCGATCACCGAAACCTGTCTCACGCGCTATGACTTCGATCGGATGTCGTGTCGTCTCCATCATCAGTCGCGCTGCCTCAACGCGGAGACGCTCGATGGCTTTGGCCGGCGACTGGCCGGTCTCCTCACGAAACACTCGACTGAACTGGCGTGGACTCAGGCGAGCTGCTTCCGCCAGAGCCTCGACCGATAACTCGGCGTCAAGATTTTCCCTTGCATAGGCAAGAGCCATTTGCACGCGATCGGACTTTGCATCCAGCTCTAAAAGCGCCGAGAACTGCGACTGCCCACCGCCACGCCGCTGATGCACCACGAGCTTGCGCGCGATCATGCGTGCAGTTTCCAATCCGAAATCCTTTTCAACGATCGCCAGAGCAAGATCGACGCCAGCCGTCATGCCTGCCGAGGTCCAGATTTGTCCGTCCACCACGAAGATACGGTCTTCATCGAGCAGCACTTTGGGATACTGCTTCTTGAACTCCTGAGCATGAAACCAATGCGTCGTTGCGCGCTTTCCTTCAAGCAACCCGGCAGCGGCCAGTACGAAAGTGCCCGTGCATATAGCCGCGACGCGTCTGCTCTGACTCGGCGCTTCACGTATGTAGTCCAACAAGCTGGCTGGAGGAAGACGGCATTCGTTGTCGCCGGCCACGATGAGCGTGTCGCATGTCGACTCGCGGAGCCGATCTGTATTGACCGAAAAACTCTGAGACGTCATCACCGGGCCGCCATCTTCCGATACGACGCGAAACTGATATGCCCTCTCACCGCGTAAGAAGTTCGCATATTCGAAGACAGCCGCAACAGCGAGGCCTAGAGCCTGGAAATTGGGATAAACGACGAGTCCAACGTTATGCATGACCGCCTCGCTCAGGGTGTCATAAAAAAACGAATGTAGCATAAAAGAGACACGCTGCGAAAACGGGAATATTTACCGTCCCTTTGCTATTTCTCATTTTTGAGCAGGTTTTTTGGTTATCCCGCGATTATCTCCAGAGTGCTGGCGAAACATAGCGTAATGGCATAAATCATTGCATCTACGTCATTGAGGATGCAAAGCCTCAAAGTCAGAATGGCTACCAACCCCGACACCCCGTTGGGTAAACATTCCGACAGAGAGACGACATGACTTCTTCCCCGAAAGGAACCGCATTGGTCACCGGCGCATCCGCAGGCATTGGCGCGGTGTACGCCGACCGTCTGGCCAAGCGCGGCTACGACCTCATCCTGGTCGCCCGCAACGCTGACCGCTTGAACACGCTGGCCGCCCGACTGAGCGAGGAAACCGGTCGCTCAGTAAAGACGATTGCGGCCGACCTTAACGACAAGCCCGCACTCCTGAAGATCGAGAGCGTGCTGCGCGACGACAAGAGCATCAGCGTACTGGTGAACAACGCTGGCGTTGGCTCCGTCGCTTCGGTGCTCAACGGCGACGTCGATGTGATGGAAGCAATGATTGGGCTGAACATCACGGCGCTGACGCGCCTGACCTACGCCGTCGCGCCCGTATTTGTTGCCAAAGGCGCCGGCACGATCATCAACATAAGCTCGGTCGTTGGCATCGCCGTCGAGGCGTTGAACGGCGTGTATAGCGCCTCGAAGTCCTATGTCCTGAGCTTCGGTCACGCGCTTCAGCGCGACCTCGCCGACAAGGGCGTGCGCATCCAGACCGTTTTGCCGGCGGCGACGGCTACCGAGTTCTGGGACGTGGCCGGTTACGCCAAGCAGAAAGAAGCCGCCAGCACCATGTCCGCTGTGGATCTCGTTGACGCGGCGCTGGCCGGTCTTGACCAGGGCGAGCTCGTGACTATCCCCACGCTGCAAAGCGGCGACGACTGGACTCAATGGGAAGCGGATCGCCGCGCCCTGGCGCCGAAGTTCTCCAACGCCAAGCCCGCCCCTCGCTACGCCCTCGCGGCTAGCTAAACCCACCACCACTACCCAAAGGAAAAAAACATCATGAGCATTTTCAAAATCGGTGCCGCCGTTCTCGCAATGGCTACCACCATCATCCCTGTCGCCGCATCAGCGCAATCTCGCGGCAAAGTGCTAGTCGTCATGTCGAGTGCCCACCAACTCGATTTGCGAGACGGAAAAAAGTACACGACGGGTTACTACCTCAATGAATTCGTTATTCCCTTCCGCAAGCTGATTGAGGCAGGTTACGAGCCGGTCATTGCGAATCCGAAGGGCGATACGCCTGTCCTGGATGCCAATTCGAACAACAAGATGTTCTTCGGCGGCGACGACGCTGCGCGTGCCGATGCACTGAAGTATTCGGAGACCATCAAGCAACTGAAGCACCCGAAGACGCTGGCGTCCGTGGTCGCCGAAGGAACCAATGGCTATGTTGGCTTGTTCATCCCGGGCGGCCACGCGCCGATGGTTGATCTGCTGACAGACCGTAACCTGGGGAAAATTCTCCTGAGCTTCCATGAAACCGGCCGCCCGACTGGCATCATTTGTCACGGTCCGATCGTGCTTCTGTCTACCCTTAGCGATCCGGACGCCTTCGTGAAGTCGTTGATCGCAAATGACGGCAAAGCCAATTCGCTTGCAGCCGGTTGGCCGTATGCTGGCTATCGCGTAACGGTTTTCTCGACCGGTGAAGAAGAACAGCTTGAGGGTCCGTCGGGCCTTGGCGGCAATGTGCAGTTCTATCCTGTGAATGCTCTGGCCGAGGCTGGCGCACACGTCGATACCGTGGCGAATTGGCATAGCAATGTCATTGTCGACCGCGAACTGATCACCGGTCAGCAGCCGATGTCGGCTCCGGAGTTTGGCGACGTTCTGGTCAAACAGTTGAACGCACACGTTCACTAAGTCGCTCTCGGTGAAATAAGTGAATCAAAAACCAAGGGGCATAGCCCCTTGGTTTTTTTGCTGGCTCGAAAACCGTGCTCATTTGGCATGGACCCATCCAAGAACAGACGGCTAACGTAGGTGTTTGGAATTTGATTTCCAAAACCGTGCTGGACAAGGGTTTGGTGGTCCTTGTTCGGCACCCATACAACGA
>Ga0302314_10022555_pt1 | contig 10322 bp, 2 predicted proteins | sample III_Palsa_N2_3_FD_200533 | JGI IMG/M metagenome (GOLD analysis project Ga0302314, IMG submission 200533) | Peat permafrost microbial communities from Stordalen Mire near Abisko, Sweden - III_Palsa_N2_3 | ecosystem: Environmental > Terrestrial > Soil > Palsa > Peat permafrost | place: Sweden... | reverse complement strand
CCGCGCTCGGCGTCGTCGAAGTCGGACCGGTCCGCGTAATCGAGATCACTCATAGGTGATGAATGACCTGTGGGTCGCGACATTACCGATCTGCTGTCAGAAGCCGCCTGAACGGCCGTAGCTCCGTTACCCACGGCAGCACGGCAGAGCTCGGTTCCCGGGGATCTCGGCGGCCTTGTCATGCTCAGGTAGGCTACTGCCCAGCAGCACCGTTCATCATCATGCCGCGCACCGCCGGGTGCTGTCGGCGGGCAGTCCGGAAGGACTGGGACGCGAGGGGTTGCAGTGCCTGACCTGGGCGGACGGCAATCTCGGCAGGGGTACCGGCACAGCGCGACCACATCGGCTCCAGGCTTCGGACCGCCCTTCGGACCGCCCTTCGAGGGACTCGGCCGCCGGCTCCTGGACCACCAGGATCCCTCGCCGGAGGTTTCCACCCCACTCCACGGCGATCACCTCATGTGGCCGCGAGCCCCTGTGCCCGCACCCGTTCGCGGACGGGCCGAGGGCTCGGTGGAGCCGAGGGTGGAAGCCGCCGCCCAGTGAGATCCCGGGCGGAGTCGCGGCCTGCCGGATCGCCTCCCGCGGCGGCCGGTCGGGCGGTGACCCGGGCGCCGGGGTGCCCGCAGCGGCAGTGAGGCCACTGATGCCGCGGGGCGGGGCCCGGACAGTCCCGCGGCCGAGGCAGCCGCAGCGGCCAGGCAGGTGGCCGAGGCGTCGTCCCGGTGTATCCGCCCCGCCTTCTCCAGTTCACCCCAGGACTCCGGCGCTGGATGGTGACCTGGCGGTAGTCCTGGTCGTCGATCGATACCAGCACGCCCACGCCTTCCAGGAAAGGGAATTGCCGTGTCAGAAGTCGATCGCCACCCCCTCAGCTCGTACCAGCGTGACATCTGGGCCGCCGCTTCGCTGCTGGTGGGGGACCCGCAGTTCAACTGCGTCCTGCACGAGCGGCTCGAAGGCGCCGTCGACGTGGCCGTGCTCGCGGCCTGTGTCGAGCGTCAGTTGCGGCGCAGCGACGTCTTCCGGCTGCGGTTCGACGAGGACGAGGACGGGACGCCGTACCAGTGGCTGGCCGCCGAGGCTCCCCGGGTCGTCCAGGTCGACCTCTCCGGCAGCCCGGATCCCGCCGAGGCCGGTGAGCAGTGGATGGCGCGGTCGATGGCGCAGGTGCTGGCACTGCGAGGCGGCCCGCCGGTCGAGGGCACGCTGCTGCTGGAGAGTCCGACGGTGGTGCACCTGCACCTGAAGATGCACCATGCCATCGTGGACGGCTTCTCCGGTGGTCTGCTGAGTCGCTGGATCCTTGACGACTATGTGCGGACGCAGGCCGGTGCGCTCCCGGAGACCGGCGACCGGCCCGGCTACCTGGCGTTCGTGGCCGAGGACGCCGGCTATCGGGACTCCGCGGCCGGGCAGGAGGACCGGGCCTTCTTCCGCGCGGCGCTGGCGGGAGCGGAGCCCGCGCTCTTCGCCCGCCGGGCGCCCGTCGGTGGGCGCGACCACGCCCGGCACCGCTTCGTGATCGAGGGGCCGATCATGGAGCGGGTCAAAGCCGCCGGGCATCCGCCGTTCGGCTTCCTCGCCGCCGTGCTGGGGGGCTACCTGGCACGGCTGCTCGGCCGAGAGGAGGTGATCCTCGGCGTGCCGTTCCACAACCGCCGAGGCACCCGGCGCTCGATCGTGGGCCAGTTCGCGAACACGCTGCCGTTACGCGTACCGGCCCTGGACGGCCGGCCGCTGGCTGAGCTGGCCGTGGACCTCCGGGACGCCACGAGGCTGCTCGCCCGCCACGGGCAGCTCTCGCTCGGCGACGTGGTGCGCGAGGTGGCCGAGGCCGGAGCCCGGCAACTGTTCGACGTCACGCTCTCCTATCTCCGCTCCGTCCCCCCGGACGAGGTGCCGGGTCTGGCCCACCGGACCGACCTGATCGGCGCCGGCCACGACCAGGACGTGCTGAACGTCTACATGTGGCCGCACGAGGACTGCGGCGACGTCCAGGTCGACCTGGTGTACGCACGCGATGTCTTCGACGAGGACCTGCCCATCGCCGCCGTCGCCGAGCACCTCATGGCTCTGATCCGCGCCGGTCTCCACGCTCCGGGGCTGCCGTTGCACCTGCCTGCCGTGCTGAGCCCGGCCGAGGCCGCCGAGCTCACCGGCGTGCGCGGTCGCGGGGCGGACCTGGACTGTCCCGAGCAGGCCACCCTGCACGGCCTGTTCGAGGCCCAGGCCGCCCGCACCCCGGAGCGGACCGCGGTGGTCGACATCGCGACAGGCCGCTCGCTGACCTACGCCGAACTCGACTCGCTCGCCAACCGGCTCGCCCGGGCCCTGCGGTCACGGGGAGTCGGGCCGGACGACCGCGTCGCCGTGGTGCTGGGCCGCGGCGCGCACCTGCCGGTCGCGCTGTTCGGCGTGCTGAAGGCCGGCGGCGCCTACGTACCGGTGGACCCGGACTATCCGCCGGAGCGCATCCGGTTCCTGCTGGCGGACAGCCGGGCCAAGGTCGTCCTGGTCGACGGTCCGATACCCGAGCGGGCCCTGGGGACGGCCCTGGCGTGCCAGGTGGGCGACCTGCTGGCGGCCGAGCCGTCGGGGGCGGCGATCGAGCCGCTCGCCACCGCCCGCGACCTCGCCTACGTGATCTACACCTCGGGCTCGACCGGGACCCCCAAGGGGGTGATGGTCGAACACCGATCGGTCGTCAACCGCCTTGCCTGGATGCAGGACGCGTTCCCGATCGGAGCGGGTGACACGCTGCTCCAGAAGACCCCGATCTCCTTCGACGTCTCGGTCTGGGAGCTCTTCTGGTGGGCGGTCGGGGGAGCACGGCTGGCGCTGCTGCCACGCGGCGGCGAGAAGGACCCGGAGCTGATCCTGCGGGCGATCCACGACTACCGGGTCACCGCGGTCCACTCGGTGCCCGCCATGCTCGGGCCGCTGCTGCGGCCGCTGGAGGACGACCCGGCCCGGGTCGAGCTGACCCGGTCGCTGCGGTACGTCTTCTGCAGCGGCGAGGCGCTGCCCCCGGCCCGGGTCGAGCAGGCCGCCCGGGTGCTGGGCCAGGAACCCGAGCGCGCCCCGCGCCTGGTGAACCTCTACGGGCCGACCGAGACCACCATCGACGTCTCCTGGTACGCATGCCCGCTCGACCCCGGCGCCGGCGTCCGGCGGGTGCCGATCGGCCGACCGATCGCCAACACCCGGCTCTACGTGCTGGACCCCCACGACCGGCCGCAGCCGGTGGGCGTGCCGGGCGAACTGTGCGTCGGCGGCGTCCAGGTCGCCCGAGGCTATCTGGACCGGCCCGAGCTCACCGCCGAGCGGTTCACCGAGGACCCGTTCAACCCGGGAGGTCGCCTGTACCGCACCGGCGACCGGGCCCGGCTGCTCGCCGACGGCACACTGGAGTACCTCGGCCGGGCGGACGGGCAGGTCAAGATCCGCGGCAACCGGGTGGAGACCGGCGAGGTGGCCGCCGCCCTGGCCGCGGTGCCGGGCGTGCGGGAGGCCCTGGTGGTGGACCGGACCGACCCCGTGCGCGGAACGCACCTGGTGGGCTACTACGTGGCCGAGAGCCCACTGCCCTCGCGGCAGCTGCGGGAGCGACTGGCCGCCGGGTTACCGGAGTTCATGATCCCCTCGCTCTTCCAGCACATCGAGCGGGTGCCGCTGACGCCGAACGGCAAGGCCGACCGCCGCGCGCTCCCGCTCCCGTCGGCCGCGGCCGACCCGGCCGGTGGGCAGCAGCCGAGCAATGCGGTCGAGCGGGCCCTCGCGCCGATCTGGGCGCAGGTGCTCCAGTTGGAGCGGATCGGCGTGCACGACGACTACTTCGCGCTCGGCGGGGACTCCATCACCATGCTCCGGATCCGGGCCCAGGCCGAGCAGCAGGGGTTCTCCTTCACCCTCACCGACCTGGTGCGCAACCCGAGCATCGCCGCGCTGGCGCCGCACGTGCGCGTCCTGGGCGGGCGACCGGTTCCCCGACGCGGGCCGGAGCCCTTCGAGCTGGTCCCGGCCGTCGACCGGGCACAGCTGGCGGACGCGGTCGACGCCTATCCGCTGACCCGGCTCCAACTCGGCCTGCTCTACCACAGCCTCCGCTCCGAACGGCCGGCGAGCTACCGCGACGTCTTCCGCTACAGCCTCGAACTCCCCTGGAACGAGCGGATGTTCCGCCGCTGCTTCGACAGCCTGACGCAGCGCCACCCGGCCCTGCGCGCCTCCTTCGACCTCGCCCGGCTCTCCCAGCCGGTCCAGATCATCCACCCCACCGTGGCCGGCGGCCTGGACCTCGTCGACCTGCGCGGCACCCCAGCCGACGAGGCCGAGGCGGAGATCCTGCGGCACGTCCAGGAACGCCGGTACCACGACTACGACCTCGACCGGGCACCGCTATACCACCTGCGGGTCCACCTGAGACCCGAAACGGTCGAGCTGGTGCTCAGCTTCCACCACGCGCTGCTGGACGGCGGCAGCGTGGCCAACCTGCTGCGCGACCTGCTCCAGGACTACGCGCGGGAGCTGGGCCTCGGCGGCGACCCGCTGCCGGAGACGGCGCTTCCCTCCGCCGCCGCGCACGTCCGCGACGAGCAGCGGGCGCTGGCCTCCCGGAGCAGCCGCGACTACTGGCAGACGCTGCTGGCCGACGCCGAGCCCCTGCCCCTGGACACCCTGCGCCCCCACCTGCCACCGGGCCCGGACGGTCTGCTGACCCGTGACCTCGTGCTGCCCGAGGAACTCGCTGCCGCCGTGCGCGCGTTCGCCCGCCGACAGGTCCTGCCGGTCAAGTCGGTCTTCCTCGCGGCGCACTGCCTGACCCTGCGTCTGCTCACCGGGCAGCAGGACGTCACCACCGGCATGGTCACCCACGGACGGCCGGACCAGGAGGGGTCCGAGCGGATGGTCGGCTTCTTCCTCAACACCGTGCCGGTCCGGTTACCCGAACGCGGCGACAGCTGGCTCGACGTGGCACGCGAGGCCTTCCGGCAGGAGCAGAGGAGCCACCCGCACCGCGGCTACCCGCTCAGCGCGATCCAGCAGGAGCGCGGCGCCACGCTGGTCCGAACCGCCTTCAACTTCGTGCACCACCGCCAACTCGCCCAGGTGCTGGCCCTGCCGCAGATCGGGCTGCGGGGCTTCCGGACCTGGGAGGAGACCGACTTCGCCCTGCTGGCCAACGTCTTCACCGATCCGGACAGCGGTCGGATCCGGCTGCGCCTGGACTGCGACGGCCGGCTCCTCGGCCCGGAGCAGGTGAACCTGCTGGCCCACGGATGGCTGGAGACGCTGCGCCGGATGACCGAACGTCCGCAGGAGCAGCCCGACTTCGCCTTCCTCACGCCCGCGCCCGCGCCGCGGCCCGCCGAAGCCGGACCACGGGAGTGGCGGAGCGTGGTGCGGAGCGTCCGTGAGCAGGCCGCGCGGACCCCCGGGGCCACCGCGCTGGTGATGGGCGGACAGCGCTGGACCTATGCGCGCCTGGCCGCCGGCGCCGAGGCCGTGGCCCGGCGGCTGATCGGCTGCGGCCTGCCCGCCGGAGCCCGCATCGGTGTGGCCATGGACCGTTCGCCGCAGGCCGTCGCCGTACTCGTCGGCACGCTCCTGGCCGGAGCCGCGGTCGTCCCGCTCGACACCGGCTTCCCCGCGGCGCGGATCACCGCGATGATCGAGCGGTCCGAGCCGTTCCGGGTGATCGCCGATGCGCGGCACGCACCCCTGGCGGCGGGACGGGCGGTCGTGCTGCCGGCGGAGACGCTGACCGAGGTGTGGCCCGAGGCCGCCGAAGCACCCGAACTCCCGGACCGTGGACTCCCGGACGCCGAACCTGATGCCGTCGCCTATGTGCTGTTCACCTCCGGCTCCACCGGTGAGCCCAAGGGGGTGGCCATGCCGCACCGGGGCCTGGCCAACCTCGTCGCCTGGCAGAACAGTCGCCCCAGCGGCGCCGTGGGCGCCGGCACCCTCCAGTACGCTCCGTCGAGCTTCGACGTGGCGTTGCAGGAGATCTTCTCCACCCTCTGCGGCGGCGGCACCCTGCACCTGGTGACCGAGTCCGAGCGGCGCGACCTGCCTGGCCTGCTGCGGATGCTGGACCGGGAGGGCGTGGCCCGCCTCTTCCTGCCCTACGTCGCCCTCCAGCAGTTCGCCGAGGCCGCCGGCGCGCTGGGCATCGTGCCGCACGGTCTGCGGGTCCTGGTCTCCTCCGGCGAGCAACTGCGGGTGACCGACGAGATCCGCGCCCTGCTCGGCGCCCTGCCGGGAGCGATCCTGGAGAACCAGTACGGCCCCACCGAGTCCCACGTCGTCACCAGCCACACGCTCAGCGGTGATCCCGCCGCCTTCCCGGCGCTGCCGCCGATCGGCCGGCCGGTCACCGGCGCCGAGGTCCGACTGCTGGACTCCCGGCTGCGGCCGGTGCCGCCCGGAGCGACCGGCGAGATCTACCTGGGCGGGGACTGCCTGGCCCACGGGTACCTGGGCCGCCCCGACCTGACCCGGGAGCGCTTCGTCGACCATCCGTCCGGCCCAGCGGGCGGTGTGCTGTACCGCACCGGCGACCTCGGGTTCGCGCTGCCCGGCGGCGACCTCGTCTGCGTCGGCCGGGTGGACTCGCAGGTGAAGATCCGTGGCTACCGCGTCGAACCCGCCGAGGCCGAACTGGCGGTGACCCGGCTGGCCGCTGCCTTCCCCGGGATCCGCGAGGCCGCGGTGGTGGCGCACCGGTCCGCGAACGGTGAGAGCCACCTCGTCGCCTTCCTCACCGGCGATCCGGCCGGCACCGACACCGAGGAACTCAGGGCCCGGCTGCGGGAACTGCTGCCGCAGTACCTGGTGCCCGCGCGGTTCGCCTGGCTGCCGGAGCTGCCGCTCACGCCCACCGGCAAGCGGGACGACCAGGCGCTGCGCGCTGCCCCGGTGCCGGTGGGACCAGTGCCGGGAGCCGACACCACGGCCCCGCGCGACGAGTACGAGCGGGTGCTCGCCGAGCTCCTCGCCGACCTCCTGCAACTCCCGGTGGTCGGGGTGCACAGCAGCATGTTCGCGCTGGGCGGCAGCTCGCTGACGGCGATGCGGCTGGTGGTGCAGGTCGAGCGGCGCTTCGGGGTGACCGTCCCGCTGTCCGGCTTCATCAGCGCGCCCACGGTGGCCGAACTCGCCGCGCGCCTGCGGTCGGACGCGGCGGTACCGGCCTTCGACCCGCTGGTCCCGATCCGGCCGCACGGCACCCGCCGCCCGCTGTTCCTGGTCCACCCCATGGGCGGCAACGTGCTCTGCTACCTGCCGTTCGGCCGGCACCTGCCGGCCGACCAACCCCTGTACGCGCTCCAGGCGGCCGGGGCCGACCCGGGCACCGAAACCCTGCGCTCGATACCCGAACTGGCGGAGAGCTACCTCGCCGCGCTGCGTCGGGTGCAGCCGAACGGCCCCTACAGCATCGGTGGCTGGTCCTTCGGCGGCTTCGTGGCCTTCGAGATGGCGCGGCAGCTGCACGCCATGGGGGAGGAGGTGGCCCATCTGGTGGTCCTGGACACCACAGCGGCCAAACCGGGCGAGCGCCCACGGCACGGCGACAACGCCCTGCTGACCTGGTTCTTCTGGGAGCTGCTGCTGCTCACCCGCGGCGGCGAATCCCCGATCGAGGCGATCCCGGCCGAACTGACCACGCTGGAGCAGAAGTTCGACCACATCGCGAGGATCGCAACCGAGGCAGGCGCGCTACCCCCCGGCAGCTCAGAGGCTGTGGTGCGACGCCTGTTCCACGTCTACGAGTCGAACTGGACCGCGACGCTGCGGTACCAGCCCGAGCCCGTCGACCTGGACCTGACCCTGATCCGGGCCGACGATCCACTGCCCGAGGTGCTGCGCCCGATGCACGACTCGGTCGGCAGCCAGTACGACGACGCGGCCAACGGCTGGCAGTGCCTGACAAACGGCCACCTGGAGGTCGTCGGCGTGCCCGGCGACCACCTCTCCATCATGGAGGAGCCGCAGGTCGGGCACGTCGCCAGGACGGTCAGCGCGTTGCTGCGGCGGCAGACGGCCTCCGCGACGGCCCACCCCACCAACGAGCGGAGCCAGAGCATGGCAGCCAACGGCCACAGCCGTCCCCAGGTGATCGTCATCGGGGCCGGCATCGGCGGACTCACCACCGCCACCGCACTGCGGCGGGTCGGCATCGACGTCCAGGTCCACGAGCGGGCGGGGGAAATGCGGGCCGCGGGCTCGGGGCTTTCGGTGATGACCAACGCGGTCCTCGCCCTGCGGACGCTCGACATCGACCTGGGACTGGAGAAGCACGGCCAGGCGATCGACGAGTTCGCCGTCACCAACCACCGGGGCCGGCCGATCCGGCACCAGCCGCTGAAGGCGGTTGCCGATCGGCTGGGCGCACCCAGCGTCAACATCAGCCGCTCGGCGCTCCAGCAGGTACTGCTCGACGCGGCGGGCGACACCCCGATCACCCTCGGCGCCACCGCCACCGGGTACCAGGCCGACGAGGACGGCGTGACCGTCCGCTTCGCCGACGGCACCAGCGCCCGCGGCGACGTCCTGGTCGGAGCGGACGGCTTCGGCTCCGCCATCCGCCGTCAACTCCTCGGGCCGGAGCAGGAGAGGGACAGCGGCTACCTCTGCTGGCTCGCGGTCACCGACTTCCGGCACCCGCGGCTGCGCCCCGGCTTCGTCGGCCACTACTGGGGACGCGGCCAGCGGTTCGGCCTCATCGACATCGGCCACGGCCAGGTCTACTGGTGGGGCACCCGGAACATGCCGGCTGCCGAGAGCCAGCAGTGGTCCGGCGGAAAGGCCGAGGTCCTCGCCCACTACGACGGCTGGGCCGAAGAGGTCCTGGACGCCATCCGCCGCACACCGGGGGAGGCGATCCTGGCTGTGCCGTCACGCGACCGGCCCTTCCGGGCCCGCTGGGGCGAGGGCCCGGTCACCCTGCTGGGCGACGCGGCCCACCCGATGCTGACCAGCCTCGGCCAGGGCGCCGGCATCGCGATCGAGGACGCCGTGGTCCTGGCCCGTTCGCTGGCCCAGACCCCGCACGATCCGCGGACGGCGTTGCGGCGCTACGAGGACCGCCGCCGCGAACGCGCCAGGCTGGTGGTCAGCGCCTCCCGCAAGCTCAGCGACATGGAGCAGCTCGAGAACCCGTTGCTGCGCACCCTGCGCGACACCACCCTGCGGCTGACGCCCCGATCCCGACTCGAACGCCGCTTCGAGGAGATCCTGACGTTCCCGAGCGCGGACGGCTGACGCGAGCGTGGGTGGCGGATACGCCGCCACCCACACCCGGGCAGTCTCGTTGCCCCCGCCCGGTGCACCAGGGAATGCCCTCAGCACAGGGGCGGATATACCGTCATCCCACAGGTTCGGCAGGGCGCACGAGGGATGGGGAGCCCGCGGTGGGTGCACAGCAGCAGGAGCGGTGGACCCGGTCGGGGGTCAGACTGCGTCTGGCCGCCGCTGCTGCCGGGCGGTGGAACCGGCTGTTCGTCCCCGGCGGGCCGGGGCTGGGCTCGCCGTCGCTGCGGGGCCTGGTGGAGGCGGTCCGGGTTCCGGGGTCGGCCTGGCTGGTCGACCTGCCCGGCGACGGTTCCAACCGCGGTCTGCCCGACACCGGCGACCCCTACGCCCAGTGGCCGGACGTCCTGCTGGAAGCCGCGCAGGCGCTGGACGACGTGGTCATGGTCGGCCACTCGACCGGAGGCATGTTCATGCTCTCGGTCCCCGAGCTCGAAGCACACCTGGCGGGTATGGCCCTGGTCAGCAGCGCCCCGAACGCCGGCTGGCGGACCGCTTTCGCCAGGTACGCCCAGGACCACCCGATCCCCGCCGTCGATACCGCCGCCGAGCGCTATGCGGAGCACCCGGACGACCGCACCCTGCGCGCCCTGACGCCGGCCGCCGCACCCTGGAACTTCAGCGACCCGGCTCTGGCCCGGGGCCGCTCCCTGCTGGCGGGCCTCGACCACAACCACGACGCGGAGGCGTGGGCCGACGCCCGCTTCCACGACACCTACCAGGCGCGTTGGAGCCCGCAGACCGTTCCGACCCTGATCGTCAGCGGTGCCCAGGACCATGTGGTCACCCAGCACCTGTGGCGGGACGAACCCGCCTTCGCCCGGCCGAACATCCTGCACCGCAGGATCGAAGGCGCCGCCCACCACCCCTGGCTGGAGAACCCGGAAGCAGTCCGGGCAGCCTTCACCGACCTGACCGACCACCTGACCAACTGAGCCCGCCGACCAGGCGGCGCAGCGGGAGACTCCGGGGTGCTGGACGGAGTGACGTTAAACTGCCGGTAT
>Ga0302314_10022554_pt1 | contig 10322 bp, 11 predicted proteins | sample III_Palsa_N2_3_FD_200533 | JGI IMG/M metagenome (GOLD analysis project Ga0302314, IMG submission 200533) | Peat permafrost microbial communities from Stordalen Mire near Abisko, Sweden - III_Palsa_N2_3 | ecosystem: Environmental > Terrestrial > Soil > Palsa > Peat permafrost | place: Sweden... | reverse complement strand
GGCCCTGGCGCGCATCGGCGACTTCGCGGCCTTCGTGGACCAGACGGGTGACGAAGCGCGCTGGGGCGATGTCCTCAAGGCCGAGCTGATCGGCAGGCCCGTCGGCGCCGAGGCTTGGGTCCGCCAATTGGAAAATCAGCTTGGCCGGGACTTCTCTCCACGCAAGCGCGGGCCCAAGCCACGGATCACGCGGGGAGGCGCGCCCGGCGATGCGCCTTTATTTGGTAATTGATATGGTGTCACCGTAATCCAGGCGCCGACTACGGTGTGGGGCAGCTTCACCTGGGGCTCGGCGCCCTGGGGGTGACCTCGCCGAGTTAGGGTGCAGATAGCGCCCTTCCGCTGTCGGTCACCGAGACGCTGATCGACATGGTCGGCGACAAGCTGCGCGACCATCTGATCAACCACCAGGCGCTGTCGCCGGAACTGGCGCTGCAGATCGCGGTGGGCTCCAAGGAGCGGGCGACCATCGACCTGGTGGATCAGGCCGGCCGCGCGCCCGACGTGAAAGGCTTCGCCCAGCACCTGCACAGCGCCGGGCGCCTGACGCCCTCGCTGCTGCTGCGCGCCCTGGCCAACGGTCACATGCCCTTCTTTGAATGGGCCATGTCGGAGCTGGCGGGCGTGCCGCATCACCGCTGCTGGCTGATGGTGCATGACGCCGGGCCACTGGGCCTGAAGGCCATCTACGAGCGGGCGGGGCTGCCGGCCCGGCTCTACGCCGCCTTCCGCGCCGCCGTCGACACCTACCACGCCATGGAATCCGAGGGCGGCATTCACCAGGACCGCGAGCGGTTCCAGGAAAAGATGCTGCAGCGGTTCCTGACCCAGCCCAAGAGCGCGTCGCGCGAGGACATGGACTATCTGATCGACAAGCTCGACCGGGTCCGCCGCGAGGGCGCCTCCCGCGCCCGCCTGGTCGGCGCGGCTTGATCTCCTAACCGGTTGCTTCAGGATGGACGGGCGGCGCGCCAAGCGGCGCCGAGGAATTTGTCATGCCCGATCCGTCCGCCGTCCCGATCCGCCCCGCCGCCACCGTACTGCTGCTGCGCGACGAGCCGACGTTCGAGGTGCTGATGGTGCGCCGGCACCACCAGATCGATTTCGCCTCCGGCGCCCTGGTGTTTCCCGGCGGCAAGACCCACGACGGCGACCACGATCCGGCCTGGGCCGCGCGCTGCACCGGCTGGGATGCGGTGGAGGCGGACGAGCGGCCGTTCCGCATCGCCGCCATTCGCGAGGCCTACGAGGAAGCCGGCGTGCTGCTGGCGGTGGACGCCGCCGGCGAGCCCTTCACCGGCGACGAGCGGGCGCACGATGCGCGCGATGTGGTGGCCACGGACCAGCGGGCCTTCATCGATGTGGTCCTGGAGCTGGATTTGAAGCTCGACCTGGGCGCGCTCACCACCTTCGCCCGCTGGATCACCCCGCCGCTGACGCCCAAGCGGTTCGACACCTGGTTCTACGTCGCGCGCGCGGGCAACGACCAGAAGGCCATCTGCGACGGCTGGGAGACGGTGGACGCCGAATGGATCGCGCCGGGCAGGGCGCTGGAGCTTGCCGCGGCCGGGGAGCGGAAGATCATCTTCCCCACCCGCATGAACCTGCAGCTGCTGGCCGAAGCGACGGACGCGGCGGACGCCATCGGCCGCGCGGCCGCCCGCACCCTGGTGACCGTCGAGCCAAAGATCGAGCGTCGCGACGGCGGGCAAGTCCTGGTGCTGCCCCCCAACGCCGGCTACGGCGACGTCGCCGAGCCGCTGTCATCGGTGGGGATCTAGGGGCAGTCAGCACGGTCGGCGCCTTTTCACGATCCACTTTGCTCATTTGCGCCGACAACGCGCTTTCACCACTTGGCTGGGGATCGCATTCGGGAAATAGGCATGACCATGAAATGGCTTGGCATGTGGGCGCTGTGCGCCGCGATGATCGCGACCGGCGCGGACGCCCGCGTCGTGCGGCTGGAAATTCAGCAGCGCGAACTGATTCTCGGCGGCAAGCCATTCGGCGGCGCGGGTTCGTACGAGAAGCTGGCGGGCAAGGTGCATTTCGCGCTCGACCCCAAGCTCGCCATCAACAAATCCATCGTCGACCTGGATCTGGCGCCCAGGAATGCGCGGGGCGAAGTGGAAGTCACCGCGGACGTCTTCATGCTGAAGCCGGTTGACCCCAAGAAGGGCAATCACCGTCTCTTCTATGAAGTGGGCAATCGCGGCGGGAAATCCATGCTGGGCTATTTCCAGAAGGCCAAGAACAGCAGGGACCCGACGAGCGCCCAGGAAATCGGCGACGGCGCCTTGATGAACCAGGGCTGGACCCTGCTCTGGATGGGCTGGCAATGGGACGTGCCGCCGGGGCAGATGCGCATGGACATGCCCGTCGCCACCGATCATGGGACCAAGATCACCGGGCTGGTCAGGGGCGATTTCGTGCCCAACGATCATTCGCCCACCCAGTCGCTGGCCGACCGCGACCATTTCGCCTATCCCATCGACGACGAGAACAGCCCCGACAATGTGATGACGGTGAGGGACAATCCCACCGACACGCCGCAGGTGATCCCGCGCGCCAAATGGCGTTTTGTGAACGGCGCCGCGGTTTCGCTGGATGGCGGCTTTGAGCTGGGCCGCATCTATGACGTGGTCTATCGCGCCAAGGATCCCCGCGTGGTGGGGACGGGGCTGTCGGGCACGCGCGACCTGATCAGCTTCCTCAAGCATGACCAGAGCGCGGCCAATCCCATGCCGGGCATCAGATATGCCTATGGTTGGGGCGTGTCGCAGTCGGGCCGTGTCCTGCGCCAGTTCCTCTATGAAGGCTTCAATGAGGACGAAGACCACCGCATCGTCTTTGACGGCGTGATCGACGAAGTGGGCGGCGCGGGCAGGGGCTCGTTCAACTACCGCTTCGGCCAGGCCTCGCGCGACGCGGAGGAGTTCTTCGACTTCTTCTATCCGGTGGACATGTTCCCCTTCACCGATGGCGTCGAGACCGACCCCGTCACCGGCCAGACCGGCTCGCTCCTGGGCAATGCCGAGGCGCACCATGTGAGCCCCAAGCTGTTTCACATCTTCTCCAACTCCGAATATTTCAACCGCGCCGGTTCGCTGATCCATACCGACGTGATGGGCGCCCATGACATCGCGCCGCCGCCCGAGTCGCGCATCTACTTCGTCTCGTCGGGGCCGCATGCCTTTGGGCCCTTCCCGCCGGTGCAGGCGGACGGCGCCGCCGGCTTCAACAGCCCGGTGAGCCGCAATCCCATTGTGCGCGCGCTGCTCGTGGACATGGACGATTGGGTGACCAAGGACATCGCGCCGCCGGACAGCCGCATCCCGCATATCGCCGACGGCACCTTGGTTCCGACCGCGAAAGCGGGCTGGCCCAGGATTCCGGGCGTGCCGTTCCCTGTCCCGAACATCAAGACCTACCGGCTGGATTTCGGACCGGAATGGAGCAGGGGCATTGTGCTGAACGAGCCGCCCAAGGTGGGCCAGATCTATGTCGGGCTGGTTCCCGCGGTGGATGAAGCGGGCAACAGCCGCGCCGGCATCCGCCTGCCCGCGATCGCCGAGCCGGTCGGGACCTATGGCGGGTGGAATTTCCGCATCCCCGCGATCGGACGGCCCGACCAGCTATTCGGCGAGATGGGTTCATTCCATCCCATGCCGCGCACCAGGCAAGAGCGGCTGCAGAGCGGCGATTCAAGGCTCTCCATCGCCGAGCGCTACAAGAGCCGCGACGAGTACATCGCCAGGGTGACCGCGGTGGCGAACCAGATGGTCAGGGACCGCTTCCTGCTGCCCGAGGATATGAATGATCCGATCGACCAGGCGGTGGCGATCTATGACTGGGCGGTCAAGCCCGATCGCGCCCAGCTGGCAAATCCCCGCTAGGGTCATGCCTCCGCTCAACCTTCTGGTTGGTAATCGCAGGGCCGGTTGACCATCGGGAGGTTCCTCGACAAGGTGGCGAACAGCCTGGGGAAGGCGCAAGGCGAATGCGGCGCGTCCCGGAAGGCGATTAGCCCGCACCGCCACAGTAACTGGGAGTGACCAATGAACTCGTCGACCAAAATGAATCGCCAACTGGCGATCAGCGCGGCGGCCGGCTTTGTCGCCGTGCTTTTCCTGGGCACGTCCGCCTTGGCCGACCCGCGGGACCATCATCCGGCTCCCCGCCCGGTTCACCACGCGGTCCGTCACGTGGTGCATCACGTGGTCCATCGCCCGATCCACCACTAGGGCGATCCGGCGCTGGCCGGCCAGCGCGGCGCCTCGCAGTCCCGATGCTCAAGCATCGGCGGCTCGCCCCCGTAGGGCGGACTCGTGATCGGGGGCCGTAATGGTTGCGTGTCTCCATTTGCCTGCGGACGGCCGCTCGGCGAGGAGCGGCGAGATCCTATGCTGCTGGCGCGAGCCCGAAACCTTCGTCGTCGAGCACTTCGAGGTGGTCCGGCTTCGCCAGTGGGGCGTCACCTTCAAGTCGCGCCAACAGATAAGCCACGGCGAGCACCATGTCGGCAGCGTCATAGGGCTTGGGCATCGAAGCGATCGCTACGGTCTTGGCGGAACTGGCCCGGCTGACCTGTCCGCTGATCAGCAGCACCGGAATGCCCAGCGCCTTCAGGTGCTCGGCCAGTTCGATGCCGTCGTCACGGCCGGCGAGCCGGATATTGACCAAGGCCAGGTCGGGTTTACAGGCCTTGGCCACCTCCAGCGCCTCGTCGTGGCGATCGGTTAGGTCGAGAACATGATAGCCGGCGTCCTCCAGTTCGTCCCGTAGGGCCGTCGCCACGAGCACCTCGTCCTCGACGATCATCAGGGTCTTGCGCGTCTCGCCGTCTTGGGGTGCGGTCATGACCATTCCTCCGTTCATCAGCCAATATTCACGCTGGACGTGGGCTGATCTGAAGCGAGCGGCTCGCTCGCTGTTTCGGGTTCATCCTCCACCAGGGCGATTTGAGTGTGTTTGATTGAAACCTGGGTCCCCGGCTCCTTCGGCGTCACTTCGACCGAAGCGTGCAGCTGCCGGGCGAGCGCCTGGACGATGCTCGTGCCCAGCCCCGTCCGCGCAGGCGCGATCAGCGGCATGCCGACGCCGTCATCGCGCACGCACAGAATCCAGTTGGGCCCATGAAAATTGTAGTCGACCGTGATCTTTCCACGCCGACCATCGGGGAAGGCGTGCTTGAGCGCATTGATCACCAGTTCGGTGACGATCAGGCCAAGACTCACCGAGACACTGGCGTCGACCACCCCTTGGCCGCCCTCGACGGTCAATGAAATCTGATCGACATCGCCGATCATCGAGGCCGAAATGCTCTCGCAGAGGTTTGTGAAATAGGCATGCACCTGGACCTCGCCATCTTGGGAGGTGGACAGAAGTCGCTCGACGGCAGCCACCGACATCACGCGCTGGTGTGCGTTCTGGAGATGGCTGCGCGTTTCCTCCGACTCGGTCGTCCGCGCGTTCTGCAGCAGGACGCTGGCGATGATCTGCAGGCTGTTAGCGACGCGGTGGCGAACCTCCTGCAACAACACGCGGCTCTCCCGCAACGCAGCTTCTTTCAGCGTTGCGTCGGCCCGGGCCTCCGTAACATCCGACACGGCCACGAGAATGCGCGTCTGTTCAAGATCCAGATAATCGAGCCGCCTCGCCTGCGCGATCAGATGCCGGACGGGTCGTCGGTGCGGTCTGAGCTCAATGTCATGAGCATCCAATGTTCCTTCGCCAACCACGGTCACGGTCATCAAGGATCGCAGTTGAGGGCTATCCCATTCGCCGCCGTCCAAGGCGTAGAGCAATTTGCCAGTCAGCTCCGCCGCATTGGCGCCGAAGACGTCACAAAAGGACGTGCTGGCCGCGATGACGGTGAGCTGACCGTCCAGCAGCAGCAAAGGCGCGGGCGACGATGTAACGACCGCCAAGGTCAGGCTTAGCGCCACGTCTTCCGAGCTATATTTTTGGGTAGGCATAGTGAGCCTAAAGAAAAGCCGGCGGCTCGCGGGGCGAAAGCCAAGGGCCGGGACGTTACGAACGGAAGGCGACCGCCGCCTTCATAGGGTTCGCGCGGAGCCATAACGTTTGATCTCCCTCGAAGTTGCTCCGGTGGGATCGAAGATTGGCGAGCAGTGATTGTGTCCGCCGGCACGAAGAGCTTTGACAGACACAGCGGGCAGGGTCAGTTTTCCTGCGCATGCTCGGACACGAACAGATCCGCAATCGATTGCTCCGCTCGCTTGCGATGGCCGATTTCGATCGGCTGGCCAAGGTCGCCGGTCTGGTCGATCTGGAGCGCGGGCTGGTCCTCTATGAAGCGGAGACGACTGTCGACAAGGTGTGGTTTCCCGAGACCGGACTGATCTCAATCATATCCTGCATGCTGTCTGGGAGCATGATCGAGACATCGGTCGTCGGGTGCGAAGGCGGGCTCGGTTTCATTGAGGCGGCGGGCGGGGGAATGGTGTTTTCGCGCGCGGTCGTTCAGGTTCCGGGGCGGTTTGTCAGCGTTCCCGCCGCGAGCTACAGAGCCGCTTTCGACGGCAGCGCAAGCCTGCGGAGCACCGTTCAAGATCACACCGAGCTGCTGCTTACCGAAGCTCGGCAAGCCATGGCGTGCGTGGCTCTGCACTCCGCGCCTCAGCGTCTCGCCTGGTGGCTGCTTGAGGCGCAGGACAGGATCGGCGGCTCTAACCAGCTGCCACTGACCCAGGAGTTTCTCGCGGTCATGCTGGGCGTGACCCGACCGACAGTCAGTATAGTCGCCAGCGAGCTACAAAGGGCGGGCCTGATCAACTACCGGCGCGGCAACATCACCGTGCTGAACCGGGAGGGCCTGGAGCGGGAGGCCTGTGAGTGTTACGCGACCACCCAACATTTTCGGCGCCAGATCGAGGGCCTTCACACCGGGAGCGCCCGGACCGGGACCGAGTAGCCGAGGGTGGCTGGTCGGGGCAGCGCACAGCTGCCCCCAAACGCAGAAGTTCAGATCAGGATGCGTGGCCTTCCGGCTGAACACCATGTTCGACTCGGCCCACGAAACGGTCCCGTTGCCATACTTCAAGACCGTGACCCTTGCTGTGCTGAGCGGCGACTTCAAGGGCGTGACTGTCGTCCCGACATTCCGCATCGACAGCATCGCGAATGTGGCCGTGCGCGTCCAAAACGTAGATGCGGTAGTGCTGCATGACCGCCCCTCGACGGCGCCCGCGCCGGGGGACGCGGCTCGCTCAGCCACGACGCCTAAGGTTTTTTTTCGTGGGTCTGTAGGATTCCGAACTTAGCGCGCTCCAAGCGGGCCCAATGGGCCGCCCCTCACCGTAACTAGGTTTTGTGGAGCCTATCCCTCTTCGTCATGGTGAGGAGCGCGGCTTCGCGCGTCTGGAGCCACGCACGCGGCGCCTCGCGGCCGAAGAGGTCCGAAGCAAGGGCTGTCTGTGTTAGCCCTCGTACTCCCGCACGCGGCGCTCAAGTTCTTCGACCAGCGTCTTGCCGACCGGGTGGTCGACGTCGCAGATCTTGCCGCGGACCGAGGCGTTGATGCCGTCGATGTGGGCGTCGAGCAGGACGGGCGGCGCGCGCAGGCGGGTGGTGGGATCGTCGATCAGGCGGCAGAGCGAGCCGGCGATGCGGGTCACCAGCGGATAGCCGTAGGTTGCGCCGAGGCCCTTCAGGTCGTGAGCGCGGAAATAGAGGTTTTCCGCCGTCTCGGCGTTGTAGCCCTCGGCTCGCACCCGATCGCGGGCGGCGGACAGCTTGGTCAGCTCGTCTTCCATCCACTGACCGAAATTGTCGGACAGGCCTTTGAGCGCGGCCTCGGCCTTGGCCAGCGCCGCGGGATCGATGCCGCCGAACCGGCCGCCGATCTTGGCTTTCAATGTATTGGGCACCGCGATCATCTGGCCCGGGTTAGATTGGCTCACAGCCGCCTCCGAATATGGCGTCCGGCGCGCTGATCGCGCCTTGGATTGACGCCAGGATGACCGCTCAACGTTAAAAAGTCGTGAGACCGCGTTATGCGGAAAACTGTTCCGCCAGCCCCCGCTCCTCGAGGCTGCGCCCGGCGTCGAAAAGCATGTGCAGCCGGGTGTTGCGATCCTCGGCGATGCAGACTTCGATCACGTCGCGGACTTCGAAATTGTCGGCGACCGCGCTGACCGGCCGCTTCTCGGCCTCCAGCACCTCGAACTTTACACGCGCGGTATGCGGCAACAGCGCGCCGCGCCAGCGCCGGGGCCTGAACGCGCTGATGGGCGTCAGCGCCAGCACGCGAGCGTCCAGGGGAATGATCGGGCCGTGAGCCGAAAGATTGTAGGCGGTCGAGCCGGCGGGGGTCGCGACCATCACGCCATCGCAGAACAGCTCGGCCATCCGCACCTTGCCGTCGATGGAGACGCTCAGCTTGGCCGTCTGGCGGGTCTGGCGCAGCAGCGACACCTCGTTGATCGCCAGGGCGGTCTCGGTCCGGCCCGAGGCGTCGCGGGTCGTCATAGAGAGGGGGTAGATCACCGCCAGCTCGGCGGCGTTGATGCGCTCGATCAGGCCGTCGTCGCTGTACTCGTTCATCAGGAACCCCACCGAGCCCTGGTTCATGCCGTAGATGGGGGTGGGAGAGGCCAGGTTGCGGTGCAGCGTCTCCAGCATGAAGCCGTCGCCGCCCAGGGCGACGATCACGTCCGCCTCGGCTTCGGGGACCTCGCCATAGTGCGCCGCCAGACGGGAGCGAACCTCCTGCGCCTCGGGCCGGTCACTGGCGACGAAGGCGAGCTTGCGGACTGAGCGGGGGGTGGCGGCCATGAGGCGGAGACAAGCCCGCGTCGGCGCGGCTTGTCAAACCGGCTTTGCTATCGACTAGGCGTTGGGGCCGCGGCCGCGCCGCCAACGCGGAATTGCGCGGCGGCCAGATGGGCCCGCTCCGGGCCGAAGGCGTCGAACACATGCCGGGCCCTCACGGCGTCGCCGCTTGGCCGGTTGTTGTTAAGCTCGCGCACCAGTCCCAGGATGGTGATAAAGGCGCTGCGGTCGACGCCGACGCCGGCGCAGGCCAGCGCCAGGGCCCCGGACTGTTCGTCGTCCATCGCCACGCGGACCTTGGCCGGCGGATAATCGCCCAAGGCGCACAGCGCCGCCTCGAACAGGCTCAGCTTCTTCTCGCGCAGGGCGCGCAGCAGATAGCCCGGCTTCAGCTGGCCGGCCATGTGCAGCTTGCCGATCAGCCGGCGCTCCATGTCCCGCTGTTCCGCCGTCAGGGCTGTCAGGCCGGGGGAGGGTGGGGCCGATTGTCCGCGGGCTTCGCTGATGGACTCGGCGATGGCGCGGTCGAGGGCGGCGGCGTCGACCTTGAACCGGGCGACGATGGCGGCCCGGAGCGAGTCACCGACCCAGGCATAGAGTTTCTCGGCCAGGACGGCGGTCATGCGCGGATGCCGGGCCAACGGCGACCGCAGCGCCGCCAGCTCCCGCGACGCGTCCACCAGCTTGGTCATCGCCGCCGGCGAGATGTCGGCAGTTTCGTTGCCGGCCAGCGCGGTCAGGGCGGCCGGTTGCGCCTGGGTGATGATGGTTTCGACCACCGGCGGGCCGATGCGGGGGCGCTGGGCCACCTCGATCTGGTGATCGATCTCGCCGTCGATCAGCAGCTTCACCAGGTCGATGTCGTGCAGCAGCGGGCTGCAGGCGATGATCGGGCGGGCGATCTCGATGTCGTCGAGGGCCAGGATGTTGACCAGGGCCCGGGGCGGCCAATCGGCGGTGGCCAGTTTTTCAGCCAGACGCTTGCGAATGTCGTGCTCGGCGCTGGCCACCAGCTTGGTCAGGGCGACGTTCAACAGCTCCTGCACCTGTGGCTGGCGCACGGCCTCGCCCGAGCCGGCGCACATGTCCACCAGCGCCAGCATCAGGCGTGAACGGTCCGCCACGGGGCGCGGTGTGTCGGTCGTGGTCATGTCGCGCGCAGGCTGAGCGAGGCTCAAGGGTGCGTCCTGTGGCTGAAGCTTGGCCGGTAATCTGCGGCATCGGCGTGAAAACAAATCTAACGAGTCGAAACTTAATGCGCGCCGGGCGCGGTTTTGAGGCCGTCCGGCGTTCGTAATCGGTTGCGCCCGCCCATCGGCGAGTCCGCCGGATCGTTAGCGCGAGTCGGACGCAGCCGCGCGGATCTGGCCAGCCATATCTTCTACGTCATCCTGAGCCGCGCCCATTTGGGCGCGTGTCGAAGGACGCACTTTGCCGCCGCTGCGTCCTTCGACGCGCCGCTTCGGGTCGGCTCAGACCGTATGTCCTTTATCTGAGGTGACCGGTCTCACAACATGCAGGCCGAG
>Ga0302314_10022553_pt1 | contig 10322 bp, 10 predicted proteins | sample III_Palsa_N2_3_FD_200533 | JGI IMG/M metagenome (GOLD analysis project Ga0302314, IMG submission 200533) | Peat permafrost microbial communities from Stordalen Mire near Abisko, Sweden - III_Palsa_N2_3 | ecosystem: Environmental > Terrestrial > Soil > Palsa > Peat permafrost | place: Sweden... | reverse complement strand
CTCTTCGCCGGTGGTGGTGCGGTGGCCCTCGCGATTGGCCAGATTGTCGAACTGGTTGGCATAGACCGCGCCCAGCTCCTCGGCCAGCCGGCGCGCGAAATGCACGTAATTCCCCGGATCACGGTAGGGCTTCGCAGGGATCAGCCGGAGATCGGCGCCGATCATGCGCAGGAAATCGATCTTTTCCTGCGATTGGGTCTCCGGCATCACAATAATGCAGCGATAGCCGCGCGCGTTGCCCACCAGCGTAAGCCCGATCCCGGTATTGCCCGCGGTGCCTTCCACGATCGTGCCCCCCGGCTGCAGCAGCCCACGCGCCTCGGCGTCGAGGATGATCGCAAGCCCGGCGCGATCCTTGACCGATCCGCCCGGGTTCATGAACTCGGCCTTGCCCAGGATGGTGCAGCCGGTCGCCGCCGACGCCCGACGCAGCTTGATCAGCGGCGTGTTGCCGATAGCGCCGGCGAGGTCTGCGGCGTACAAATTTGTGTTTCGGTCCATACTACGGCACTTTCAGGCAAGAGCATTTCACGAGGAACGGATGAAGAATGTAACCGCCAAGCAAGCCTACCAAACGCTACTCGAAGACCCCTCGGCGCGGCTGATCGACGTCCGCACCGACGCCGAATGGGCGTTCGTAGGTCTGCCCGATTTGTCCGAAGCCGGCAAGCAAGCGGTGCTCATACCTTGGCAGGTATTTCCTTCGATGAAGGTCAACGAGCAGTTCGTGCAGCAACTCGAAGCCGAGGGCATCACCCGCGACAACAAGCTGCTGTTCATCTGCCGCTCCGGCGCCCGGAGCGCCCACGCCGCACTGGCCGCCGAAGCCGCCGGCTTCACCGCGGCGGACAACGTGGCCGAAGGCTTCGAAGGCCCGGTCGACCGCACCGGCCACCGTGGCACCATCGCGGGCTGGAAGGCCGACGGGCTGCCGTGGCGGCAAAGGTAAGGAAGAGAAATCTTCTTTTTCTTGAAAGAAAAAGAAGCAAAAAGAACTTTAAACGTTTTGGGATAATGCGATGACGGCGAGGACGTTGCCCTGGGGTGCGGGACGGCGAGACCTGGCAGGTCTCATCGCCTGCACTCGCTGGGATGTCTCAGGGGCGCGGCACAATTGAGCGCGTCGATTCCGGCCGATGCCGCGCCCCTGAGACATCCCAGCGAGTGCAGGCAGTGGGCGAGCGAAATCTTTCCGCCCGTTCCCTCCAGGCAAAGCTCTCACCGCTATCCCATTGACCGAAAACGTTTAAAGTTCTTTTGCTTCTTTTCTTTCAAGAAAAGAAGACTTCCTTCCCTATCCTGTGCTGGCCTCGTCCAGCTGCGTCATCGCCCAGCTCGGCAGCGCGATTTGGGTCGCGGCGATCAGGTCGTGGAGTTGTTCGAGCTTGGTCGCGCTGGCGATCGCGGTGGTGATGCTTGGCTTCGCCATCAGCCAGGCCAGTGAGATCTGCGCCGGGTTGCTGTCCAGTTCCGACGCGATCCGGTCGAGCGCCGCCAGCACCGCGAAACCTTTGGCGTTGAGGTATTGGCTGGCGCCCTCGCCGCGCGGGCTTTTCGACTTGTCGGCCAAGCTGCGGTATTTACCGGTGAGGAATCCGCGGGCGAGCGAGAAGTAGGCCATCACTCCCAGGCCTTCGTCGCGGCAGATGCTTTCAAGCGGACCCTCGAAGGCGGGGCGTTCGACCAGGTTATAGTGGGTTTGCAGGCTCTCGAACCGCGGCCAGCCGTGGCTACGGCTGACTTCGAGCGCGCTTACGAGGCGCTCCGGCGCGTAGTTCGAGGCGCCCACTGCGCGCACCTTGCCCGCCGCCACCAGGCCGGCGAAGGCTTCCATGGTTTCTTCCTGCGGCGTCGCCGGATCGTCGCGGTGCGCCATGTAGAGGTCGACCTGATCGGTCTGCAGGCGTTTCAGGCTACCTTCGATTCCGCGCTCGATCGACTGACGCGACAGGCCGCCCGGCGTGTTGCTGAATTTTAGGCCGACCTTGGTGAAGATCAGGATTTTGTCCCGGTTGCCGCGTGACTGCAGCCATTCGCCGATGACGGTTTCGGACTCGCCGCCCTTCATGCCGGGCGCGAACGACGAGTAAGCATCCGCGGTGTCGATCGCGTTGAGGCCGGCGTCGACGCACGCGTCGAGTAACCGGAACGACGTCTCGCGATCGGCGGTCCAGCCCAGCACGTTGCCGCCGAAGGTAAGTTTTGGCACCATCAGTCCCGAGCGGCCGAACTTCCTTAGCAAAGCTTCCATCGCGCAATGCCCCTTTTTGCGTTGATCTTGCGACAAATCTAGCAGATCGCCACCCGCCAGCAACGGAGCGAAGGCAAGGAAAAAGCAACTTCTTTTTTGAAAAAAAGAAGCAAAAACTTTTATTCAATAGGATAAGAGCCACGGCAGCCTTCTGCCGCAGCCCCGATTGACGAAGTTTTTTGCTTCTGGCGATCGCCCGCGGAGCGCGTCATGATCGCGCCGGAAGGTATGATCATGATGCGACTCGTTTTCATCGGCGCCTTGCTGCTATGTCTGGCCGCGGTGACCAGTTGCGCGATCGGGATCGATCGCGTGTTTGCCCCCAGTCTCGCCGAGCAGGACGCCCGGATCATCCTGCAGGGAATGAAGCAGGCCCCGCTGCGCGACGGCGACGCGCCGGTTGACATCCAGCCTGAATGAACGAGTGCTATTGGATCGCGGGCGGCACGGCGCTGATCGAAGGTGCGCCGCGCGCGGGTCTGGCGGTGTTGGTCGATCACGGACGGATCGTCGCGGTCGAGTCCGAAGCCGCAGCTTTGGGCGAGGTGCGCCGGCTGGGCCCCGATCAATGGCTGCTACCGGGCCTCATCGACGTCCAGGTCAACGGCGGTGGCGGGGTTTTGTTCAACGACGCGCCCGAGCGGCTGCCGGAGATCGCCGCCGCGCATCGTCGACTCGGGGTGAGCGCGATCATGCCCACGCTGATCACCGACACCGCTGCTATGATGCGCCGCGCCGCCGATGCGGTGCTCGCGAACGACGAGGTTGTCGGCCTGCATTTCGAGGGCCCGTTTCTCGGTCCCAGCCGTCCTGGCATTCACGATCCGCGCCTGATCCGCAAGATCGAGCCTGGCGACCTGGCGTTTCTCACCGAACTCGCGGGCCGGCTGGCGCCGCGCAAGCTTCTGCTCACCCTGGCGCCAGAGGAGGTGCCGGACGAATATCTGCTGTCCCTGGCGGCGGCCGGCGTGGTGATGGCGATCGGGCACACGGCCGCGAGCTACCGGCGTTGTCTCGATGCGCTAGCGCTCGGTGTGCGCGGCTTCACCCATTTGTGGAACGCAATGCCCGGCCCCACCGCCCGGGCACCGGGCCCGGTGATCGCGGCACTCGAGCAGGGTTTCTGCGGCGTGATCGTCGACCGCGTGCACGTCGACCGCGCCAATCTGCGCCTGACCCTGGCAGCCAAATCCCCCGGCACCACATTCCTGGTCAGCGACGCGATGAGCGTGGCGGGCAGCGAGCTCACCGAATTTTCCCTGCAAGGCCGCCCGATCCGCCGCGCCGAGGGCAGGCTGGTCGGCGAAGACGGCACGCTCGCCGGCGCCGATCTAGATCTGCGCACGGCGGTGAGCAATGCCGCGGATTGGCTGGGTCTGCCGCTATGGCGAGCGTGGTCGATGGCCTCCGAAGTGCCGGCCGCGCTCCTCGGCCTTACCGATCGCGGCAGGATCGCGCCGGGATGCCGCGCTGAACTGGTCGTGGTTGACGGCTAGCCGTCCCAGTGTTCGACGATCTTGCCGTCCTTCACCCGGAAAATGTCGATATCACCGCCCGCCGCGGCCGAATGCACCGACACCAGATCGCCCTGCGCCACCACATGCACCGCACTCAGCACGTGGCTGGGATCGCGCTTGAATTCCCCGTTGAGCGTGTCGATTGCCTCCTGCTTGGTCGCCGGATGGGTGGCGCCGATGAAGGTGTGGTGTTCGACGAAATCCGCGCTGGTGTAGAGCGCGAAGGCGCGCGCGGTCTGGTGCGCGGTGAATACCATGTTGAAATATTTGATCACTAATTGCGCATTGGCCATTTCTTGCGGCGTACCGGCCTCGATCGGCTGTCTCGCGGGCCCACCGGGACCAGGCGGCGTCTGCGCCGACACCACCGCGGGGACCAGCAACGGCAAACCGAGCAGCCCCAGCGCCAAGACGCGGGCTAAAAGCAATTTCATGGACCGGCTCCCTCAAAGTGCCATGTTGATTTTGTGTGCGGCACCCGCGGAAACCTATCGGCTTGGCGCCACTGCCGCAAGCGCGCGGGCTATGGCGCGCAGCTATGATCGAGCAGATCCTCCGCGGGCTCGGCCCGCGTCGCCAGCAGCGTGTGCGGGCCGACCGTAGCCACCGACCAATCGCCCAGCACCGTGTGCTCCCGCACCGCTTCGGGCGCCACGATCAGGAACGGATTTTGCGTCATGTCGAGACCCCGCGCGAGATAGGCCACACCACCAAGCCGAATCGGCACCCAGGCCTGACCTAAAACCAGCCCATGCAGTTGCGCACTCACCACGGGTTTCACGCAATCGATGTGGATGTGAAGTTGATTCTGGGTCCGCCCCCACGGCGGATTGATCGCGATCCCGACGTCGTCTTCTGTGATCTTACGCGGCGCCCGTGCGATCACGTCGGCGCGCGCCGCCCACGCGAACTTCCAGTAGTCCGGCGTGCCCGGCGCCAGCAGCAGCGGACTTTCGATCCCGGTGATGCGATCGGTCGGGATCACCAAATATTGCGACGCCCCATCGCGATCCTTCAACAGCGCATAACGATCGGCGAGATCGACCGCGGCACAAGGCGCGGGACCGGCATGCGCCAAAACATGCGGCACACAGGCGCCATGCACGATCTTCCACAGCGCGAGAGGATCGGCGCGGGCAGAGAACGGAGCCACAAACAGGCAAATCACCAAAGTTCTTGAAATCCGACAAGGCATCGCGCCCTCCACGAAAAAACCAGTAAGTCTTCTTTTTGTGAACAAAAAGAAGCAAAAAAACTTTGACAAATTCGTCAGACTTGACTCGGAACCCCTTCGCGCCGATGCTCCGCCCATCCGAGGGGAGCCCGCAAGGGCTGAGAGGCTGATACCAGCGACCCTTCAAACCTGATCCGGGTCATGCCGGCGGAGGGACGGAACGGGCGCCAAACCCCATCCCCCCAAAACCCGCCATGCCCCTCGCAAAAAGGGCACCGCATGAACCACATCCAAACCCCCGAGCGCGTCACCACGGGTCCGATCGAAGGTTCGCGCAAAATCTACTCCAGCACCCCCAGCCGGCCGGATATCGCGGTGCCGTTCCGCGAAATCCGCCTGACCGACAAGAACCAGACCCCTCTCAACCTGTTCGACCCCTCCGGCCCCTACACCGATGACCAGGTGATCATCGACCTGAACGCCGGCCTGCCCAGGCCCCGCGCGAAGTGGATCGCCGAGCGCGGCTTCGATCGCGTCACCCCGCGCGAGGTCAAACCCGAAGACAACGGCCATGCCACCGGCACCCACGCGGTCCCGCCGTGCCCGGCCGAACCGCCGATCTACGCCGCCCGCCCGAGCCAGATGGCGACCCAATTCGAATTCGCCCGCGCCGGCATCATCACCGAGGAAATGATCTACGTCGCGCACCGCGAAAACCTTGGCCGTGCCGCTGCCGCCGCCGGTTCTGCCGAACGTCGCGCCGACGGCGAAGACTTCGGCGCCGAGATCCCCGAATTTATCACCCCCGAGTTCGTGCGCAGCGAAATCGCCCGCGGCCGTGCCATCATCCCCGCCAACATCAACCACCCCGAGCTCGAACCCACCATCATCGGCCGCAACTTCCTGGTGAAGGTCAATGCCAACATCGGCAACTCGGCGATCAGTTCGGGTGTCGCCGAAGAGGTCGAAAAATTGGTCTGGTCGACCCGCTGGGGTGCCGACACCGTGATGGACCTTTCGACTGGCCGCAACATCCACTCGATCCGCGGCTGGATCATGCGCAACTCGCCGGTGCCGATCGGCACCGTGCCGATCTACCAGGCACTGGAGAAAGTCGGCGGCGACCCGGTGAAACTGACCTGGGAAGTATTCCGCGACACGCTGATCGAACAAGCCGAACAGGGCGTGGACTATTTCACCATCCACGCTGGGGTGCGGCTGGCCTATATCCACCTCACCGCTAAGCGGGTCACCGGAATCGTCAGCCGCGGTGGCTCGATCATGGCGCGCTGGTGCCTGTCGCATCACCAAGAGAGCTTCCTCTACACCCACTTCGACGAGATCTGCGACATCATGCGGAAGTATGATGTCTCCTTCAGCTTGGGCGACGGGCTGCGTCCCGGATCGATTGCCGACGCCAATGACGCCGCACAGTTCGCCGAGCTCGATACCCTGGGCGAGCTTACCCACAAGGCCTGGGCCAAAGGCTGCCAGGTGATGATCGAGGGCCCCGGCCACGTGCCGATGCACAAGATCAAGGAAAACATGGACCGGCAGTTGAAGGTCTGCGCCGAAGCGCCGTTCTATACCCTCGGGCCATTGGTGACCGACATCGCGCCGGGCTATGACCACATCACCAGCGGCATTGGTGCGGCGATGATCGGTTGGTTCGGCACCGCGATGCTTTGCTACGTGACGCCGAAGGAGCATCTCGGTCTGCCCAACCGCGACGACGTGAAGACCGGTGTGATCACCTATCGGCTGGCCGCGCACGCGGCGGATCTGGCCAAGGGCCATCCGGCGGCCAAGCTGCGCGACGACGCGCTGTCGCGCGCGCGGTTCGAATTCCGCTGGGAAGATCAGTTCAATCTCTCGCTCGATCCCGACACCGCGCGCGCTTTCCACGACGAGACGCTGCCGAAAGACGCGCACAAGACCGCGCATTTCTGTTCGATGTGCGGCCCGAAGTTCTGTTCGATGCAAATCACTCAGGACTTGCGCGCCGACGCCGAGCGGTTAGCCGCCATGGCAGCCAAAAGTGAAGAATTCATCGAACGCGGTGCGGAGTTATATGTGTTGGAAACCACTTCCGAATAAAGTTTTTTTGCTTCTTTTTGTTCACAAAAAGAAGTCTTCTTTTTTGAAAAAAGGAAGCAAAAAACTTTTGGACGTTAGGGGATGAACGATCGGTTTGATCTGCAGCGATTCGTGGACGCACAGGACCCGGTAATCGAGCGGGTGCGCACAGAGCTGCGGAATGGACGCAAGACTTCTCACTGGATGTGGTTCGTCTTCCCCCAAATCAGCGGCCTGGGGCGGAGCGACACAGCCAGACGCTATGCGATTTATGGCCAGGACGAAGCCAAGGCGTACTTGGCCCACCCGGTCCTCGGCGCCAGATTGAAAGAATGCACAGAGATCGTAAACCTGATCGAAGGCCGCAGCGCCCACGACATCTTTGATTTTCCGGACGACAAGAAGTTCCACTCCTCAATGACTTTGTTCAGCGCGGTGGCGCCGCACGAGGAGGTCTTTGCACAAGCATTGCAGAAATATTTTGGCGGCGAACCAGACCGGATGACGATCGAAAGGCTGTAAGTGGATTTATCCTGCGGTTGCCAGCCTAAGGACTTTCCTCCCGAAAGGTTAAAAGATGAACATCCACAGGGCCGCATCAGGAACCGATCCCCTGCGCGCGCGTTTTGCCCCGGGAGGGCGATGAGAACATCCCGGTGAGATCCCCGCCATGTTCCGCTAATTTCGTAAGGAGATCGGCAATGATGAAGTATCTGTTAGGCGGCGCTGCGATCGTAACGATGACGGCTGGTCTGGCGCTGGCGCAAGGCACTAACTACTACGGAACCACTACCTACGGGACTGTTTCGCAAACCACCACCAACGCCAATCCCCCGGTGGCGGAAGGCTACGCCGTAAGCAAGACCCAGAAGACGGTCGAGCCGGATGGCACCGTGGTCCAGAAGAGTTCGAGCTACACCACCGGGGTCAACGGCACCGAGCAAACGGTCAGCAGCCAGACCACCGCGCCGCAACCGATCGCACCGCCGGATGCCGCCGAGACCACCACGACGCAGACCACGGCGCCTTTCGTTTCACCCGCCGCGACGCCTGACGCCGCCGCCACGACACCGGGGGTCGCGCCACCCGATAATGTGAACAACGAGACCATTACGACCCAAAGCACGCAGCCGGTGCCGGTGGCCCCGCCCCCTTACCAGACCACGACCACCCGCACGACGACCACGACGACGGGGCAATAGGTCAGTAAACGCGGCCGCGGTTTGCTCGCGCCTGTAGATGTTTTCCTGCCTCGGGCCGGGTCAACGGCCAGAGCTGTAACCCCATCGTTTGCAGATAAACACGGACTGCGCCGGGATCATGCCAGGCAAATTCCCGTAGCGCCCAGCCGATTGCCTTGCGGGTAAAGAAATTGCCGCCGAAGCAGGTCTTCGCGGAGCGATTGCAGAAATATTTTGATGGTAATCCAGACCAGATGACGATCGAAAGACTGTAATCAGGGGGTGATGTTCTTTAGATCCCGCCTTCCTCACACCCAATCCAACGATCGCGTCACCGCCTTGTTCCATGAAGCGAACAGGCTTGCCCTTCGCTCCGGCGGCATCGCGGGTAGCCAGCGCTTATCGATCGACCAGTTGGCGGTGAGTTCTTCGAGGCTCTCCCAGTACCCCACCGCCAAGCCTGCGGCATAGGCGGCGCCAAGCGCGGTGGTTTCGGCGACCTTGGGGCGCACCACCGGCAGGTTCAAAATGTCGGCTTGGAATTGCATCAGCAATTCGTTGCACACCATTCCACCGTCGGTACGAAGTTCGGTGATCGGGATCGAGGAGTCGCGCTCCATTGCTTCCAGCACTTCGCGGGTTTGGAACGCGGTGGCCTCGAGCGCCGCGCGAGCAATGTGGGCGCGGTTGGCGTAGCGGGTCAGGCCGGTGATCACGCCGCGTGCGTTCTCTTGCCAATGCGGGGTGTAGAGCCCCGAAAATGCCGGAACGATGTAGACGTCGCCGTTGTCAGGTACGCTCGAAGCGAGGGCTTCGATTTCGGCGCTCGATCTTATGATGCCGAGATTGTCGCGCAGCCATTGCACGAGCGCGCCGGCGATCGCGACCGAGCCCTCGAGCGCATAGCAGGCGGGTTGCTCGCCGAGCTGATAGGCCACGGTGGTGAGCAGGCCGAGCTTTGACGGCACCATCGCGGCACCGGTGTTCATCAACAGGAAGCAGCCGGTGCCGTAGGTGTTCTTGGCCTCGCCGGGGCAAAAGCTGGTCTGACCGAACAGCGCTGCCTGCTGGTCGCCGAGGATGGCGGCGATCGGCACGCCCTGAAGCTCCGGAATGGTCGCACTGGCGTAGATTTCGCTCGAGGAACGGATCGTGGGCAACACGGCTTCGGGAATTCGCAGGGTTTCGAGCAGGTCGCGGTCCCACGCGAGGGTGCGCAGGTTCAAGAGCTGGGTGCGGCTGGCGTTGGTGACATCGGTGATATGGAGGCCGCCGGTAAGGTGCCAGACCAGCCAGCTATCCACGGTGCCGAACAGCGCGTCGCCGGCTTCGGCTTTGACCCTCGCCCCAGGCACCTGGTCGAGCAGCCACTGAAGCTTAAGCGCGGAGAAGTAGCTCGCGATCGGCAGACCGGTGATCGCGCGGAAGCGGTCCTGTTCGCCGGCCCGGATCAGGCCCGCCACCATTTGGTCGACCCGGGTATCTTGCCAGACCAGGGCGTGGTGGAGTGGCCGGCCGGTGTGACGATCCCACAGCACGGTGGTTTCGCGCTGGTTGGCAACGCCGATGGCGGCGAGGTCGCTGGGGCGGAGGTTCGCCTGTTTCAGTGCCCCGGCGATCACGGCGCGCGTGCTGACCCAGATCTCCTCCGCATCATGTTCCACCCAGCCCGGTCGCGGGTAGATTTGCCGGTGTTCCTGCTGCGCGCTCGCGACCATGCTCGCGCGCCGGTCGAACACGCAGAATCGCGTGCTGGTCGTCCCCTGATCGATCGCGCCGACATACTTCGCCATCGGCGCAAGTCTGAGCCGGCCAGCGGGGGTAGGGAAGAAGAAAGTCGTCTTTTTCTTGAAAGAAAAAGAAGCAAAAAGAACTTTAAACGTTTGGGACAATGCGATGACGGTGAGGTCTTTGCTTTGGGGCGAGAGCGGGACGGTGAGAGCTGGCAGGTCTCATCGCCTGCGCTCGCTGGGATGTCTCAGGGGCGCTGCATAGAGCGGAGTTAATTCGCTAAAACTGCGCCGCGCCCCTGGGGCATCCCAGCGAGCGCAGGCAGTGGGCAAGCGAGATCTCTCCACCCCGTTCCCGCCAAGGCAAGGTCCCCATCGTTATCCCACTGACCA
>Ga0302314_10022551_pt1 | contig 10323 bp, 9 predicted proteins | sample III_Palsa_N2_3_FD_200533 | JGI IMG/M metagenome (GOLD analysis project Ga0302314, IMG submission 200533) | Peat permafrost microbial communities from Stordalen Mire near Abisko, Sweden - III_Palsa_N2_3 | ecosystem: Environmental > Terrestrial > Soil > Palsa > Peat permafrost | place: Sweden... | reverse complement strand
GATGCCGGAAATCAGCATCGGCTCTAGCATGGCGCGGGCGGCATAGATGGCGGCGGTGCAGCCGGCGGGGCCGCTTCCCAGGATAATGACTTTGGCGTGTGTGGTGGTCATGGCGCTTTGCGGCTTTTGCGGGTCTGGCTATGTCATATCGTAATGGCGAGAGCCTCCGTCAAGTCGGATCGAAAGCCCAGCCGGTGCATAAGGTTAGGCCCGCGTAATCCCGCGCACACTTCTGCCCAGACCACCTCGATTCGAGAAATATTATTGCTCCGGCCCCGGGCCCGCGTTATTAGGACCAGCCCCGCCAACAGGACGATATTTTGGATACCCGCAAGCTGGACGCCATTGACCTGCGCATATTGGCGGAGCTCCAGGCCGACGGCCGCATCACCAATGTGGAATTGTCGCGCCGCGCCAAGATCACCGCGCCACCCTGCCTGCGCCGCATCCGCGCGCTGGAGAAGGCGGGCTTCATCAAGGGCTATCACGCCGAGCTGGACGGCAAGGCGCTGGGCTTTGAAGTCACGGGCTTTGTCTTTGTCGGGCTGGCCAGCCAGAAGGATGGCGATCTCAAGCATTTCGAGGAAAGCGCGCGGCGCTGGCCGGAAGTGCGGGAGTGTCACATGCTTTCGGGCGAGGTGGATTTCATCCTCAAATGCGTCGCCCCCGACCTGTCGGCTTTCCAATCCTTCATCACCAACACGGTGACGGCGGAGAAAAATGTCGCCAGTGTGAAAAGCTCGCTGGTGATCCATGCCTCCAAGCAGGAGCCGGGCTATCCGATCGCGGTGCCCGCCTGATCGCTGCCCGTTTTAAAGGCGGTTTCGCCTCTTCTTCCCGGCTGCGGAAATGGCTAGGCTTCGGCCGATAATTTTGGGCCAATAAATTTGGCAAAAAACTTTGGGGAGAGTGGGATCATGAAGTGCGCAAATTTGTTCCTGGCCGGTGTGGCGCTGATGGCGTCGGCCACGGTCGCGGTGGCCGCGCCCGCCGTGACCGCCAAGATGAAAGCCGCGGTCGCCGACACCAACCGTCCCGCCGCCGACACGACGCGGGATGAAAACCGCAAACCCGCCGAGATGCTGGCCTTTGCCGGGATCACGCCCGGCAAGGTGGTGGTGGATATGCTGCCCGGCGGCGGCTATTTCACCCGCATCTTCGCCAAGGCGGTCGAGCCGGGCGGCCGGGTTTATGCCTATTTCGGCACCCAGTATGACGCCCGCCTGAAAAGCCAGAACAAAGACCCCGACAATCAGTTCGCCGACCTGAAAGCGACCTACAAGAATCTGGACGTTATCCATGGGCCCTTGGCGCAGTTCGTCACGCCGGAGCCGGTGGATATCGTCTGGACCGCGCAGAATTATCACGACATGCACAACAAGGCCTATGACATGGACGTGGCCGTGGTGAACAAGGCGATCTACAAGTCGCTCAAGCCGGGCGGCTATTATGTCATCATCGATCACAAGGCGGCGGAATCCACCGGCGCCGACGTCACCGAAGCCCTGCACCGCATCAAGGAATCCACCACCAAGACGGAAGTGGAAGCCGCCGGCTTCAAGCTGGTGGCCGAAGGCCATGTCCTGGACAATCCCAGTGATGACGGCACCAAGCGGGTGTTTGAAAATGACATCCGCGGCAAGACCAACCAGTTCATGCTCAAATTCCAGAAGCCCCGTCATTGACATCACGATTGAAGGTTTTGCTCTGCTGTGCCGCGGCGGTTGCTGCGGCACAGTGCTTTTCCGCCGCCGCCCAGCCGGTGACGCGCCTGAAGGCCAAACTCACCGCCTTTGACGGCGAGGTGATGACCTTGGAGCCTCTTGCCGCGCCGCCGGCCCCGTCTTCCGGCAAGCAGCCGGCGCCTGAAGCTCCCGCAAGGCCCACGCCTGTGACCGTCTCGGTCACCTCCGATACCCGCTATGTCAGCTCCGACAAGGGCCGGTTCGACGACATCAAGCCCGGCGGCTATGCCGGCGCGGCCCTGGTCCAGCCGGCGGGCGACCATCTGCGCGCCCAGGAAGTCTTCCTTTACAGCGATGCCTTGCGCGGCACCGGCGAGGGCCGCTTTCCCGAAGGCGACCGGCTGATCGTCAACGGCACGGTCGGCGCGGTGAGCGCAGCCGCCCCGGACGCCACCCTGACCCTGCATTATCATGGCGCGGTCCTGACCGGGCTTGGCCGCGGCAAGACGCTGTGCGAAGGCCGGGCCTCGCCTGCGGCCTATGCCAGCGTCCTGGCTTGCGAATCCGACGCGGTGATCGCGGTCGCGCCCGGCACCCCGGTCACCACGCTCAGCGAGGGCGATAAGAAACTGCTGGTGCCCGGCAGCCTGGTCACCGTCGCTGTCAAAACCGAAGGCGGCAAGAACACCACCCCCGGCGTGGTGGTGCAAAAGCTTGTCCCCTTGGAAAAGCCGCAAACCCCGCCTTAAGCTTCATCGCTCTTCCGGAGAAAAGCATGTCCCGTTTCCTGGCCTTCCTTTGCGGCGCCGTACTGGCCGCGACCCCCGTCCTGGCGCAGTCCGCGCCCAAGTTCGGCAAATGGGGTGTGGACCTCACCTCGCTGGACCCGGCGGTCAAGTCCGGCGACGATTTCTTCCTGCATGTGAATGGCGGCTGGCTGAAGACGGCGCAGATCCCCGCCGACCGTTCCTCCACCGGTTCGTTCCAGGACCTGCAGATCCTGAGTGAAGAACGGCTCAAGACCATTGTCGCCGACCTGGAGAAGAAGCCCGATCAGCAGCTCAGCGTGGAAGAACGCAAGCTGCGCGATCTTTATGATGCATTCGTGGATACGGCTGCGATCGAAGCGCGCGGCCTTGCCCCGGTGCAGGCCGATCTCGATTATCTGGAACATCTCAGGACGCTGGATGGTGTCGCCCATGCCATGGGCTCGGTCCGGCTTTCCACCATGAGCCTCTACAATATCGGCGTCGGCGTGGACGACAAGAATCCCGACAATTATTCGGTCAACCTGAGCCAGTCGGGCCTGGGGCTGCCCGACCGCGACTATTACCTGTCCCAAGAGCCTCAGATCGTGAAGACGCGTGAGGCCTATCGCAAATATCTGGCCGACATGATGACGCTGGCGGGCTTGAGCGATCCGCAGGCGCGTGCCGACCGGGTGCTGGCGGTGGAGACCGAAATCGCCAAGGTGTCGTGGAACCGCGCCGACCGTCGCGACGAGGACAAAGTCTACAATCCCATGCCGGTGTCGGCGCTGAAAACCTTGGCGCCCGATTTCGCCTGGGACGCTTTCCTGTCAGAAGGCCATATCCCGCTGACCTTACCCGCCGGCAGCGAACGCTATGTGATCGTGGCGGAAAAGACCGCCTTTGGCCCGCTCGCCACCATTTTCAAGAACACCCCGGTCTCGACCTGGAGCGACTATCTGGTGGTGCATTATCTGCACACTTTCGCGGCCTATCTGCCCAAGCGGTTCGACGATCTGGACTTCTCCTTCTATGGCACAGTGCTGACGGGGCGCACCCAGCAGCTGGACCGCAAGACCCGCGCCATGCATCTGCTCGACCAGCAGATGGGCGAGGCGCTGGGCAAGCTTTATGTGGCGCGCTATTTCCCGCCCGAGGCCAAGGCCAAGGCCGATCTTCTGGTTTCCAATCTGCTGAAAGCCTATGAGGCCGACATCCAGACCCTGGACTGGATGAGCCCGGCCACCCGCGCCAAGGCGCTGGAGAAGATCCACCAGTTCACGCCCAAGATCGGCTATCCGACCAAATGGCGCGATTATTCCGCGCTGCATGTGGTTCATGACGATCCGGTGGGCAATGCCCAGCGCGCCGGCGTGTTCGAGTGGAACCGGGATGTCACCCGCATCAACCAGCCGGTGGACAAGACCGAATGGGGCATGACGCCTTCCACCATCAACGCCTATTACAATCCCTCCTTCAACGAGATCGTCTTTCCCGCCGCCATCCTGCAGCCGCCCTTCTTCGATCCCGATGCCGACGATGCGGTGAATTACGGCGCCATCGGTGCTGTGATCGGCCATGAGATCAGCCACGGTTTCGACGACCAGGGCAGCAAATATGACGGCAAGGGCGTGTTCCAGGACTGGTGGACCAAGGAAGACCGGGCCAATTTCGATGCCCGTACCGCGGCTTTGGTTAAGCAGTATGACGGCTATTTCCCGCTGCCCGAAACCGACCCCAAGCTGCATGTGATCGGCGCCAATACCCTGGGCGAGAATATCGCCGACAATGCCGGGCTGGCGATTGCGCTCAAGGCCTATCACATTTCGCTTCAGGGCAAGACCGCGCCCGTGATCGACGGCTATAACGGCGACCAGCGCCTGTATCTGTCGTTCGGCCAGGTGTGGCGCACCAAGATGCGCGACAGCGCGGTCAGGACCCAGACGCTGTCCAACGAGCATACGGTGGCGGAATTCCGCGTCATCGGACCGACCCGCAACCAGGATGCCTGGTACGGCGCTTTCGACGTGAAACCGGGTGACAAATACTATCTGCCGCCCACCGAGCGGGTTCACCTGTGGTAAAGCTGAACCGCGGATGAACGCGTTACACGGCCGAATGTAATTAAAAAGCGGCGCGCGCCATCCACCTGGGATAGGTTAGCCCGCGCCAACAGGGATATTCATGGTCGAGGCCTTCATCAACCGCATCGCTACGGCTGCGCCGCCGCACGATGTGCATGAGACGTTTCTGGCCTTTGGCCGGCAGATGCTGAAGGACGACCGCCGCCGTCTGGCCCTGTTCGACCGCATGGCCGAACGCAGCGGCATCAGCCATCGTTACTCCTTCCTGGCCCCTGGCGGGGATGGCGCGGCGGTGGACCGGGACGGCTTTTACCGGCTGGGATCGTTTCCCGACACCGCGGCGCGGATGAAGAAGTTTGAGGTCTTTGCGCCTGCGCTTGCCGTCGAAGCGGCGGAGAAATTGCTGGCGGACGAAGACCGCTCCCGCATCACCCATGTCATCGTCACCAGCTGCACCGGACTTGCCGCGCCCGGCATAGACCTGGCGCTGATCGAGGCTTGCGGCCTCAAGCCGTCGGTGGAGCGCACCATGGTCGGCTTCATGGGCTGCTATGCCGCGATCAATGCGCTCAAGCTGGCGCGCCATATCGTGCGCTCCGAGCCGAAATCCCGCGTGCTGGCGGTCAATCTGGAACTTTGCACGCTCCATTTGCAGGAAACGGTCAATCTTGAGGAAATCCTCTCCTTCCTGCTGTTCGCCGATGGCTGTGCCGCCGCCCTGATCAGCGCCGATCCAACCGGTGTGGAAATCTCGTCTTTCAAGGCGGCCCTGGTGCCTGACACGCGCGAGATGATCCGCTGGCATATCGGCCGCCAGGGTTTCGACATGATCCTGTCGGGCGGCGTGCCCGGCGCCATCCGCCATGCCCTGGTCAATTCGCGCGACGACATATTGGGCGGCGCCAATGATATCGAACTGTGGGCGGTGCATCCGGGCGGGCGCACCGTGCTGGACGCAGTGGAGGAGGCTTTCATGCTGGACTCCACCGCACTTTCCGCCTCGCGTTCGGTGCTGAACGACTATGGCAACATGTCGTCGGGCACGGTGATGTTTGTGCTGGACCGCATCATGCGGGCCGCAGGAAAAGGCCAGCGTGGCTGTGCCATGTCCTTCGGTCCGGGCCTGGTGGCCGAGACCATGATGTTTCGCACGGCAGCGTGACCGTGACGGGCCGTGTCCTGACATCCGAGATTCTGGACCTGCTTGCGCCGGACGATCCGCGCGCTTTGCGTTCGCGCCGCGACCTGGTGCTGATCAACGCCATGATGTGCCAGCCGCAGATCATGGCCGATGCCCTGTCGGCTTTTCCGGCGCCAAAACTTCTGGCCGACCTGGGCGGCGGCGACGGGCGTTTCCTGCTCAAGGTGGCCAAGCGCCTTTGCGGCCGCTGGCCCGGTGTGACGGTGATGATCGCCGACCGCCGGCCCGTGGTCAGTGTGGAAACCCGCGCCTGTTTCGCGCGCCTGGGCTGGCGCTGCGAAAGCCTCACCGGCGATGTGCTGGAGACCCTGCCGCTGATCAAGCCCGATATCGTCACCGCCAACCTGTTCCTGCACCATCTGGATGATGCGGCGCTCACGCGGCTGCTGGCGCTGGTGGCGCGCCAGGCCAAGGGCTTTGTCGCCTGCGAGCCGCGGCGCTCGGCCTTTGCGCTACTGGGCGCGCGGATGGTCTTCGCGCTGGGCGCCAATGACGTGACCCGCCATGACGCGGTCGCCAGCGTGCGCGCGGGCTTTCGGGCCCGCGAACTCTCCAGCCTGTGGCCGCGCGATGCCAACTGGCGCGTGGCCGAGCGCGGTGTCTTGCCCTTCACCCATGTCTTTGATGCCAGCGCCGCAAGCAGCGAAGCGATAGGCCAGAAAAATGCGCCATGATGCCTTGATCGTGGGTGCCGGCCCCGCCGGCTCGGCGGCGGCGCGGCTTTTGGCCCAGGCCGGCTGGTCGGTCGCGCTGGTGGAGAAAGCCGAATTCCCCCGCCGCAAGGTCTGCGGCGAATTCATCTCCGCGCCCACCATGGCGGTGCTGAAAGCCTGCGGTGTGGTGGCGCCGTTCATTGCCGCGGCCGGGCCGCCGGTAATGCGGGTCGGCGTCTATGCCGGCAATGCGATGCTGAGCGCCCCGCGCGAACAGGTCTGGGGCCGGGCGCTGGGGCGCGAACATCTGGATGTGATGCTGCGCGATGCCGCTGTTGCGGCGGGCGCGGAACTGTTCCAGCCTGTCGAAGTCACCGGCCTCACGCGAGAAGCGGACGGCTTTGCCTGTGTGCTGGAAGATGGGCGCGAGATCGCCGCGCGCATCGTGATCGCCGCCTGCGGTTCGTGGAACGCCAAGGGCCTGTTCGTGGTGCCGCAAGCCGAGGCGCGCCCGTCCGATCTTTTCGCCTTCAAGGCGCATTTCGCCCACGGCCGGCTGCCAGCGGGGCTGATGCCGCTGCTGGCCTTTCCTGGCGGCTATGGCGGGCTGGTTGAGACCGATGGGGAGCGCACCTCGCTGTCATGCTGCATCCGCCGTGACGCGCTGGCCAAAGCCCGCCAGCGTCATGGCGGCAAGGCCGGCGAGGCGGTGCTGGCCCATATCATGGAGACCACCAAAGGCGTGCGGCTGGCGCTGGAGCATGCGACCCTTCAAGAGCATTTCCTCTCCACCGGGCCGATCCATCCCGGCATCCGCCCGCGCCATCACGATGGGGTCTTCTTCGCCGGCAATATCGCGGGCGAAGCCCATCCGGTGATCGCCGAAGGCATCAGCATGGCGATCCAGTCCGCAGGGCTCCTGGCCGGGCTTCTGGTGGCCCATCGCGGCGAGCGTTATGCGCCGGAATGGAAACGCCGCTTTGCGCCCCGCATCCATGCCGCCGCCTTGTTCGCGCAGCTTGCCATCCGCACGCCCACCCGCGCCGCCAGCCTGGCGCTGTTGCGCGCGGCGCCTGGCCTGTTGGGCCTGGGCGCGCGGCTTTCGGGAAAAACCCCTATTTCAGTTTGAGCAGGGCCTTGCGCAACGACGGCGCCGAGGTGTTGGGCGACAGCCAGATGCCGAAAAAATCCTTGGTGAAGCTGTCGCCGGCGATGCTGCCGGTGGGCGTGCCGTTGTGGGTGAACATGACAGGCTGGCCCGGCACATAAAGCGCCACTAGCCGGTCGCCGGATTTGACCGGCGGATAGACCTTGTTGAACTCCGGCGTCAGCCGGGCGACTTCGGCATCGCTGAGGTTCGGATCCACAATCTTCATTTCCTTGAAGGTGCGTCCGACCAGATCGTCGGTGTCGAAGCCCATGCCATAGGTGATCTCCATCGCGAAGGGCGCATCCATCGACCAGGTGGCGGCATCGGTCCACAACCGCGCGTTATAGGCCTTGATGAAAAGAAAATTCATATGGCCTTCGCCATAAGGCTTGTCGGCTTTGATGACATTGGCGATCTCGGGCGGCGCAGCCAATGCCGGCGCGGCGGCGGACGCGCAAAGTGCAAGCGCGAACAAAGGTATTTTGCGATCCATTGCCTTCCCACCTTCAGCCTTTTTTGTTCTAGTAGCTGAAAAAGAGGGAGACGTCATGAGTCTAAAGCAGGCGCTGCTTGCCGGGCTGGTGCTTTTGACCGCGCCCGCCAGCATGGCCCAGACGCCCACGGCCAGTTCCGGCATCAACAATCCCGGCCCCTCGGCGCCCGGCGAATGGACGATCTATCCGGGCAGCTACAATTCCCAGCGCCATTCCCCGCTCAAGCAGGTGACGCCGGCCAATGTGCATCAGTTGCAGGTCAAATGGGTCTATCACGTCGCGGGTTCGCACGAGATAGAGGCGACGCCCGTCGTTCATGACGGCATCATGTATATCGCACAGTATAATCGCGTGGACGCCATCGATGCGCGAACCGGCAATGTGATCTGGCGCTATCAGCGCCCGCCTGCCTCCACCGCCGCCTATCGCGGCACCTCGGTCTATGACAACAAGGTGTTCGTCGCCACGACCGATGCCCATCTGGTGGCGCTGGATGCGCGCTCCGGCGGTGTGGTGTGGGATGTGCCGGTCGAAGGCGGCCGGCGTCTGTCAGGCATTCCGCCCATGGCGATCAAGGGCAAGCTGATTGTCGGCGTGCTGGACCAGCCCGACGGCTATATCCAGGCCTATGATACCCAGACCGGCAAACATCTCTGGACCTGGCATGACATTCCGAAGATCGGCGAGCCGGAATCCAAGACCTGGTCCGACGGTCAGAAAGAAGGCGGCGGCGCGATCTGGATGAGCGGCTCCTTCGATCCGGAACAGAATGCCATCATCTATGGCACCGGCCAGCCCAATCCGCCTTACTCCAACGAGGTGCGCGAGGGCGACAATCTCTACAGCGACACCATCGCCGCCATCGACATCGATACCGGCAAGCTGAAATGGCATTTCCAGACCACGCCGCACGACCAGCATGACTGGGACGCGACCAGCGGCAGCCAGGTGCTGGTGGACACGGTCTATGAAGGCAAGCCGCGCAAGCTGTTGATGCATGCCGACCGCAACGGCTTCTTCTATCTGATCGACCGCACGAACGGAAAATTCCTGCGCGGCAATGCCTTCATTGACGACATGAACTGGGCTTCCGGGCTGTCGCCGGAAGGCCGGCCGATCCTGCTTGGCGACGGCGCCAAGCCCTCGCTCAAGGGCACGCTGACCTGTCCCTCCACCGCGGGCGCCACCAACTGGCCCTCGGCGACCTATAGCCCCGAGACGGGTTGGCTTTATTTCCATGCCATCGAAGGCTGCGGGGTGAACTACCGCGCCAGCTCCACGCCCGGCGCCGGCACCAGCTATATCGAAAGCCCGGACGACAAGAGCCATTGGGTCAGCCATATCCGGGCGATGGATCCCATGACCGGTAAACGCATGTGGGACGTCACCGAGGTGCGTTCCAATCACTATGGCCCCGGCCTGCTTTCGACCGCCAGCGGTCTTCTATTCGCGCCGGAACAGTTCGGCCAGGCCACCATGCTGGATGCCAAGACCGGCAAGCGGTTGTGGCATCTCAACACTGGCGACTTCATCACCGCCAGCCCGATCACCTATATGCTGGACGGCAAGCAGTATTTCACCATCATCTCTGGTACCAATGTCTTCGCCTTTGGTCTTCCGGATTCAGCCGTGGGAGCAAAGCCATGAAACTTGCTCTGGCATTCTTCCTGGCGGCGGCCACGCCGGCCCTGGCCCAAGGCACGCCGGCAGAGCAGGGCAAGGCGCTTTATGACCAGCATTGCACCGCCTGTCATGGCGCCAATGGCGGAGCAGGGGATCGCGCCCCGGCCATTGTGATGGCGGACGCCACCACCACCCTGCGCGGTGAGCGCAGCGACGCCCAGCTTCTGGCCATCATCAAGAACGGCATTCCGGGCACCGCGATGCCGGCCTGGGGCAGCCGGCTGTCGGACGATGAGATCGGCAGGATCGGGGCCTATATCCAAGCCCTGCGCGGCACCGCGTTGGACAATCCATTGCCGGGCGATGTGACGCATGGCGAGGCGGTGTTCTGGGGCAAAGGCAATTGCGGCAGCTGCCACGCGATTTCGGGCCGTGGCAATCCGGCAGGCCCGGATCTCAGCAACATCGCAGGCGTACGCAAGGTGACCGCGATCCAGGACGCCCTGACCAAGGCCCAGCACCGGGTCTATGGCGATGGTGGCGTGCATCTGCCGATGATCCCGCCGATGGACGACAATTCGGTCCATGTGGTGACAAAGGATGGAAGGACCCTGGACGGGTTGATGCGCAACCAGGATGCCTGGTCGGTGCAGTTCGTCACTATGGACGGCAGGTTCCACTCCT
>Ga0302314_10022549_pt1 | contig 10323 bp, 10 predicted proteins | sample III_Palsa_N2_3_FD_200533 | JGI IMG/M metagenome (GOLD analysis project Ga0302314, IMG submission 200533) | Peat permafrost microbial communities from Stordalen Mire near Abisko, Sweden - III_Palsa_N2_3 | ecosystem: Environmental > Terrestrial > Soil > Palsa > Peat permafrost | place: Sweden... | reverse complement strand
GGTCGAAGTGGAGTGCATCGTCGCCCTGTGAGCGATCTCAAGCCGGTGACGGCTCTGCGCGGTGTCGGCGAGAGTTTGGCGCTCAAGCTCAATGTCCTGGGTGTGGAAACCGTCCAGGACTTGTTGTTCCTCCTGCCGCTGCGCTACGAAGACAGAACCCGCGTCGTCCCGCTGGGCGAGCTCCTGCCGGGGCAGCGTGTCGCCGTCGAAGGCGACGTGCTGCTCACGGACATCGCCTTTCGCGGCAGACGCCAGATGCTGTGCCGCATTGGCGACGGCTCGGGCACGCTCACGCTGCGTTTCTTTTACTTCACCACCCAGCAGCAGAATGCGCTGGCGCGCGGCGTGCGCCTAAGATGCTTCGGGGAAGTCAGGCGCGGGCCGCAGGGCTTGGAAATCGTGCACCCCGAATACCGCCGCACGGACTCTTCGGCCGCCAAGGCGGCCGAGGAACATCTCACGCCTTTCTATCCCGCCACGGAGGGCCTCACCCAGGGACGGCTGCGCGCGTTGGTGGGCATGGCCCTGGATGACACCAGCGCGCGCGACTTACAGGATTGGTTACCGGCCGCGGTCCTCGCCGACACCCAACTCCCCAGCTTGCGCGAAGCCTTGATGTACGTGCATCGGCCGCCGGCCGACGCGCCGGTGGATCAGCTCATGGACTGGCGCCACCCGGCCCAAAGACGTTTGGCCTTCGAAGAGTTGCTGGCACACCAGCTGTCGCTCCGGCTCCTGCGGCAGCGCATTCAAAGCGACCCGGGCTGGCCGTTGGTGGCCGACGGCGTCCTCAAAGCGGCGCTGCTCGCCACTCTCCCCTTCTCTATGACGTCCGCCCAAGCCAGAGTGCTGCTCGACATCGAACGCGATCTCGCCCTCGCGAAACCCATGCTGCGTCTGGTTCAGGGAGACGTCGGCTGCGGCAAGACCTTGGTGGCTGCGCTCGCCGCCACGCAGGCGGTGCAGCTCAAGCGCCAGGTCGCCTTGATGGCGCCCACCGAGCTACTGGCGGACCAGCATGCTCAAAATTTCAAGCGCTGGTTCGAACCGCTCGGCGTTACCGTCACCGCGCTGACCGGCCGCCTGACCGGTAAGGCACGCGCCGCCGTGCTCGCCGGCATTCGCGAAGGGCACGCCGCCATTGTGATAGGCACTCACGCACTGTTTCAAGAAGCGGTCGAGTTCCACTCCCTCGCCCTGGTCATTGTCGACGAGCAGCATCGGTTTGGCGTGCACCAGCGCTTGAGCTTGCGTGAAAAGGGCGGCCGTGAAGGGCATCAGCCGCACCAGCTCATCATGACGGCCACGCCCATCCCTCGCACTCTGGCGATGACAGCCTATGCCGACCTCGACGTCTCCGTCATCGACGAGCTGCCACCGGGGCGCACTCCGGTAAAAACGGTGGTCATCGCCGAGTCACGCCGTGACGAGGTGGTGATGCGCATTCGCGGCGCCTGCCTCGAGGGCCGGCAGGCGTACTGGGTGTGCCCGCTCATCGACGAGTCGGAGGAAATGCCCTACCAGGCCGCCGAGGAAACAGCGGCCTCGCTGGCAGCGGCCCTGCCTGAAATTCGCGTCGGATTGGTCCATGGCCGCATGCCCTCCGCGGCGAAGGAAGACATCATGCGCCGCTTCAAGGAGGGTGCCATTCAATTGCTGGTGGCCACCACCGTGATCGAAGTGGGCGTGGATGTGCCCAACGCCACACTCATGGTCATCGAGAACGCGGAGCGTATGGGCCTCGCGCAATTGCACCAACTGCGCGGCCGGGTGGGCCGTGGACGGCATGAGAGTTCTTGCCTGCTGCTTTACCGGGCACCGCTATCGCAGTTGGCCCGGGAGCGACTGGGCGTCATGCGCGACACCAATGATGGATTCATCGTTGCCCGCCGTGATCTCGACCTACGGGGTCCCGGGGAATTGTTGGGAACCCGCCAGACCGGGCTCGCGCAAATGCGCGTGGCAGACCTCATCCGCGATGCGGACCTCTTGCCCACGATTCAAATCGCGGCGGAGAGCCTGTTGCGGGAGTGGCCTCTGCATGTGGAACCTCTGATCCGTCGCTGGGTGGGACATGCAGAGCAATACGGCCGGGTCGGGTAGACTACGCCGATGAAGCCCAAACCCGTTCGCACTCTTCAATCCGTTCAATGGCTGCCGGCGGAACGCCTCGGGCAATTGGACGTGGACAACAATCTGCGCCCCTGGCTCATTGGCCACGGTTTGCTGACCTCGCGCCTGCGGGCGACGTGCGGCGAGAAATTCGCACTACGCTTGGTCGATCAGTGGACCGGTCTGCTGACGAGTTCGCAGAAGTCCGGACTGCGCGTCGACGACAATGCAGGATTGTTCAGAGACGTCGAAATGTTCAACGGGGATCACGTGTGGGTTTTTGCACAGACGCTGACGCCGGACTCCACGCTGTCCCGGCATTTATGGCTGGCGGAACTGGGCGACACGCCGCTCGATGAAACCTTGAACGGCCTCTCCGGAGTGGAACGCAGCTCCTACGAATACGCCTGGGTTCCGGTCGACGATCCCCTCACGGCGCGAGCGTTGCGCGAGGCCGAGGTGAAACCTGCCGGATTGTGGGCGCGCCGCTGCCGAGTGACGCTGCGCGGCGCGCCTTTGCTCATGCAGGAAGTCTTTCTCCCTGTCATGGGCCGCAACGGCTAAAGGAATCCGCGTGGCCTTACCGCGCTCAGGCATCGAGTTGGGGGAGCGCATCGCCGAGCGCTGGCGCTGGCTCGTCTTTCGGGTGCGCTTTCACCCGTTCACCACCAACGAATTGCCGCGCCTGCTCGGCACCGTCGACGACTATATCCAGCTGACCCGGCTGAACCGGCCCATTGGCATTTATCTCCTGCTCTGGCCCACGCTGTGGGCACTATGGTTTGCTAGCCGCGGCAAGCCGGACTCGCGCCTGTTCATCGTCTTCGCGGTGGGCACCGTGCTCATGCGCTCCGCCGGGTGCGCGGTGAACGACTATGCCGACCGCAGCTTCGACCCGCATGTCGAGCGCACCAAGGGCCGACCCTTGGCCGCCGGGCGTATATCGCCGGTGGAGGCCCTGATGCTGTTTGCGACACTGTCATTGACCGCGCTCGGCGTGGCCCTGCAATTGAATCGTCTGACACTGCTGTTCGCCGTGTTCGGCGCGGCGCTGGCCGTGAGTTATCCCTTCATCAAGCGGTTCCTCTCGGTGCCGCAGATGTACTTGGGATTGACCTTCGGGTGGGGTATCCCCATGGCATTCACCGCGCAACTGGAGGATTGGCCGCCGCGGGTGGCGTGGCTGCTGCTGTTGGCCAATGTCATGTGGGTCACGGTGTACGACACCATGTATGCCATGGTGGACCGCAGCGACGACCTGAATATCGGCGTGCGCTCCACCGCCATTCTATTCGGCGATTCGGACCGCCATGTGATCGCGATATTGCAGATCATGACCCTGGCGGCCTTGTATCTCGTCGGCAAAATCATGCGCATGGGTCCGTGGTATACCGCTGGCCTGATCGCGGGCGCGGTGTTCTTTATCTATCAACTTTGGCTGATACGCGCCCGGGATCGCGATGGCTGTCTGCGCGCCTTCCTCAACAATCATTACTTCGGTCTGAGCGTGTTTTTAGGCGTAGCGCTCAACTACCAGTTCGCCAAATAGCCTGCCCGCCCGGCGGCGGCCGTTCTCGCCGACCCAGCAGCGGGCGTAGCGGCCCACCCTTCTCGTCAACCTTCCTGGACATCCTCGGTTGACGAGCGCCGGTCGCCACCCCAAACTTCGCCCATGAACCTACGTAATGACTGGTCGCGCTCCGAAGTCGAAGAGCTATTCGCCAAGCCCTTCATGGATCTGATTTTTCAGGCACAGCAGGTGCATCGCCTGTACCAGGTGCCGAATACCGTCCAAATCAGCACCTTGCTGAGCATCAAGACCGGCGCCTGCCCCGAGGACTGTGCCTACTGCCCGCAAAGCATCCGCTACGACACGGGCCTTAAGTCAGAGGAACTACTGGAGGTTGAGGCCGTCGCAGCCCGCGCCCACTCCGCCAAGGCGGCCGGCGCCACGCGCTTTTGCATGGGCGCGGCGTATCGCTCGCCCAAGCCAAAGGACCTGCGCAAGGTCATTGCCATGATCCGCGAAGTGAAGTCCTTGGGATTGGAAACCTGCGCCACGTTGGGGATGGTGAACGAGGCGCAAGCCCTGGAACTCAAGGCCGCGGGCCTGGATTACTACAATCACAATCTCGACACCTCGCCCGAGTACTACGAAAAAATCATTACTACCCGGACCTACCAGGATCGGTTGGACACCCTCGAAGCGGTGCGTAACGCCGGCATGAACGTCTGCTGCGGGGGCATCGTGGGCATGGGCGAAGGCCCGGAAGACCGGGTGGGCTTGCTGCATACCCTGGCGACGCTGCCCGAGCACCCCGAGAGCGTTCCTATCAACCAATTGGTGCGTGTTGCCGGCACACCCCTCGCGGATACGGCCGCCCTCGATCCCTTCGATTTCGTGCGCACCATCGCGGTGGCCCGAGTTCTCATGCCCCGCTCGCACGTACGCCTGTCCGCTGGGCGCAGCGAGATGAACGACGAACTCCAGGCACTGTGCTTTCTAGCCGGCGCCAATTCGATTTTCTACGGCGAAAAGCTCCTCACCACCGGCAATCCCGACACCGCCCATGACCGGCAGCTGTTCGAGCGACTGAACATCACGGCGGAGCCGCCCAGGGAGCCGCTGATCAACCCGAGCCCGGGGGGATCGGCATCGAGGCCGTCAGAGCTGCGCCCAGCAACCGCCTAGGCCATTGGCCTGGCGCAAGCATTTCGCCCACCGTGAGCGATCAGCCCTCAGAGTATTCGCTCGACAAGTCCTGGCTGCGGCGTTCCTTCGACAAGGCCAGCGCCAGCTACGACTCCGCGGCCGTATTGCAAGCCGAGGTACGCGGCCAGCTCCTCGAGCGGTTGAACCTGACCGACCTGGCGCCGCGCCTCATCGTCGATGCCGGCACTGGCACCGGCCATGCCAGCCGCGCCCTCAAGAAGCGCTATCCCGGCGCCGTGGTTATCGCACTGGACACCTCACTCGGCATGCTGCGTGCCGCCGGCCGGCAGCAATCCTGGTTCCGACCCTTCACCCGTCTGTGCGCCGATGCCGCACATCTGCCGCTCCAGGATGGCAGCGTGGATTTGATCCTGAGCAATTTCATGCTGCAGTGGAGCGAACCGGACGCCGTGTTCGCCGAGTTTCGACGCGTGCTGGCGCCGCGCGGCTTCTTGAGCTTCACCACGTTGGGGCCGGACACGCTGCGCGAACTTCGCGAGGCATGGCGGGACGTCGACGGCCACGGGGATTTGCCCACCCGCGTCAGCCAGTTCATGGACATGCACGACCTCGGCGACGCCCTGGTGCGGGCCGGCTTCGCGGCTCCGGTGCTGGACGTGGAGCGCTATACCTTGAGTTATGCCGACGTGCGGCGCCTCGCCGCCGACCTCAAAGCCACCGGCGCCAGAAATGCCACCGCCGGCCGTCCCCGGGGACTTACCGGCCCGCGTAAATTCGCCGCCATGCAAAGAGCGTATGAAACCTTCCGCAGTGAGGGCAGATTGCCGGCCACCTATGAAGTGGTCTTCGGCCAAGCCTGGGCGCCGGCGAGTGCGCGGCAGCGGGTGAGCGACGGCGATACCGTGGTGTCGCTGGACGATATCAAACGGCAGCTGCGCGCGCGGCGCGACTAACGGGGCTCCCAGTCATGCTGCGCTTATTCGTGACGGGAACCGATACCGGCGTGGGCAAAACCCGCATGGCGGCTGCTCTGTGTCTGGCGTTCGTCGCTGCAGGCCGACGAGTGGCCGCCATGAAACCAGTGGCCTCGGGCTGCTTCGCGACCCGTGGCGGCCTACGCAACGGCGATGCGCTGGCGCTGCAAACCGCGATGAATGTGCGGGCCAGCTATGCGGACGTGAACCCCTTTGCGTACCAGCCCGCGATCGCGCCGCATATCGCGGCGGCGGAAGCCGGCCGGCCCGTCGATGTCGACGTACTGGATCGTAGCTACGAGCGCCTCGCCTTACAGAGCGACGTCACCGTCGTCGAGGGAGCGGGCGGTTGGCTGGCGCCGCTGGACGATACCCGCACTTTTGCCGCTTTGGCTGCTCGCTGGCAGCTCGACGTGGTGTTGGTGGTGGGTTTGCGCTTGGGTTGCCTGAACCATGCCCTGCTCAGCGTCGAATCCATTCAGCGACACGGCCTCAAGCTCGCCGGATGGATAGGAAACTCGGTGGACGCGGAGTTTCCCCGGCGCGACGCCAATGTGGAAACGCTTCGAGCGCGCATCGAGGCGCCCTGCTTAGGGGTATTTCCCTATGCGCCGGATGACACGGCGGCCGAGGTCGCGGCGCAACTGCGGGATAAACTTGAGGTTTTGGAGCCTACGAAGCGTCCTTGAGTTATTCTTGCGCGTATGGAAAAGCGCATTGAACTCGCGCCCAATTGCTCTTTGACGCCGCATGGCGCGAAGCTTTTCTTCGGTGTTACTTGTTTGTTTTCATTAGCTTTTTGTATGATTTTTGTGTGCATGGGATTCTGGCCGGTATTGCCGTTCTGGGCCTTGGAAATGGGGGGCTTGGGCCTCGCGCTCTACGCCAATATGCAGCGACGGCTTTATACCCAGACCCTGACCATTACGGAGTCGCAGATCAGCTTGGTGACCCGTTCGCGGAGGGGCGCGCAAAAACAAGAGTTTGCGCGGCATTGGGCGAAGGTTAGACTTCGCAGTCCACGTACGCGCCTCTATCCGACCCGATTGACGATAGAGAGTAGTGGACGGGCTTTCGAGGTCGGCAGCTTCCTCACCGATGAGGAGAGGGGCGTGCTGGCCGAGCGCTTGCGGAATTTAGTGGGCGGGATGAATGAGTCGCCGCCGCTTGAAATCGATTGACTGATGCACCTAAGGGGATACGTTGAGATGAGAGTTACCAGGGCAAGCGACACCGACCATCGCACTTCTCGGCCGCGGGCGTCCGCGCCCCGGGGCTACGCGCGGCGTGCATACGCGCCCCGCGGATTATTCGGGGCCTTAGCGGCCGCACTCGCCATGGGCGCGAGCGGCACGGCCGCCGCCAACACCTCGAACGGCTACAACTTGCCGGTGGGCGTCACCTCCTTGAGCGAGGCCATGTACGGCCTGCACATGGAGGTATTCTGGATTTGCGTCGGCATCGCCGTCGTGGTGTTCGGGACCATGATTTATTGCCTGTTGAAGTTCCGGCACTCCCAGGGCGCCATACCCGACACCACCATGGTCCACAGCACCAAGGTGGAGATCATTTGGACCATCGTCCCTGTGCTCATTTTGGTGGTCATGGCCATCCCCGCGGCGGATCTCATCCTGAAGCAGGAAGACACCCGTAACTCGGAACTGTCCATCCGGGTCACCGGCTACCAGTGGAAGTGGCAGTACCAGTACATGAATGCCGGCGAGGGCGTCAACTTCTTCTCGACGTTGAAGCAGGACTCGAACTTCGCACGCCAACTGCACTCCGGCATCGAGCCGAGTTCGGTAGAGAATTATCTCTTGGACGTGGACCATCCCCTGGTCATTCCCAGCGGCACCAAGGTCCGGCTTCTGTTGACGTCCATGGACGTCATTCACGCCTGGTGGGTGCCGGATTTCGGCGCCAAGCGCTCGGCCATCCCAGGATTCGTCAACGAATTGTGGTTCAAGGTCGATGCCGGCAAAGAAGGCATTTACCGCGGCCAATGCGCCGCGCTGTGCGGCCGTGACCATGGCTTCATGCCCGTGGTCGTGGACGTGCGCACCCCCGACGACTTCAAGAAATGGGTCGAGGAACAGAAAGCGGCCATGAAGCAAGCGGCCGCTCAGCCTTCGGCTCCGGACGCGGCGCCTGCGGCAGCCCTCGCGCATGACGGCGCGGCGCCGCTCGCGGCCCAAGTTCAGAACTAAACCCCTTTTTTATCGATATTAATTTAGAGAGTACGCCCCACATGGCCCACGACATCGCTGCTCACGACGCCCACGACGACCACCACGATGAGCCGGCTCACGGCATCAAGCGGTGGCTGTTCGCCACCAACCACAAAGACATCGGGACCATGTACCTGGTGTTCAGCCTCACCATGTTCTTCATCGGCGGCGCCATGGCCATGGTCATCCGCGCCGAGTTGTTCAAACCCGGCCTGCAGCTGGTGGACCCCGGCTTCTTCAATCAAATGACCACCATGCACGCGCTGGTCATGATTTTCGGCGCCGTCATGCCCTCCTTCGTGGGCCTCGCGAACTGGATGATTCCGCTGCAAGTGGGCGCGCCCGATATGGCGCTGCCACGCATGAATAATTTCAGCTTCTGGATTTTGCCGTTCGCATTCACCATCCTCTTGTCCACGCTGTTCGTCCCGGGCGGGGCGCCGGCGGGCGGCTGGACCATGTACCCGCCGCTGTTCCTGCAGGGGGGCAACTACGTCGCGCTGGCCATTTTCGCGGTCCACTTGATGGGGGCCTCCTCCATCATGGGCGCCATCAACGTCATCGTCACCATCATGAACATGCGCGCTCCCGGCATGAACCTGTTGAAAATGCCGCTGTTCTGCTGGTCCTGGCTCATCACCGCGTACCTGTTGATCGCCGTCATGCCGGTGCTCGCCGGTGCGGTCACCATGCTGCTGACGGATCACTACTTCGGCACCAGCTTCTTCAATGCGGCGGGCGGCGGCGACCCCTTGATGTTCGAACATGTGTTCTGGTTCTTCGGGCACCCCGAGGTGTACATCATGATTCTGCCGGCCTTCGGCATCATTTCCGAGATCCTGCCCACGTTCTCGCGCAAGCCCCTGTTCGGCGCGACATCCATGATCTATGCGATCGCTTCCATCGCTTTCTTGAGCTTCATCGTGTGGGGCCACCATATGTTCGCCGACGGCATGCCGTTGGCCGCGCAGGTGTTCTTCATGATGTCCACCATGCTCATCGCGGTTCCCACCGGCGTGAAGGTGTTCAACTGGACCGCCACCATGTGGAAGGGCTCGCTGTCCTTCGAACCGCCCATGCTGTTCGCGATCTCCTTCTTGTTCCTGTTCACCATCGGCGGCTTCTCGGGGGTGATGTTGGCCATCGTGCCGGTGGACTTCCAGTACAACCAGACTTACTTCGTCGTGGCGCACTTCCACTACGTGCTGGTACCCGGCGCGATATTCGCGATCATGGCGGCGGTGTACTACTGGCTGCCGAAGTGGACCGGCAACATGTACAGCATGGGGTTGGCCAAAACCCATTTCTGGCTGTCGACGATTTTCGTCAACGTCCTGTTCTTCCCACAGCATTTCCTCGGGTTGGCCGGCATGCCGCGCCGTATCCCGGACTATGCCGTGCAGTTCTCCGATTGGAACATGGTGTCCTCGATCGGCGGCTTCGGCTTCGGTCTGTCACAAATCCTGTTCGTCATTGTGATCATTCAATGCGCCCGCGGCGGCAAGAAGGCCAGCGCGGAAGTATGGGATGGCGCGACGCCCACGGGCTTGGAATGGACCATTCCCTCGCCGGCTCCGTACCACAGCTTCCAGGTCGCTCCTGAGATCAAATGACGCAGTTGAATCAGGGTCAGCCCGGCTCGGAACAACCATCGCGAGCGCGAGTCCGTAATCTCGCGCTGGCCTTGACTTCGTTGGCGCTGGCCTTTTATTTCGGCTTCATTGTTCTGACGTTCTATCGCAGCCATCACTAATGGCACCGGACGATCCGCGAAAAAAAGCGAATCGCCGCCTAGTCGCGGGATTGCTGGTCATGACGGCCGGCAGTTTCGCCTTCGGTTGGGCATTGGTCCCCCTGTATGACGTCTTTTGCCAGGTGGCCGGCATCGGCAGCGCCGAGGCCAAGGCCGGCCCCTCCACCAACGTGCAAGAATCCGTTGACCCCAAGCGTGAGATCACGGTCGAATTCCTGGCCGATCCCGCCTCGGTGGGAAGCTATGAGTTCCGGCCGAAAACAGCTTCCATGACCATTCACCCGGGCAAACTGTACGACACGGAGTTTTACGCCAAGAATCTCACCCAGGCGGCTTCCGTGGCCCAGGCCGTGCCCAGCATTTCGCCCAGCGAGGCGGCCAAGTATTTTCACAAAACACAGTGCTTTTGCTTCAGCCCGCAGCAATTCGCGGTGGGCGAAGGGCGGGACATGCCGATCCGCTTCATCGTGGATCCGGGGTTGCCGCGCAACATCGACAAAATTACCCTGGCATATACCTTTTTCGATACGACTCAATCCGCAGCAAGCCGGTGACCAAACGGCTAAACTCTTTTCTTTTCTA
>Ga0302314_10022547_pt1 | contig 10323 bp, 7 predicted proteins | sample III_Palsa_N2_3_FD_200533 | JGI IMG/M metagenome (GOLD analysis project Ga0302314, IMG submission 200533) | Peat permafrost microbial communities from Stordalen Mire near Abisko, Sweden - III_Palsa_N2_3 | ecosystem: Environmental > Terrestrial > Soil > Palsa > Peat permafrost | place: Sweden... | reverse complement strand
GAGCTTGCCGCCTGGATGGATCGCCTTGAAGTCGCGGGCCGAAAAGCCGCGCGCTTCCAGCAGCGCCATGGCGACCGCATCGCCGAAGGCCAATTGCATGGTGGTCGACGTGGTCGGCGCGAGCTTGTTCGGGCAGGCTTCCTCGGCCGATGGCAGCACGAAGGCGACGTTGGCAGCCTTGACCAGCGCGCTGCGGGCGCCGGAGGTCACCGCGATCAGCTTCACGTCGAAGCGCTTGCAGTAGTGGATCACGTCCTTCAGCTCCGGCGTCTCGCCGGAGAGGGAGAACGCCAGCACAACGTCGCCGGAGGTGATCATGCCGAGATCGCCGTGGCTTGCCTCGGCCGGGTGCATGAAGAAGGCGGGCGTGCCGGTCGAGGCCAGCGTCGCGCTGACCTTGCGGGCGATATGGCCACTCTTGCCCATGCCGGTGACGACGATCCGGCCCGTGGCGGCCATCAGCGTCTCGATCGCCTGTTCGAAGGCGTCGTGCAGGCTGGTCTGCAGGGCCGCGGCCAGCGCATTCAATCCGGCGATCTCGGCGGTGACGGTGCGGACCGCCGAGGCGCAATGATCGGGCGCGTCGGTGGTGGGGGCGCGTTGGGCCAAGTCCATGCTCCGGTCTTCTCAGTATGCGCGCTATCTTAAGGCGCCAAGTTCATGGCTTCAAAGTGGCGCTGTTACACCCTGCATATGAGGCGAAACAGTCGGTTACGAGGATTGTGTCGTTAGCGCCGCCGAAGCGCCCTATCAGCCACGCTGAATTTTACAGTTAAGCGGCGCCATGATTCCGTTCATCGACCTCGCGGCCCAACAGGTCCGCCTCAAGCCGCGCCTCGATGCGGCGATCCAGCGCGTGCTGGCGCACGGCGGTTATGTGATGGGCCCCGAGGTGCTGACCTTCGAGGACCAGCTGGCCGAATTCGGCCATGCGCGCCACGCGCTCTCCTGCGGCAACGGCACCGACGCGCTGGCGCTGCCGCTGATGGCCTGGGGCGTCGGACCCGGCGACGCGGTGTTCTGCCCGTCGTTCACCTTCGCCGCGACGCCGGAAGTGATCCCGTGGACCGGGGCGACGCCGGTGTTCATCGACATACTGCCCGACACCTACAACATCGATCCCGCCCACCTCGAAGCCGCGATCGAGGCGACCAAGGCTCGAGGCGAGTTGCGTCCCGCCGCGGTGATCGCGGTCGACCTGTTCGGCCAACCGGCGGACTATCCGCGCCTGGCCGAAATCTGCCGCCGCCACGGCCTGAAGCTGCTCTCCGATTCGGCCCAGGGCTTCGGCTGCAGTCTGAACGGCGAACATCCGATCCGCTGGGCGGACGCCGCCACCACCAGCTTCTTCCCGGCCAAGCCGCTCGGCGGCTACGGCGACGGCGGCGCGGTGCTGACCGACGATGCGGCCCTGTTCGAGCGGATGGATTCGCTGCGCGTCCACGGCAAGGCGGTGAAGAGCGACGTCAACGGCCATCCGCTGCCGCACGACCCAAAGTATCTCAACATGCGGGTCGGCATGAATTCGCGGCTCGACACGCTGCAGGCGGCGATCCTGATCGAGAAGCTGGCCGTATTCGCCGAGGAGATCGACGCGCGGCAGCTCGTGGCGAACCGCTATGCCGAGGGCCTCGACGGCCACGTGCTCTCGACCCCGAAGGTGATCCCCGGCGGCGTTTCGGTCTGGGCCCAGTACGTGATCGAGCACCACGACCGCGATGGCCTCGCCGCCCACCTGAAGGCGCTTGGCGTGCCCACCGCCGTCTACTACCCGGTGCCGATGCACCGCCAGGCGCCCTATTCCTGCTTCCCGATCGGCCCCGGCGGCCTGCCGGTGTCGGAAGAAAAGGCGATGCGCGTGCTCGCCCTGCCGATGCACGCCTACCTGACCGAGGATGTGCAGGACCACATCATCGAGTCGGTGCGCGGGTACAACGGGTAGCCGTCAGGCGCACTCCGGTCCCTCAAACTTCGGTTATCGCCGGGTCGCTCCCGCAGTGAACCTGCGTCACCTATCCCAACGCCAGGTCGCAGACCCGCCCTCACAGGATATCGATGGGGCGGGGCAGGAGTTGGTGGAAGCTTGGTGTTTGGGCGAAGTGCGCGAGAGGGCGCCCTGCTTAGGCCAAACGTCGAAGCCGGCGCTTGCACCCACCCCCAAACCCTTCCATCGAGGCAAGGGCCCAACGGGGGCGTTCAACGTGCGTTCACGCGCCACGGCGCTTGGCTTTGCCGGGGATGGGACCGTAAGGAAGCCGATGCTCCTCTCACGCCGCCTCGCCCTCGTCGCCCTGACCGCCTGTATCGCCGCTCCAGCCCTGGCGCGGGCCGATATTTCCCCTGCGGACCAGGCGCTGGTCTCCCGTGCCGTCACCTATCTCGACGGACTGACGGCGGTGAAGGGCGCGTTCCAACAGACCGATCCCCGCGGCGTCAGCGTCACCGGGACCTTTTACCTGGCCCGGCCGGGGCGGGCGCGGTTCGAGTACAATCCGCCCTCGGGCCTGCTGATCACCTCGGACGGCAAGACGGTGACGCTTTCAGACAGCCGGCTGAAGTCGTTCCAGCGCTTTCCGCTCAGCTCGACGCCGCTGGCGCTGTTCCTCGCCGACCACATCCACCTCGACAAGGGGGCGCAGATCCAGCGTGTCGACCACAGCGCGGGCGGGTTTTCGATCAGCGCGCGGGACGGCCGCGGGCTCGCCCAGGGTCAGATCACGCTCTACTTCGCCGAGGCGCCGCTGCGGCTTTCCGGCTGGGCGATCGTCGACGCGCAAGGCCGCGCCACGCGGGTGTCGCTGGGCGCGCTGAGCCCCTTATCGGACGCCTCGCCGGACCTCTTCACGCAGAGCCAGTAGCGGTTGGCGATGGCGATCGTGACAACTTGGTCACATTCAAGAATTACAGCGCGGCATCTTGACTTTCGACGTGCGAGTGGCATTTATACCACTAGCGGGATGGCTCATCCGACCTGAACCATCCGATCCGTGCCGGATCCAATCCCCTCCCGGCCGCGGTATGAGAGACGACTAATACGCCCGGGCGCCTGAAGGCGGCCCGGGCGTCTTTTTTGTTAGACTGGCCCAATGCATCTCCGACTCGCTTCCTGGAACGTGAATTCCGTACGCCTGCGGGCCGAGCAGGTGGCTCGGTTCGTCCGTGAGGCCGCGCCGGACGTGCTGTGCCTGCAGGAGATCAAGTGTCGCGAGGGCGAGTTCCCGACCGCTGCCTTCGTCGACGCCGGCCTGCCGCACCTGCGGATCGCCGGCCAGAAGGGCTCGCACGGCGTCGCCATCGCCTCGCGCCTGCCGATCGAGGATACGCCGAGGCTGGACCTCTGCCGCGAAGGCCATGCCCGCGCGGTCTCGGCCAGGATCGCCGGCTTCGAGGTGCACAACTTCTACATCCCCGCCGGCGGCGACATCGCCGACAGGACGCTCAATCCGAAGTTCGACCACAAGCTCGATTTCTACGAACGCTTGACCGCCGAAATGGCGAAGCGCGATCCCAAGGACCCGCTGGCGATCCTGGGCGACCTCAACGTCGCGCCGGGCGAGAACGATGTCTGGAACCACCGCTACATGTCGCGGGTGGTCAGCCACACGCCGGTCGAGGTGGAAGCGATGGCGGCGCTGAAGGCCAGCCTCGGCTTCATCGACCTGGCCCGCGAGATGATCCCCGAGCCGTTGAAGCTGGCGTCGTGGTGGAGCTATCGCGCCGCCGATTTCCGCAAATCGAACCGCGGCCTGCGGCTGGACCACATCTGGGTCACGCCTGGCCTGAAGGACGCCGCCTTCCGCAAAGGCGCCGCCGCCTGCCGGATCCACGACGACGTGCGCAGCTGGGAGCGCCCCAGCGATCACGCGCCGGTGACGGCGGATCTGGTGCTCTAGCTCTGGCTGGCGCCGCAGGCAGAAAAAGTTTTAACGCAGAGGCCGCGGAGGAGACGCAGAGATCGCAGAGCAGAAGAACGGACGCTCCGCGTGCTCCGCGCCTCCTCTGCGTTCTCCGCTAAAACTTGAGAGCGCCTGCGGCGCTCACCAGCCCTTCTGATTTACGCCGCTTCTTCATCCCGCGCCGCCTTGCGCACCTTCGCCACCGCGCGGTCGCGCTTCAGGCGCGAGAGGTGGTCGAGGAAGAGCACGCCTTCGAGGTGGTCCATCTCGTGCTGGATGCAGACGGCGTAGAGGCCTTCGGCGTCCTCTTCTACCTGCTGGCCGTCATAGCCGAGGTAGCGGATGCGCACCTTCGCCGGCCGTTCGACCTCGTCGTAGATCTCCGGCACCGAGAGGCAGCCCTCTTCGTAGCCCTGGGTCTCTTCCGAGGCCCAGACGATCTCCGGATTGATGAAGTAGCGCGGCTCCTTGGCGTCTTCGCCGCGCGACAGGTCCATCACGATTACGCGCTTGGGCACACCGACCTGGATCGCGGCGAGGCCGATGCCGGGGGCGTCGTACATCGTCTCCAGCATGTCATCCATCAGCACGCGCAGTTCGTCGTCGACCACGGTCACGGGGTCGGACTTGCGTTTCAGCGTCGCCAGATCGGCATCGACGGTGAGAATACGTCGCAGGCTCATGCCGCCGAGGTAGGAGCGGACGCCTTTAGCGTCAAGATGGGCGTGTCGTCGCGCTCACGTTCGCCCCGCATCTCGCTGGCAAGCTTAGTCAATTCGCGCACGCCGCTCTCGATCTGAGTCAGTTCAGGCAGCTTGCGGCCCTCGTGGTCGACCTTCAGTTCCTCGAACCGCCGCGCCTGGGTCAGCACCTGCGATTCCAGCGAGCTGGCGAACTGGTTGTAGCGCTTCACCGAGTCCTCCAGCGACTTGCCGAGCCGCTGGGCGTGCTCGCCCATCACCGCGATGCGCTTGTAAAGCTCGCGGCCGAGTTCGGCGATCTGGGCCGAGCCCTTGGCCTGTTCCTCCACTCGCCAGCCGTAGGCGACCGCCTTGCAGAGCGCGAACAGGGTGGTCGGGGTCACCAGCAGCACGCGCCGGTCCATCGCCTCGGTCATCAGGTCTGGCGCCCGGTCGAGCGCGGCGGCCAGGAAGCTGTCGCCGGGCACGAACATGGCGACGAAGTCCGGCGAGCCCTCGGCCTTGAACTGATCCCAGTAGGCCTTGGCCGACAGCCCGGCGATGTGGCCGCGGATCGACTGGGCGTGCCGGGCCAGCGCGGCGTCGCGAGCGGCGTCGTCGACCGCGTCCTGAGCGTCGAGGAAGGCGTTCAGCGAGCACTTGGCGTCGATCACGAACACCGCCCCGCCCGGCAGCCGCACCTTCACGTCCGGCCGGCGCCGGCCTTCGTCGCTGTCGACGCTGAACTGTTCCTCGAAGTCGAACCGGTGCGCCAGGCCCGCGGCTTCGAGCACATTGCGCAGCGTCTGTTCGCCCCAGCGGCCCTGCACGCCGGCGCCGCGGCGCAGGGCGGCCGAGAGCTTGCGCGCTTCGTCCTGGGTGGCGACCGAGGCGGTCAGCATCTGCGCGATCTGCGCCTTCAGACTGCCGGTCTCCTCGACCCGCGCCTTCTCGGCGGCGGCAGCCTGCAGCTGGAACTTCGCCAAAGTCTCCGCGACCGGCTTGAGCTGGGCTTCGAGCTTGGCTTGGGCGAGCTTTTCCTGCGCGTCGAAGGTCTCGCCGGCGCGCCGCACCAGCGCTTCGGCGACCATCTGCGCCGAATGCGCGGCCTGCGCCTTCAGCGTCTCGCCGTTGGCTTCCAGCAGCCGCGCCCGCTCCTCGGCTCGCACGGCCCGGCCGCGTTCGATCACCGCCCAGACCGCGGCGGCGAGGGTGGTGACGAGCAGGATGGCGGCGAACAACGGAGCGACGTTCATGCTCCGTTCGTATCAGAGTCGCAGGCGAGCGTAACCCTTTATGGGGCGGGCGCCTTCAGCGACGGGCTCTCCGGATCGAACGCGGCGATCGGGATCACTTCTAGGTTCGGCGCCTTGGCCTTCAGCGCATCGATGAACAGCCTGCCGTCGCCGACCACGATCAGGCTGGCGTCGTCCGGCTTCATCACGTCCTGGGCAAACGCCTGCACCTCGCCAGCCGTCACCGCCTCGACCTTGTCGGGATAGGTCTTCACCTCGGAGAGATCGACGCCATAGAGCGCCAACTCGCCGAGCGTGCCGCTGAGCCCCGCCGCAGTGGCGATGCCGCGGCCGTAATCGCCGATCAGCGACGACTTGCGCGCCGCCAATTCGTCGGCCGAGACCGGTGCGGTCGCCATGCCGGCCATGCTCGCCTTGAGCAGATCCGCCACCTGCGGCGCCGCCTCGTTCTTGGTCTGGGCCTGGGCGGTGAAGGCGCCGAGCGTGCGGCGCGCGGTGATCGACGACTCGGCGCCGTAGGAGAGGCCGCGCTTGATGCGGATTTCCTCGTTCAGCCGCGCCGAATAGCCACCGCCGAGCACGGCGTTGGCGACGATGCCTTGGAAGTAGCGCGGATCGGAGCGGGCGATGGCCGGCTTGGTCAACACCACCGCCGCCTGGCCCGTGCCGGGCAGGTCAATGACGATGTTACGCGGCGCCGCGTTGGCCTGGGCAGCAGCTGGCGTGGGCGGCGCGTCCGCGGGTTTCGGCCAATCGCCGAACGCTTTGGCGGCGAGCGCGAAGCCCTCCTCGGGCGTCAGATCGCCGGTCAGCACCAGGATCGCGTTGTCGGGCCGCCAATAGCGGTCGTGGAAGCGGGCGAGGTCGTCGCGCGTCAGCCGCTTCAGCGACAGTGGCGTGCCGTCGGCGGCGTGGGCGAACGGGGTTCCGGCATAGACCACCGGCGCATTGGCGAAGTTCGCCACCTGGCCCGGCTCGCCGTAGGACACCGCCAGGTCGTCCAGCGACTCCTTGCGCGCCCGCTCCAGCTCGTCGGCCGCGAAGGCCGGGTTGCGGGCCACGTCGGCCATGATCGCCAGCGCCGCCGGTAGCTTCTGCGGCATCACCGAGACGCCCAGCGACGACGATTCCCAGCTCGACGCCGCGCCGAGGCTGGCGCCCAGCGCTTCGGACTGATGGGCGATGTCGCGGGCCGAGCGGGTGGCCGTGCCTTCGGTGACCAGCGACGCGGTCATGCTGGCGGCGCCGGCGAGCTGGGAGGGGTCGGAGGCGGCGCCAGCTTCAAAGGTCAGGCTGGCGGCGATCAGCGGCAGGTCGGTGCTCTTGGCCACGATCACGCGCAGCCCGTTGGGCAAGGTGCGTTCGGCCGGCGACGGCAGCACGGCCGCCGGCTGCGCGCCGATCGGCGGCGGCGGCTGACGCTGACCTTCCGGCAGCAGCGCGGCGACCGGTCCGGCGAACGGGACCGGCGCGACAGGTGCCGCTGCCGCAGTGGCGCCCGCGGCAGTCCCGGCCGGCCGCATGGCTTCCGGCAGGTAGTGGATCACCACCCGCTTGTCGTCGGGCAGGTAAGCGGCCGCGACCCGCTGCACGTCGGCAGCGGTCACGTTGGCCAGGTCGGTGAGGTCGGTGTTGGCCTTCTCGGCCGCGCCTTCGATCACCTGCGCCGCGCCGAGCTCATTGGCGCGGCCCTCGATGGTCTCGCGCTGGCGAATCTCGTTGGTCAGCAGTTGGGTTTTGGCGGTCTCCAGCTCGTCTGGCGTCACCGGCTTGTCGCGCAGCGCGGCGACTTGCGCCCGGATCGCCGTCTCCACCTCGTCCGGCGTATGGCCGGCCGCGACCACGGCGCCGACGTAGTACATGCCGAGTTGCCCGCGCAGGTCGGCGCTGGAATAGATCTGCGCCGCCATCTGCTTGTCGTAGACCAGACTGTCATACAGCCGCGACGACTTGCCGGCGCTGAGGATCGCATCCATCACCTGCAGCGCGGCGGCGTCGGGACTGGCGGCCTTCGGCGCCAGCCAGCTGATCGCCACCGCCGGCAAGGGCGCGTCCGCGCCGTAGTCAGTGATCGTCTTCGGACCGGCGCGCGGCGGCTCGATCGCGGTCACCTGTGGGATCGGCGGCGCAGGGTCTTTCAGCGCGCCGAGATACTGCTCGATCCAGGCGTTCAGCTGCGCCGGGTCGTAGTTGCCGACCACAACCAGGGTGGCGTCGTCTGGGCGGTAATAGGTGGCGTGGAAGCGCTGCACGTCGTCCAGGCCGGCCGCGTCCAGGTCCTCAATCGAGCCGATCGCCGAGCGATGGTACGGGTGCACCGCAAAGCTCGCTTGCGGCAGCACGTAGTAGAACAGCCGGCCATAGGGACTGGCGAGCACGCGCTGGCGCAGTTCCTCCTCCACCACCTGGCGCTCGGAGTCGAAATTCGCCTTGTCGACCACCAGCGAACTCATCCGCTCGCCCTCCGCCCACAGCAGCTGTTGCAGATGCGACGCCGGGATCACTTCGTAGAAGGCGGTGGTGTCGTCCTGGGTGAAGGCGTTGTTCATGCCGCCCATGTCTTCGGTGAGCCGGTCGATGTACTCCGGCGGCATGTCGCGCGTGGCCTTGAACATCATGTGTTCGAACAGGTGGGCAAAGCCCGAGCGTCCAGGGGGATCGTTCTTGGCGCCCACGCCGTACCAGACCTGCACCGTTACGTTCGGCGTGGTCTTGTCGAGCGAGGTGATCACCTTCAGCCCGTTCGCCAGCACCCGCTCGTGGAAGTCGATCGGCGGCACAAGCGTGGCCGGCGCCGCGAAGGCGGAAGCAGTGAGCGCGGAACTCGCGAGAAGAGCGGCCAGGGCGGTGCGAAGCATGAAGCGTTCCGTGAAGGGAGGATCGCCACCCCTAGCACCGGCGCGGGGCCGGCGAACCTTACGGGAAGTTCATGCGGCGCGACCCCTCAGGCGGCGTCGATCATCTGCGGCTTCGCCAGCACGCTGGGCGCCTCGACGTGATCGGCGCCGAGACTGCTCTCGAAATCCATGAACACACTGGCCAGCTCCGCCGGAGCGATGATCGGTCGCCGCTCGACCGGAAACCGGAACCGCCAGAAGCTGACGATATGCTCGACCGCGCCCAGCCGCTCGCCGAGTTCGTTGAACAGCGCCGGCGCCTTGAGCAGGAAGTCGCGGAATGCGGTGGGGTCGCTCTTCTGGGTCAGCTGGTGATAGGCGCTGTCATAGATACCCAGCGTCGACTTGACCGATTTGCACGCCGTCACCAGCGCCTTGCGCAGCGTTTCCCGCGCGGCGATCAGATAGGCGCGGTCCTCTTCGGACTGCGGCCCGACCGGCTTGATGCTGGCGATGTCCTGCAGCACGGGACCGACCCGCGGCAGAATATCTCCGAGCTGCCATTTGTAATACAGGAACGCCTTCCAGCAGAACGCGCCTTCGAGAAACCGAGGCCGGTCCATCTGCATGGTCAGACGCAGAGGTTCGAGGTCGGCGTCGGCGGAATTGGCCAGGATTTTGCGCGTCAGCCGCGCCGCGTGCTCCTCGGCCGCGGCGCTATCGTCGATACTCATGCGCACCAGCGCCTGGATTTCCCGCCGGGCGAAGGCGAACATTCGCGCCGTGTCGGCTTCCGATAGTTCGAAATAGCACCGCGCCGGCTCCAGATCGAACCGGCGGAGCTGTTCGCGCAACAGGAACGGATCCAGCGTCGGCGTCTGGTCCAGCACCCTCAGGGTTTGCAGGTCTCGGCTCGACTCATCGATCGCGATCCCAAACGATTCGAACAGCGCCTGCTCGAACTGGCGCTGGCCGACGAACACATAGCGCGCGCCGAGGCTCAGATCGGCCGCATCGATCGGGATCATGATCTTCGTCGCTGAACGCCGCAGCGACGTGAACTGGTCGGTTTCGCCGCGCCGGAGCCGATGCTTGACGATGATCGAGGTGTTCAGCGCCTGGTTCTGGAACATCGGCGCAGACGCGTACTCGGGCGAGCTGCCATTCAATCGCCGAACCGCGCGCAGGTTGAGCACACGAGCGGTCGAGGCGCTGTCTTCGAGATGAGCGAGGTTTCTGACGGTCTGGTCGCTCACCCGGAACCCTCGTCGCCGTGAGTAGAAGTTGCGCGGCGCGGACGCCTGGGGCGCATAAAATGAGCGCTCAGGGTTTACGAACTGCGGCGCTTCTAGTCATATGGTCGCGACAAATCGTCTCGAAGGCCGCGGCGGCGCGAGAGAAGCGGATCGTGACTGATCTTGCCCTTAGGGCGTTGGATGCGAACACCTGGCCAGACTTCGCAGCGCTGGTTGAGCTTTCGAGTCGTCACCAGGATCGTGGGCGCGCCCTGATCGCCCGGATGGCGACTCCCACTAGCCGTGCCCGGCGCCGGATGCGGTGGCGTTGAGCAGCGGCGGCGCGATCATCGAGGCTGTCCCGCCGGAATGGATCGCGGCGAGTCCGCCTCGGCCCGCATCGAAACCGGCCACAGCCT